>ODAI012878786.1_pt1 | contig 14092 bp, 15 predicted proteins | sample 1539321 | NCBI WGS metagenome assembly ODAI01 (sample SAMN02144231, study PRJEB22623) | gut metagenome | biome: sheep rumen | host: Ovis aries | place: New Zealand
CCTGAGACATGGTACTTCACTGCCAAGATTGACGGGAAACAACTCCGACCGATGATAATGCATGCAAGCGATCTCGCGGCTTACCAAAAAAAGGATATTTCTGTGGAGCAACTGATGCAGACATATTATCCGTCAAAACTAGAGAAGAAGATTTCTCCTGAGGAGTACAAGGCAGACAACAAGCTCTCCGATGGAAGGGTGATAGACAAGATGAATGTTTATAAAGAGAGTAATGAACAGAGTCCTGATTTCGGGAAATACAAACTGTATGCCGTTGTCGGGGAACAGAAGATGTCCACAGTGATGTCTTTCCACGACCTGAACGCCTATTTTGACCGTGTGACAACTCCCGCAAAGCTAGTAGAAAAGAACTTTGGAGAGAAACTGCATCTTGCTTCCGCATACGAGAAATACAAACTTCCTGAAGGTGTTAAAGTGGATGACATTCGCATTGCGAAAGACAAGCAGTCAAGCCAATGGAACATTTCGGCCGACCTTGGCAAATTGGGTGTGACCTCAAAGAAACCCCTAGAATTTGATGATGGGTTCTCTTATTTCACTGCAAAGACTGCTTCCCGTGAACAGCTGGCAGCCAAGTATCTGAATACAGAGATAAAAAGTCTCATGGCTGGACAACATAAGGAAAAGGCAGTAGGAATGAAAATCTAATCTAAACCAGTTGCCAAGCCTTCTGGGAACTGGATTTAACAACTTTAAATTATACTATTATGGCAAAAAAAACTTACGAAGAGTTGGTACAACTCAAACAGGACAAGAAAATCGGTTGGCTGGATTTCGTCAGACAATGTGATAATGCTGATGAATATGCCAAGTGGTGTGAGGATCATGGAACAGAACAATCTGAGGAATCGGCTGAACTATTCGTGGATATGACTGAGGTACGACTGTTTGAAGAGAACGATGATTTGCTCTGACCATGTATAAGAAAAGAAACTCTGGAAACCAGACTCCAGGTGACTTCAAATCAAAAGGCCAGAAAGCCATCGAGAAGTTTACAGAAATGATGATATCCAGAATGGAGAGCATGAAGGCCGGGGACTGGAAAAAAGGTTGGATTGACGGAACAGTATATGGCATGCCTCAGAACATCTCAGGCAGGAACTATTCCGGTTCTAACTCTTTCTTCCTTCAAATGGACACTGCGATGAAGGGCTACAGGACCCCTGTCTATATGACTTTCATGCAGATTCAGAAAGAGAACGCACGTATCAAGAAAGGCGCAGAAGCCATGCCAGTCATCTATTGGGATTTTACGATTCAGGACAAGAACGGGAAAAAGATTGATCGTGGCGACTACAGGAACCTGTCCAAGGAAGAGCAGGAGAAATATTCAGTCATTCCGTTTCTCAAAGCCTATAATGTGTTCAATGTGGACCTGACGAATCTTCAGGAAGTGAACAAAGAGAAATACGACAAGCTCATAGCTAAATTTGAGACTCCTGAAGTAAAGGATGCTAAGGGCATGTATGAGAACGCAGCCCTTGACCGTATGTTTGAGAAGCAACAATGGGTATGTCCTATCCAGTATGACAAGTTCTCCAGCGGTGCCTACTACAGTCCATCAAAAGACAAGATAGTCGTTCCGCAAAAAGAACAATTCAAGATAGGAAGTACTCAGGAAGAGATTTACAAGGACGGCATGGAATACTACTCTTCTGTTCTTCACGAAATGGCTCACTCCACTGGTACGGAGGGAAGACTCAACCGTGTGAAAGGTGACAGGTTTGGTGACCCCAAATATGCCAAAGAAGAACTTGTGGCGGAACTGACTGCTGCCAATGTCGGATATGCAATGGGGTTTGACAGGAGAATTCTGGACAACAATGCGGCATACCTGGACGGGTGGATCTCTGTCCTAAAGGAGAATCCAAAGTTCATAGTCTCGGTCATGGCTGATGTAAACAAGGCTTCTACCATGGTGCTGGAAGCCGTGGACAAGCAGCGTATAGAACTTGGCGAAAGTCCTATCCTTGACAGAAACAAGGAATATGACGCAGACAAGGCACAGAAGGTAAACTTTGAAAATGGTGCTATCATAAAGAAAAAGAATGGAGAATATGCGATTCGGGCTTCTTATCAAGGGGTTGAGCTTGACATGAAACCAATCGACAAAGAAACTGGCCTGAAATATTTCCAGTTGCCAGAAGGCAGGGAAAAGCAGCACCTGCTGTCTGCTACTCTCACAAACAGCTATAGAAATGAGGTGATAAGTATCGGAAGACAAGAAACCAAAAGTCTGAAAATCAGCTAAATGAAATATGAAACTACCAGATTTCAAAGCACTCAAAGAAAGAGTCGGCATCGATGACGTCGCTCACTCCCTCGGATATCGAGTCAACAGGATGGCTGGTGTGGGGCGCTATATCGAGATGTGTCTCGATGATACTAATGGGGGACATTCAGACACCATCGTAATTAAGGAACCTAAAAACAAAGCAGGTCAGACTTTCTTCAGGCACTCTGGACAAGGGGGCGGCGATGTTATTTGCTTTATTCTTGAAAACATACACAGCTTTCATGAAACAGGCAAAAACCAATGGGAGATTGTCGGCAAAGTACTCTCACATCTGGCAAACGAACCGGTTCCAGAATACAATGACTGTTCCTATCTTGACAAGATGGGGTATACAGGGAAACAAGCATTCACACCTGAAAGGTATGACGTTCAACCGATTTCGGAGCACATGATAGCCGGCATGACCTTTCTTACTCCAAGGGGTATTACACGGGAGACGCTGGAGGTTTTCGCCCCACACATCGTCCGTATAAGAGACTTGAAGATGGAGAACTACAACAACTACAACATCGGTTTCCCATACAGGGAACCTGGGAAAGAAGAGATTGTTGGGTATGAAATCCGCGGATTCAACAAGTTCAAGAGTAAAGCAACCGGAACAAACTCATCAACAGCGGCATGGATAGTGGACATGACCCCATATGGAAATCCTCGTGGTGTGGAAAATGTCTATTTCGCCGAGAGCGCATATGACATCATGGCTTTCTTTCAAGCAAACAGGTTGAAGCTTGACAAGGAAAGTTCTGTGTTTGTCTCTATCGGGGGGACTTTTTCTGACATGCAGGTTTCTGGCATCATGAGATATTATGCTAATGCAAATGCCGTTGACTGCTTTGACAATGACCTAGCCGGCAGGGTTTACGGCATCAGAATGGCTGGTCTCGTCGATGGCAGACACCTAAATGTGGTAAAGACAAACGAGAATATCCGCATAAGATTCAAAGACAAAGAAATCTGCATGGATCCAGATAAGGTTTCCGTCAAAGAGCTAGCTAGAAACATGACAGTAAGCAATCGTATAAAACAATGGAAGCCACCCGATGAATTCAAGGACTGGAATGATGTGGTCATGAGAAAGCCTTATATACAGAAGAATCAGGAAAACAAGTTCCTAAGGAATGTAGCCATGGAAGAAAGGAGAAAAGGACTCAAAAAATAAAACACATGACAATCAAGGCAGATTACAGGGAGTTTATCGCAGAAGATGCAGGAATAGTTGCTATCATGTCTATATTGGCAGGGGCAGCTCCTGTTATCTTCCAAAGATTTGACACACTTATTGTCATAGCCACATCCGCTCTTTGCTTGCTCATACTTACTTTCCTAGTCATCAGGTATATCATGCTGGTGAATGTAAAATGGCTGGTTGAAGAGGAAACATTGTGCAGAATCAAGGGAATATTCTCCAAAGAGACGGACTATGTTGAAATGTACCGCATAATAGATTACAAGGAAAGCCAGTCTTTCCTACAGCGAATGATGGGTGTTAAGACCATCACCGTCTACTCTACCGACCGTTCAGATGCCGTCACAAATATAGTCGGAGTATCTGCTGACTTGGACCTGATCGGGATAATCCGAAGCAATGTCGAAAAATGTAAAAAGGAAAAAAGAATCTATGAGATTACGAATCGTTAGCATAGCACTGCTTCTTGCCATCGGCGTTAGAATGTCCGCACAGCAGACCGACCCGACACTGACAGGTGCTGTTGCAGCCCAGACTCAAATGCTAAAAAAGATTTTCAAAGATAGAGAAGAGACACAGAAAAAAATTATTGCTGCAGAAACAGCTGTCAGCGTGGCAATGGACAGGATGCATCAGGTGGAGGATAAAATACTTGACTACCTGAGTAATGCACAAGGGGCGATGCAGAACCTCTACCAGATTAAAAGGGCAGCACAACTAGTGACAACTGAGATTCCAAAGAACATGGATCTCGTAAGGAAAGCGGTTCCTGGTCATCTGAAAGGAACTGCCATCGCCATGCTTGTGTCTGATGAATTAACGGATGCTGCCACCCAAATGGCCAGCCTGTACCCGTTCATGAGCCAGCTCGTCACTAGCGGTACATATAACGTGAGCGGATATGACGACAATGGCAATCCAGTGTCAGAGAAGCACAAAGTCAACCTGCTGAACTCAGCCGAAAGGTACTATATAGCCAATGAGGTAGTTACCAAACTGGAAAACATCAACACTGACCTGTGGTTGTTGGCCTGGCAGATAAGGACTTTGTCATGGCAGGACTTATGGCGCGGTTTAGACCCAGAAGGATGGGCAACCGTCATGTCGGGAAAGGCAATTGTGGAAAGTCTGATATATGAATGGAAGTACCTGTAATAATATTCACATAATTAAAAATACATTTATAGGATTGAATTGTGGGTTGATGAGACCAACATTTAGCACTAAAAATGGAAAAAGAGAAAGATATACCATTCGGGAAATGTCCGGTGTGTGGTGAAGGGGACATTATCCGGACAGAATTCGGGTATCAGTGTAATGCAAGAAAAGAGTCAAACGAATGTAAATGCAAATTCACCATCCACAAAGTACAACACGGAGTTGAACTGGATGATAAGCTGGTAAAGGAACTGATTACTAAAGGGCATACCAGAGAGTTGCAGATGATTAACAAAATTGGCCAACCTTTCAATGCGTCTTTTGTCATAAAGGACGGAAAAGTATGCATAGAACTGACATCCCACTATATGAGAGGTAAATGCCCAGTATGCGGCGGGCGTGTCCTTAAGACAAGCAGAGGTTACGCATGTGAAAATAACTTGCTGAATGACCAGAAATGTAGCTTTAAGATGGGCGGTGTCATCTGCGGAAGGAGCATCCAGGACGAGGAAATGGAGAAATTGCTCAGCGGTACCCCGGAAATTATTGACGGTTTTACCAGCTTGCAGGGCAAGGCATTCTCATCCTCTTTGGTCGTGAAGGAAGACGGGACGGTAGGGCTGGATTCAAGCATTACCAAATGCCCAGTATGCGGCGGGAAAATATTGGTAAGTCCTGTGGCATATAACTGCTCTAACTACGGCAACCCCGGAATACAGTGCAAGTTCTCTGTATGGAGAAATGTCTGCGGTCATTCTATATCAAAAGAGGAAATGAGGCAGATATGCGAAGAAGGTGCGACAAGACAACCGTTGGAAATGTTCAAGGCTAACGGCAGGGTTTATTACAAGAAACTAGGACTAAGCCCCGACAAACAAAAAATTATTAAAATATGAAAGGAATGAATAAAAACGAATTGATTAGAAGAGCGACTGGGAAGACTGGTCTTACTCAGAAGCAAGTTAAGGGAGTGCTAGACGCAGTTCTCGGCATCATCGGAGACTCACTAGAAGACGGAATGGAGGTGGTAATCCCAGATTTCGGGAAACTATACTGTGCCAGATCTGCCGCCCGGAGAGTGAGACTGCCGAACGGTCAATGGACATATGTACCTGTAAAGGAAAGAATAAAGTTCAAGGCCTTCTCAAACATTAGAAACTACTCATCAAAATATTAATATGAAAAAGATCTTGCTATTTATGGCGGTCATGTTCTTTCTTGTCTCATGCAATAGGAGTGGGAAGATGGCAAAACTAGCAGAAGAGAACATCAGACAGAGTGTCGACTACCCCAAACAATTGAAAATCATTGCCATATCCGAACCTGACTCCGCTTTCGGAATCCACTACTTTACCCCTAAAGAAGTCAAAGGTATGGTGTTGATGATGCAAAAAGTATCTGAAAGCATCATGAAAAGGACAAATAACATGACAGAATTCAATCCAGGGGATCATTACGTAATGGAACTTGCTGAAAGGCAAATGAGAGCCATGGCAGAGATACGAGCCATGATTCACAAGTCTGGAAATAAAGGCAACTGGTCTGGGTGGAAAATCAAAATAGACTATGAAGCCATGAACGAGCACGGAATACCTTACAGAGCTGAGCGTTGGATTTTCCTAGACAAAGAAGGAAAGAACATCTTTAACACTTTTGAAATCCCCATCCCCTAGATGAATACTAGATACAATATAATCAAAGAAATAGAATGTGAACTCTTCAAACTGAAGGACTCATTTTTAGACTTCCCATATCTTATGGACGACATTACCATCAAGTCGTTATATGAATCATTGATATGCGTACAGTCGACATCTGAATTGAAGAAATGGATGGCAGCACTAGAAAAAACAAAGCTCTCAGCCTTCATGAAGTCAACATGTCTAAACAACAACTGGATTGATGACTGCTTCGGAGTTCTGCACACCCTTTTGATGACCGTCAAAGATAAGCAATTCGATGATATTGTATTCCTGGTTAAGAAACTAAAAGAGTCGGATTTCTCACGTTACTATTACAAGAACGATGTGGAAAAATACATTTCGATATCTAACGGTATTCACAAAGAATCACAGAAGGCTGTCGTGCTCTTCCGGCAAAAAGGAAATAAGTTCGCTGCTTTTTCGAATGATGCAAGCATGCTTTACACACAATATGGTTGGGAACTGTCTACAGTTAAAATGAACAGGGACGTGGGTTGCGAATTCATCCAGATTTATCCAAGAGGGTATGAATTCTTGTGCAAGCAGGACATAAAGGTAATCATAAAGAATTGCGACTTTGCACTTGATTTTAGCGTTACAAACCGAGAGAATCTTAACCTCTCTAACTCACAGCAGACGATAGACTGTTTCAGGACACTCATACAAATGGACTCGATGGTATGCTCGTCAATGGGGCTTTCCTACTATCCAGTTATCGATGGTTTGGAGACAGAAGAGAAATTCCCTTTCATATTCAAAAAAGGAAACAGTCTAGGTCTATATGGAGAGAAGGGAGACTCTGTTTTCATTATACAAGATAACGTGTGGAATCTAGAACACGAACAAATTCCATTAATTAACAATCTGGCCTGCAATCTGGCGTTGATAATGAATGACGAGAAAAAGCTACAACATTTCATCGGTAACGACCAAATAAAATATGACAATGCACGGTCATGCATGATCATAGCGGAATTCATGAAAAGCAAAGCGTTATACCCAGGAACTATCCTGCTCATGAAATCAGGAGGCTTGGCATGGTCTTTCATGGAAGATGCTTTGGAACTGACAAGGTTAAAGCCCCGTACAATATGGAAAATAGGTGGTGAACCCGCCGTATTCCTCAATTCTGACATCCAAGAACGCTTTGTCGGTAAAAGGAATATCACGATCGTTGAATCTGAATTGAAAGTGTCATTTGACGAGCTGCGACTGAGTCCCCATGACCTGAATATCGGGGTTAGGTCTTCTGTATTATTCAGCAATCCAAGAATATTCAAGACGAAACAAGGGGATTTTGCTATTCAGGCAGAAGTGAGCAACAGGACAATTCCCATGATTAGAATCCCTAAGAACCTTAGCGATGAAATTTTAAGATATCCTGAGGGAATCCTTAGGGGAACGATTATAAAATCTATATTATTCAATCAACTGAATACTAGATACTCAAACCTGGTATTAGCTTAAATGCGACCTTATATAGCAGATGGAATATGTCATGATGATATCCCCTAAATGTTATTGAAACGATAGGGAATACCCTGAAAGCCGTGTCCCTGAAACTGTCATATGCAAGCGAATGACGGTATCGAGAACACCGCTTTCACCTTCCTTCGGGACTCAGGAAGGCATGGGAGAGAGGATAAACATCTACGACGAAACGGCAACACTCCTTACACTTCGGGCTATGACGGCATCGTCTCCATGCTCATCCCCCACGCGACGGCCAGCATGCAAGCGGCTGTCACTTATGCGGATTTCGGATGGTCAGCCAACGCTGTGATAGCCCTGGCAAGGAAAGTCGCCGTTCCTTATGTCCTATTCTACTTTCGACGTAACGGCATATACGGCATTTATATCTCTCCGATGGCGAGGAAATGCTGCACATGCCGTTACTATTTCTTTATAAGACTTGTTCACATGCTCCCGTCAGGAACTTGCTATTTACCCTGCGAAGGTACTTCACGTCTGCAGGACGGCATCGGTTTTCATCCAGAACACATCAGAAATCTTCCTTTCAGAGCAGGCTGTGAAAGAGTTTTTCCGACATGTTCTGCACAAACCTACCGAATGCCGTGCGGCTGACGTGACCTTTTGGGGGCAGTGTAAAAAGCAGTTCCCCGACTGATGGAGCATAGCTCCAGAACAAAAGGGAAAAAGAAATCGTTTAACCTTTAAAAATTTTGAGTATGCCAAATTGGTGCTTTACCTCTTATGTGATAGAGGGCGAGAAAAATGAGATTGACGGGCTGGAAGAGATGATGAGAAAGCTCGACAGCATGGAGAAACCATCTGTAGAAAATGGATTCGGGACAAAATGGCTCGGCTGCATCGTCCATGAGCTGGGGAGCGACTGGGAAAAGGTACGATGCCGTGGCTCATGGGGCGAACTAGAACGAATGAATGATTCAGTTCTCAGATTCAATACGGAAACGGCTTGGGCTCCTTGCAATGAGACTATTGACCTTATCTGCAAGCACTACCCTTCCCTACAATACTACTATTCCTCCGAGGAACCGGGCATGTGCGAGTATTGGACAAACGACAAGGAGGGTAAATACTTTCCCGACCGTTTCTATATCGACCTATGCACCCCGAAAGAGGAATATGACAGTGAGTATTTCAGAACACTCGAAGATGCCCTGAAGTGGCTGCGTGAGAAATACTCGAAGGACGTCAATAGCGAGAAGGATGTGAAAAGACTCTGCGAACAATGGGAAGAGGAGTCACTAGATGCCTTCTGTTACCTGTATGAGTACAAAATAGACCAATATTGAGACTGACTACATGAACCCTGCTGAGAACGGCAGGGTTTCGGTCGCTCCCGTTGGTCGCGCCCTCGGACGATCCGTTCTGCACCGTCCGTAAAGAGGAATCCGTGGCTGTTTGCGAGGTTTTACAAAAATTCACCCTTGGATGTTTGGTCAAACAGCAAATTATTGGTATCTTTGCGATTACTTTGGGGATAGCAATTACATAATTCGTGCTCAAATCCTTATTTATGGTAACGTACCATTAATTAATGCGTTTGAAAATGAAATCAACAATGACACTTTCGGAAGAACAGAAGATTTTAGTAGGAGGCTTGAAGCTTTTAAATCTAAACAAGGACAACATTATAATGGTGGGGCTGATGCTACAATCAGAATCACAGATAGTCCAGATGTTAGAATGGCTAAACCATGCCTTCAATGAGAAAACATATCCAACACAAAGACAGGTAATGGATATGGCACAAAAGATAATGCAGAAACGTGATTAACTAGTTGCTCCCATTTATGATATATCCGCCAATCTTTCTTGCAATTTATCTATCTTTTGTTTCTGTTTTTCAATCAACCGTTGATTTTGAGTGAGTTTTTCTTTCAACAGCGTTTCATTTTCTCTTAAAAGGCTTATATCTTCTTCTTTCCTTTGCAGTTCCTTTACCAACATTCCTTTGTCTTCCCATTTGGAAACCATTTTCAAAAATGTGTTTATGTCAGTCTTTCCTAATGGAGATAACTCATTGAAACCGACATGGTATATAAAACCTTCAAGCAATTCTGGAAGATTAAAATACATATAACCTTGAGCATCATCCCCTGATGCGAGGTCAAGGATATATCCGTTTGGCACGGTAGCGACACTGACTTTAATTTGATTGCTCATCGTTATGAATGTTATTTCTTTTCAAATGGGAATGTAAAGTTACAACCTTCTCTCCACCGACTGCAGCAGTAATTGTACTTAGATTTGAATATCTTTCCCCTACCACAGAGTGGACACGTCATCCCAGACTTGATTTCCTGAGTGAAACGACTTTTCCCTACAGCTTTCACGGAGGATGTAGAAGAATAATGACAAGGCAGAATCCGATTGGACTCTTTATCAGACAATACATCTTGGACTATATCCACAAGCTGCGCTTGAAGTTCCTTCATAAATGTACTAGGATCATAGCATCCTGCCTCGATTTCCCGTAATTTCTTTTCCCATACACCTGTCAATTCACAACTCTTCAACAATTCTGACTTGATAGTCTCGATTAGCGAAAAGCCCGTGGGAGAAGGGACGAGGAATTTCTTCTCTCTGGTGATATATTTCCGTTTGCAAAGGGTTTCTATAATACCAGCCCTAGAAGAAGGTCTGCCAATGCCATTCTGTTTTAAAGCTGCTCGTATTTCTTCGTTCTCCACGAATTTGCCTGCAGTTTCCATGGCACGAAGCAGAGTAGCCTCAGTATATGGACAGGGAGACGTCGTCTGCTTTTCGACAAGTATCGGGGTGTGGGGTCCTTTCTCTCCCTGAACAAATATAGGGAGCGTAGGTTCCTCATCTTCTTGGGCTTTTTCCTCGAGATTGCTTTGAATCTTCTTCCACCCCAAATCAAGTATCTCCTTGCCTTTTGTCCTAAACAGAACAACGCCTGAATGACCAGTCACCATTGTTGAACAGAAGGAGCAATCTCCATAGAAGTTGCATATAAAACGTCTAACTATCATTTCATATACATTCATCTCTCTTTCTGAAAGACCATAAGCCGGCTTTCCCGTTGGCATGATAGCATGATGATCGGTAATCTTCCCTGTATCGAAGACTTTGCTGCTTTTCCTCAAAGGCCTCGACAATAAAGGGAGCGCTTCTTTAAAATGAAGCGACAAGTCTTGTATAATACCCAGGCATTGGGGATAGAGATCATCACTTAGATAACGGGTGTCAACACGGGGATAAGTGGTCAGTTTCTTTTCGTACAGACTTTGTATAGTATTCAGCGTAACTTCAGCTGTATAACCATATCGCTTGTTACAGTCAACCTGCAATGACGTAAGGTCGTATAGCTGGGGTGGCGGCTCCATGCCTCGTTTCTGAGATATTCCATCAATTTGGAATGATTCCATTTGAATTGACGACATGGCCTTCGCAGCTTCAGCCTTTTGAAGAAATCTTCCCTCCACAGCTTGGAAAATGCATCCGCGATATTTCGTAGTTAGAAGCCAATATGGTTCTGGCTTGAAAGAATCTATCTCCTTCTGACGATTAACAATCAACGCCAAGGTCGGAGTTTGGACTCGCCCGATTGACAACAACAGGTCTTTCCCACCGTATTTCAAAGTATAAAGCCGAGTGGCATTCATTCCAAGCAACCAGTCGCCAGTGGCTCGCGCCAACCCTGCCATATAGAGGTTGTCATATTCCTTTTGTGGCTTCAAATGACTGAAACCATGTCGGATGGTTTCCTCTGTCAACGAGGAAATCCAAAGACGCTTGACAGGGCATTTTACCCGCGCTTTCTGCATAACCCATCGTTGTATGAGTTCTCCTTCCTGACCCGCATCACCACAATTGACAATCATACCTGCTGACGCAAACAGATTTTTAATAATTGCGAACTGTTTCTTTACACTAGAGTCAGCAATTAAATTGATACCGAATTTTTCTGGTATCATGGGCAGGGATGAAAGAGACCAGCGCTTCCACTGATCATTATACTCTTCAGGGGCTTTAAGGCAACACAGGTGACCATAGGTCCATGTCACCTGATAGCCGTTACCTTCATAATACCCAAGATGTCTTTTCGTGGCACCTACAACTTTGGCGATGTCTTGTGCCACACTGGGTTTCTCCGCTATGCAAACGATCTTCGCCATGTATCTTTTATTATGTATTATGGCAAAGTTAACTTCTTTATTTCTGAATTACGAATGGGGAAACATAATCACACAACATTTCACGCGCCAAAGAGTAATGTCACTACTCTGTCTGGTTTTGTCACCTTAAAGTCCATTTGCTGAGTGTATTTGCCATTAATTCAAAAAAAACGACGTAAAGGTTTTGTATTCTAAATAAAATATAATAAATTTGCGTTTAGATCATATTCTCAATGACATGAAAGACCTAAATAGAATCAAACTCGTTCTTGTGGAAAATGGAGAAACAGGAAAACGGCTGGCAGAACAACTGGGCAAGAATACTTGCACTGTCTCTAAACGGTGTACGAACTCGTCTCAGCCCAACCTGTATACATTTGAACGAATAGCTACTCTTTGCGGGATGGAGAAAAAGAATTTGTTGACTTGAGAATAAAACCGTTTATAAAAGAAGTTGTACTTATAAATACACTCTAACCAATTTGACATTATCTAAGTAGATGACTGGATATACGATATACATAATCATAGCGCTAGTTATACTCCTGCCCTTGCTATTTCTTAAGTTGTACACCTACCGAAAAGCACAGCATCTAAGGCAGACAGGGTATAATATCATTTATTATTACATGAAGAACTGTGATAGTTTGGAATTCTATCGCATAAAAGAGAATCACATAGGAGCAAAGTTCTTTAATGACCTGGACTTACTGAAAAACAATAGAAGGAAATGGTACTTGGCTGTCAGCAGCAAGTCAATTATCGAGAAAATGATATCTTTCATCGAGACTGCAGACATTTTCTCAAATGACATCAGACCGTATTTCATGTTGAATCACTATTTTGCCCATTCAGAGAATGAAAACTTTATTGAACGCGCTTCCTCACTGGAGCACATGATGAACGATATTGTGAATAGAGAATGTAAGATATACATCTTTCATTTATATAATGATAGAGAGTTCTATTTGGAATATCCAAGAAGAAAAAAGTATGAGCATAAAATCGAGAAACTGAGAAATGAACATAACAAAGAATTTGTAAACAACGAACTGAAAGAAAATAAAGACTACTTCGACCATATTCTTAAATACCCTCTCGATAAACAACAAAGGGAATCTATCGTAAAATTGGAAGACAACTGTCTGGTCATAAGCAGTGCAGGCAGTGGCAAGACATCTACTTCCATAGCAAAAGTTAAGTATCTGCTTGACAAACGGCATCTGAACAAAGAAGAAATTCTTGTAATGTCATACAATAGGAAAACAGCTGATGAATTTCAAGAAAGACTAAACATAAAAGGATTGACATGCAAGACGTTCCACGCATTCGCTTGTTCTATCATAGGACAGGCTGAAGGAAGGTATCCAGACATATGCGATGAGTCATTCTTGCTGAATTGCTATTACCATCTCGTGAAAAACGATGAAAGCTACAGGAATGCCATCACCAAGTTCGTTGCTACAGTATCTTCTCTTACAAAGACCGAACATGAGTACGACATTGCTGAGGAGTATTATAAAGACAGAGAGACATACGGCATCATGGCACCCTACGGAGACATGAATGGCTCACCTGTTTTTACACGAAGCGAGGAAGAAAAGAGGATATGCACTTGGCTGTCCGAGCATGATGTGAAATTTTTATACGAACAGCACTACCCTTTTCAAACATCAGATACAGCACATCGCCAATACAAGCCGGATTTCACGATCTACTATACGAAAGAAGGGAAACAGTACTATCTGTTCCTGGAACATTTCGGCATAGACAAGAACCACAACGTACCTAGATGGTTCGGCGAGGGGAGAAGAGGGGGGTATCAGGCAGCCAACCAGAAATACAATTCTGATATCTTGTGGAAACGGCAGATTCACAAGAACAATCACACTTTGCTGCTTGAAACAACGAGTGCAATGTTTCATGACAGAACAATATTCACTCAACTAGAGCAACAATTAAAAAAAGCAGGCGTACCAATACGAGAATTAACCGGAGAGGAAAAATACCATTTGCTGTTTGAGCGAGACAAGGCAATGGAGGATAATGTGATGAACCTTTTTACCTCGTTCATTAGCTTGATGAAGTCAAACGGAAA
>ODAI010132961.1_pt1 | contig 14091 bp, 13 predicted proteins | sample 1539321 | NCBI WGS metagenome assembly ODAI01 (sample SAMN02144231, study PRJEB22623) | gut metagenome | biome: sheep rumen | host: Ovis aries | place: New Zealand
AGTCTCTCCTGAAGCTTCTCTCTGTCGAAATCGGACGTAGTTGTTTCTATCTGAGACTTTATCTGAGCAACTCTTGCCTTGATCTCCTTCTTGTCGCCAGCACCGTCAACGATGATAGTGTTCTCCTTCTGAACTACTACCTGTCTTGCGGTACCGAGCTGTTCGATCTGTGTCTCGCTGAGCTCAAGTCCGAGCTCGGATGAGATGACCTCACCGCCTGTGAGAACAGCGATATCCTGGAGCATTTCCTTTCTTCTGTCGCCGAAGCCGGGAGCCTTTACTGCTACGCAGGTGAAGGTGCCTCTGAGCTTGTTTACGATAAGGGTCGAGAGAGCCTCGCCCTCAACGTCCTCAGCGATGATAAGAAGCTTCTTGCCGCTCTTTACGATCTGCTCGAGAAGAGGCAGTATCTCCTGAATGCTGGATATCTTCTTGTCTGTTATAAGAATGTAAGGCTCATCAAGAACAGCCTCCATCTTGTCGGTGTCAGTTACCATGTAAGGTGCGATGTAGCCTCTGTCAAACTGCATACCCTCAACAACCTCGCTGTAGGTCTCGGCAGTCTTGCTCTCTTCAAGAGTGATAACGCCGTCAGCAGTTACCTTTTCCATAGCCTCTGCGATGAGCTTGCCTATCTCATCATCACCTGCGGAAACAGCGCCGACCCTAGCAATATCCTTAGAGCCTGCTATTTTCTTGGAGTTAGCAACGATAGTCTCAACTGCGGTATCAACAGCTGCTGCCATACCCTTCTTGATTATCATCGGGTTAGCGCCTGCAGCAATGTTCTTCATACCCTCTCTTACAAGTGCCTGAGCGAGCAGTGTAGCTGTAGTTGTACCGTCGCCTGCTGCGTCATTGGTCTTTGTAGCAACTTCCTTCACGAGCTGTGCGCCCATATTCTCAAAGGCGTCGTCAAGCTCGATCTCCTTAGCGATCGTAACACCGTCGTTTGTGATGAGCGGTGCGCCGAACTTCTTGTCGAGCACTACGTTTCTTCCCTTAGGTCCAAGTGTTATCTTGACGGTATCGGCAAGCTGGTCGATACCCGACTGGAGCGCCTTTCTGGCGTCCTCACCGTAAATTATCTGTTTTGCCATTATAGATTACCTCCGTCTGATTATTTAACTATAGCAAGAATATCTTCCATCTTGACAATGATGTACTCTTCGCCCTCAAGCTTGACGTTTGTGCCGCTGTACTTCGAGAGCAGTACCTTGTCGCCCTTCTTGACGGTCATCTCAACGTCCTTCTTTCCTGCGCCTACCTCGATCACCTCTGCGATCTCTGGCTTCTCCTTAGCCGAACCTGTAAGAATGATGCCGCTCTTTGTGGTCTCTTCAGCCTCAGCCATTTTTACTACAACTCTGTCCTGCAATGGTTTGATAGTCATAACCTATGTCCTCCTTTATATGTCCCCGCAAGCATATCCTTCGCTAAGCAGGGGGCTTTCTGCATATATTTAGCACTCGACTGTTTTGAGTGCTAAATATATTTTATCATCTTTTCAATAAATTTCAAGTCCTTTAGTGTAGATTTACGAATTTTTGTATACCTGCATAAACATCGCGCAAAACTGAAAACAAATTTAGTTGATTTTCACAAAATCTTTAAATGCGAATACAAAAGAGAACTTCTCGCTGAATAACAGGCAGGTTCTGAAACCGCGTAAATAGGCGCTTTGAACAGGTACGTTAAAAATGATGCCGGTATCTTTTTTGTGAGAAATTTGGCAGAAGATGGAGGAATTATTAAGTTAAAATAATTAAAAATCATATTTTTTGTTGACAAGAGGTGCTAAAATATGTTATAATCAATGAAAATTAACTTTTGGTTCATATTGTTTTAATTAATGTTATTTGTAAATTTGTTATAATAGTTATATTAATTTAGGAAAAATAGCAGAAAAGGTAAGAATTGACCTTGCGGGATCTCGGTGAAGGCACCGGATGACCGCCGTAAGTAACAAAAGGGGGAAATGAAAATGTCATTGGGTAGAGTTTTGGTAGTTGACGACGACAAGAACATATGCGAGCTTTTACGTCTTTATCTTGAGAAGGACGGCTACGGAGTTATCCTTGCGCATGACGGTGAGGAGGCAGTGGTCAAGATCAATGCTTTGAAGCCTGATATCATTCTGCTGGATGTAATGCTGCCCGGCATAGACGGCTGGCAGGTATGCAGGGAGATCAGGAAGAAATCCAACGTGCCGATAATAATGATAACCGCAAAGAGCGAGACCTTTGACAAGGTGCTCGGTCTGGAGCTTGGTGCAGATGACTACATCGTAAAGCCGTTTGATACCAAGGAGGTAATTGCGAGAATAAAGGCTGTTTACAGAAGAGTTGGCCAGCGCAATGCCGAGAGTGAGGTAAAGGAAGTCAAGTATGACAAGCTTTCCGTTAATATGACGAGGTATGAGCTCAGAGTAAACGGACAGGTGCTCGATACACCGCCGAAGGAGCTTGAGCTTCTGTTCCACCTTGCTTCCAATCCTAACAGAGTCTACACCCGTGACCAGCTTCTTGATGAGGTCTGGGGCTTCGAGTACTACGGCGATTCGAGAACGATCGACGTACACGTAAAGAGGCTCAGGGAGAAGCTCGAGGGAGTTTCTGACAAGTGGGCACTGAAGACTGTCTGGGGCGTCGGCTACAAGTTCGAGGTCGCAGAAGGAGCTCATGAATAAGAAAGTAAGCATATTCTTCAAATACTTTGCAATTTGTTCAGCAGTAATACTCGTCAGCTTTGTATGCTTAGGCGCGGTATTACTGCTTGTTTCTTCAAGGTACTTTGTGAACAACGAAAAGAGCCTTCTGGAGAAGCAGACAAGGACTCTTGCTTCCTACACCCGTGACAGAATGAGCAATGACCCGTCAGACTGGAAGCAGGCAGTGGCTGCCGAGTTTGAAAGATATGCTTCCGACGGTGAGACGGGTTTTTTGCTGTGCTCTGAGAGCGGAAATGTTATTGCAGTGTCAGCGAAGAGCATAGGCAGCATTGCTGATACGGTGGATACTAAGGCGCTTTCCGCTTTTGATGAGGGCTACAGCTACAAGGTGAGCACTCTGGGCGGAGCACTGAGATCTGAGGCGCATATCATAGGCACCTCGTTCAAGGTGAACGGGCCGAGGTATTACCTTATGGCTATGTCATCAAGAGATCAGCAGAAGGAGTATCTCGGAAATATCGCGGAGATATTTATAATCTCGGCGATAATGGTGCTCGTTATAGCAATGTTCCTGGTGTATTTCCTCACACTGAAGCTGACTGCCCCTGTTACTGAGATAGCTGACGCCTCGGTGAAGATAGGTAAGGGAGATTTCTCCGTTACACTGCCTGAGTATTCGGTGGCGGAGTTTGACCAGCTCTCAAATGCTTTCAATGAGATGACTGCCAACCTTAAAAGCTATGACACTATGAGAAACAGCTTCCTTGCGAACGTTTCCCACGAGCTGAGAACGCCGATGACCTCGATAGGCGGCTTTGTTGACGGTATGCTCGACGGTACTATCTCAAAGGAAGAGGAGAGAAGGTATCTGAAGATAATCTCCTCTGAGATACACAGGCTTGCAAGGCTTGTGAGAAGTATGCTCAACCTCGCAAAGATAGAGGCAGGAGAGCTTGAGCCTGATATGCAGTATTTCTCTGTGCTGGAGCCGATAGTTGATACGCTCGTCACCTTTGAGACAAGGCTTGAGGAAAAGGAGATTGATATCCGCGGCCTTGATACCGACAGGGTAGACCTCTATGCCGATAATGACCTTGTTCATCAGGTGATGTACAACCTTATCGAAAACGCTATCAAGTTTGTCGATAAGGGCGGTTATATCGAGTTCTCGTTTGAAAAGCAGGGGAGAATGACCGCAGTTTCGATAAAGAACAGCGGCGAGGGTCTTTCCGAGGACGAGCTTCCGCTCGTTTTCGACAGATTTTACAAGACAGATAAGTCAAGGGGCCTTGACAAGACAGGTGTGGGCCTCGGGCTTAATATAGTGCGCTCGATCATTAAGCTCCACGGCGGAGAGATAATGGTAAGAAGCGTAAAGGGTGAATATACGGAGTTTGTTTTCACTCTGCCGAATAAGGCGGCGGAGGATCAGTAAGGAGAGCCCGCGTGGATTTTTTTGAAGAGGCAGAGAGAGATTATGCCGGCGGCACCTCTCAGCCGGATGAGCAGGATACGGGCATAAGGCTTCCCGAAGGGGCTGTTACCGCTGAGCAGGCGGACGATGAGTTCTGGAAGGGGATCAAAAAGAGCCCGAAGAAAAACAATAAACGAAAAGGCCGCGGCTGGAGGATGATCCTCAAGCTGGGCGTTATGGTCATGCTCATTTTTGCAGGCATAGGTATATCTATGATATCTCTGCGCGGTAACGGGTGGCTTGCTAACCTTATCAGGGGCGGCAAGAATGTAAGCTTCACTCTCCCTGTTTCAGACAGGCCTAAGCTTGACGATGAGTTTATGCAGGAGGACGGGAGGTATACCTCTGAGGGAGTTGCCAAGGCGGCTGCCGACAGCGTTGTTTATATTGAGGTGTATTCATCTTCAAAAAGTGTGCTCTCTAAAGGGCAGGGCAGCGGCATTGTGATGACGCAGACGGGCTACATCGTTACCAATGCGCACGTGATTGAGACGGCGGATCAGGGAATAAAGGTTGTAACGAACGACGGGATAGAGTATGCGGCTGAGGTGGTAGGCAGCGATGCTACTACCGATATCGCAGTTATAAAAGTGGCGGCAAGTGATCTGAAGCCTGCCGAGTTCGGAGACTCTGACGCTGTTTTGCAGGGCGAGGAGGTAGTAGCGATAGGCTCTCCTGCCGGGTATAACAACTCGGTCACTATGGGCGTGGTGTCCTCAGTGAACAGGCAGATACGCTCAAAGACCGGCAACGATACCGTTACCTGCATACAGATAGACGCTCCCATTAACCCGGGCAGCTCCGGCGGAGGCCTTTTCAATATGTGGGGTCAGGTCATAGGTATAACGTCATCAAAGTTGTCCTCAAGCGACTATGAGGGCATAGGCTTTGCCGTTGCGACCAACCAGATGAAGCCGATAATCGAAGACATCATCGAGAACGGGTTCGTTACGGGTAGAGTTAAGATAGGCATAACCTATTACGCCGTTTCAGAGACTACCGCCGAGATAAACGATATGCGCAAGGGTCTTTATGTAGTGTCGATATCTGAGGACTGCGATGTTGCAAATTCAGGCCTGCAGGAGGGCGATGTTATTACCGCTATCGACGGAAAGGATCCTCTGCTTTACGAAAAAGTCTCGGATATATACAAGGACAAACAGCCCGGCGACACGATAAGCTGCACAGTCAGCCGCGAGAACTCCCAAGGCGATTACGACACCTTTGAGATCACCTTCGCCCTTATGGAAGACAATGGCGGCCTCATCGAAAGCTAGCAGGTGCGTGCACCTGCACCGCCGCCCCCGCCCCGCGCCTAGCGGCGCGCTGGGCACGCTACTCTATGTACGGATTAGTAGAAACATATCTGCCCGAATGCAAAGACCTTCAACAGGCAAGTGCCTTACCCACAGGGTAGTGTACTGAGGACTGCTCGCCGCGAGAAGCAAGTGGTTTTTAAGTCAGAAAGGAAATGCTCTATGAAGGCTGCTAACGGCCGTAAAATGTTGATTTTAAAGATCCTGTTCTTTGTGATATTTGCGGTTTGCTTTTGCTATTTTTGCTACTGCTTTCCAACATACCTTTGCTTAAAGTCTACAGGATACCCCGTGGGACTATATAAGATATGGCGTGGGATAGATGATTTCATTTTACATATCAGTTTTCTGAATAGAATATATAATTTATTCTTGTTTAAGATCAATAAAAACACTGCAACTATATATCCCGCAATAGCGATAATGTGTGCAAATGCTGCTTATGGTTTTGCACTGTTTTACAAAAAATGGTGGTATTATCTGTTTGCGTTCATCACTATCATTATGTGTCTGATACTGCATGATTGTTATAATGAAATAATTGAATTTGAATATGATGGTTAATATATATCAAATAATGATATAAAAAAGCATAACCCCAGCCCCGAGCCAACTGAATGAGAATAGAACCACTGCTTTTGGCGGTGGTTTTACTTTTTTTCTGAGGGGTAACGTTTACATCGTCAAACGGCTATTGACATTTTTTATATTTATGTTATGATAATATCAGTACAGGCAATTGTGCCTTATTTGGAGGTTATTTTTATGAAGAACTATATGAAAAGAGGTGCGGCTTTCTGTGCGGCACTGATGATGTCGGCGGCTGTTGGCTGCGGCAGTGAGACAGGCTCATCACAGAGCGGCTCAGAGGCTCCGACTGATTCAAAGGCTGCTACAACTACTACCGCTCCGATAGTTGAAGATCTCGGCAATCTGGATCTTTCAGACGTTACAAATGTTTACGATATCCCTGCTGACTTTTCCTTTACGGCAGAGGCTGAGGACGGAACGCTCGGCGGCGGCGCGGCTGTGCTCGATCAGGCATTCCTCGGTGACTTTACAGGCACAGGCTTTGTGTCGATCGCATCAGCAGGCGATGAGGTATCGCTCGATGTTGAGGTGCCTTCCGAGGGCAGCTACAACATAACTCTCAGAATGGCAGCAGATGCCGAGGGGATGAGCAACCTTATCACTATCGACGGAAATGCACTGACGTCATTTACCTCACAGAGCACAGACTTTTCCGATACTGTTGCCGAAAACGTGCTTATCTCATCGGCAGGCAGCCACACTATCGGCATCAGAGGAGACAAGGGCCATATCTATATCGACAGCATAACGATCACCCCTGCGGCAGCGCTCGATCTGTCTCAGTATAAGGTCGAGAACAAGCTTTCAAATCCGAATGCTTCCGACGAAGCAAAGAGACTTTTCAATTTCCTCACTGATGTTTACGGCAAATATACCATCTCGGGTCAGTCTGCCGGCGACAACGAGGGCAAGGACTGCCGTGAGTTCAAGGAGATACTCAAGCACACCGGCAAGACCCCAGCTATCCTCGGCCTTGACGTTATGAACCTTGGCGTAAGCGCCGTAAATAAGGGCGCAGGCGGCGGAGATATGGTACCTCTGCAGGCAATGGACTGGGTAAACAACGAGGGCGGAATAGTATCGATGCAGTGGCACTGGTATCCGCCGGAGCAGTATATGGAGTATAACGGCGGTGCATGGTGGCAGGGCTTCTATACCGAGTATACAAACTTTGACCTTGCCAAGGCCATGAACGGCGAGGATCAGGAGGGCTATGATGCTCTCGTGGCTGAGATAGACAATATGGCTCAGCAGCTGAAGCCCCTTGCCGAGGCTAACGTGCCTATCCTGTGGAGACCTCTTCACGAGGCGGCAGGCGACCCTGACTGGCCTCAGAACCAGTGGTTCTGGTGGGGTGCAGGCGGAAAGGACGCATACATCAAGCTCTGGCAGCTGATGTATGACAAGTTCACAAATGAGTATGAGCTGAACAACCTTATCTGGGTATGGAACGCTCAGAGCCCGAGCTGGTATCCCGGTGACGATTATGTAGATATCCTCAGCTTTGACTGTTACCCTGCCGAGCACGATTATTCCTCTCAGAAGAACCGTTATGATCTTCTGAAAACGGCGACCCCGACGAACAAGATAATCGCCATGAGTGAGAACGGCACTATCTTCGACCCTGAGACTGCCTTCAATGACGGTACCAGGTGGGCATACTTTATGACATGGAACGGCGAGTTCTGCTTAAAGGACAAGCAGCTTTCAGGCCAGTATACCGAGATAGACCAGTGGAGCAAGGTCTACAACAGCGAGAGGGTGCTCACACTTGATGAGCTGCCGAACCTCAAGACCTATCCTCTTGATACAGAGTCCTTCCTTGCAGGCGGACAGTAAACAGAACAACAAAAATTATCCCGAAAGCGGTTACAGGCTGCTTTCGGGATAATTTTATCTGTGTTTGTCAGAAAAACCTTATATCGTCAGTAAGGTAATGCTCCGATTTGTCAAGGCAGGCGGATATCTCATCGCTGTCGGCATTGTTATTTAAAAGCTCCTCTATCTCAAAGCCCTTTCTGATCGGTTTGAGACAGCGGTAAAGCATCAGCGCATACTGTTTTTCTTCAGGTGAGTAATCATAATAGTCGGCAGTTATTTTCAGAACGCTTCGGATCATTTCTATCTCGCGCTCAAAGTCTCTCGAAAAGTTCTCTCTGAAAATATAATTGAGAAACACTTCTTTTCCGCAGAGGTTATAGTCAAACACTCCTGCAAACTTTCCTTCGTCATCTGTCAGCAGGTTTGTGGAGTTCAGGTCTGCCTGAAATACTGATGACGGCAGCTTGTGGTATACTTTTTCAAGCTCTGCTCTGTTTTCCTCCCAAAGCCTCCAGATGCGCTCTACCTGCTCTGTGAACTGTTCGGGCAGCTTATCGGCGAGGGCTTTCCATTCCTGTGCCTGCTCCGTCACCTCGTCTGTCTTGTCGCTGGGGCAGAATCTCTCAAACAGGCAATAGGCAGACGGAAACGGCGCATAGTCAAAGTGCTTTTGCGCGGCCTTAGCCGTCATTATCCATTTGTCCCGGGTGATATCCTCGCTTTCTTTAAACTCAGTGTCGCTGTTATCGCGGCGCTCTAAGATATTATACTTTACAAATTCCTCGGCATAGGCTATACACCTGCGCCCCTTATAGCTCACATACGGGAAATTTCCCTCTCTGTCGCTTAGTATCTCCGGGCTGTAATACCCCAGAGCCTTGTATTCTCTTACCGTGCGCTGCCAGACCTTTATCCTTTCAGGCGAGGTAAAATCATTGTCGCTGAGCTTTATAACAAGCTTTTCGTTATCAGCGGCCGTGAATATGACAGCGTGGCGGAAATCCGCTTCTCCGCGGCCCGTATCCATCACTTCGGCAGCTGTCGGCTCCTTATCCGAAAACAGAGCGAATATATCTTTAAGTTCTTTATCCGGTGCTGACATCTGTACGTTCCTTTCTTTTAAACTTACACAAACCAAAAGCCCCCGCCGCACAGGCGAGGGCTCTGACACGGAGATATCTCCGTCTTATGTATTACTTGATGTAAGACTTGAACTCTTCGTTCTCTCTCTTGAGGCCTTCGATGTCGCCCTTTACCTGGCTGATCTCGATATCGAGCTTTTCCTTCTCGCTGCTGAAGCCCTTAGCCTTCTCCTGCAGAGCTATGATCTGAGAGTAGATCTCATCAGCCTGCTTGCCAAGCTCTATGGACTTGTTCTCCTTGTCTGCGATACCGAGCTGCAGCTCGTCGATCTTCTTGTTGTTCTGCTCTATCTGCTCCTGAGCAAACATACGCATTTTTTCCTGTGGGCTCATGATCTCTTCCTCCATATTCTTGCTGAAATTTGTTATTTCTTTCTTTTCCTCTTCGAGCTGCCTGGCTTCCTCTGCACGCTTAGCCATTTCCTCCTCTATGGAAGGCATAGTGGACTCGGGCGCAGGCTCTACCATGAACGCATCATCAAGCGATATCGGCTCGATAGAGGGCATTTCCGGTTCAACATCATCGTAACCAAGGTCGGGCACTATAAGCTCATCCATGGTCACAGGCTCCTCAGCCTTGAGGGTCTCTGTCGGCTTCGGAACATTGTTCTCAGCCGATACAGGCTCGGGCTCCTTAACAGGCTCGGGAGTTTTCACAGGGCTGGCATCAGCCGCACCTGTCTCAAAGGACGCGCTGCTGTTTCTCTTAGCAATGCTGTTTGCAATGCTTGCAGCCTTGTCGATCTCGGGCTCCTCAGCCTTTGCAGGCTCAGCTGCCTCAGGCTTGGGCTCCTCTTTCTTGGGCTCGGCCTTCTTAGCAGTGTTGACCTTCGGTCCTTTCTGCTCGTTAAGTCTGGAAAAGTGTTCGTCCATTAACTGCTCAACGGCCTTGATATCATTAATATCCTTGCCAAAGAACTCAGCGACCTCCTTGGCGCTCCTGCCCTTGTTGAGCATTGAAGCTATACCCGCAACGCTGTGATCAACGAATCCGTCATCGTCCATAGCGAGGTTGAGCGACGGAGTGAACGGCTCACCGGTAACGGAAGGCTTGTCATTCTTGCCCTTTCTGCCGAACGGAAGTATCGAACCCTTCTTCTGCTGAGCCGCCTCGGGATCTCTCTCAGGCTGGACATAGCTCTGATAATCAGGCCAATGCTTTTCAAGGATATTAGGAACATTGCCCGCAGGCATCTCCATTTCCTTTGCGATCTCAGCCGTCGAATAGCCTTCCTTGTACAAACGGATGATCTTGTCGCTGATGCTTTCCTGTTTCTTTGCCAATTATATCAATCCTTTCAGAATAGTCGTTACGCCGGAACAGTATCCCGGCTACCAATAACTATGATTATTATACAACAATTATTTCATATTGTCAATACAAAATATTAATCTTTCACACCTTCAGGCAGCAAAAAATTACACAAAAAATCCCTCTCATTTTTGTAAGGGAGGGATTTTTCAGTACTTTTGTTACTATTCTTCCAGTCTTCCCTAGCTGTCAGCCTTCTTGCCGAAGGTAATGTCCTCATTGACGTCCGTTGCCGGGGGATACTGTCCGACGTAGGTCACGCCGTCCTGAGACCACTGAACAAATTCAAGGTTTCCGTCTCTGCTTATCTCATAGTAGATATAGCCGGGATCGACCTCTGCGCCGTACTTGAAGTTATCATAGAGGGCGCTTTCAATCGGGTCGGAGGAGTCATAGTTATCAAGGTCATACATAAACTCTCCGTATTTGGTATATCTGCTGCCCTCAGCTTCCTTATCAACAAGTACGGTTTCGATAGTGGTGTAAGCAAGCTTCGCATTTGAATTGGCAGAACGCATCTTGCTCTTCTTGACATAGTTCATAAGTGACGGTACGAGAACAGGGTCGCTGATATCGCCGCTGAGCTCCTCAAATTCGAGGTCGTCATCGCTGACATTATCGTAATCACTGAACTCTGCGCCCACGGTGGTGAGTTTATGGTCATTAATGATTATACCTGCCTTAACGCTTTCAAGCCTGCCGCCTGAGGTCTTTACGCTGAGGTCGATAGTGATATCCTGATCTATTTCGTCCTCGAGGCTGTCTGCGAGCTTTTTGGTGCTCCTGTCAAAGTCGAGGGTGTCGTTATCAAGGAATGCCTCAAGGAATTTTACAGCGTCTATCTTATAATTATAGGCGCCGTCCTTTTTCTCATAATCGAGAATGTAATCCGCACCCTTGTCATTGAGCATCTCTATGAAAACGTCTTTGAGCTTGTTATAATTCTCAGTAACGCGCTCGGTGAGGAGCTCGTCAAGCTCGTCGTCATCGGATATCGCCTGGATAATATCTCTGCTGGCAATAATATCGAAGACACGGCTGTATTCCTCGGGGGTCTCTATCTCCTGCTCAACGTTCAGCTTATCGGAGGAGCCGAGCAGTTCAACGGAATTGTCATTGCTTATCATATAGGACATTCCGTCGCTGTCAAGTCTCAGCTGGAGCATATTTGCCCAGATGAGTTTCATTCTGAAGTCATCGTCCTTGCCCTTGACGTAGATGACCGCCTCGCTTTTGAAGTCATCGGCAGACATTCCCATTTCTTCAAGCTGAGCGTCGATATCTTCGCTGTCACCCTCGCCCATATCGTCCATAAAATCCGATATGCCTTCGAGATCGTACTCTAACGTGAGCACCGCCTTGAAGCTGTCGGCCTTCTCTGTGCCTTCTGCCGCGCCGACTATATCGTCACCGGGCTTTGAGAAAAAGCCTGTCAGCCAGAATATGAGCCCCACTATCCCTGCAAGGATCGCGAGCACTAGAATTATCAGCACTATTTTCAGGCCGCTCCTGGGCTTTGCTTTGGCGGCACTGTCAGGCACGCCAGCAAGGGCCGGTGCCGGCTGATCGAATATCTGGGGTACAGGCTGCTGATAGGCTGCCTGCTGATACTGTGGCTGCTGCTGTTCCTGCTGCGCCTGCTGAGGTGCAGCCAGCTGATTGCCGCACGTTCTGCAGAACTTGGCTCCGTCAGCCACCTGATTTCCGCATTTCGGACAAAACATTTTTAAGGTCTCCTTTCGGTCTGTTTAATAATAGTCGTAATAGTCGTCGTTATAGTTGTAGTAGTCATCGGGGTCGATATCAAAGTCGTCCTCATCTACCTTGCCGATGTTCTTCACTTTCAGGGTCATGCTCTCGGAATCCTTGTAGTCGCCATCTTTTATGGTAAGCGTTCCCTTGGCAGTCTTTATGTAGCCGCCGTCAATAGTCACTTCGAGCTTGAAGGTGATGCTGTCAAGGTCATCATCGATCTCGTTCATCATACTTTTGAACCTGCTGCTGAACTGTATGCCTTCTTTTTTTGCGGCCTTATAGAGCTTGAAAAGGTCGATCTCAAACTTGTAGGTGCTGCCGCTCTTTTTGTATGACTTCATATAGTTTGCACCAGTGTCATTGAGGAGCTTTCTTGCGGTAGGGATAAGCTCTTTATAGTTCTTTACAAACTCTTTTTTGATCTCTTTCTTGATCTCGCTGTTGCCGTCAACTGCCTTTTCGGGGTCTCTGGTCGCAAGGCTGTCCATAAAGTCGAGAAGGTCACTGTCGTGCTCCTCTCTGCCGTTTTCGGTAAAGGTGCCGTCCTCATAAAGAAGATAGTTGCGGTCTTCCGTAACGAGCACCTTGAAGTCATCGTCCTTGCCCATTACCATGCCGTTGAGCCTGTCATTATGGTCATATATAAGGTCGAACTCAAAGCTTTCGGCCTTTATGGTCTTGTCTATCGCGCTGAAGACCTTGTCACCGGGGCCTCCGAAAACAAGTCTGAAAAGAACGAAAAGCACAGCCAGAACGCAAACGGCCGCACAGCAGATGATGATCAGCTTTTTGCGGTCAGGCCTTTTAACTGCAGCTGCACTGCTTGCAGAAGCTGCCGGAGCCGCCGCGGGCTGCTTATACTGGACCTGCCGGGGCTGATAGTAGCTATCAAAGGCTGCACCGCACACCCCGCAGAAAATTGAACCGTCGGCAACCTGACTGCCGCATTTAGGACAAAACATAACAACAGACCTCCCATGCTATATTACCTACAGCACTTATTATATAACATTATTATAGCACTTACCGGGACGTATTTCAACTACACAAAAGGGTAGTCTCACAAAAGAGCCGATAAGCTGCCCGAGGAAAAGTATACCATATCATATATTTTTTGTCAACTGAAAGCTTATTGAAGATATCTCGCATCTTTCGGTATAATTTTCCCTGAGAGGGGAATAATGGTACTGACGGACGGTGTGCCGTCCGATACCGAAAAGGAGGGAATATCTATGACAAGCAAGGAACTTCTCTATATCGGAGACGCTCTGGGACACGAGAAATACTTTCTCACAAAATGCAAGGAGCTCAGCGAACAGCTCCAGGACAGTGAGCTCAGAGAGCTGGCAGGCTCGATGACGGCAAGTCATCAGCAGATCTATTCAAGTATGTTCAGTCTGCTGAACAACTAATAAGGAGGGATATAAATGAACGATCAGGAGCTTATGGAAAATATGCTCATGCTTGAAAAGGGCGTGTGCGATCTGTATCTTCACGGAACTATCGAGGCATCTACGGATAATGTAAGGTCAAGCTTCGGGAGCGCTCTGAACAGCTCTCTTTCGATGCAGGATCAGATCTATTCAAAGATGAGCGAAAAGGGCTGGTACAAAACAGACTGCGCCGAGCAGGACAAGATCAGTCAGTTAAAGCAGCAGTTCAGCTGAAAAAAGAGAAGAGCCGGTGCCTTGCGCATCGGCTCTGTTTTGTTGACATAGTGTGGCGGGTGTGATATAATGTTAAAAAGGGGTGAGATAGTATGACTGCAAATGAGCGCCTTATAGAAGAGGTCAACGGAACAATGGCGATCGAGGGAATGGCACTGAATAAAGATGATAGAAAAAGACTTTCAGAATATCTCAACAAACCTGAAAGCTTCAACAGTATAATGACAGAGCTGATAAAGAAGTACAGTGCTCCGGAGAATAAATATGTCGGATAAATACAGATATGATTTTGAATATGATGTTCAATATGTTTATACTGACTGTCAGGTATTAAAGAATAAA
>ODAI010856370.1_pt1 | contig 14091 bp, 8 predicted proteins | sample 1539321 | NCBI WGS metagenome assembly ODAI01 (sample SAMN02144231, study PRJEB22623) | gut metagenome | biome: sheep rumen | host: Ovis aries | place: New Zealand
AAGCGCAGCCCTCACTCCATATCCCATTCAGGCTCGCACTGCCTCAAATCCACTATGGTTGAAGTCTACGCTAAGCGCATACTCCAATATGGATTTGTATTGCTCGTTTTGTCCTACTGAGGTGCGAATTCGAATGGGAATTGAGCAATTATGTCATGTCTCTTACGAAACATGGGCACAAAGGTACGAACAATTTGTGAGACCTCCAAGCATTTAACATTTTTTGGGGAGACTCGATTTTTTAATGAATCAGTATAAAAAGGGATTTTTTCTTACATTGAAGAATGGTATTTGTAATGATCCTTAAATTCGCTCTAACTAGGATAAAATAATTTTCTAACTAGAAAGATTTTTTATCCTAGTTAGAGCGATTTTTTTTAAGTAGATGGATTTTTTATAGGATTGTCCTCAAAAAAAGTTACAGTTACTTTGCAGATATATTGCTACTAAGGTAAAACCAGTTTCTTGAAATACCTCTGTGGCCTCAGGCCTTTAATCTCTGGATGTAGGATGCTGATGAAGTCGCTCAGCAGCCAGTCGGGATGGAAAGGTGTCTCTTCGTAGAATGGACCCTGCTCAACATTGCATCCGTAGGCCTCATGGTTGCGCCACGCCTTGAACTGGCTGTAGCCGTGATGATCGGAGAGCAGTTCGTCGTATGTGATGTCATGGTCACCGCTGTATCGGAACATCCATACGTCAGCCTCGCTGCCTTTCTCCAATACGGTCTCGAAGGGCAGTGAGATAGAGCCGCTATGCTCATCGGCCGACCAGGGGCTTGTGCCTCCTGCATCTTGTACCATCTGTCCGATGGTGCTCTTTCCTCCAGGGACATACCACACGCTGCCGGTAATCTTGTCGAGCAATACAGAGGGGTTCTTCTTAGCTGTCCTGGCGATTGACTTCAGTGCCTGATAGCTGCTGTCAGTGACATTGAAGAGACTGTCAGCGCGCTTCTCACATCCAAAGAGCATGCCATAGAAACGTATCCACTCGGCACGTGCCAGAGGCGATGGCTCCATATACTCGGCACATTCCACGATCGGTATGTCAATGTCTTCGAGTTTTCCATAGCCTCCACTGTTCTCGAAAGGTGAGAGGAAGAGTACGTCGGGCCGCTGGTCGATAATCTTTTCGATGACGGGGCTCATTCCCTCGCCGACATCGGCAATGCGACCTTCTCTGACCTTCTGCTGAACCCATGGTATCTTTATGTATTTAAGGTCGGCTACCCCTGAGATACGGTCTTCAAGTCCGAACTCCATCAGCATAGCGCAATGCACTGTGGTAAACATAACGGCCTTGCGCACTGGTGTACGGATAATAGTGCCATTGGGAAGGTGGGGTGGAAGCTCTTGGTCGGAGGGGACAAGCACATAGCGATGAAGTGTCATCCCCTCTTTCCAAGGGTTTTTAAGTGAAGCCACTGCATAACCATCGTATCTCACGACACTAAGTTGTGTGGCATACTTGAAAGTGACGGAGTCGCCCCCTGCCTCGGCAGAAGGAGTCTGGCTCCCTCTGCAGGCAGTGAGCAACATCACAATAATAAAATAATTAACGTATCTCATTTATAATATGAGCAATTCTTATTTCTCTATAACGAGGTCATCAATACAGATATAGGTTGGTGTGGTTACACCCCAGTCGTTGGCCTTAGTACCTTCAAATTGGAATGAGATACTCTTTACGTTCTTGAAGGCATCGACGTCGCTAAGGTCACAGTATTCCCAGTCTTTTACGTAGTCACCGTCCTTGGCAAGGTAGATTTCGTATCTGGCTCCGCTCATACCATCAACAGGAGTCGGGTAAAGCACACACTTGAACCAGTCGTTTGCCTCGAACTTGCCAGGAGTCATTCCGTCGCCATTCAGGTATGCATTTGCTGTGTAGCTGCTGTTGGTAAACCAGAAGCCTTTCAGGGTAGCTCCATTAAGATTGATGGTTTCTCCATAGGTCTGGACTATGCAGAAGTTCTTTCCGCCATGTGCCTTTCCTGTTACGTTATTGAACTGGTCAGGCATACCAGTAGGGGTAAAGTCGCCCATTGTGAACCCTTTTTCCGTACGGTTGGAGATAGCGTAGCCTGTCCAGTAAGTGCCTCCGAACGTTGTGTTGAACTCTGCACCGCCTTCCTTGTAGACGCAGGGATAGGTCTTCCCACCCCATCCGGTGTCAACACCGTTACCATTCTCCTCACCGCACCAGAAGCCCTGGGCATTGAGTGTTGCTCCTTCGAAACCGATGGTAACTGTAGCCTTTCCACTGTCTACGGGATTGTCGTTACTACTGCATGAGGTAAAAGACATTGCGGCCCCGCATGCGATGGCTGCCAATGCGAAAAATTTGATTGTCTTCATAATGTTTTGTTTTAAGTGAAACATGTTTATTTAATGAATAATCTCTTTCCGTTCTTGATATATATCCCTTTTCCTGGGGTCTTTACTCTTCTTCCTTGCAGGTCGTAAATCTCATAAGGGGTCTGCCCCATTGTAAGCTCATTAATTCCTGTGGCCTTACGGATGGCATCGAGGGATTCCTGAAGATGCATGTCCTCGGCTCCGGCAAACTCTGTTGAGGTCTCTCCCCACCATTCCTGTTGAGGGCACTTCTGGTTCAAACCAGTGTAAACTCTAACGAAGTCAATGAAGTCGAGGCTTACGGGCTGGCGGTTCTCGTCCACTGCCCATGCGATGTCGATACCACAGCCTTCATAGTTCCAGGAGTTGGTATCAGCATTGTCTGTGAAGTTTGGCAGATTGTCAGCATATCCATATCTGAATCCGATGAGTACGTAGTAATATGGACTCCAGCTGCTTTCCACCTTGTCAGAGAGATTCTGCATGTTGTCGGGCAGCCGTGTGCCTTTGAATGTAAGACCGTCGGGCAGCCACATGGGATAATATTCCTGTTCGTGATAGTGATTGCGGTCGATGGTGCCGCTGTTGCCGCGATTGTCGCTCCAGGGGATGTTGCCCATAGGATTCTTGCTGTAGGTTATCTCATAGTCATACATTACCTTTCCTGCACTGTCAGTATCGCAGCTGCCGCTTATCTCATACCAGGGGTCGTCGGGCAGACCGTTGCCGTTAGCATCCTTCGATACCATCACAATGCCCGCCTCGTTCATTCCCCCGAATACCAGGTGACGCATCTCCTGATAGGCATTGCCCCATACGGCAAAGTCGCGCTGGCCGGGAATGTTGGCGATAGAATGGTCGAAGTGGAAGGGGATATATCCTCCCCATCCGCCTAATGCCACGATGTGTGCATCGCCGTCGAGAATACTCTTTCCTGCCAGACTCTCACTGCACTTGCGTATCATGTCGGCCTCTGTATCGCCATCTTCATATTCAGGTACGTCATTGACATACTGTCCAGGGGCTGGGCGATACTCATCCACTGCCTTGATGTATTTGGAATGTTCAGTCACATTATCCATGCGCTGGGCACTAAGAGGCAGAAAGGCAAAGAGGCAGAGGGTTAAAAGCCACCATCCAGCCTTTGTGAAAGTCAGTTCGTTTGTCATTATTATCTGTTTCATTTGTTCTTTTTTACTTTTTTAAAAAGACGGCATGTGCAGGTATGTCACCTGTCTTTACTTTCCAGTCGAAAGTGCCGTCAGGAAGAAAATGGAGTAGTTCTCCGCTCGACACATAGTTCTTTGCATCCATGAGATAGAAATCGCGATGGATGGGGTTTACGATGATGCCGTATGGCATACGTATCTTCTGAATCTCCTGAGAGTCGGACAGACTGGTGCTGACTATCTTGTGGGTGCGTACGTTGATTATACCATAAGTAATAGTATTCTTCATCGTCACCTCATTATATTGGCTACCATAGAAATACAGTGAGTCGCCCACTATACAGAGGTCACTGACCGGTTGGTCAAGATGTCCCACCACTTGCATCTTGCCATCAGCTCCTTTGCCTAACCAGTAGATCTTTGATTCAGACTCCATATAGTTGCCGCGTGATGTCACCCAGAGCTGGTCATACTTGTCTTTCCTTACCCTATGCAGGTTTGGAGCCACGACAATCTTTTCTGTCTCCTGCATCCTGTCAAGGTCTATCACACTCAAAGTACTCTCATAGCCTTGACCCGTCATACCTTGGTAACCTCCGCTATTGGCAACGTAAAGCTTATCGCCTATAATAGCCATTTCTTCTGGTTGATAGCCTACGCTGCAGGAATCGACTTTTGCAAGACTGAGGGTGTCTACCTTATACACACTGCCTAATGGGCTGGTGCTGGTGGAATAGACAGCCCCGACGTATGAAGAGACGTATGCATATCGGTCGCTAAAGGTCACATATCTGCAGTTTGGTATATCTACCTTTCCTATCCTTACCGCATTGCTGGATTGTGCTACCTCTACCTTGTTCGAACAGTTAATGACAAGCCATAGCCTTGAACCATAGATCTGAATATCGTTGCCTACATCGCCAAGCATCATAACGGTATTCGGATTCCGTTCAGAATAGATGTTCCTTAAGTAATGAACAGTTGGTTCATTGCCAGAGAGATCGAGGTAGTCAAGGGTTGACTTGTTTGAACCCATATTACCTTCGTTGAGCAGATACATACCTACTATCTCACTCTTGACCACCTTGCCACCAGTGTTGATATCCTCCATCGGCACCACCATCACATCGTTGCGACAGGCAGACATCGATAGACAAATAGTAGTGAAGACAATTAGACATTTGGACAGACAGACGAAAAGGTTGTATATCTTGACAGATTGGAATATCGGCAGAAAGGCAGATAAAAGTATTTGCCTGATTTGGGATACATATCTTTTTACATTCATCATTATACTATATTGTCTCTGTTTAAATGTCTATCTGTCTATTCGTATAGCCGTCAGAGGCAGCTGATTGTCAGTGTGAATGCGAAATTGCGCCCAGGCATCGGATAGTTGGTGATTACCTCATAATCCTGGTCGAAAATGTTATTCACGTCGAGTTTTGCCCTGAAGAGTACATCATTCCAGTCGAAGCGATAGCAGAGGCTTAGGTCGCTGGTATACCAGGGCTCCATATGATTATATATGATGTTCTCCTGTTCGTCATATCGCTCCCCGGCATAGATGAAGGAATAGTTCAAGTCCCAATCCTTATAGTTCAGGCCGACGATTGCTGAGCCAGAATGCCAGGGTATGTAGGGAATCTGGTGCCGATAGTAGGAGTCGTTGGGGTCTGTGACGTCACGTGCATCCTGATAGGTGTACTGCATACGGGTAGTTGCAACAAGATCCTTTCCTATCCGAAAGTCTGCCTCTGCCTCTACGTCGATTCCCTTGATGTGCACCTTGCCGAGATTCAGCATCGTCCAGCGGAACTGCTGCCCCTTTGGGTATGCTACAATCTTGTCGTGGATAGTGTTGTAATATGCGTCGAAGTGCATCTCTGCGTGACGTATCAGACCGCTCTCAAAATGCTTGTTGAGTGCAAACCCGGCATCATATTGCAGGGCACTCTCTGGTACGAGATTGGCATTCCCCATGTCGGTATAGTATAGATCGTTGAATGTTGGCATACGGAAACTCTTCTTCACATATGCCCTCATCGAGAAGAATGTGCCTTGGAAAGGATAGATATTCACAAAGAGTGCCGGAGTAAACTTCGAAAGTGAGTTCTTACTGTCCATTCCTGCGAAATCGCCTCTGCGGTGCGTTCTGTCGTTAATGAATGTGGCAAGAATAGAGCCTTGGGCTTTCAGATGTTTGTAGTCGATAGCTGTGGCAAGACTTACGAGGTTGGATATTCTCGTAGGAAATGCGAAGTTGTATGTGTCTGCATTAAGTTTGTTCCATTTGAAATCGTAACAGAGGGAGGCACTCCAGTTGGGAAGTAGTTCCAGCACGTTTGCTGTAGAGAGATATACTTCCTGTTGCTTGTATCGGTTGTCAACGGGAAGCTGGGTCGTGTCTTTGTTGACGTAATGGGTATTGTAATATGCGTACTTGGCAAGCCATCGTGTAGAGAATCCTTCACCGATATTCTTGTCGAAAGCTGCTTGTACAAATGTGTTCAGGTCTTGCTGGCGCTCACCTCTGTGCCACACATTATTAACGATAGCACCAGGAATACCTCGGGCTGAATTATAGAGATAGCCCTTCACTTGCCAGCTGCCCTGATTAATACGTCCGAAGACATTGGCCTCGATGCGTTCTGCATGGATATCGCCATTATTTCTTACAGCAGTTGTATCCCAGGCTGTCTGACCGTTGGGATAACGACGTTCATAATGGAACTTATATTTCCCGCTTGATGTCAGGAATCCGGCACTCAATGACGAACTTACTGTCTCTGAGAGTTTCTGTTCCCAGAGTGTTGAGAATCGGAACATGTCACTACTCCCGTACTGAGTCTTGAATCTGAGGTTTGTATTCTCCTTCCTCCTTCCTCCTTTCTCCTTCCTCCCAAATTCTGGCTCTCTTGTACGAATATAAATCGCTCCGGCATTGCCGAAGTCGGAGGCGGGCTGGAAGATGGCGCTCTTCTGACCATTGTATAAGGTAACTTCCTCTATGTTGTCGAGCGAGAACTGGCCCAGGTCTATCTGCCCGTTTTGGGCATTGCCCAATTGGATGCCATCGTAGCTGATGCCAAGGTGATGGGTTCCCATTGAGCGGATATTGACTGTCTTAATTCCGCCAACACCACCATAGTCCTTCAATTGGATGCCAGAGAAATAGCGGAGGGCATCAGCAACAGAGTGGGTATTCAATTTCTCAAGCATCTCGCCATTCAGTTTCTGACTCGGCACTACCTCTCTCATGGCAGGTTTAGAGACAACAACAACCTCGCGTATATGTTGTACGGAGTCAAACCTGCTCTGAGCCTTTGTCGGAAGGCTTATGCAGCAAATCAGAACTGCCAGTGAGGCAGCAAGTCTTTCAATCTTCACTCTTTACTTTTCATTTTCACTGTCACCTAACCCCAGAGGCAAACAACGATTACAATATGTCGGCAGGTCTTCTGACTTATCGTCTGGCATCAAACGTCTTCCCGAAAATCTCAGTGACTTTATGTTTGTGCCTCAATAGAAGGACGACTCACAGCAGCGGGACTGTACGGGAATTGCACCCGTTTCCCTATTAATCACCTAGGGTGAACCGATAATTGCTGCAAAGGTAATTGTTTATTTTGAGAAAAAGAAATATTTAATACCTTTTTTTATAAAAGTTTTGCTGTTAGGAAAAAAATACGTACCTTTGTGCACGTTATCTTTGCACTTTTATATTTAACTTCTATATCAATTATGAATTATTGTACAAAAAACTTGCGAAAACTCTCTTTTGTTTCTTTAACTGTTATGCTCCTTGCATCAGGAAGCATACAGGCTCAGGACAGGCTTTATGCTAATGAGTTTCCACTTGGTGACGTTACTCTGCTTGACGGACCGTTGAAAAAGGCTCGCGACTTGAATATTAAGACTCTCTTGCAGTATGACTGTGACCGGTTGCTGGCACCTTATCTGAAGGAAGCAGGGCTTACTCCGAAAGCCAAGTCATATCCCAACTGGGACGGGCTTGACGGACATGTGGGAGGGCATTATCTCACAGCCTTGGCCATCAATGCTGCTACAGGCGACGAGTCATGCCGCCAGCGCATGGAATATTTCATAAGCGAGCTTCAGGCATGTGCTGATGCAAGTGCAAGGAATCATCCGGAATGGCGCAAAGGCTATGTTGGCGGAGTGCCTGGAAGTGAACGCCTGTGGGCTTCATTCAAGAAGGGCGACTTTGGAGCTTATTATGGAGCATGGGTGCCTTTCTACAATATTCATAAGATGTATGCAGGACTTCGTGATGCTTGGGTGTATTGCGGAAATGAGCAGGCGAAGGCACTTTTCCTCGGATTCTGTGACTGGGCTATCGATCTTACCTCAGGGCTCTCAGATGCTCAGATGGAGCAGATCCTCCATACTGAGCATGGAGGCATGAACGAGGTGCTGGCTGATGCATACGCTATCACCGGCAACAGGAAATATATTGACGTGGCAAAGCGATTCTCTCACCGCAGGCTGCTCTTGCCATTGTCTCAGCGACAGGATTGTCTCGATAATATGCATGCTAATACTCAAGTGCCGAAGGTTGTTGGGTTTGAGCGAATCTCAGAACTTTCTGGCGATGAGACTTATCATGATGCCAGTGCATATTTCTGGGATATCGTCACTGGTGAGCGTACTTTGGCTTTTGGAGGTAACAGCCGTCGTGAACATTTCCCAAGTAAGGAGGCATGCAAGGACTTTGTGACAGATATCGACGGTCCTGAGACTTGTAATACCAATAATATGCTGAAACTCTCTGAGGAACTGCATCGCAGGAATCCGGAAGCCCGATTCGCAGATTTTTATGAGTTGGCAACTTTCAATCATATCCTCTCCAGCCAGCATCCTCAGCATGGTGGATATGTCTACTTTACATCGGCTCGCCCGCGACACTATCGTAATTATTCGGCTCCTAATGAGGCAATGTGGTGCTGTGTAGGCACTGGAATGGAGAATCATGGAAAGTACGGACAGTTTGTATATACCCACAATGGAGATGCACTGTTCGTAAACCTCTTTGTGGCTTCTGAACTGAACTGGAAGGAGAAGAATATTCTCATTCGACAGGAGACGACTTTCCCATATAGTGAGTCGAGCCGTATTACCATTGCTCAGGGTAAGGGAAAATTTGCAATGCAGGTGCGTTATCCAGGATGGGTGAAGCCAGGACAGTTTGAGGTAAGGGTAAATGGTAAGCCCGTCACGATCGTTACTGGTCCTTCATCGTATGTCACTATCGACCGGCAGTGGAAGAAGGGGGCTGTGGTTGAGCTGACATTCCCGATGCATAATAGTGTAAAGTATCTGCCTAACCTGCCGCAGTATATCGCACTGATGCACGGACCAATAATGCTTGCCATGAAGACTGGTACGGAAGATTTAGCAAAACTCATAGCCGATGACAGCCGTTTCGGGCAGTTGGCTGTTGGAAAGAAGCTTCCTACAGACAAGGCTCCTATCCTTATTAATAATAATATAAGCAGCATTGCCGATCAGTTGCATCCGATAGAGGGTAAACCACTTCACTTCAACCTTTCCACAAAGATGGTTAATGAGATCCGCAATGAGCTGATGCCGTTCTTTGAGCTTCACGATGCAAGATATATGATGTACTGGCTAGCTCTGTCGGAAGACAATTACAAAGGCTATCTGGACAATCTGGCAAAGGCAGAGAAGGAGCGTCAGGCTCTCGAAGATCGTACCGTGGATAAGGTGCAGCCAGGTGAGCAGCAACCGGAGTCAGATCATTTTATGGAGACAGATGCCTCGTTTGTGGGCAATTCCAATGATGTGTTCTATCGCGATGCCAGTGATGGTCACTATTTCAGTTATCTGATGCAGACTGGTGGACTGACTGGCCTAAGTCTTCGTCTGAAATATTGGGGCGTCGGAGAGTGGAAGAGTCATGAGTTTGACATCTTTGTCGATGATGTGCTGGTAACGTCAGTCAACAATACGGGAAAATATCGCATCTCTGAGTTCAAGTACGAGACGTATCCTATCCCAGAGGATGCACTGAAGGGTAAGAAGCAGGTCCGTGTGAAGTTCGTTGCCAAGCCTCGCAAGCAAATTGGTGAAATATATGAAGTAAGATTTGTTAGGAATGATAAATGAAACATTATAAGAGAATTATGAAGAATCGAGTTTTTATCAGTGCTGCCCTCTTGGCAGTCTCTTTGGGAATCTCTGCCCAGAAGGCCATGAAAGCCCCTGCAGGTGGCAAGGCCATAAGTGATGAGTTGATAGGTATCTTCTTCGAGGACATCAGCAGTAGTGCCGATGGAGGACTCTATGCAGAGTTAGTGCAAAATGGGTCTTTTGAGTATAGTCCTGTCGAGAAAGACGGATGGGGAGCAGGAACGGTCTGGAGACAGGTTCGCCCTGGACACTCTCTGGGTTTCATGGAGGTGCGTAAGGACAATGGCATCCATCCTAACAACCCAACATACATGCGACTTCACATCGAACGTGTGAAAGAGTATTATGACTATTCGGGCTGGAAGGGATATGGACTCCAGAACGACGGCTTTGAAGGCCTCTCAGTAAAGGCAGGCGAGAAGTACGACCTTTCGCTCTTCATGCGTAATGTAAAGGGCGGTGCCAAGTCTGTTCGTGTGGCTCTCGTGGAACCGAAGGGATGGGGTAAGGATCCTAAGCTTCTGGCAGATACACAGATTAAAGTTGAAAGCACTGGTTGGCAGAAATACGAGGCAGTGCTGACTCCTGATTCAACTTGCAAGAAGGCTGTTCTTCAAGTACTGGTTCTTAATCAGGGTGACATCGATATAGACATGGTGTCGCTGATGCCACAGGACACCTATAAGGGACATGGGCTTCGTAAGGACCTGGCTCAGGCTCTTGCTGACCTGCAGCCTAAGTTTTTGCGCTTCCCAGGTGGATGTGTCGTTCATGGAGGTGGTGACGGATTTTGGAATACTTACCGCTGGAAGACTACCATCGGTCCGAAGGAACAGCGTCGCGGACTGAAGAATACATGGGGATATCATCAGAGCATGGGGCTGGGATACTATGAGTATTTCCAGTTCTGTGAGGATCTGGGCATGAAACCGTTGCCTATCATGCCTTGTGGTGTGAGCTGCCAGGGTGCAAACGGCGGCTGGGGAATGAAGGAACAGGCCCAGGATGCAGCTCCGATGAGTGAGATGGATGAGTGGGCACAGGATATCCTTGACCTTATTGAGTGGGCCAATGGTGACCCTGCCACATCGAAGTGGGCCAAGAAGCGTGCTGATGCAGGTCACCCGAAACCGTTCGGACTGACTATGGTAGGCATTGGCAACGAAGAGCGTATCTCACCAGAGTTTACTGAGCGCTTCAAATATATTTATAATAAGGTGCATGCAGCTCACCCGGAGATTATTATCATTGGTACTGCAGGAGTTGATTCTCACCCGTATAGCAAGCTTGATTGGGCTAACGGATGGAAGGTGGCTGATGAGACAGGGGTTGACCTGCTTGACGAGCACTACTATGAGCCTCGTGACTATTTCCTGAAGAGTCGCCAGTATGATACTTATCCGCGTGATCGCAAGACAAAGGTTTACCTCGGAGAGTATGCCTCTAAGGATAAGAAACTTATCGATGCTCTTGCCGAGGGCCTCTATCTGCTCCATGTAGAGCGCAATGGCGATGTTGTCGCTATGACATCCTATGCTCCTCTCTTCGCAAGAAAGGGTGCAACAAACTGGAATCCGGACCTCATCTATTTCGACAATGAGCGTCCTTTCCTCACCTGCAGCTATTATGTTCAGCAGATGTTCGGACAGAGCTCTGGACAGTTCTATTATGGCGACTGCGTCAGCTTCGAGGGTGATGCTCCCGGTGTCCAGCAGCCACAGGAGGATGTGCACTATGGCCAGTCTGTAATCCTGAATGTCAAGACTCGCAAGCTCTATGTCAAGCTGTGTAATGCCAGTGGTGAGGCAAAGACTGCAAACCTCAACCTCAGCCGTTTCGGACTGAAGAAGATGGCTACAAAGACCACTCTCTCTGGAAATGCAAATGACGAGAATAATTATGACGCACAGCCTATCGCTCCAAAGAAAGAGCAGATAAAGGCAGCAAAGAAGACAAAGATTCAGCTTGCTCCTTACTCTATGGTAATGCTGGAGTATTCACTCTGATAATTCGCTGAACGTCAGTTCTGTTCTAATAGGTGTGAAATGAGAATTTTCACACCTATTATTATTAATATTATACCTCCCAGAAGCTCTGGTTTCAACCTGTGGGTGATAATCTTTCCGAACCTGAGTCCTAAATGGAATCCGATAATGCTAAAGACAAACGATACCAGCCCGATGATTATTAGTGGCAGTGTGAGCTGTGGTAGTTCAGAGTATCCTGTGCAAGCAAAAGATATGCCTACTGCAAGGGCATCGATACTCGTGGCGATGGCAAATAATAACTGAGTCTTTAGGTTACGGGGATTGAAGTGCGCTTCATCTTCATCGTCAAAACTCTCTTTCACCATCTTTCCTCCGATAAAAGCTAACAGACAGAAGGCTATCCAATGGTCGTAGGCTTCCATATAAGACTGAAACATACTTATGCCCATCCACCCCAACAATGGCATCATCGCCTGGAAAAGACCAAACAGGAGTGCCATCCGCCATATCTCATAAGGGGTATGGCCTCTGGGAATGTCATATCTCACAGAGTGTCTGACACCTTGTGAGATTATCCCACTTACGATGGAGACGGTGAAACAATCCATTGCCAATGCTATGGCCAGGAAGATGATATCTATCAGATTCATGATGGTATTTATTTGCCTGTTTTTTGCATTTTGGTTGCAAAAATACAAAAAAAGATACAGAATTCATAAACAGTCACAGATATTTTTGTAACTTTGTGCCAAGAAACTATAATTACTAAGCGATATGAATAAGCGAATAATCTTTGCAATGCTACTCACTGCTTCGTTACAGACGATTCAAGCTGAGCAAGTTGCCATCCAGACAAAAAATGTCACGATGGTTTTAGATGTGGAAAACGGCCGTCAGCCGCAGTATGTATATTTCGGTAGTAAACTTAGTAGCTATGATTTGGCAAATCTGCAGAAACCGGTTAATGGCCGGATGGATGCTTATCCTGTCTATGGACTTAACACCCCTGCTGAGGCTGCATTCGCAATGAAACATGCAGATGGAAACATGTCTTCTGCGATGTATGTCACAGGGATGGAGAGTAAGGGAGATATTACACGTATCATGATGAAAGATCCAGTATATCCGATAACCGTTGCACTCTGCTACAAGGCCTATCAGGATGAGGATATGATTGAGACCTGGACAGAGATTACCAATGGCGAGGCTAAGACTGTCACTCTTACTCAGTTTGCTTCAATAAGCCTGCCTATTCGTAGAGGTAACGTATGGCTGTCGCATTTCTATGGTTCATGGGCCAACGAGGCTCGTCTTGTAGAGGAACCGCTGTTGCCTGGCGAGAAGGTAATAAAGAATAAGGATGGTACACGAAACTCTCATACCGATCATGCAGAGGTGATGTTCTCACTCGATGGCAAAGGCAGGGAGAACACTGGTGACGTAATCGGAGCGGCTCTCTGCTATAGCGGCAACTATCAGTTGAAGATTGACACAGATGATACAGAATACCACTATTTCTTTGCAGGTATCAATCCCGATAACTCTGAGTATCATCTTAAGAAAGGCGAGACATTCGTTACTCCAAAGGTTGCTCTTAGCTTCTCTAAAGCCGGTCTGTCGGGGGTTTCCAGGAATTTCCATAAGTGGGGGCGAAAGTATATGCTCATGCATGGTAATACTGAGCGTAAGATCCTGCTTAACTCTTGGGAAGGCGTGTATTTCGACATCAACCAGAAGGGCATGGACCAGATGATGGGCGATATTGCCTCTATGGGTGGAGAGTTGTTTGTTATGGACGACGGATGGTTTGGTGACAAATATCCTCGTAAGACTGACAACAGTTCATTGGGCGACTGGGTTGTTGACAGGAACAAGTTGCCTGAGGGTATCGACGGGCTGCTCCGTGATGCCAAGAAGCATGGTATAAAGTTTGGTATCTGGATTGAGCCAGAGATGACGAACTCGGTTTCAGAACTTTATGAGAAGCATCCAGACTGGATTGTGAAGGCTCCTAAGCGTGATGCTGTTCAAGGGCGTGGAGGTACTCAGCTAGTGCTCGACCTCTCCAATCCTAAAGTGCAGGAGTTCGTGTTCTCTATCGTTGACGAACTTATGACGAAATATCCTGAGATAGATTATATCAAGTGGGATGCTAATATGCCGATTCTCAATCATGGCTCTCAGTATCTTACGATGAACGACCAGAGTCATCTCTATATCGAGTATCATCGTGGTCTTGAGAAGGCTTGTCAGAAGATTCGTGCCAAGTATCCCGACCTCACTATTCAGGCTTGTGCTTCGGGTGGAGGACGAGCTAACTGGGGTGTGCTGCCTTACTTTGATGAGTTCTGGGTAAGCGATAACACCGATGCCTTGCAGCGAATCTATATGCAGTGGGGA
>ODAI011001249.1_pt1 | contig 14091 bp, 12 predicted proteins | sample 1539321 | NCBI WGS metagenome assembly ODAI01 (sample SAMN02144231, study PRJEB22623) | gut metagenome | biome: sheep rumen | host: Ovis aries | place: New Zealand
CTCCGCAAAGAAGCTGATCCCCGAATAATTTACGGCACCGGGATGACGGCACCGAACGTCAGGACAGTCCTCGAAATACTCGTATTTCGAGGACTTTTTCATATGAACTTAGCCTTCTTTCACCGCAGAGGGGATCCTGCAAAACCGCGTCTTCGCCAGGCACAGCATGCATGTTCCTCCGGGAATGCAGGCATGTATTGTTGATTTTTATCAAAAACCTCATTATCATAACAATTGCTGCCTGAAACAATATAAAATACACTCTCATTAAACTGTACCCATGAAAATGGACACTCCTAAAATATAGTGTACCCATAACAGTGGACACGAAAGATTTTAGGCACCGGCAATTATGGGCACATGATTTCAGCAAATTTCAATAAGCAGTTTCAATATGTAATTTCAATAAAGTACCTGGTTTCAATAAAGTGTTTTAATCCAGACAATCATCATGGTTTTTTCTTCACTCTCTTTCCTCATACTTTTTCTTCCTTCGGTCATAGTCCTGTACTACGTCTGTCCGAAAAAGTACAGAAGCCTGCGCAATGCATGGCTTTTTCTCGCAAGCCTGATCTTTTACGGCTTTGGAGAACCCCGCTTCTGCCTCGCCTTTGTGTGCGGAATCCTGTGGAATTATCTGTTCGGTCTCCTGATCGGGAAATGCCGTGAAGAGACCGGCAGGTCTGCCCGGAAAAAAATCTGCCTGTCTCTCTGCCTTGCGGGAGACCTCGGGCTTCTCGCCGTATTTAAATACGCGAATTTCTTCTTTTCAAATGTCCGCCTGCTGACCGGAGCCGCCCTCCCTTTTCCTGAAATCGCGCTCCCGATTGGTATTTCTTTTTTTACATTTCAGGAAATCTCCTACATCGCGGATGTCTATCGGGGAAGTCCGGCCCAGAAGAACCCCCTTTTCCTGGGGCTTTATATAGCCTTTTTCCCCCAGTTGATCGCAGGGCCTATTGTGCGGTACAAGGATTTCGCACCTCAGCTTTTAAAGCGGAAAGAGTCGGTCGCCTGTTTTACAGACGGTTTTTACCGCTTTGCCGCCGGCCTGTGCAAAAAGGTACTGATTGCCAACCAGCTGGGGCAGATGGTTGATTATCTGCTGGACAGCAGCGGGCTTGATACCCGTTGCGCTCCTCTTCTGCTCCTGGCGGTACTGGGCTTCGCCCTGCAGCTGTATCTGGATTTCTCGGGTTATTCTGATATGGCGATCGGACTCGGGTTGATGTTCGGGTTCCGTATTCCTGAAAATTTCCGGCTTCCCTACACCGCTTCATCTGCTTCTGATTTCTGGCGCAGATGGCACATTTCCCTGTCCGGCTGGTTTCGCGACTATGTCTATATCCCCCTTGGCGGCAGCAGGAATGGAAAAGGGCGGACGATCCGCAACCTGCTGATCGTCTGGTTTTTGACCGGTCTGTGGCACGGTGCATGCTGGCCGTGTGTTCTGTGGGGCCTTCTATGGGGAATCTGGCTTATTTGTGAGAAATATCTGATCCGTCTGCCTGACCGCTCCCGTCCTTTCCGCGCTGTTTACCACTTCCTGACGATCCCTGCTGCCATGGCTCTCTTCTCATGCCTGCGCCTCACGGATTTTTCCATACTTTCCGCAGTCTGGAGCGGCATTTTCTCTCCTGCCCGCTGGCAGGCTGCCGCCGGTCAGCTTCCGGCCCTGAAGCTGTGGCTGCACGACATGTGGATTTACCTTGCAGCTGCTCTGATCGTCTCTCTGGTCCCGGTCAGACAGACGGAGAAACTGCAGTCTCCGGTTTTCTCCATGGATGCCCGGAAGCTCATCTCCTCGATTATTCTCCTGCTGGGTATGCTGCTCTCCATCTCATTTATCGCTGGAAGCGCCTATAACCCTTTTTTATATTTTCAGTTTTAGAGTAAAAAATTCAAAGATTACAAGCCACACCCGCACCAAACGCTTAGCCGTTTGGTGCGGGGGCAGTCATTTTGAGTAAGCTCAAGGGCGTTTTCCATTGGCCGAAGGCCGATTTGGAATGGAAAACGCCCCGGTTACCGGTCACGGTGTGACCAGTAACGTTCAAAGTCACAGCAGTGCCGGCACCAGGAGGAAAACTTGAAATTGCCTTCTTTATGTTTTATCATAGACCGGCAGATACTGACTATAATTTACAGGAGAACCCGTGGGCAAAAATAATGAAGTATCACAAACATATCTCTGGAAAACATCCTTTCTTTGACCTGAAGCTTCAGGAATTGTGGAGATATCGGGATCTGATCATGCTGCTTGCCCGGAGGGATTTCGTCGTCGTCTATAAACAGACGATCCTCGGGCCTCTGTGGCTGGTTCTCACCCCGATCCTTACCAGCCTGATGTACGCCTTTGTTTTTGGAAATGTAGCGGGCATCAGCACAGACGGCGTGCCTAAGGTCCTTTTCTACCTTTTCAGCACTGCCGCGTGGTCTATGTTTTCCTCAAATATCAGCAGCTGTGCGGGAACCTTTACAAACAATGTCTCCCTGATGGGAAAGGTCTACTTTCCCCGGCTCGCTGTGCCGGTCTCACAACTGATTTCCTCATCCATCCGATTTCTGATCCAGCTTCTTCCCGCGTTTGCCTTTTACGCGTATTATCTTGTCACAGGGCAGATCCGTGCCAATCCGGCTTATGCATGGCTGTTCGTGACCAGTATGCTGCAGCTGGCTCTGCTGTCCTACGGATTTGGCATCATAGTCTGCGCTCTCACAACGAAATACAGGGACCTGACTGTCCTCGTCTCCTTCGGGTTATCTCTGTGGATGTTCGCAACCCCCGTTGCCTACCCTCTCTCCGCACTGAACGGCAGATTCTATCTGGCAGCCTGTATCAATCCCGCAGCCGCCCCTATGGAACTCCTCCGTTTTTCTCTATGGGGTAACACTGTAATAACCCCGGCGCAGACCGCTCTTTCCTGGTTTCTGACGCTCCTGGCAGTTCTTGCCGGCACACTTCTCTTTAATCATGTGGAACGTGTATTCGCAGACACCGTATAGCGGGACACAGGAAGCAGCACGGTTTTTATATTGCTCAAGATCCAATTAAGGCAGCGGAGAAAGCGGACGCAAATGTCTGGTCAGGATAAAGCGCCCGGTCCGGGTTTGACAGTTGACAGACAGCATATTTTCTCAGGACTGGAGTATTACAAATGATTCTCTATCACGACAACGGCTTCTATCACTTTTTCGGACAACACTTTATCAGGAGCGGCGTCAATTTCTCAACGATCTACCGGGACGTCCCGGTTTTCTATCTGGATCGTCTTACCAGAGGCTTCCTGATCCCGCGTCCGCTCAAATTCAATCTGCCGGAATGCGGTCCTGATGATGATAAAGTAATCTGTTTTGACACACACACAAATCCGTCATATCTCTCCTGGATCTGCAGAAAGTATCGCGACAAAAGAGTCATCCTCTGGTTCTGGAATCCACTCGGCAGCTCCGCTCAACTTGATCTGATGCCCCGCAAAGCGGAAATCTGGTCCTACTCCCGGGAAGACTGTCGGAAATACGGTCTGCAGTTCAATACCACCTTTTATTTCGACGATCTTGCCAGGGAGGCGGCTTCTTCTCCTTCTATTCAGAATGATATTCCCCATGTGTTTTTTGCAGGCCGTGAAAAGGGCCGGGAGTCCTTTCTGTCCTCTTTTCGCCAGACAGTCCTGGACAAAGGCGCTGCAGCTGAAATCCACATCATGAAAAACAAGGGCGGCCTGCTGGATCATTCCCCCGGCCGGGAAAAATGCATGACCTACGCGGAAATGATCAACTGTATCCGGAAAGCGGATATCCTTCTGGACTACAGCAGCGATCCTGATGCAGGACTGTCTCTGCGTCCCATGGAAGCTCTCTTCTGGAACAAAAAGCTGATCACAAACAACCGCTCGATCCGGAATTACGATTTTTATTACCCTGACAACATTTATTTGCTCGGAGAAGACAGCAGAGACCTGGGTGACTTCATCCACAGCCCCGGCAGGCAGGTACCGGATCATATCAAAAATCAATATCTGCTCTCCAGCTGGCTGAAGCGCTTTGATCGACAATAACAGGAGAAGAACTTGAGATATTTAGCGGAAGAACAGGCACGCAGCAATTACACCAAAAATATGACGGCGCTGGAAAAAATGGTACGTCTCAACAAAGAACTGAAAAAGGAAAACAGCCGCCTCCGAAGGCGTGACAGGGCGGGGAAGATCCTTGACCTGCTCCGAAAGGGAGATTTTTCCGGACTCAGAAATGAATTTGACCGCCGTCGGCAGGGACTGGATCTTCCGCTCCGCAGGGACGATGATCCCTCCCTGATATGGCGTTCCGCCCCCGACAGATATTTTTCCCATGAGAAAATCGCAGTCTACACCGCCTGTATGGGCAATTATGACAATGTTGAGGAGCCGCTGATCCGCCCGGATAACATCGACTACTATCTGATCACCGACAGCTCTCCTCATAAAAAGGCACCACTATCAGAAGGACTCTGGAAGACCGTCTGCGCCCAAGAGGTGGTTCCTGCCAAATATGTCAGTGATCCGGTCCTGGCCAACCGCTGGTGCAAAATGCATCCCCACCAACTGTTTCCGCAGTATCCTCTCTCGATCTACCTGGATTCAAATATCCGGATCGTCTCGGATCTCACAGCTCTCACATCAGCCATGACCGGTTTCCCGGTCTGTATGTTCCGCCACAAACAGCGGGACTGCGTATATGAAGAGATTCATGCCTGTCTGTTAAAAAAGAAAGATACCCGGGCATCTCTGCAGCGCCAGCAAGCTCTCCTCCGGACTCACGGCGTCCCGGAACATTACGGTCTGCTGGAAGCGCCGGTTCTGGTCCGCCGTCACGCGGATCCCGCCTGCCGTGATCTGATGGAGACATGGTGGGATTCTTTTCTGGCCGGTTCCCGGCGGGATCAGATTGCCCTGATCGACGCCCTGTGGAAACTTGAAATCTCTCCTTCCCTCATTGGGACACTGGGGAATGACGTGCGGGAATGTGACCTCTTCATGATCATGCCCCATGCTGCCGGATAAGAGCAGCCTGTAAACTGTTAACACGAGGTAATCATGAGCGAACCCATCATCCACATTGTGGATATTTGCAAAGAATACAGACTCGGGCAGATCGGCGGTACCACTCTGCAGCACGAACTTCAGAGCTGGTGGGCTGCCCGGACCGGACGGGAAGATCCCAACAGGCCGCTGGGCTGGCAGAAGCAGAACGGCCGTTTCCTTGCCCTTGACCATATCAGTCTGGACATATACGCGGGAGAATGCCTGGGTGTGATCGGCCGCAACGGGGCAGGAAAAAGCACTCTGCTCAAGCTCCTGTCCGGGATCACGGCCCCGACCGCCGGCGACATCGATCTGTACGGCCGGGTCTCCTCCCTTCTGGAGGTCGGCGCCGGCTTTCACCGTGAAATGACAGGACGGGAGAATATCTATCTCAACGGCGCTATACTGGGTATGACCAGAAAAGAGATTGATGCCAAGATGGACTCCATCATTGAATTCTCCGAGATCGGCCCTTTCATTGATACCCCCGTAAAGCGTTACTCCAGCGGCATGTATGTTAAACTGGCTTTTTCCGTGGCCGTCCACCTGGACAGCGAGATCCTGATCATGGACGAAGTCCTGGCTGTCGGAGATGTCATATTCCAGAGAAAATGTCTCGAAAAACTCAGAAACGAAGCCGCGGACGGAAACAGAACCGTGATCTATGTGAGCCACAATATGGACACAGTCCGCCAGCTCTGTTCCCGCTGTGCCCTTCTGGAAAGGGGAAAGCTGGTATTTCTGGGCAATACCGAAGAAGCCATCGCCAGATACGTCGAGAACAGCCGCGACGAAGATCTTTCCAAAGATTTTTCCACCCTCTCCCGCAAAAGCATCAAATGGAAAGAAACCGCCCAGCTGCTCTATGCGGAATACCTTGATCACGCGGGAACAGAATATTACGGCACAGAGGCAATGCGTTTCAGGCTGAAATGGCAGAACCGCTGCACAGAGACAAAAATCTGTCTGCGGATCGAAATCTGGACACTTGATGATGTGCCCAAGGCCAGTTACATCCTGTATGATCTTGCCATGGATCCCCTGCAGGAAGAAGTCATCTATGACATCACTCTCGACCTTCATGAACTCATACCGGACGAATACAAAATGAAATATACTTTGTTTCTGACCGGCGCCGGAGGCTCCTCAACCAACGCGGACAGTGTGACAGGACTGTTCTTCCGCCTCCTGTCTCCGGAAGATACCCGCCTGACCTGGGATTCTTCCCACTGGGGACATATCTGTCTGGATGGAGCTTCTGCACAGAGGGTCATGTGATCCCTTTTTGTATGCAGTTTTTTCTGAAGCCCTTTTATCTAAGTGGGAGAAAATCCCCGCTTCTATAAGCGGGGGGATTAATAATTGCAGCCTGCCCGTCTCAGTGGCGGGTCACAATCCCCCACTGAGATAAACGCTCCGACACACTGACGGTTTGCCGGATGCATCGCGGGGCCCACAGCCCGGATATTCATCACTTTTTTTGCCATGCAGAAACATTTTTCCTTTCGCAGCATTACTTATATCATCCGTACAGCGGGGTGTCTTCTGGCACTCCTTTTTCTGGTTACCCTCGGTGTCCTGGTGCTCATCAGCAACAGCAGGGATCCCTTCCTTCAAAACACAGCGGGTCCACAGGCGCTCGAAGAGGAGCTCCTTGATCATCTTCCGTTGAAGAGCCGCCTTCTTCTCCCTTCCTCTGTCCTCAACCAGTCTCTCTCGAGAAGCTACTATGCTGAATCACATATCTTTGTCAACGAGGATGGAGTTCTGCTGCAGGGCAGCCAGGCGGGTTCTGTCGATCAGGCCCTTGAAAATGTCGGCTCACTCAACGAGTACTGCCGGGAGACCGGCCGGGATTTCCTCTATGTCATTTTACCCGGAAAACCATTCAGCGATGAAGAACTGCAGCATTTCGGAATCTCCTGCCAGCGAAACGCGACCGCTGACAGATTCCGGGATGGATTGGAAGACAGGGGCATACCCTTTCTTGATACCCGTTCGTTCTTCCGCGACGATTTTTATAAAATGTTCTACAAAACAGATCATCACTGGACAGCCGAAGCCGGCCTGCGCGCCGCTTCCCGGATTGTCCATACGCTGAACCGTGAATACGGGTATTCCCTTCAAGAAGAATTATTGGATCCCGCCCGCTATTCCAGAGAGGTGCTGCCCGATTTCTGGACCGGAGAGATGGGACGGAAAATCTTCGGAGCCAGCAGCAGGATCCGCGATGATTTTGTTCTCCTGACCCCGGACTTTCCCGTTCACATGACCAGATCGGATTATGAGTCCGGCACAAAGGTTTCCGGAGGATTCGAAGTTCTGACAAATCCGGAAAATCTTCAATCTTCAAATAAGAACAGCCACTCTCCCTATTACTATTATCTTGGCGACACATCAATCGTCGAACTTGATAATGAAGACATCAGCAGCGGCAGTCTTCTGGTGATCAAAGATTCTTTCTCCAACGCTATGCTTCCCTTTCTTTCTCTTTCGACAGGACATATCACCGCGTGGGACATGCGTGAGAATAAGGGAGTCTATACTTATCTGGACCGGCATCCGGAAATCAAAACGGTAATGATCGCGTACAATATCTCGTTCGTGCCGACTTCTTCTATGAACGATTTCCAGAGGGAAGACACAGAACAGACAACTTTCCGGGGGGAAGACACAAAACAGACAGACAGCAGCTCCGGTTCCGCCGGCTCTGCCTTTTCCACCCACAAGGCAGCAGGAACAGCCTCTGATGATATCAGGGCCGCTTCTGATGATATCGGAACAGCCTCTGATGACACCAGAACAGCCTCTGATGATGCATCACCTCCCCTCCCGCCTCTTCAGATGGAATACCTGGACAGAGGGACCGCAGCTGTCAAAACCGGCGAGGGTGTCTTCCTCTCCTGGAGACTTTTAGGCACGGAGCCCTATGATACTGCCTTTGAGATCCTGCGAAACGGGCAGAAAATCGCTCTTGTCAGCGACAGTACAAACTATCTCGACAAAGAAGGGAATGCGGACGACCTCTATCAAGTCCAGACAGTAAATGTCCCCGATAGTGAAACCTCTGTCCTGCCGGACCGCTGTCTCCGGATTCCCCTCAGTCCTCCCCAAGGCGGGATCAGCTCCGACGGTGAGGAGTACACCTACACCGCCAACGATGCTGCCTGCGCGGATCTGGACGGGGACGGGGAATATGAACTTATCCTGAAGTGGGATCCCACGAATTCATTTGACAGCGGTGAAGTCGGCAGGCATTCCGGGAATGTTTACATCGATGCCTATAAACTGGACGGCCGCCGTCTCTGGCGGATGGATCTGGGCATCAACATCCCGGCCGGTGCCCATTTCACACAGATCGCCGCCTACGATTTCGATCTGGACGGCAAAGCGGAACTGGCTTTCAAGACCGCCCCGGGCACAAAAGACGGGAAGGGGCACTACGTCTCCGAAGCCTCCCTGGACGCGGACATCCGTGCCGTAGACAATAGCGCGGACCTGCGTCACACCGACGGTGGAATCGATGACACTTTCGGCCGTGCCCTGTCCGGCGACGAATACTACACAGTCTTTGAAGGGGATACCGGCGCCGCCATGGACACAGTGTACTATCCCCATCCCCGGGGCACGATCTCCGAGTGGGGCGATGACCGTGGCAACCGCTCCGAGCGCTACCTGGCCGCCGTCGCTTATCTCGACGGAGAGCATCCCTCCATGATCACCTGGCGGGGATATTACAAAAAAACAACAGCCGCTGCCTATCGTCTGATCAACAAGCGTCTGCAGCTAGAAGCTGTATTCGATACCTCAGCACCCGGCATGTCCATCTACGAAGGGCAGGGGAACCACAATATTGCTGTCGCCGACGTCGATGGGGACGGAAAAGATGAGATCTTCTGCGGATCCCTTGCTCTGGACGATGACTTCTCGATCCTGTGGTGCTCAGGCCGCGGGCACGGAGACGCCCTCCATCTCGCGGATTATGATCCTCTCAGCCCCGGTCCGGAGTATTTTTCCGTCCACGAGACAGAGCCCTATGGAATGACACTGTACAGAGCCCGTGACGGCAAAGAACTCTTCCACCGGGACGGGAATTGCGACACCCGCCGCGGTGTGATGGCACATGTCGGATACAGCAGCGGATATTTTGAGATGTGGGGCGCCGGTGAATATGCTTCCTACGGAAATGAAGATATAAGGAAAGACGACTTCAAATACGCCTCGGACAATTTCCGGATCTTCTGGGACGGCGATCTCTATGACGACCTGATGGATATTGATCCTCCTGCCGGCCTTCCAGAGGGAGAATACCCCTCGGAAGGACACATCCGGATCGACAACATGAAGGGCTGTGTAGAAGTGCTTCCGGACGGTCTCTCCAACAACGGTACGAAAAACAATGTCTGCCTGAGCGCGGACCTGTTTGGAGACTGGCGCGAGGAAATCGTCGTCCGCTCCGATGACGGATCCTCCCTGCTGGTCTACACGACCACCATCCCCACCTCCCACAAACTCTATACCCTGATGCACGACCGCACCTACCGCATGCAGACCGCGTCTCAGAATGCCGGTTATAATCAGCCGCCCCATTTAGGTTATTACGTCAGCAATGACAAGGATCCATATGATCAGCGGGAAGCTGCCTGCCGTGTACGCACCGTGCATGAAGGTGTGGTGTCAGAGAGGCCCCGCTGAATTTAAGATCCGCCCAAAATTCCTTCCACAAATATAAAATACTGCATATGATCATGCCGGCTCCGACATGGACATCTGTGGTATTATATTTAAATATTTCAAAGTTTATATACAATATACAGAACATTCATATTCCAGAAATCGTTGACAGCTGATTTGTATGGTTTTACAATAGACGGAAATTCACGAGTAAACCTATAAAGCGGAAGTAAAATACAGCCATGCCTCTACAGAGAGTCCGGAAAGCTGAGACCGGGTGAGATACAAACTGTCAAATGGACCGCTGAGGGCGCAAAGAAAGGATAACGTCCGGATGAGAAATTTTATATTCATTTCACCTCATTTCCCTGTTAATTATCGCAATTTCTGTATTCAGCTGCGTGGTAACGGAGTCAACGTGCTGGGAATCGGGGACACCCCCTATGATTCTCTCGATTATTCACTGCAGGAAGCCCTGACAGAGTATTATCGGGTCAACTCGATGGAAAATTACGATGAGATGTACCGGGCCGTCGCCTTTTTCTGTTTTAAATACGGAAAAATCGATGGACTGGAGAGCAACAATGAGTACTGGCTGGAGCAGGACGCGAGGCTGAGGGAAGATTTCAATATCCCGGGAATGCGGCCGAAGGAACTCTCTGTAATAAAGCACAAATCGGGCATGAAGAATTTCTATGCAAAGGCTCAGGTTCCCTGCGCGCGTTTTCACCTGGTGACCGATCTTGCTGAGAGTCTTGCCTTTATTCAGAATGTCGGCTATCCGGTAATCGTAAAGCCGGACAACGGTGTCGGTGCTGTCGATACCCATAAAATCAGCAATGAGGACGAACTGAGGCATTTCCATGAAACGGCTTCCGGCCATGTCCAGTATATTATGGAAGAGTTTGTCCCTGGAGACATTTATTCCTATGATGCCATCATAGACAGCAAGGGGCAGCCGCTCCTGGAGACCGGAAATCACACCATGGAATCGATCATGGACACTGTAAACAATCTGTCGAGTTCTGTCTTCTACATAGAAAAGCAGATCAAAGAAGACTTGCGGGAAGCGGGCCGCAGATGTGTGGCGGCATTCGGAGTCAAAAGCCGTTTTATTCATTTTGAGTTTTTCCGCCTGACACAGGATCACGCCTATCTCGGAAAAAAGGGAACCGTGGTCGCCCTGGAGGTAAACCTGCGGCCTTCCGGCGGATTTACGCCGGATATGATCAACTTTGCCAACAGCACCGATGTCTACAAGGACTGGGCTGACATGGTTGCCTTTGACAGCATAAAGTCCAGGGAAGGGGCAGAAAAATATTACTGCGTATCCGTTGGCCTGAGGGACGGCCGCAGCTATGTACACAGCCGGGAGGACATTCACAGTAAATACGCGGACTATATCGTTCTGGAGCAGCGTCTTCCTGATGTGCTGGCTATCGCGATGGGTGATACACTCTACCTGGCCAGGTTCGCGGAAAAAGAGGAACTGGACGGATTCATCCGGTTCCTGACAGAAGAAAAGTAAGAAAAGTAAAATATTTTCCCGGCTCAGGAAGACCTGACATTTTCCCGGTTCAGGAAGACCTGACATTTTCCCGGTTCAGGAAGAGGAAAAAACGCCGACATGAAAGCTTGTGCCTTCCATGCCGGCGTTTTCTCTTTGCGCTGATTCTCTTTGCGCCTGTGCTCACTGCGCTTTTCCCCTGTCAGAACCACTTCTGCCAGGAGCAGTTTCTGCAATATAACTGTGACTGTGTTCCGGGACAGATCCACCGGTAAATACTTGCTCCGCATCTAGGGCATTTGTAATCAATCTCGGTCCAGTTGGGATCATTGGGATTTAAAGGATCCGGCAATGCCTCCACAGCCGCCGGTCTGGCTCCCTGCGCTTTTTTTCTCACTATTACACCTTTTCCCGAAAAATTCGGCGATGCGCTGTCCACTCCTGCGCCGCCGGATACAGACTCCAGCTGTTCGGATTTCAATTATTCACCCATATTGTTCTTTTTCTCCATCTTTTCGTGTCTCATTGTTTTAATACTCATTTTATCTTTTATGTTTTTTTATCTTTTTATCTTATTATCCTTTTAATCTGTCTCCATGGATTATCGAGCTTTTCACCTGCTCATGGTTCGAAGGAGTCGGTTTTTATTCTTCATCGGGTTTATAGTACAGGCCTTCCCGAAAACCGTGTTCATCTAATGTTTATTCTTTGACTGCTCCGACCGTGAGGCCGCGCAGGAAAGCATTTCGGAAAAAAGGATAGCATATTAAAAGCGGCAGTACAATCATCACAACCACTGCCATGCGGAAGGTCTCTGTGGGCAGATTCATGATGACCGCACCGGAAATATTTTCGTTGGTGGACATGAAAATTCAAGGACATACCTCTGAAAAAACCGTCAGCCGCCTCTGAAAAATTCGGCAGGCCGCAGATTATTCAGCCGACATTACAAGTAACCTGAGAGACAGTCCCGCAAAGCGTTTTTCCTATAAAAAATCAACCAGCGCAGACGTTTCCGATTCGGTTGTTCCCCAATCAGTCGCAAACCGTATCACAGTGTGGCCATCATCGTATTTCTCCCAGAACTCACAATCAACCTTTTCTCTCAGCCGTTTGAGATCCTCGTTTTCCATGATACAGAAGATCTGATTTGTCGGAGATTCAAAACACAGGAGATATCCCTTTTCACGCAGGGCTTTCCTGATTCTGTCTGCAGCCCTGACCGCCGCTTCCCCGATTTTCATATACAGATCGTCCCGGAACAGTTCGTCAAACTGAATCCCCAAAAGTCTTCCCTTTGCCAGCAGGGCGCCGTGCTGCTTAATAATCGTGAACAGATGAGGAATCCTGTCAGGATCCGGGACTACCACGGCCTCTCCAAACAGGGCGCCGCATTTAGTGCCGCCGATGTAGAAGGCATCGCAGACCTGTGCGAGCAGCGGAAGGGTCACATCATTTTCCGGGCAGGATAGCGCATAAGCAAGTCTCGCGCCGTCCACATACAGAGAAATCCGGTATTTATCGCATGTTTTTCTGAGAGCGAGAAGCTCCTCCCCGGTGTACAGGGTTCCGTATTCTGTGGGATGAGACAGATAAACCATTCCCGGCATTACCATATGTTCGTGGCTTTCGTCACTATAGTAATCTTCCAGATACTTTTCTACATCCTCTGCGGAGATCTTTCCGGACCGGTGCGGCAGAGCCAGGACCTTGTGTCCGCCCGCCTCGATCGCGCCCGCCTCATGAACGCTGATATGTCCCGTCTCCGCAGCTATGACCCCCTGATAGGATCTCAGCAGGGCATCTATCATGACCGCATTTGTCTGCGTCCCTCCCACAAGAAACTCTACAGCGGCTTTTTCGCACCCGCAGGCTTTCCGGATCCTGTTTCTGGCCGACTCCGAGATCTCATCCAGACCATATCCGGCTGTCTTCATCATATTGGTCTCTGCCAGCCTCTTCATTATATTTGGATGCGCGCCTTTTGCGTAATCACAGGCAAAGCTGAGCTTTTCATTCATTCTGCCATTTACCTCCCGGTCAGTTCACCATTCTATTATAAAACATATTATTCATGATAAAAAGGGAAAAGCCACGTGCCGCGGAGTCAGAAAAAAGTCTCATGCGAAAAAGTCTCATGCCGCAGGGTCAGCTGCAGCACAAGACTTCATTCAAGCCTGATTCTGTTTCCATGTCCGGCCTTGGGCCCTTCCTGCCGCTGCACTTCAGCAGCTGCTTCAGCCGGCTGCTGAAGTCATCAGGCGGTCAGCTTTTTTCGGGACCAGTCACTAAGCCTCTGTCCAGGCACGTTCGCGCAGCAGTTCATCAACGATCTCAGCTGCCTCGCCCACATGCCGCAGGCAGGGACGGGACGCATAGTATTCCTGTGTCCTGGCCTCCGGGTCCCTCCCCGGTTTTGTCCTGACGCCGCTCAATAATTCCCGGCAGATGATCGTCCCGTTGATCTCGCGGAACCTCCGGGCAAATTCCTGAACCAGATGATAGTGCTCTTTTTTTGCCTCCGGATCAGACGGATCCGAGTATCCATAGAGCTGTCCCAGTACGAGCAGGGCTCCGCTCACTGTACCGCAGACTTCCCTCATGCGCCCCATACCTCCGCCGAATGAAGAGGCCAGACGGGCAGAGGTCTCCCGGTCCAGCCCGGTCAGATCCTCAAAGGCGCACAGCACGGCCTGCGCGCAATTATATCCCTCCAGAAACAGGGCTCTGGCCTTTTCCGCATGATCCATCACATACCTCCATTGAATATAGTTATGATGTCGGGGGCAAAAGGTAGTAAAAGTAAACCCGAATCGTCAATATACACAAGCACCTTGGACACGCTCTCGC
>ODAI010524370.1_pt1 | contig 14090 bp, 14 predicted proteins | sample 1539321 | NCBI WGS metagenome assembly ODAI01 (sample SAMN02144231, study PRJEB22623) | gut metagenome | biome: sheep rumen | host: Ovis aries | place: New Zealand
ATCGTATAAACAATTACGGTACAGAAACCGCAGGAACCGGAGAAGACGGTGCGGAGGAAAACGCTTCGGAGGAATCCGCTGACGACGGCGTCGAAAACAGCACAGAAGGCACAGCCGAGGACAATCCCTAAAGCCCATAGAAGTTTATAATATGTAACAAAAAGAACTCATAATCCTTCGATTATGAGTTCTTTTCTATGTTTACCGGTAGAAACACTTTTTACAAGCTATTTCTTATCATCCATAAACTGAGATTCTACATAGCTCATATTGTTCTGAACCTTGTAATAATTCAGGGCTGCCTTTGAACCGACTCTGCCTTCCTTAACTTCCTTTTTTTTGTTTCCAAAGAAAACATTCAGCAGATTTTTGTTCCGCTCTTCCTGTGTGCTGATGGAGTTGCTCTTTTCCGTGATCTCTCTAATAAGTGTCTGCATACGCTTTATCTGTTCTGCGTGCTTTTCCTTATTATTCTTTAATTCCTCGGATACTCTCTCGTATACAGCCTCAAAGCCTTCATCCAGCTTTTCAAGCTCATCAAGGAGCTCGCCCTTTTCGGAAATAAACGGATCCATCTCGCTAAGATCCATATCAACCCGGATCACTTCACCCTGCTTTTCGCAAAGGGTCTTTATCCTGTCAAGCAGCTTATTCTTTTTTACTAATGATTCTTCAAGCAGATTTAAATAATTATGATCCATTTATCCACCCACATAAGCTATCGTTTAGATCATAGTGCTGGCAACACCGTTCTTTTTCATTACTTCCTTCCAGTTGTCCCTCACAGAACGCATATGGGTAAGAACTTCATCCAGTATTTCCGGATCCTTTTTTATATTTGCCTGTATCAATCGGAGAGAAATATAGGAATAGATGTTCTCAAAATCCTGTGCAACCGGATACTTCATATCAAGAGTCTGGCGTAAGTAATCAATTATTTTCTGCGCTTTGATAATATTGACGTTGGCTTTTTGTATATCCTTTTTTTCGCAGGCTTCTTTGCCAATGTTGCAAAACTTAATGCACCCTTCGTAAAGCATCAGAGTTAACTCTGCCGGAGATGCTGTAAGCACTTTGCTGTTTTTGTATTGTTCATAAGCCTTAGGAATCGGCATGCCAATAACCTCCCGAGATTAATTAATTACCTGTTCCAAACAGGCCTGAAAGTGCACTTGTTTTTGACTGAAGTTTGGCCATAGCTTTCTCCATGGCGGAGTATTGCTTGTAAAGGCGATCTTCGTAGTCGTTCACCTTCTCTTCCATATCGGCAATCTTTGTGGTGTAGCTGTCATAATCGGACTTCATCTTCTTGTCTTCATAGAAGTTGCCGAATGAACGATATCCGTTAACCGAGGTGGACAGCTTGTTCATATCGTTATAGAGCTGATTGGACAACTTGGTAAAGAATGAAACAACCGTATCAGGATCGTTTTTGATCATGCTCAGAAGCTTATCAGCATTTCCTGCAGTATTCTCATCATCTGCATCGCCGTCTATATGAAGAGCGTGCTTCTCATTGTCAGCCGAGGTAAAATAACTCAGGCTGCCTATGCCGAAGTTTGAAAGATACATGGTCTTTCCGCCGATCTCAAATCCCTTGGATGTAGCGGAAGTAAGGGAATTGATGATAGAACTTACGGTGCTGTCGCCTCTAAGAAGCGAATCCTTGATCTTGTTCTCGTATTCTTCAACTTCCTTTTCTGAAAGAGCTTCCTTCTCCTCATCCGTAAGAGGATTGTATCCCTTTGCTACAGCCGCATTGTATACCTTATCAAGCTTATTGATGATATTGTTGTATGTCTTCAAAAAGCTCTTTATAGAATCATAGATTCCGCTGGTATCATTTTCCGTGGTGAGGGTGATCTCTTCGTTAGCATCTGTCTTGCCAAGTGCAGTGATGGTAAGTCCGTTGATATTGAAGGTGTTATTGCTGTTTTTAAACTTTGCACCATTCAAGTATATAACCGCATCTTCGCCCTTGATCTTTGTAGCCTTGGAATCGGTGATCTCTTCGCCCTTCTGAGCTACGGTAAGACCAAGCTTGGATATAGCTGAACTGTCACCGGAAAAATTAAAGTCATAATCAGCACCGGACTGCTTAGCACTGATGAAAAACCTCTGGTTGGTCTCATCAAAGCTGGCATTCAATCCTTTATCCTTTAATTTAGTAAGGAAAGAAGATACAGAATCCTCTGCTTTAAGCTGAATAGGTTCTCCTATTGCATTACCCTTATTGTCGGTAAGCGTAATGGATGTATCCCCGGCGATACCCAGATCGGACAGTTTAGAAAGAGCTGTGATCTTTCCTTCACTTCCGTCTGCCCTGCTGACAACTCCGCCGGTCAGATATGCGGTCTTAGCGAGGGAATCTACCTTCAGTGACTGTACACTGTCGGTAGTACCGTCAGCTGCAAGAACACTTACCTTGTTTGGATCTGAAGCCTTGACAGTCTTTTTCGTATAAGATGATGAAAAACGCATCTTCTGAGCAGATGCCTGAAGAGCCTTTAAATCCTTGTTAAGGTCTTTCCATATATCCTGCTTCCATGAAAGCTTTGTCTGATTACCGATCTGCTTTGTAACCTTTGTCCTTCTGACAGATACAAGCTGAGAGATAATAGAATCCGTATCCATTCCGGAAATAAGTCCGGACAATCTCATTTGTGATCCCATATCGCACCTCCTTATCTCTTCTCATCGACAAGGATTCCTGCCATCTCCCAAACCTTTGCGATCATATCCAAAGTCTTTTCGGGAGGAAGTTCTTTGATAACTTCCTTGGTGTCCTTATCAACGATCTTGATAGTCACTCTGTTTGTGCCCTCATGAATGCCGTAGATTGCTTCAGAGTTACCCCTGTTTTTGTTGAACTTTTCCAGAGCCTTCTTGATCTGGTCGTTACTTGCTATCTGCTGCTGGGCCTGTTCTTTGTCTTTTTCCCCGTAGTTTGATTCACCCTTGCTGTCAGCATTCTCAACAATCTTCGTTGAATTGTCGATCTTTGCAGCGGGATCAATGTTTTCCGGAGTATAATCTGTAGATTCTACAGGTGCAGCTGCCGGTTTTACCGGTGCAACATATCCTGTAGCCTGAACTCCCATTGCATTTGTTACTGCTTCTAGTGCCATTTTACCACCTCCATGTGAAATTAACGGTTTCCTTCCTTGTCACAAAACTAAGCCAATAATATCAAAAAAAATACATTTAACGTCACTTCTAATACTTTTATCGGCGTTCCCTAAAAAAAGTTTAGGCATAATCTCATTTTTTGTCAAATTTTCTTATTATAATTCAAAAAACAGGTCGTCCATTGTCACTACATTCTGTATATTCAATGAATAGCTATTTTCAACAAGACCATAAGTCGTTATCAATGTAGGGTAAATCGCATACTTTGTTTTTGTTGATACCTGCAGATCAGATATCTTCCTGCGGATACCGGCATCTTCCTCTGCTGTAAGCGTATAATCTGAAGCAGAATACTTTATTTCGCACAGATTAATTACCTGATCTTTGCGCACGATCAAGAGGTCTATCTGGCATCCAAATAATCCACTATTCAAATCCTGTTTGCAAAACCATGAATTAATATCCGAAATAACTCCGGAGATACCAAGTTTATTCTTTATTTGGTTTACATGTTCCATACAAACGCGTTCAAAAGCCAATCCTGCCCAGGTATTTATCAAGGGAGTATTGATCTGGTTAGTCCAGAAATGCTCATCCGACGGATCTTTTTCAAGGAATTGATAATAAAACAGCGTGTAATTATCTATAAGCTGGTATAATGCATTCTTTTTTTTCATTCCATATGCGTTGTATTTTCTTATAAACCCACAGCTTTCAAGTTCTTCAAGCTTGATCGATAAATCTCCGGAATTTGCGAGTTTAGTCGATTCTATTATTTCTTCCCTTGTCATTCCAACTTTCTTTTTTCCAAGAGCTTCAACTATTTTTATGTAGTTTTCAGGTTTCCTGAAGATAGATGCATACAAATAGCGGAACTCATCCTTAAGTGGAGCATTACGGGCGAACAAAATAGCATCAACATTTTGTGCCGGACTCATCCCCTTCTTCAGAAATGTCCAATAAAAAGGCACACCTCCAAAAATCATATAATACTGTAATATCTGTATACGGGTCAGCGGCAGCCCAATGCTTCTTACATATTTTTCACATTCAGCAAGTGAAAATGCCCCCAGTTTTATCTGTTCAGTCAGCCGATTATACAATCCGCCTTTATTATGAACCACCTTAGAGATCATCCACGATGTTGCCGATGCACATACTATCAAGATTACATCTTTCCGCCCTGAAGCCCACGCATTCCAGAAGTTTTCAAGAGCCATCATGAGATCGCTGTTTTGGGTATCCATCCAGGATAACTCGTCTATAAAAATTATCTTTTTTCTTTCTCTTGAATTTCTGATCAGGTCTTTCAGGTCTTCAAATGCCTCGAGCCAGTTCTTTCTTTTTTTGCTTGAATCTCCGCCTGCATCCTTTATTGAAGCCTGAAATGCAAATAACTGTTCTTTCATCCCACCTTCGGATAAACCTGCATGCTGAAATGTAAATCTATAATTAAACGCCTCTCGGATCAAAAATGTTTTCCCGATCCTGCGTCTGCCATATACGGCAATAAAGTGCGATTTATCATCAGTCACAGCATTTTGCAATAGTTTTACTTCTTTATCTCTTCCAATGATCATGCATTCAACTCCGCTTAATCTATTATAAAATACACCTTTAAGTTGATTCTACTGCAAAACCATTACGTTTTCAAGGCAAAAATGTCATTCAACTCCGCTTAATCTGTTAAATTAGCAAAGATTAAGTGGAGTTGAATGTGGCGTTTTTATTCAGATACGCATCCAATATGCTTCCTTCACCATAAATATGGGATGATAAACCTATAACCTTTCGAACATCACAAAACAATGCGTTGATCACATTTTCTGCCCCCATATACTTATCCCTTATGGACTCATATCTTTTCATAGTATGGGGAATAGCGCGCCACAAACTGTTTTCTCTGTCCAGGAATCCAAATGCAAACCAGCATACCAGTGTATTTTTTGATCCTTCCCCCGAAGTTAATTCTTCTAAAAGCTGCTCCAGTTCATCAAGTTTATTTCCACCGGCGGTTATTATACTCTCTATAGAAAATGCCACCGTAACTATATTCCCATCCCAGCCGCATATTCTTTCTGTTATCACATTCTCTGCGTGCTGAGAATAATGCCGGAGTTCTGCATATTCAATGTTAAACCCAAGGACCTTTGCAGGGCTTCTGTATTGGGGATATTCATGTTTTCCCCCCGTTTTCTTTGGGATCATAAAGTTTTCACCAAACATTGTAACCAAAAGATCTTTTGATCTTTCGGGCACACTTATGGTCGTGTACTCAAAAGCTACTTCCTGTATACTGCGATATAGTTTTGCATCCCGCCCCCATCAATCGATCTTGTTCCCGGGGCACTCAGTAAAAGAAGACACTTTTTTACAATCAACATCGCAGTATAGCGAAGCAATACCGTCAACAAGCCTGCAGAGCTCATTTAAAAGCGGTCTTTCATCGTCGATTACAAATCTGTCCCCATAGGCTTTTCTGACCTGCTCAAGATATGTCTCAAAATGCTCCAGAAAAAGTTCAATATCCTCTTCAGGGGCCGGATCATTTTCACTTGCCCTGCGTTCAAGCTCAACATACCTGTGAACGAGGCTGTATCCAAATTCATAAAGCGACTTTTGAACCTTCATTTCATTTTCGTCATCGGGAATATTATCAAGGATATATATATCGATCCCGGTCATGAAAGGAAAACCGCAAAATTCCTTTTCCCTTTCATCGTCAAGAATATCCGTAGATTCTCTGCGGTTATTTTTTATAACAGCATGAAAATTATAAAAATCGTCAGAGCTGTATATGCTTAAGATCCAGATATTATGCGGGAGCTCGTCCTGATGCTCCAGCAGTTTCCAAAAGTCTTTCCTTGAAATATTAATATCTATATCATCATCCCATGGAATAAATCCATTATGTCTGATCGCGCCAAGCAGAGTCCCCCAGGTAGCGGTATATTTTATATCATGTTTTGTGAAGAACTCCTCAAGAATTTTAAGGAGATGAATCTGCGCCGCAAAAGAGCGCTTCATCATCTCCGTGATACGGAAATCATCTCTTACCTCTTCTTCAAAATATCCGTCAGGGATATTTAATCTTTCATCTGAATACATCTTACATCACCGTAATTAATTCTCTAAATCTTTCTAACGGAAATATTTCATAACTTCTTCTCTGGATACATTCTTATAGTCTTCATTTTTAACCACAGCTTTATACAGGGTATCAAAGTCCTTTATATACTCCTTCAAACTCTGAACCAGTGCCTTTAAGCCTTTTTCTATCCCTTTATTTTCCATTGCCGTTGCATATGTGCACATATAGGACACCTCGCTTTCCACATCTTTCGTGAGCTTTAATCCATATTCCCTCAGTTTTTCGACCTTTTCCGCTCCGTTAATACGCTCGTCAAATAAGTCAGTAAGCATGCGGATAAGATCATTTTCCGTATCTTCGGTATTATGTTTCCCACTGATATTAATGATGATCGCATTCATGATATCATACCTGGGATCATCACTGTTATTTCCAACCAGTATACTCCGGTTAACGGCATATTTCTCTATAGAGTTTGCTCTTTTCTGTGCAGTATCGGTGCAGATCCAGATGGAATACACCTTCTTTATATTTCCATATTTCACCGGGTCATCCGCATCGGTTCCAAATTCTACCCCTTGCTGCGCGGATACCATTCTGCAGCAGTAAAACAACGCTCTAAGCGGTATATCATAGCCGGGCTTATCTTCATTCTGTGCCTCCACATTGATCAGAAGCTTAACGCACTCAGCAACATCTTTCTCCGGGATCCGAAGGTATGTCCTCAGGTCATACTTGTCCAACCCTTCGTCATTAAAATACGCCTCTGTGCTAAGCCCGTCTATACGCTCTCCTGCATTTGTAAGTCCGCCGTCAACATACACCTTGCTGACAAGAACCTCGCCCTCTATGCATGCCTCTATCTCATCAACATCCATATCTTGGCATTCTTCAACTACTTCTTTAAATATCCGAGCAAGCAATGGCTTAAAGGCCAGTATATTCTTGACAGCCTGATCCAACCGGATCTTATCCGGGTCTGTTGCAATGATAGTCTTTCCCAACCCTGTCAGCATATCTACTTTACCCCCCTCGTGCCGGCAGACTGCTTACTGTAATTGTACCACTCCGACGGGCACACAACAACTTCATGATTAATACTATTATACGGATTTTACTGTTAAAATATATATTTGTCAAGCCTATATAATTGTACGGTTCTTACTAAGAAAGGCTATATTTTTTTTCTATCCTTCCGATATAATATATGTATTATATCTATTTTATTGAAAAATGATGTTTCTACATTAAGTTGTTTTTAGTGATATGTTTTAAGCAGGTGAGAAAATGGTCATTCAGCATAATCTGAGCGCTATGAATGCCAACAGACAGTTAGGTCTGTCAACGGCAGTTCTGGCAAAAACAACTGAAAAACTCGCCTCGGGCTACAGAGTCAACCGCTCGGCTGACGATGCGGCCGGCCTTGCCATATCCGAAAAAATGCGTCGTCAGATAAGAGGGTTGTCACAGGCTTCGCGCAATGCGCAGGACGGAATTTCGATGGTACAAACAGCTGAAGGTGCCATGAATGAAGCTCACGATATGCTTCAGAGAATGAATGAGCTCTGCGTTCAGGCAGCCAACGGCACAATGACCAGCGAAGATCGTAGCTATACCCAATATGAAATTGATGAACTGATAGACGAACTCGATCGCATAGGAACCACTACAACATTCAACGAAATAGCTTTACTGGATGGGCTTCCGCCCAATGCGGTTGGAGCAAACACTCCGCAAATCTCCGGGATCTCAGCTTCCTTTACTCCTGCAACCGACGATACTCCTGCATCCTACACAGTAGGCTCTCTTCAGAAAGATGATGTTATAGGAATAACAAACAATGCAGGGAAAATCACTTATTACAAAGTGGATGGCACCCCCGATCCCGAGCAAACATACGATGGAAAATCTCCCGGTACTGCATACAATATCTCTAAATCCGCAATGTATAATCGAATTGCTACCGCTATATTAGAAAGCAATAATGATCACGAGGAGGTTGAACAAGTTTCAGTCAATTATTCCGCAAGTGATACCGGAGATATTTCATATTCCATAAGCTTTTATGGGCCTCTTCATGTAAGTCTCCAAGTGGGGGCAGAGCCGGAAGATACTCTCGATATCAAGCTAAATGAGATGAATGCCGGTTCGCTTGGCGTCGGAGTTTTAAATGTAAAAGATTATACCGGTGCATCTGCATCTATCGGCCAGGTTAAAAGTGCCATAGAATCACTGTCTTCTCAAAGATCCTACCTTGGAGCAGTTCAAAACAGACTCGAACATAAGATTCGAAATCTGGATAACATAATTGAAAACACCACTACAGCAGAGTCTCTGATCCGCGATGCCGATATGGCTTCGCTTATGGTAAAATTCAGCAACAACAACATTTTGACTCAAGTCGGTCAAGCAATTCTGTCGCAGGCTAATCAGTCAAAAAACGGGGTTCTCTCCCTGTTAAGTTAAAAAATCGCTATCATTAAAAAACCCGCAGCCAAAGCCCCAACAAAACAACGGCACCTCCGCTCATAGCAGGGATGCCGTTTAATATGTTAAAGCACAATTTATATTTTTTTAAAACTCGATTACCAGCGTTTCGCCGTCAAGGGAATAATCTCCAGTTGCTATGGCAGCCTCCTGGCTCTCGGACAAGGTTGCCATGCTATATGATATGCGGAGAGTCAATGCTTCTCCGGCACCGGACCTCGAATAAATATCTGTCCAATCAGCATTTCCGTTGCAGCCACCTCTAATTGCAAAACCGGCGGAGAACCACTGAGCATCTGCTTTCTCAATAAGATTTCCTCCAACCTCATCGAAGTTTTCCTTGGTTCCGGGCAGATAAAGGATCATATCCGCATGTCCGTTTTCGTCGATGGAAATCTCCTTGCCAGTATTAAAAATCTGATTTTCGCCGCTAACAGTGACGGGAACGATTGAGAATCCTATTCCGGCATCATCGCCCTCATTTACATTCTCCATATTCCTGTAATCAATATCCCATCCGTAAGGGTTCTCTACCTGAATCGATACATACATCAGAACCGGTACTGAGCTCTTATTTTTTGCAACAGCTGCCGCAGAAGTATCAGTATAGCCGGTATCACCGATTCCTCTGAAATACAGCGTAGAACCGTCATACTTTTCACTCTCTATTCCATAGTCAGACAATAGTCTCAGCGGATCGAGAGTAAAGTTAAACATTTCCTCCGGAATAACCGGCATTACCATTGAAACTACATCCGACGCACGTACAGGCAAGATATACTCGCTGTCATCAGGTATCTCGGAATAGCCTATAGCCTCGTCGTATATTGCCTGCTGTTCAGGCTCTGTTGTTTCAACAAAACCTGTCAAGAATTCACCGCCATCATTTTTTTCAGGCGCTGTTGTTTCTACGAAACCTGTAAGCATATCGCCCGTAGAAACTGATGTTTCATCCGGTAGCTTTGTCTCAACTATAGCAGTATATATCTCTCCTGTATTTTCATTGACTACCGGCTCTTCTTCAATCGGAACTTCCTCCGGTGCTGTTTCTGTCTGCTCCGAAACTACTGCATTTGAAACAGTATCTTCGTTTTCAGTAGTATCTGTATTTGTTTCCGTCTCAACCTGTTCTGTATCGTTAGACACATCTGTATTTAATTCAGGTTCAGCAGAATCCTCTGTATCAATTGCAGCTTCATCCGGCACAGGTTCTTCAACCTCAAGGTCTTCAGGCATTACAATGCCTAATTCCCCGATTTCACCTCCTGTTTCAGAAGTACCAATCACTTCAGATTCTTGAACGATATTGCTCTCTTCATGCAAAGCTTCGCTATCCTCAGCATAATCTGTAGCCTTTATAGATCCTGCCTCTCCCAAAAAAGAAACGAGCAACACAGCTCCGGCCATTCCATATCTAATTCTTCTGAATATCTTTAAGTTCTTAGCATTCATACTGCAGTGCTCCTTTCCTCGAAATTTAAATATCTCTTTTCTGATACTCATACAATTCTATTATAACCGCAGATACCGATAATATCAATGACATCAATGCAATTCCGACTATATAAATAAAGTGATATTGTCTGAGCGGATTTGCTAAAAAAATCGTAAGCAAAAAAGCAATACCTATATTCTCCCAGTGATTCGAATAAGCGTCCCTGCCTCCGGCAATACCAAGCAGTGCGCCTACCGTGACGGATAGCATTCCGCAAATCACTCCGAATAAGATAAACCTTCCGCACAGAAGTATCGCTCCCACCCTCTGCTGAGGGATTGCACTTCCGAATGTTCCGAGCAGTCCAATCATCACTCCCCAAGCCACCTGACCTGCTATAGTTGTTACTATGGTAAATCCGGTTTTTGCTTTAAGCAGTTCAGGCCTTGTGCATAGTCTCCCGCACAGGTAAGATGCCATACCACTTCTCTCTTCGCAGACAAGATCATCTGCTGCCTCCATACCGCAAAGGGACAGATTAACAAAATTAACCAATACAGAGCCGACCACGAGGAAAAGTGCAAGATCACTCCTGTCTCCAAAAATTCGGAGACCCAAAATCCCTTTTAAGAAGTCGGGTATGCTGTTTATCGTATTCCTGACATCAAGAAAAAAAGACGGTGCCAGTTTATATCCAAGAAATACCGTAAATGTTAAAGCCGTAATAACAGCGCATCGGATAAATATCTTAGTTTTTTTCCTCTGCCACTCTCTTTTTATCAGCCTCTGCATTCAAGCCTTCCTCCGGACATCTTCCAAACTTTTTCGCTCCTGTTTGCTTCCGCCAATACAGAACCAGTGCAGGCAGTCATAATAATGGTCTTGCCGCCGATATTTATCGCGTTGAAAATTCTAAGCCATTTATTCAGTGTATCTTCATCAAGGAAATTATCCGGCTCGTCCAATAGTAAAACATCGGCTCCCGACGCCACAGCAGCTATAAGCTGTACACATTTATTCTTATTTTTACTAAGAGCTCTGATTTGAGCATTGTAATCTATTTCCAGGCGTTTGATTAGGGAAGCCTCTATCACATCAGAATAATAATCCGACCATTCCCTGCACCAGTCCAGATACTCACGAACCGTCATTTTATCTTCCTGAATAAGGTCATCAGGCACGAAACAGATTCTCCGCTCCTCAGCCTCTGTAAAGTCTTCGGAATTTTTTCCGAAAAGGCTCATCTTTCCTTCAAATGTCGGTGCCAGCCCTGCGATGACTTTTAAAAGCGACGTTTTTCCGGAATCATCCGGGCCGTTTATAACTATATAATCGCCTTTGCGAGCATCCGCTGAAATTTTATCCAGCACTTTTACGCCTTTTATATCAAGAGAGACATTTTTAAGACTTATCATCTGCCGCCTCCCCAACATATAAGGTTACTTTCGTTTTTACGCTTCCCGTTTCGTTTCCACGACCATCAAGCATGTAATAGGTCACAACAGCTTCATATGCACCATCCGGCAAAGAATCCTGCAAAGTAACTCCATACTGCCTTTCTCCAACCTGCAGATCGCGGGAAATATAAATGTAATCATCCGGAGAGCCTGCAAGCGAAACTTTAAATCTAACCGGACATTTATTATATCGGCTGTTTTCTACATAAGCATTAGTGGAAATCATATTTTCTTTATCAGGAAATAACCATGCGGTGTTCATAACAGCTTCATAATTAGCGACTTGTACGGAAGAATCCGAGCTGGTGCCGGATGTGGATGCAGCCTCAACATTCAGCGGTGTGACGATCCTGGATGTCAATTCCTCCGGAGCAGTCAAGTTCTTCTCATTCTTCCCAATCATTGATATGAAATATACAGCTGCAGCAAATATAACAGCTACTACCAGAGCAAAACAGACTATTATCCGCTCTCTCTCAAGAAGAGCAGACTTGAATGTTCGATTTGAAATTGTGTTGTTTGCTTTTGCCCTGGACATAACAATTCACCAAAAAGAAATTTTTCAATTTCAGCATAACATATCATAGCAGGATTTCATATTCCAAAAAACCGTCCCTAAGAAATCTTAGGAACGGTTCTCATGGGGTCCTGAATTAATAAATAATTCTTTTGCTATTTAGCAATAATTACTTAACAATCTGAGGTGTGAATGTAAACTTATAAGAAATAGCTACAGTATTAGCTGCTGCCCAAGGATCAGCTGCGCCTTCAGTGTTAACAGGGTTAGCATTAACGTCACCTCTGATAATGAACTGGCACTCTGTTGCAGTTGTTTCCTTTGCGGGAAGAGTATAAATAGCAGCCTTTTCTGCGCCCTTAGCATCGCCGGTAGGATTTGTTGCTACAAGAGTAGTGAACTTCTTTGCAACATTAACATCTTCACCGATTGCCATGTAGATGTATGCGCTCTTTGTCTTAGCTGAAACTGCACTCTTGCCTAAAATTGTGATACCAGCGGTAGGAGTTGCTTTAAAATCTTCAACATTAACTGCTACAGGAACATTACTATCACTAGTAATTTTCTTTACTACTGAAACTACCTGATCATTACCATCAAGTCCTGTCTCAGTGTCCTTATATGCAAGCTGGAAAGGATTGATAACAACTGCTGCTGCTGTAGGAACAGTAATCTTAACCACAGGTAAGTTAGTTGAACTGGTAACTGTAAGAGATGCTCCAGCTGCAGCTGTTGCAGTAGCATCTTCCTGGTTACCAACTACAGTATCTGCATACGCAGAAATTGAAAGGCCCATAGCCATTGTCATTGCTAAAATAGCAGATAAAATCTTTTTCTTCATACTTTTTTTCCTCCTTGAAATCGCATGATTTGGATGAATCAGTTTACCACTATAAGATTCAATCCGATGTTGACCTGTGCATGAATCGTTGCGTGATCATCCTCAACTTGGTTATATACAATCGTTCCGACATGTGTACCGGGTTCGAGTTTTACACTTGATGTAAACGACTCAATCCTGGACCCCAAAGGTATCAGGCCCGACCTGTATAACTCCTGCTGAGTTTCATCGTCGTAAATGACCACAAACATATCGTATTTATTGTTGTACGCATTCGCTATATAACAGGTAAAATCCGTTCCATTCGTGCTGTTCGCTTCAGTCTGCATTTCAAGGGCCATAGTGCCTTCTTTAGCTTCCTCGACCATCTTGTCATACATGTCCTGTAATGTCTCAGCATCGGTTGCCACAACATTTGTCTCGTATGCAAGCACTGTACCGCTTGCTCCTATGGAGCTTTCTTCAACACCCTGTTCAGAGATTCCGCTGTTACCACTGTTAGCGTTCTTATTAAGAAGAATCGCTACCAACACAGCAACTACTGCAAGCAACAATACTACGACTATTGCGAGGATTATCCACAGGCTTTTGTTTTTGTTTTTTTCCTTGTCCAAGGTGAACATCCTCCTTGATCAACCCCTTGGATGGAAGATAGTTCTATATCCCTTGCCCACCCGTTTCGGACCCGTTAAAACAGATGCACAAACGATATACCATCTTAGAGTTAATCTTTGTTACAAAATATTTATCGTCTAATTCCTGATAAACTTTAGCCTTGAAATTAAATTTTTTTACAAGCGACAAATATTTCAAAACTTTAGAAATATTATATTCGCGCAATTTAGGGGTGTCAAGAAAACAAACATAGAAAATAGCATAAAATTCTTGTAAAAATGCATACTATTCGGCTATAATTAGTTTGTGTCATGAATTGGCCGCTTTTTTTATAAATTATTCATCCTAAACTCTCCACAAATTATACTCGGAGTTTACTGACCAGTGTTTTGACTTTTGTCTCCGACAGATCCAGGCACTTCAGTATCTGTCTCTGCTTTTTTGTCATAGCATTCATAGGCATCCATGAACCATCACGTTTTTGCTGTATCTGATATTTGTTCAGTTCACCTATGGTA
>ODAI013653974.1_pt1 | contig 14087 bp, 10 predicted proteins | sample 1539321 | NCBI WGS metagenome assembly ODAI01 (sample SAMN02144231, study PRJEB22623) | gut metagenome | biome: sheep rumen | host: Ovis aries | place: New Zealand
AGTATTAAGATCAACGCCTACCTTATTAACGCAGTCTTCTACTACGCCCTCAAGGGTCTCACCGAGTTTCTTCTGGTTCATGTCGTGCTGGTACTGACCAACGCCGATGGACTTGGGATCGATCTTAACAAGCTCTGCCAAAGGATCCTGAAGACGGCGTGCAATAGAAGCAGCACTTCTCTGTCCAACATCAAACTGAGGAAACTCCTCTGTTGCCAGCTTACTTGCTGAATAAACAGAAGCTCCAGCCTCATTTACGATCACATATTGCAGAGGTCTGTCCAGCTCGTGGATGAGCTCAACGATAACCTGCTCAGACTCACGTGATGCTGTTCCGTTTCCGACAGAAATAAGATCAACATCATACTTATCAATAAGCTTCTTAAGATCAGCCTTGGCTTCCTCAACCTTGAACTGAGGAGCTGTAGGATAGATTACCTTTGTATCAAGCACCTTACCTGTAGGATCTACGACAGCAAGCTTACAGCCTGTTCTGAACGCAGGGTCCCAGCCAAGAACTGTCTTGCCTGCAATAGGAGGTGCCATAAGGAGTTGAGTGAGGTTTTTGCCAAATACTGTGATGGCGCCATCCTCAGCCTTCTCTGTAAGTTCATTTCTGATATCTCTTTCGATAGCAGGAGCAATGAGTCTCTCGTATGCATCCTGATTGATCTCTTCAATAACGGGAGTAGTGATGGGATTCTCGTTCTTTAACATCTTCTTGTTAAGGAACTGAAGGATCTGCTCCTCGGGAGCAACGATCTTAACAACAAGGAACTTCTCTGCCTCTCCTCTGTTAAGAGCCAGAACTCTGTGTCCGAGCACCTTGCTGATGGGCTCCTCATAGTCGTAGTACATTTCGTAAACCGACTGAGCCTTCTCGTCCTTGGCCTTGCTGGTGAGCACGCCCTTCTCCATTGTTGCTTCACGGATATATGTACGGAAATCAGCATTATCAGACACATCCTCAGCGATGATATCCATAGCGCCCTGAAGTGCATCTGCTGCATTCTCCACGCCTTTTTCAGCATCAACAAAAGCTGCTGCCTCATCAAGAAGAGGCTTATCTGTCTCCTGCGCAAGCAGTATCTCTGCCAAAGGCTCAAGTCCCTTCTCTCTTGCCACAGAAGCTCTTGTCTTTCTCTTTGGTCTGTATGGAAGATAAAGATCCTCGATAGCCACCATGGTCTCGGCTGCAACGATCTTAGCTCTGAGCTCGTCCGTCATCTTTCCCTGCTCTTCAATAGATGCAAGAACCTGCTCTCTTCTCTCCTCAAGGCCTCTTAAATATTTGAGCCTCTCATCGAGATTACGGAGCTGCTCATCGTTGAGTGATCCGGTGACCTCCTTTCTGTATCGAGAAATAAAAGGAATTGTATTGCCTTCGTCGATAAGCTTGACTGCTGCCTCAACCTGCCATTTCTCAACATTTAGCTCTTCTTTGATCTTTAAAACGATGTCCATAAAAACCTCTCCAAACCTGTTGTACTTGAAACGCGCATAAATACTGTAAGAAATTTAGCTTAATTTTTCATAAACTATGCGCACTCCCATATTATACCAAGCATTTCAGACACTTTTCAAGACTTGCCAAATCCCCTCAAACATTGAAAAAAACAAGCATTTAGTGTAACATTTATAGTAAGAATGAGGTTTTGTGAGGAAAAGTTTTGATGGGAAATGATGGACATTTAGCTTTAGCAGGTACTGCTTTGGTGATGGGGCTTGCTTCCATTCCTTTGTGTTTGTTCTTAAACCTTGGGATCATCTTTGGAGGAATAGCCATCATTCTTGCAATCCTGAGCAAGGGAACTTTAGAGAAGCTCCTTCCTCAGGCCAAGAAAGCCATCATCTATGGATCAATAGGTATTGTGGTCGGATACAGCGTCTTTGCTTACGACCTTCACGCAGTATTTACCAATCCGGAGTACAGAGCTCAGCTAAATACGATATCGAAGCAGATGAACGGTGTAAGCTTTGATGACATGCTCAAGGAATTAGGCGTACAGATTGGCGACTGATCTTTTAACAGAGCATGAACGGGCATGAAAGTGAGGTGCCTATGGGTATCGGTGCGATAAGTGGATACAGCGCATATAACAGCTCATATGCAATGGGCATGTCGGCAAACGGCTATGCAGCAGCACAGTCAGCAGTTGCCGCCGAGGAAGCACCCAAGGCCATATTAAATCCGGGTCAGTCCACCAAGGCCAATCCGGGCAAAAGAGTTTCTCCCGCAGAATGTGAGACCTGCAAGAACCGTAAGTATCAGGACGGTTCCGATGAGATGGTTTCTTTTAAAACCGCGCAGCATATAAGCCCGCAAGCAGCAGCTTCAAGAGTTCGCGGTCATGAAGCAGAGCATGTGAGCAACGCCTACAAGGATGCAGCCATGAACAACGGTAAGGTCCTTCAGGCTTCAGTTTCAATAAGAACAGCAGTGTGCCCGGAATGCGGACGCACTTATGTGGCAGGCGGAGAGACCTGCACCAAGATTGCATACAGCAACGAAGAGAATCCTTATGTTCAGGCGAGAAAAGACCTCAACAAGCAGGGCTTATTAGGGGCGAATGTGAACCTCGCAGGATGATCACAGGGAGGAGATATCTAGCATTGGGGAGCATTGTTTTAAATGAACTACAAATCAACCGAGCAGCTTAAAGCTATCGCAAAAGAAAAGTCACTTGGCAAATACGGAACTCTGATCGGCGCCAATCTTATCATCTACGCCATTCAACTACTGGTCTCCGGCATTTCAACCGCTTCCGGTACGAACAGTATCCTTATACTTATCATCAACAGTTTAATATCTATTATCATAAATATCCTTCTGGGCGTACTTGTGTCCGGGAAGGCTTATCTTTACATGAATCTTTTATATTCACAGCCTGTTGCCACCTCGGATATTTTCTTTGGACTGCGCCAGCAGCCTCAGAAGGCCGTGATCATCCAGTCTCTTTTTGTACTGGTGGACTTTGCAGGCAGCATTCCCGCTCAGATCTTTCTTATAAGATACATGACAACCAGATCTGAAAGCGACATGTCAGCAACGATCCTTTTCCTTGGCGTTGGGCTCATTGTCAATGTTATCGTTTATCTTATATATTCACAGTCATTTTACATTCTCCACGACTTCCCCGACAGGTCGGCAAAAGAGATTCTTGCCACCAGCAGGCGACTGATGAAAGGCAACAAGTTCAGGCTCTTTTACCTGAATATATCTTACCTTCCGCTGTATCTGCTTGGTGTCATAACTCTGTTCATTCCTCTGCTCTGGGTAGGCGTGTACCGAAATGCCGCTAATTGCGCATTCTATCAGGATCTTGTTGCAACCACAGCAGGTCAGGACAATACCATAGATTAAGAAAGGTAATTATATGGACCTCATTGATGCACTCAGAAGTATCGATAAGCCTCATGAAGACGACGTTCTGAACAGGCTCTTTACCCCATGGGGAGAAAATCTGGACAAGGACCGTGTCCTCCCCGAATATCCAAGGCCCCAGTTCGTCAGGGACAGCTACATAAACTTAAACGGATACTGGGATTACTGCATAGTTCCCATGCCATCCGAATCAGATGATAAAACCGATCTTCCGTCTCAGATGGACGGCCAGATACTTGTACCCTTCTCTCCCGAATCAATGCTCTCAGGAGTTGAAAGGCGTCTTAATCCGGATCAATATCTCTGGTACAAAAGGACTCTTCCCACCATCACAAGAAAAGACACAGGCTCAAGGCTTCTGCTCCATTTCGGCGCTGTTGACCAGTTTGCAGACGTGTATGTAAACGACACCTTTATAGCGTCCCACAGCGGAGGCTATCTTCCTTTTACCCTGGACATAACCGATCAGCTCAATCTCTCATCAGATAAAAGAGCTTTCGAAAACAATACACTGATGGTAAGAGTCCGCGATACAAGCGATTCCTCATACCATTCAAGGGGCAAGCAGACTCTTCGTCGCGGCGGAATGTACTACACAGCTCAGAGCGGAATCTGGCAAACTGTCTGGCTCGAGGAAGTTCCCGCCACATATATCAGGGAGATCCGCATACTTCCCGAACATGATCTTAAAACTCTTTCAGTTGAGGTATCAACCAACGCTCCCGGCAACGTCACTGTGAAATTCCCGGGACATGAAATGATCAAGTCACCGGAGTCCTCTGACCTGTTCGAAACCGTATTTTCGCAGGACCTCTCTTTTGCCTCAGACACATGTCCCTATGCGCCTGAAGGAAGCAAAACGCCTGCGCCGAGCTACTACCACTTCTCATTCACGATTGACGATCCCCACCTCTGGAGCCCCGAGGATCCATACCTCTATCCGCTCCACATCAGTACCGGAGAGGATCATGTGACCTCATACTTTGCCATGAGAAGCTTTACCGTAGAACCTGACAGCGAGGGAACTCCGAGGTTCTGTTTAAATCACAAACCGTACTTCCTCATGGGAGTACTGGATCAGGGCTACTGGCCGGACGGACTCTACACCGCGCCTTCCGACGATGCCCTTATATACGACATCAAGGAAATGAAGCGCCTTCACTTTAACATGATGCGCAAACATATCAAGGTGGAATCGGCGCGCTGGTATTACCACTGCGACAGGCTCGGAATGATCGTCTGGCAGGATATGGTCAGCGGAGGTTCCAGCTATGCCAAGCCTGTAGTCTCCTACCTTCCCACTGCGTTCCCCAAGATCTTCGGACGCATGAGTGACGGTCCTTCGCACTACAAGACCTTCTCAAGAGGCTCAGCTGAGGGCCGAAGCGAGTGGCTCAAGGAGATGAGGGGCACCATCAGCCATCTCTACAATGTGCCCAGCATCGCAACCTGGGTGCTGTTCAACGAGGGATGGGGACAGTTCAACGCCGCAAGCGCCACTATTTTGGCAAAAGAGCTTGATGACTCCCGTCCAATCGATCAGGCCAGCGGATGGTTTGACGAGGGCAGCGGTAACTTCAGGAGTGTCCACAACTATTTCAGACCTCTTGATGTAGAAAAAGAAAAGGAGCGAGCCTTCGTCATCTCCGAGTACGGCGGACTTGCCTGCCATATTGACGGACACAGCAGTGTCGACAGGATCTACGGATATAAAAAATACGACAACCTGGATACTCTGGGTGTCGCATATTACAACCTTATAAACGCAAGCATGAAGCCTCTTATTCCAAAGGGGCTTTGCGGAGCTGTCTATACACAGGTCAGCGATGTCGAAGAAGAGGTTAACGGTCTTATGACCTACGACCGCAGGATAACCAAGATAAATCCCGATCTTGACCCGCACATGACAACTCATATAAACGAATAAAAAAACGGAAACGCCCAGGCGTTTCCGAAATTTTTAATATACTTCCACCTGTCCCCTGAAGATCCGGTCAAGCTTGTTTCTGACTGAGATATAAGCAGGTATCAGGAAAGCATCTGCAAGGACCCAGGCTATGGGGCTTGCAAAGCAAAGGGCAGGGAATCCGAATATCGGCACCAACACCAGCGCAACAATGGTTCTTCCTATCATCTCCATTACTCCTGCCAGGACGGCAAACAGGGAGAATCCCATTCCCTGGATAAGGAATCTTACGATGTTAACAAGAGCCAGCGGAATATAAAATGCGCTGTTTACTATCAGGTAGATATGTGCATTATCAAGACAGGCCACATCTCCTGCATCAAGGAATATCATCGCAAAGGTTCTGCCAAAGAAATACAGAACGATAAAGGCTATCAGTGAATATACAACTCCGAGTTTTATGGCTGCCGTAAGGCCCTGCTGAAGGTGATCGAGCTTTTTGGCTCCCACATTCTGGCCGCCGTATGTAGCCATGGTTGAACCGAGAGCATCAAAAGGAATACAGAAGAACATTCCCACCTTACCTGCTGTAGTAACAGCTGCCGCAGCATCCACGCCAAGTCCGTTGATGGCAGTCTGAAGTATTACGCTGCCAATGGCTGTTATGGAATACTGAAGGCCCATGGGAAGTCCCATGTTAAGAAGGATGAAAAAGTGCGAACCATCAAGCTGCCAATCTTCTTTTGAAAGCTGAAGGATCTCAATCTTTCTGATGATAAATACAAGGCACATAACGCCCGCAAGTCCCTGGGATATTACTGTAGCAAGCGCTGCTCCTGTGATCCCCATATGCAGAGGGATGATGAACAGAAGGTCAAGGCCGATGTTCACAATAGATGCAATGATAAGAAACTGCACAGGATGCTTGGAATCGCCAAGGGCTCTTATTATTCCGGAGAGCAGGTTGTACATATATGTAACAGGTATTCCAAGGAATATCACCAGTATGTATTTGTAAGCATATTCAAGAACGTCACCCGGTGTATGCATGGCTATCAGGATCTGTCTGCAGAATATGCTGACAAAAAATGTCATGACAGCAGCCAGAACGGCACACAAAATAATGGCATGGGATACAAACTTGCGCATGCTTTTTAGGTCTTTTGCCCCGAATCTCTGAGCTACGGGGATGGCAAAACCGTTGCAGACTCCCATACAGAAGCCCATGATAAGAAAGTTAATGGCTCCCGTGGTACCTACGCCGGTGTAAGCCTCTTTTCCCAGAAACCAGGATACGATGGCTGTATCTACGATATTGTAAAGCTGCTGGAACAGCATTCCCCAAAAAAGCGACAGGGCAAAGCCAAAGATAAGGCCCATGGGATTGCCGACTGTAAGGTCCTTGGTATTTGTTTTACTCATATATATCCGATCCGCCATAAAAAATGGCAAACAAAAATTAACGTGTTACCGACAAGGCTATATATTACAATTCTATCATAAGAAATTCAATCATCATTTTGCACATATTATAGCAATAAGCTAAAATGTTTTTATCTAAATAGCTCATAGGAGGACGAAATGGATAACATCAAAGCAGTAGTTTCCCTTGGTCATGAGGCTCTGGGCGTAACAACAAACGACCAGCTCACAGCAACCAAGATCACAGCAAAGGCCCTGGCAGACCTGGTGGAGGCCGGATATCAGCTGGTCATCACACACTCTAACGGTCCGCAGGTCAGCATGATACACAAGGCAATGACAGAGCTTCACAGGATCTATATCGACTACACTCCCGCTCCCATGTGCGTTTGTAACGCCATGAGCCAGGGTTATGTCGGATACGACATTCAGAATTCACTTAAGACAGAGCTGATGGGCCGAGGCATTTCAACTCCTGTAAGCACCATCCTTACACAGGTTACCGTAGATCCTTACGATGAGGCTTTCTACGCACCTACCAAGGCTATCGGAAGAAATATGTCCAAGGAAGATGCTGATATTGAAATAAAAAAGGGAAATTTCGTAAGAGAAGAGCCCGGAAACGGCTATCGCAGAATAATCGCCGCTCCAAAGCCAATTGATATCGTTGAGATTGACGCCATCAGAGCCCTTGTTGACGCAGGTCAGGAAGTTATCTGCTGCGGAGGCGGTGGAATTCCAGTAATCCAGCAGGGTCACGTCCTTAAAGGCGCTTCGGCAGTAATCGAGAAGGACGCAATCGCAGGTAAGCTTGCTGCAGACCTTAAGTCAGACAGGCTCATAATCCTGACTTCAGTTCCTTATGTATACAAGAACTTCGAGACTCCTGAGGAAGAGCCAATCACGAAAATGAGCGTTGCTCAGGCAAAAGAGTATATTGAAGCCGGCGAGTTCGGAGAAGTAGATATGCTTCCTAAGATCGAGGCAGCTATTGAATTCCTTGAGGCAAACCACAACGGATCCGTGCTCATCACATCGATCAGTACTGTTGCGGATGCACTTAAGGGCAAGGCGGGAACGTTTATTACATTTGAGTAAACTAAAAAAGTGAGACAGTGGGGACGTTACAGATTGACTCATTTTGCATCACAAAATGAGTCAATCTGTAACGTCCCCACTGTCTCGCCCACAGCCTCTTTGTCTCACTTAAACCTCTTTAGCCGCTTCCACATTCAGCTGCGGGATCTTCGGTACGCTATCGCCTCTTATCTCAATAAGCGGAGATGCCTTACCTTCAATATAATCTCTCGTTATGGTCACTCGACCGATATTCTCATCCTTAGGAATCTCATACATGATATCCAGCATGAACTCCTCAATGATAGCACGAAGAGCTCTGGCACCGGTCTCTTTTTCCATTGCCTTCTCAGCGATGGCTTCAAGAGCCGAATCATCAAACCTAAGATCAACCTCATCAAGAGCCAGAAGCTTCTGGTACTGCTTAAGAATGGCATTCTTGGGCTCTTTGAGGATCTTAACCAGCATGTCCTTATCAAGTGCACGAAGTGTGCAGATGATGGGAAGTCTTCCCAAAAACTCAGGGATCATGCCAAATTTCTTAAGGTCGTCAATGGTTACATTAGTGAGAATATCCGGATCATTCTCGTATTTATCCTTAAGATCTGCATCAAATCCGATGGAAGTCTGCTTGTTAAGTCTCTGGGTTATGATCTCCTCAAGATCCGGGAAAGCTCCGCCGCAGATAAAGAGAATGTTTCTGGTATTAACTGTAGCAAGAGGAACCATGGCGTTCTTAGAGCCTGCGCCGACGGGAACTTCTACATTAGAGCCTTCAAGAAGCTTGAGCATTCCCTGCTGAACAGACTCTCCGCTGACATCACGAGAAGTGGTGTTTTTCTTCTTGGCTATCTTATCTATCTCGTCGATGAAGATGATACCGTGCTCTGTTTTCTCAACATCGTTGCCGGCTGCTGCAAGGAGCTTACTTACCACACTCTCGATATCATCGCCGATGTAACCGGCTTCGGTAAGGGATGTTGCATCAGCAATTGCAAGCGGCACATCAAGAAGTCTTGCAAGGGTCTTGACCAGATATGTCTTACCGCTTCCAGTTGGTCCAAGGAGCAGGATGTTGGACTTCTCGATCTCAATCTCATCCATGGTGTCCGTTGCAACTCTCTTATAGTGGTTGTAAACCGCAACACTCATTACCTTCTTGGCCTGATCCTGTCCGATCACGTACTCATCAAGCTTGGCCTTGATCTTATGAGGTGCAGGAATATCCTTGATATTTATGATCGGCTTATCTGCCTTCTCACTCTTTTTCTTGATCTTCTGGGAATTGGGGATCCCTCCGCCCAGATTATTGGAATTGCCGTTATTTAATCCGTCCATGTTGAAGAACCCAAAGTTCGGAAAACCTCCCGAATGTTTGTTGAGCTCATTCATAAGATTCGGATTGTTCAAAAGATTGTTGTAGTCAAACTGACTTACAGCATCCATTGTCTTGTGCATGCAGTCATCACAAATGCTGATGTTGTTGGGAAGATGGAACATCTTGCCGGCCTTGCTCTCAGGTCTTCTGCACACAAAGCACACATCCTCATACTGGGACTGCTCCTTGCTCTCATCACCTGTAGCCCCTGAAGCATCTCCATTTCCTTCTACCACAACATCCTTATCAAGTTTCTCTCCGTCTTCATTAACTTCCCTGAAGTCCAGATCGTCGTTTCTGTTATCTGTCATTGTATATCCTTTCATTTTATATAAGTGATGAAATGATAGCCGTTTTCAGAAAAGAGCTTGTCCGTATCGTTCATTCCATACTTATAAACCTGACCTGTCTGAGGATTCATAAGAACCGTATTAAGGTCATTAAAACCGATCACCAGCATCGATGATCCGTCATTTAACATCGCCAGGACCGGTATGTCCTGATTGACATAGTATAACATAGCTGACAACGGACAGCCATCCAGTTCAAGAATCTGCGCATCGGGCAAAGAGCTCTTTAAGATGCTGACAACGCTCTCTCCCTCATCAAGAAGGGCCTGAACATTTCTGTTGATGCCTTCATATCTGAGCATAAGGTCGATGCAGACAGCAGTGGAGCTCATCTCGTCCATTCCCTCGTAGCTCTCGGCGGTCCTTGTGATGGTCATGTTCTGGTTTGAGCGAAGAAGATTGCCCTTAAGCCATACATAATCATTGTCATCGCCTATGACCACACCGGGCGCATTGTTTGCGAGTTTAACCGCATCTGCGGGATTTGTATATATAGCCCTTATTCCATCCATGCCGTAAACATAGTAGAAAGGCTTCTCCGTAGTATCTCTCTCAATTTCGGGCTTAACATTTCTGCTTCCTTCAAACAGGGTCTGATTCGGTGTAAGGACCCTGAGCTGCTTGGACTTGATGTCATTCTTGGTAGTGATCTGTACGATCTTTTCAAAAACATCAACGGAAACAACAGTAACAAGGTTACTTCCTTCCTCAGCCTTCAAAGTGCTCATGATCTGATCATCATAGGTTGAGATATAATTCTCTCCCGATTCATCCTTAACGACTCTTGTGAGCTTAATCTGATTGTCGCCAATTGTCACGCCTGTCACATAAATATCGCTTGGATGGTAGTTTTCAAGGATGTTTCCGTCAAGATCACCGATCCTTATGTTGTACATGGGATAGAGCGGATTGCCGATCGTATCTACTCCCACATCAGAAGTGTGGCATAGTCCGTATACAAGATCCTCTCCCATGAATCCGAGAAGGATTATGTGATCACCCGGATCAGCCTTTATCTCAGACTCCACTCTGTCAGAAAGGCTCATCAGCTTAAGGCTGCTCAGGTTGTTCTGCCATGCTATTATACTCTCGGATCTGGATATCTTGTATTCACCTGCTCCGATATTGTCCACCACAAGGCTTGCGGTCTTATTGGTGAGATCGATCGCATAGATATTCTGATCCAGCATCGCATAAAAAATATCCGAGCTGCTGGCATAAGCTATGTTTCCGACATAATTGCAAAGGATCTGTGCTGACTGGACGCTCTCAACAAACGCAAGCTCCTCCACGGCATTTATCGCCGAGTCGTAGTCATAGACTGCGATTCCCACAGCCCCCTCGTGGATTCCGCGGTTCATGTAGCCTGCAACCGCAAACCTGACGTTTCCGGCCTCGTCCACATTAAGTATCTTGATCGAATGATCAGGCCACCTGGTCCTGGCATCATCGTTATTCGTGTCATAGAATCCAAAGAGATAAGCAAGCTTACTCTCTGAGTTATTAAACATGTACAGCCTGTTCTCACTTACAAAAGCAAAGGCACTTCCGCCGCTGCTCTCTACCAGCTGAAGATCCGGATCCGAAATGTTCATGGCAATGGTATTGGTGCCAAGTCCATAGGAGGATGAATCAAACAGGTAGTTCATGGTCCTCTCGAAATTAAGAAGATACATCCTGTCCGTGGTATATCTGACTCTGTAGTACTCTTTTATGTTGTAAAGCCTGCTGGCTGTACCGTCCTTGATCGTAACCCTGTACATCAGCTCATATACACCGGTCTGACCGTGAAGATCCTTAACAAAGACCTCAGGTTCTGTGTGCCCTGTGACATTCATATCTCCCCAGGTCACCTGATTAAAGCTGCTGTGGATATTGACCTTGTTAAAGGTCGTGTTGTCACCATCACCGTTGGACTCCAGGTACTTGGTATACTCCTGAGCCTCGGTCTTACTAAACGTAGCCTCGCTGAATCCCAGCACGAAATCCAGTTCCTCATCCATGTTATAAAGAGTCTCATCCTCAGTCCACACGAACCTGGTGTAGTACTTTGCTCTGCCGATCTCAGTATCCATGAGAATGACCAGCATGTACTCCTGGCCTGAATTTATAAGGTCTTTTAAGGTAAAAGAGCCTTCGATATAATCTGCACTTTCCTTATAATCCGTAAGCTCTGTATTCTCTACAAGGCTCTTCCCGTCTATACTCCTGACTTCAAATCCCAGATTCCAAACCCTTCCTCCATAGGTATTGATCCTGTAGTGAACATCTCTGGCAGGACCGACGGGAATAATGGTGCCTCGAAGGTAACTTAAGTCTATCTCTGAGGTGTAACCATGAAGAGGATTGACCTCTTTATCCCCACTTACCAGCGTAACGATTGGAAGAGTTGCCTCTGACATGGGTGCAGACATGTCTGCATTGTCCCCATTGGAGAAGCGGCTTACGATAAACATCGCTATGACAAGAACTACTATAAAGTAGATTGTTTTTAATATTGTTAGTCTAATTGATTTATCTCGCATAATTGACTTTCAATTTTCGCTAGAGTATTATTTTTGTATGAATAATTTAACGCTATTTCGCAGGCGATTCATCCCTGATGAATGCGTCGAACTAAAGAACGATATTATTCTAAAACGTACCGATTCCATGATCGTGACCAAGTGGCATGTTATCAAGGAACGGCGCGATTTTTCTGACGGCTATTCCTGCTTCTACCTTGACAGAGGCTACAGGATAAGCAAGTTCCTAAAGAGTGACGGATCACTCCTTTTCTGGTATTTCGATATTGTTGACTATGATATGGATGCTGTCAAGAACACTCTTCATATCATTGATCTTCTTGCCGATGTTGTTGTTTACCCTTCAGGTAAATTAAGGGTTGTAGACCTGGATGAATTGTCCGAGGCCTTTGAGAAGCGCCTCATTGACGAGACTCTTCTTAAAAAGAGCCTGCTCTCCCTGAACAGGCTCCTGAATGAAATCTATACAGATGGTATAGAGCCTCTGGCGGCCCCGATTGAAGATCTTATTAAAGCCGATGGCGGTGATCAGTAAAAGACATGTCCACCAATATTGATCCCTGAAAGTCCCGGTACCGGCGTTCTGAAATATACGCAGTTACCTACATTTGAATATCCTTTCATTGCTTCGTCAGCAGCCTGGTAACAGGCTGCTGATGCTTTTCCCTCAGCAAGTGCCAGAGCCAGTCTTCCACTGGAAGCCGGCGAAAACTGTTTGTTCTGGTAAATAACTCCCACCACCGTATCCGGATAGACGGAAGATAGTACTCTGTTGATAACAACCGCTCCAACGGCGAGTTTACCCTCATAGGGTTCTGATCCCGCCTCGCAGTAAATAAGGTTCGCCAGAAGATATCTGTCACCCTCAGCGAAGGTAACCTCAGAAATATTCCTCCAGGTGGAGTTCTTGGCAAGCCTTGACATCCTCATCTCTTCGGCGAGCTTAGCTTCCAGCTTCTTGATATCCGCCTCCTGAGCCTTGATCTGGTCCTCAAGGGCCTTGGCCTTGGCTTCTGCGTCCGTGATGTCATTGGCATACTGCTTGATAGAGCCTGATGTCTGATTAACAAGACCTGAGACTCTGCTCTGTTCCGCCTGTTCCTTGACCTTGTAATCCTCAAGCTGCTCACGTTCTTCCTCAAGGGCAGCTTCTTTTTCCTCTATGAGTTGTCTCGTCTGTACATATTCGTTGAACATCTTGCGGTCATAGGCCGAAAGTTGTTCGATATAGTTATTCTTATTCAGGAAATCCGCAAAATTGCTGGCCCCGAAGAACATTCCCAGCACCATGTTGTTCTGTTTCTCATACATGAACTGGATGCGCTTTTTCATGGACGCATACTGGTCTTCTTCTGTGGCTCTGGCTGCTTCAAGCTCAGCCAGTGTATTTTCTATCTCGGTTTCCTTATCACCTATCTGCTCTTCCAAAGCCTCAAGATTGTTACTGACTTCCGTCAGCTGGCTGTTAAGGTTGTTGAGCTGCCCCTGGAGTGAGGACTTTTCCTCATTCATCTCGGCAATATCATCCTTGGTATCATCCAGCTCACCCTGAGTCTGTTCCTTGGCTTTTTTGGCATTTTCAAGCTGCTGCTTGGTCGCATCTGTGGCACAGGTGACGATCGGCATGCTCACAAACATCAAAACTGCCGCACAGATAAGTGCTATGGCCTTTAAAAGAGCTCCGGTTATGAAATTGTCTTTTGCAAAATAGCTCCTTGCGTGCTCCATGGTGTTAAATTGTGATCTTGATGGCCCTTCCGCTTCTAGTGTACTGATAATACCTCACACCGGCAGCATCGAACATCTTCTTGGATGCCCTTGTAGACGGTGTCTGGCTGTATTTATCATCGTCATATACGACTGTCTTGATGCCCGACTGTATTATAGCCTTGGCACATTCATTACACGGGAAAAGAGATACGTAAATCTTGGCGCCTACAAGACTTCCACCACGGTAGTTCAAAATGGCATTGAGCTCGCTGTGTGTAACATAAGGATACTTGGTACCCAGCTCATCATCACTTTCTCTCTCCCAGGGAAATTC
>ODAI014016954.1_pt1 | contig 14087 bp, 13 predicted proteins | sample 1539321 | NCBI WGS metagenome assembly ODAI01 (sample SAMN02144231, study PRJEB22623) | gut metagenome | biome: sheep rumen | host: Ovis aries | place: New Zealand
TGTAAAACAAGGCTATAACGAATATTCAAATGTAGCTCTTCAAAATGAATTTTTAAAAGTAAAACCGGTTGTCAATAATTTTGAAGCAAACAGGCAAATATTTTTGATAGAAAGTAACAACTTACAAAAAGTTATAAGCCAGTTAGGCAGCGCTAACTAGGAGGGTTAAATTATGTTTAATATGCAGGCGGTAACAAATAGATGCGTAAATAATGCAACGATGCAATTCGAAAAACTCGGTTATGTTGCTTCAAATCTTGCTAACTACAGCACTGTCGGATATAAAGGTTTGAGTTTTGAACAATTTTTGAGAGAAGATGGCTATGTAGATGGTGCCATAAGAAAAAACACTCTTCAGGGTTCAATAAGGGTCAGTTCAAATCCTTATGATATAGCAATATCAGGAGAAGGATATATCCCTGTCGTATCAAAAGACGGAGAAGTCCAATATACACGAGACGGTTCCTTTAAAAAGGGAGAAAACGGTTATTTGATGACCCTTGATGATTGGATGGTCGGTGACGGAATAAAAATTCCTCCTAATTCGTATAAGTTTGAAATAAAACCTAACGGTGATGTTATGAATTATGATAAAGCAGGTTCTTTACCTGAAAAGATAGGAACAATCCCAATTGTTCAATTTGATAATCCTGAAGCTTTAGAACAAGGACATAATAATAAAGTTGTTTTTAATAGTGAAACAGGTGATCCTTTTTTGGTTAAAGATCCTAAAAGCATACGACAATATGCGACAGAAGTATCAAATGTTAATATTCATGATGAACTTAACACAATGATGAGATTAAACGCCTCAATGATTGCAAGTTTAAATCTTATGAAAGTTGCAAATGATATGTACAGTAAAGGAATAAATCTACAACAATAGAAAGGCTGAATAAATGAGCTATACCAGTATGGATCCTCTCGGAAAAACAAGTTTAATGTTAGACTTAATATCACAAAAACAAAGGGCGCTAGGTTCAAACGTCGCTAATGTTGATACCCCGGGTTATGTAAGACAAGATATTGATTTCTCTCAATATTTAGGTTCTATGAATAGTCCGCTTGAAACACAACTTTCAGCAAAATTAGGTCCGGCGGCAATTATTGAAGACAGAGAAAGAACAGAGATAGACCTTGCTGAAGAGTTCTCCGAAATCCAAAAAAATTCTCTAATGTATACAATTGCAACTCGAAGAATGTCAAACATAATTACTCAAATGAAAACTGTAATAAATGTCGGTAAGTAATAATATAACTCCTTAAAACAGAAAGAAGGCAAATTATGAGTATTTTAGAATCAATGAATATAGGAGCAAATGCACTTAAAGCTCATGGTTTAAGATTAGATATACACGCAAAAAACATTGCGAATGTCGATACTCCTAATTATGTTCGCAAAATCCCTGTATTAAATGCTACAGAAGATATTTCTTTTCAAGGCGTTATGAATTCAATGAAAAATGATGTTTTTGGTACCGGAACACTTCCATATTTGCAAGGTGGTGTTGTATTCAACGGATGCGTTGAGGATCCTTCTATCGGAGAAAGAATTTATGCTCCTGGGCACCCTGATGCTGATGCAAACGGTTATATAAGATCTTCAAATGTTAATGCAATGGTTGATATGGCGGATGCGGTTATGGCTCAAAGAGCTTATGAAGCTAACTTGGCTCTGATAAACATCTCACGTTCCATGGCGGCAAAAGCAGTTGAAATCGGCAGATAATAAAATCATATATAATAATGTTTACACGCTTTTGTGCAGGTGTATTTTTATCCTAATATTGATAATGAAAATTATTTTATAAAATTGTATTAAAAATTATGCTTGGATCTTGGGTATATTCTTGGCTTTTGTACTTGCCTTTTGAAGAAGCTGTAATAAATAGTTTTCTTTGAGCGCGGGTTATAGCTACATATAAAAGTCTTAGAGTTTCTTCTGCGTTGAATTCTTTTAATTGAAGTTCTGTTTTTTGAGTATATTTCGGATTAAATGCTTTTACTTTTTCCATAAATAATGACGATGCTTTTAACTTTGCTTTATTAACGTCAATTGATAGTGATTTTTCGCTTAGTTCCGGTAAAAAGACATAGTCAAATTCATCTCCTTTTGATTTATGTAATGTCATTATTTGAACTTTCCCTTTTGCGGCATCTTTATCTTCCTCCTCAGAGAAAAATTTAAAACCGCTTAAAGAAGGACGCTTTGATAATTCTTCAAGCCGTTGCAATGTTAAATCAAAATTATTACTGTTATTTAGTCTTTTTACCAGTATTGCGATTAAATAAACATTAGATTTCTCAATATCACTTGTATAGTAAAATAATCCTATCCTAATAACCAATTCTTCTAATGGTAGTGTAGACGAATTTAACCAGTATTGCATATCCCATAAAAATTGTGATAAAGAATTATTTTCAATATCATCTCCATCTTTCATAATAAAAGGAATTGTACTCTCTTTTATATTTATTTGCAGACGCTGTTTATAAAAACCTTGTTCCGACAATACTTCATAAGTTGATGCAACTATTTCGTTATCAAACGGTTGTTGCAAAAATTTTAAAATTGAAAAAATTGTATTAAAAATACCTTTCTGACCTAATGATTCAGATCTTGTAATAGTTTTCAGTCCTGCATCATTAATAAAAGATGTCCAAGATGATACTTGATAGTTATTTCTTAAAAGAATTCCTATTGTTGCATTTTTATCTTTAGTCAGAATATTTTTTATTTCCTTTAGTACATAATTTTTTTCTGCGAAAGTGTTTTCAAATATATGAGAAAAGATTGCATTATCGGATACGGGGTTTTTCCCTTTTACACCTTGCATATAACTTTTGAAGAATGCTTTTGGTAAAATGCTTATTCCCCAATCGACGAGTTTATTTGCTAATGTCATTACATCCTGAGTGCATCGTTGTGAATAGTTCATTTCAACTGTTTTATCTGCTGTTTCTATAAATTTTCTAAATCCTTCTACGTCCGCATTTGAAAAAGTCGTTGTTATTGCTTGGTTTATATCTCCGCATCGAATTAAATTTTTATGCTTACCGTTTAATAAACTAATTAGTTTTTGTTGAACAGCTGATGAATCTTGTGCTTCATCTTCAATAATATACTCACATATGTTTTGATAATATTCTAATACATCAGGATTGTTTTCTAATAGACGTACCGATAGTATTAAAATATCGTCATAGTCTATCATATTGGATTCTTTTAATCTTGCCTGATACTCCTGAAAAAATATTTTAAATTTATCTGTTTTTTTATCACCGGACTGAGTATCAATATTACCTTCTTGCAGTTTTAATATTGATACTGCTCTGTCAAAATCTTCCAGCTCTGTTTTAGATAATTTAGAACCGATGTTTTGAAGGATTCTTATTCTTTGCGTGTCATCACAAATCTCAAAATCCGATGTTAAATTTAATCTTTCAAAATTAGAATTTTCTTTGAGTATTTTCAATGCTAAACCATGAATTGTGCTTATATTCGGAAGCAAAACAGATTCCGGACACATATTCTTAATTCTTTCTCTGAAATTTCTTGCTGCAGAATCCATATATGTCAGTACAAATATGTTTTGAGGATTTACACCTGTAGTCATTAGTTTGATTATTAATGCAAGTAAAATTGTAGTTTTACCGGCTCCGGGTACCGCAGATATAGCCATAGAGCCATTAGTGTAATTAAGAACCGGTTTTTGGTCTTCTCTCGGTACAATTTTAAATGCGGGCTTAGCTTTATATACATTATCCCCTGCTGATTCAATGTATGGTTGTATCCCGCCTAAATTTTCTACTCCTGATGGGTCAAAAAGACTTGACAATGCATAAGTATGTACGTCGGATAGCAGTAATAATTTTCTTAAGATTCTTGCTGTTTTTTGTCGGGATAAGTACACATCGTCTTCAACTGTGTATTCATCTTTTGTCCAATCTTTCTGCATGACCCAAGCATTATACAATGGTCCGGTGTCTGTTTTTACCCAGTCAGAGTGAGAAACGTCAAGCCAAAATTGGTATTTTGTGCGAATTTTATTATCTATAATTTTTTGTGGGGTTGCAATTACTAAATCATTATCGGTAATGTCTAACGAGGATATCGGATTTTCTGCAATTATGGAATTTTCAAATTGAACAATTATATCTGAGATTCTTTCATTTGCACCGTTTATGCCGGTTATGTCAAGAACATTCTCAAAATCTCTAAGTTGTTTTATAAAAAAATTAAACTTATTAATTTTGTTTTTATCTACATGTTCAACTACCGACGCAAACATTTCGTATACTTTTAAGGAAAGTTTTACATCTTTGTTTTTTAAATCAGATAAAGCTTTATAAAATCTTTGATACTTGTCATTATAGATTTTAATTTCGGTCGGAAGACTTCCTGTATTATTATATGTTTCAAAAATCTCCTTTGAATATTTTAACGGAATACCTGCATAATCTGAAATTATACTTCTTAAATCAATATCTGAGATTTTAATATTGAGCATTAATTTCAAAATATTTAAACTTGCACGTACGAGAGAATTTGATATTAACTTTTCGCTGCCGCTTAAAAATACCAAATTACATGTTCTGCTTAAATTTTCTTCTAAAGTAAACTTAAGCATATCATCCTGAAGAGGAGTTATAATAGTTATGTCTTTGGGTGATATATTGTTTTTATTTAAAAGAGTTTTTATTTGCTCAATTGCATAGTCTAACATTTCGGCTCGTTTTGATAACGATATGAGCGAAAAATTTTCTAATTTCTCATGTTTATCTTCCAGAATATTGCTTAAAATAATTTGTGAATTTTTCAAAATATGTGCACTTAATCCAGAATTAGATTCAGAGTTTATATTTTGTATTTGAGTTATTACATCTTCATTAAAAAGTTTTTTTAATTTATATTCTATTGATGTATCGGCACTCAGATATCCGCATCTCGATGAACCCAAAGAATCAAAACATATCAGCCAATCTTTCAATTGCGGTTTTAAGTATTCTATAAAATCAAAACATACCGGAGTCATTTCATCTGCATCATCTATAAGAAGATATTTTATATCTTTAAAATAATCGGTATTTTTATATACAAAGTTAAATATTAAGGTTTGTCTTAAATAATCTAAACTTCGTGTTTTTAATGTTGTTGACAATAGCTTTTTTATTATTAATTCTGCATCATCAGCAAAAGACTCTTTTAAAATTCTTGCTCTTTCTTTTACATCATCATTTGATAAATCATTTTGAACTATCAATGAATACCTTCTAAATATTTGATGCAGTAATGATTTTTTTGAATTATATCCTTTGACAACTATATTTTTCAAAAGATCCTTTAATAGGAACTGCGAAATCTCCAAGCCGACAAGGTTTGGAAGAATAAAAGTTTTTTCGCCTTTTATTGAATTTTCAATAAAACACCAGTTATCTTGTAAAGTATTATATACAATTGAAAAGAAAGAATGAACGTTAATTTTTTCAATTGCATTTGTAGGAATTTTTTCCAGAATTTTATTTAACAATGATTTTTTTAAAGTTGAATTTTGAGCAATAACAAGAATCTCAGAGGGCTTTACTCCCTGAGCGATTAATTTACAATACTTTTCGATAAGTACATGCTCTCGAAAATCGGCTTTAATAAAATTTAATAACATACTCCTTATAGACTATTTTATCATAAATACGGTTTAAAATACTTGCAAAAAAATAAACTTTTTTATAAAATAAGTTGGTAAGCAATATTGCTTATCACACACACATATATCAGAAGGAGATTTAAAATGGCAAGAACTAAAGAAGTAAAAAGTATCCAAGAACAAATCATTGAATCAGCTGGTACTATCTACAATTACCTTAATACAAAAGGTGAAGTATCAATCAACAAAATGAAAAAAGATTTAAGCTTAGGTGAAAATTTTGCAGAAATGGGCTTAGGTTGGTTATCAAGAGAAGATAAACTTGAATACACTCAAAAAGCAAAATCTGTTACTGTAAAATTAAGATAGTTTTTATTTTACAAATTTTAAATAAAGCTCTATAATTATTTTATAGAGCTTTATTTTTATAATAAGTTTATGATAGTATTAAATTATAAACTATGAAATTTGAAATTAATGAGAAAGTAAAATATTTAAATAACATGTTATGTGAGATTGATAATTTGTATCAATCGCTTTTGCAGTTGAAAAGTTTGTCTGACAGTGAATATGTTGTAATGTTTGCAATTCTGGAACTGGGTGAAGGCTGCCTACAGAAAGACATCGCAGGTAGCAGTTATATTAATAAAAAGACTATAAATTCGACTATCAAGAAACTTGAAAGAGAAGATTTAATAAAATTGAAAGCCGGTAAATACCCTAATATGCATATTTACCTAACTCAAAAAGGTAAAGACTATATATGTAAAAATATAATTCCGATTGTTGAAATGGAAAATGCGGTTATGGAAAGTGTACCGGATGATAATTTCTCTAATCTTGTAGAAACATATTCAAAATACATTAAAATTTTCAAAGAAGAAGTTGAAAATTTAAAACAGAAATAAGTTATAATTAAAATTTTTTGTATTTTGTTATAGTCTGTAAAAGCAGAGATAAGTTTTACTGCATATCTTCAATCCAAATTATTGTAACAGATTTTTTTCTGTCACAAAAAGAATTTGAAATAGTTTTCTCGTATTGTTTTATTTTGTATTTAAGAAATCTAAAAAAAAGGTATCTCATTAAATACATGTTTACACTAAATTCTGTGATTAAATTATCATTATGTATTAATCATAAATGGCTAAGGCGCTACCACAAAAATGTCATAAACTTAATTTCTTATACATATCATTTAAACTGAGAAAATATCTTAAAATATATTTATTGCATTAATGTTGTCATTAAAACAGGTTCGTCTTCTGTGGCTAAAACTGTGTGTTCAAAATGTGCGGAAGGCATTCTGTCTTTTGTAACAACTCCCCAATCGTCATCTTCTACAAAGACTTCGTCACAGCCCAAATTGAGCATTGGTTCTATCGCTATTACATAACCTGATTTTATCGGAGTATGGTCGCCCACTCTATAATTAAACAAAAACGGGTCTTCATGCATCTGGTGACCGACTCCATGCCCTCCATAATTTCTAACGATGCCCATTTTATATGAATTTGCTACATCTTCTACAGCTCCAGAGATATCATCAAGGGTATTTCCAACTCTCATTTTAGATATCCCCGCAAATAAAGCTTCCTCTGTTGCTTTCATTAGTCTTTGTTTTTCTTCGGATATCTTACCGACTGCATATGACCAAGCGCTGTCTCCAACCATTCCGCCATATGTGGCACCTACGTCAATTGCGATAATATCCCCTTCTTTTAATATTTCATTTTTATTAGGAATTCCATGGACGACTTTTTCATTTATAGAGGTACAAATACTTGCAGGAAATCCGTTATACCCCAAAAATGTCGGAATTGCTTTATTCTCTTTTATTACTTTCATTGCGATATTATCTAATTCCAGAGTTGATATACCGGGTTCGACAACTTCCTTCATCTTTTGATGAACAAGTGCAACTATATGACCTGCATGACGCATTCTCTTAATCTCTTCTCTTGATTTTCTGTTTATCATTTTTATTTACCTCTTACCTTAATTTTAGCACTAAAATAATGCAGATACTAAGTTTGTATCTTTTAGCCATCTTGTTTTTTTATTTTTTATTTTCAGTTACTCCGGCATTCTTATAAAGTTAGTGCGAATTTTTTCTTCCGGCATTGGGCGGATTATTCCCATTTTCTTCCCCGATTCTATACATTTTAAAATCCAAGCCATGTTCCGTCCAAGCATTCTCATTGTTTGCAAGCCTTCTTCATCTCTTAATGCTTCTTCCATAACATTTCCATGGATATTGTTCCAGTATTGAGATGATACAACCGGCATATTGCATATAGTAAAATACTTATTTAAAACATCAAAACTGGCTGTTGTTCCGGAACGTCTCGCAGAAACAACTGATGCTGCCGGTTTATATGCAAATGCTGAACTCCCTGAATAAAAAGCTCTATCTAAAAAAGAAAGAATTCTTCCTGATGGGTGCGCATAATAAACAGGAGTTCCAAAGACAAATCCGTCACAGCTTCTTGCTTTTTCTACAAAATTATTTACATCGTCATTATATACACACTTACCTATTCTTCTGCAAGCTCCGCAAGCTGAACAATCCCTTAACTCAGGGTTTCCAAGCTGGAATATTTCAGTTTCAATTTTTTCATTTCGCAGAGCTTTCGAAACTGCTTCCAATGCTGTATATGTACAGCCATTTCTGTGTGAACTTCCGTTTAATAATAATACTTTCATATTATCCCTTTTATATTTTGTTTTGCATTCTCTGTAAATAAAAGCGCCGTATTCGTAATACAAATTGTATAAATCTTGTGGAGTTCTCGTCTCCAAGTCCAATTATTTCAATCTGCTACAATTGCCGATGGGGAGACTTCTTACTCACTCGCATTAAACGTGTCTTCGGTTTTTCTTTTCGTATGGCTCTGCATACATCAAAGAAAAAACCTCCGCACTCTGCTCGTTCGCGCTCGAACTCTGACAAGACTTACGTCTTGTGGAGTTCTCGTCTCCAAGTCCAATTATTTCAATCTGCTACAATTGCCGATGGGGAGACTCGAACTCCCGACCCACGCATTACGAATGCGTTGCTCTACCAACTGAGCCACATCGGCACATCTATAGAATAGCATAAAATTCTAATTTATAAAATATTCTATATTAAACTTAAAAGATTGGAATCATTATAACTCTGTAACGACGGATTAATCTGTATTGCTGTTGAGTAATCTTTCTTAAATCCCTCTTTATCACCCAATTCTTTCTTTATTGCAGCTCTATACAAATATGCATCTGCATACCTAGAATTATTTGCTATCGCTTTATCTAAATCACTTAACGCGCCCTGCATGTCATGCAATATGCACTTTTGTAATCCGCGTATATAATAGCTCTCTGCAAGTTTTATATTTGTTGTTGCATTGTTAGTTACAGCAGATGTCCTAATATCAGGAACGACAGGTGCTCCTACCTTACCTACTCCTGCACTTAATATCGGAGTACCGGTTGTTGATTCTGCTTTTTCCTGCTTTGTAGCAATTGTTTTTACACTTCTTGCAGGTGTTGCATTTGATGGTTCTTTAACTTCTTGCTTTGGTTTCTGATTTAATGAATTTATGCTGTTTATATTTGCCATGGCAATTTGTTTACGGTTTGGTTTTGCAACTTCATCACCTGTAAAATCATATGCATAACTTGTCGACGGAATTGCCGCAATATATTGTTTTTCCGATAATAACGGTTTTACGTTTTTTATAAAGGTTTGATTTTCAGCTAACGCTATTGCTTGATTTAAGTCTATTGCTGCACCTTCATTATCAAAATATAATTTTTTTAATCTTCCTCTGTTTGCATATGCTATACTGTCCTTCGGGTTTATTGAAATAGCTTTTGAATAATCACTTAGCGCTCCGACATTGTAATTTAAACGTTTTTTTACAACACCTCTGTTATTATATGCTTCCGAATCATTCGGGTTTAATTCTATTGCTTTATCATAATCACTAAGAGCACCCTTTAAATCATCAGTCATGTATTTTAAATTTCCTCTGTTGTAATATGCTTCTGCATACTTTGGATTGAGATTTATTGCTGTTTCATAGTCTGACATTGCACCCTGAATATCTTTTAGCGCTACTTTTAATACAGCTCTGTTATTGTACGCAAATGAGAATTTAGGATTTATTCTTATAGCACTGTTATAATCTTCTAAAGCACCTGTATAATTTTTGCTGACCTGTTTTACAAATCCCCTGTTTAAGTATAACATTGGATTATTTTGATTTAGTTTTATAGCTTCATTCAGCAAATTAATTGCTCCCTCTATATCTTGAGCCATAAACTTATCTGATGCTTTTTGTGCATAAGAATAAGAGCCGTCTGAATTCACGCTCTTTGTATTTTCAGCACTACAAATATTATTAAAACATAGTAATGTCATTACTATTGCCAGTGTAACAGTTGATTTATTCACGATACGTACCCCTTATAAGTTGGATTTAATTAAATTCTATCATAACAAGGGGTAAATACAAGGGGTAAATGCAAGGGGTAAATGCAAGGGGTAAATTTATTCTGAATATATTTATCTGCAGCATTAGAATATTAATTTGGTATAATAAATATCATGTTATATTTTGCGGATAATATAAGAAATAATTTTGATTTTTTTCTGCGAAAGAAAATTAAATTTTCACGAAAAAACTATGCAGAAAAAAATGCAGATTTAGAAAAGCTTTTAGAAGTCAAGGACATTAAAATGCTCTATGAAAAGCTTTCTAAAAAATATGACTTGAGTTTATTTAAGAACCTGTCAGAAAGAAATTTTCTTGAAAATATGTATTTTTTGGATTTGTTTAGTAAAACCTTTACAAAAACAAGTTATGAAAATTTATCAGTACTTGATATAGGTTCAAAAAATTGGTCGTATGTAAAAAGCCAGTACCTTTTTTTTAAAACACTTACCCCAAATTTATTCATTGATGGTATAGAACTGGACGCCTACAGACTTAATAACAAATTTTATTCAAGATTTGAAATTGCAAAATTTTATACAAAAAATCTGCAAAATACAAATTACATTGCCGCAGATTTTATGGAACATCAAAAAATGTATGACTATATAATCTGGATTTTGCCATTTCTTACAAAATATCCGATTTTAAAATGGGGATTGCCTGTAAAATATCTAAAACCAAAAGAAATGCTGATTCATGCTTGCAATCTGTTAAAACCGAAAGGGGAATTGCTAATCATAAATCAAGGTATGGAAGAATATTCCATTCAGCACAGTTTAAATGAAAAATTAAATCTTAAGACGAAATACTACGGAAAAATAGAGGATAAGTTGAATCTTTTTCTACATGATAGGTATTGTTCAAAAATCATCAAAATTGTCTAATATTCAGATACAAATCCTTTTACAAGCATAGTTAAAACTTTTTCAATGAATTCTGCTTGTTTTTTACACTCTTTAATATCTTTTTCTAAGTTTTCATCAAGTTTTATTAGTTTTTCTTGTTCCATAATATACCTCACAAAACGACATACTAAACCTTATATGTGTTTTATCGGCTAAATTTTGAAAAACTTTAGTTTTTAATGTTAAAATGTTACAATTCTTTACTTTTACTTATGAGAAATGTTTATATATCCCAGTATTGTATTTAACACCGATTTAAAAGAGCTTGTTTTTGGTGGTACCTTATTTCTATCTAAGGAATATCTTGTTATTCCTGTTGCAATATCACTTTCTATATTTGCTAAAGAATAGCTATTTATTTCATTTATAAGTTTTTGTATAGGTCCTTCTTTTGTATCGCTGTCAAATCTGCAATGCCAAATCTTTTTGGGAGCTAAATTTATATCAAACAGCAAAGTCCGAAGAATTGTTTGAGGTATATCTTTTTCTGCTGATTCTTTATAATGTTCAAAGAAAAAATAATTCGCAGATGCTTTAGGATATTTTTTATCGATTTCCTTGACTATATTTGATTGTTCAAAAACCTTTAATACTTCTTTATTCCAAGATTCAGGCTTTATGCAATTCATTTTAAATGTTATCGGTAATGAGCAACTGTCTATTTTCATAAGTGCATTCCTTATTTTTCTTTGAGTATTTTGGCGGAACTGTCCAAGTCTTCCAGTAATTCTTCGTTATCTTTTTCAAGTCCTCTATGACGAAGAGCATTTGCCACTATTTGTGCTAAATTCGGAGCTTTTCCTTCGGCTACAGCTTTGTAATAATCATTCTCAAAATTGTTATTTATACGCAGAATCCAATTGCCATCAGATGTCCCTGGCCTGTTATATGTTTTGCCCATTCCCCAAAAATCCGTAAAAAATATCTGAATACGTCGTGCCGGACTTGTAAATAATTCCGTAAAACCGGCCTCTAGGAATTTCTTTTTATCCGAGCGTATTTCATGTGCATATTGTTTGAGTCTTTTTTGAGTTATACCGGCAGGAGCGGTATCTTTTGCCAACAAATCTGTTTTGTTTATAAAATGCATTAATTCTTTATTTATATCTAAGGATTTAAAATGAAAAAATTTACTTAAGAATGTTTTAATTTTGTTAATAAAAACTATTCTGTCAAGATTTTTTCCAATCGCGCACTTGAAGAGATTATTTGTATATTCAATAAATGACAAATTATCATGTGAGCCAAGCATAATTACACTGTCTTTTGGCATATCCGCACCTCTGTAATCAAACTGTGTTACACCGATTCCTGATAATTTAAGTTTTTTCATAACTTCTTGTGTCGGAATATTCGGTTCTCCCAAATCTTCACAAATTATTGATGACTTGTCCATTCCATGTTCTTTTGCTGATTGTAGAACAATTTTTTCCATAATGTTAGAATACTCTTCCGGATTTTTCTTAAATTCTCCGGCTGAATATATTCTTCCTTTTTGTGCGCTTGGCATTTTTGAAGACTTAACATTATAGATAAAAGGGTCTACCAAACCTATTACATGGTCTATTCTCAGTCCTCCGGGGAAACTTGCAAAAAATTTGTCATATTTTTCTTTTAATATTTTTCCGGCTTTACCTAGCGTACCATCAGGGTTAAATATGTATTTAGGATTAAAATATTTAAATCCCCATCTTTGTCCATCACTGGAAAATGCATCAGGAGGACAACCAATAGCTTTATCTTTTAAGAATAGTTCCTGATATATCCATTCATCTGCAGCCGGAGATGCAACAGGAGAATCGCCTATGATCTTTATACCGGATTGCTCAGCTAATTTATTAGATTCTTTATTTTCTAATTCAATAAGAAATTGTTGAAAATAAAAAATATCAATTTCAAAATAGTATTTCTTTTTAAGTTGACTAATTCGTTTTTCAGCTAATATTTTTTCTTCCTGATTTCGAGGGGAATATAAATTCTTGTCGATACCTTCCCACTCTTCCCAATGTTTTTTATGAATATTATTTAACAGTCTAAATATTGCAGCTTTTTCAATATCAGGATTATTTGCTTTAAATTTTTTAAAATCATTTTCTAAAGACAGATTCTGTTTTGATCTGTCATATGCAAATTTTAATGCAAGGTCGTAATTCGCATTTACTTGGTCAAAATCAACATATCCTAAGTTATTAGAATGGTTAACAATATATTCAAAAACGGTCCTTGGTAATATATAATGATATTTTGAAGAAGCGAGTTTTTCTAACGGAATCATATATATGTTTTTGGCTGAGGATTCCGGTGCATACGGAGAAGGATCACCAATCTTTCTTAGATTATTAGGCTCCTGTTGTATTCCTGAAAAACCATGTGACTTTAAAAATGGTATCAATAGTTCTTGAGTAGTTCTTGAAAACAAAGAACCAATTCCTGTATTTTCACCCCATGAAGAGGGTGCTGCTGAATTATGAATAATTATATCGACTTTTTTGTCTAATAATTTTAATCCCTTGTTAAGAGCCTCTGTATATACTTCCAACTCATCGGGATTTAATCGTCTCTTAAAATTAACATCAGTTTTTTTATTAATTTCATTTATTCCGTTTATGGCGTAAATGTTCATACACACACTCCTTAGATATATTACACTATATACCATGATATATCATATTACAAATGTTTTAAATTTGCAATATATAACATGTAGCAAATCAGATTCCTGTCAGGTAATTGTTATTATCTATTCTACAGATAAAACTAAAAGAAAAGGAGTCTATATGAAATTTGAAAAATCTGAAACGCTTCAATGTTTGATTAACGCTTTTGCAGGAGAATCTCAAGCTCGTAATAAGTATACATTTTACGCAAAAATTGCTAAAAAAGAAAATTTTGAATTAATATCCGAAATATTTTTGGAAACAGCGACAAATGAATTGGAACATGCAAAATTATTTTACAAAGAGATTCCAAACGGATTCTATACGCCAAATGCAATATATCCGTATTTTTTAGGAAATACATATGAAAATTTAATTTCTGCTTCAACAGCGGAA
>ODAI012569023.1_pt1 | contig 14085 bp, 16 predicted proteins | sample 1539321 | NCBI WGS metagenome assembly ODAI01 (sample SAMN02144231, study PRJEB22623) | gut metagenome | biome: sheep rumen | host: Ovis aries | place: New Zealand
ACTGCGGGAAATAAAAATGATGTTTCTTCCAATAACAGCAACTCCCCTTTCTCATCCGGGCTATAAAGAGATACATCCTGATAAAGCTCTTGCACCTTATGTTCGCTGTTATTGGACTTCCCGGAATGAATCAGAAAGATATCCCACAAAATATAAGTCTTTTTCATGATTTCCCTAATTCCTCAAACATCCGATAGGAACAACAAGAACTCCGTCTTCTCTTTTATACGCATACTGTCCTACTCCGGTCAGAACCATCAAAAAAGACGGGGTTTTCATTTTTGTGGTATCAATCTTATCAGCCAGCTTCTTCAGGTTTGCAGCACCTTCATTTATCAGTGTTTCCCCGCCAATCTTAATTTCAATCAAACCGTATTTCCCGTTTCGTAAATGAACAACTGCATCACATTCCAGCCCGGTATTATCTTTATAATGATAAACAGACCCATCAAGACTTTGGGCAAAAACACGCAAATCCCGGACACATAAGGTTTCAAAGAACAGCCCGTAAGTATTCAAATCATTTATTAAATCATCAGGCCCAACTCCAAGACTTGCAGCAGCAATAGAAGGATCAACATAGTAACGTGTATCAGAAGTTCTGATTGCAGATTTGGAACGAAGATTTGGATTCCAGGCTCTCATATCCTCAATCACAAAAATTTTCTTTAATGCATCAATATATGTATGAACTGTATCTTCATTTATGCTGGCAGAATCATTAGCAAGTATATCACCGGCAATTACAGTGTTTGCGGCCTGACTTCCCTGATTTCTTGCAAAGGAGCGCATAATGCGTTTTACACGTTCCTCATTTTTATTATTTCCGTCTGCACGATTTATATCAGATTTTACAACACCGTCATAATAATCAAATGCCTGCTGTAAAGCCGCTTTTTCTTTTAGCCCGATAGCTCCTGGCCAGCCGCCGCGACAAATCAAAAAGGCAAGTTTTTCAATATCATTCTGATTTTCACCATCAACATCAAGATTCCCGCTGAACAGTTCCTTCAAACTTACTTCGCCCGAAGAGTCACCAGATTCAAATAAACTCATTGGTCTCATCATAAGCCACGAAAAACGACCTGTTCCCGAATGTGTGATTTCTTTTGTGTCTGGAGGGACAGCTGAACCTGTTAAAATAAATTGCCCCATCTTAGCACGCTGATCCACTTCATATCTGATAGTATCCCAAAGAGTTGGAGCAAGCTGCCATTCATCTATAAGGCGTGGAGTATCACCTTTCAAAAGTCTCAGAGGATTTATTCTGGCAAGGCTAAGATTCTGTTCTTTTTCAGAAGGATTATCCATGTGTAAAATGCTGGATGCTTTTTGAGCGGCAGTTGTTGTTTTTCCGCACCATTTAGGCCCCTCTATAAGAACTGCACCTTTTGCTTCGAGCTTATCCTGTAGAATTGAATCGACTATTCGACTTCTGTATTCTTTCATAATTTAATTATCGTGTTTTTCGGCGTTTTGTAAAGATATTTTTCGGCGTTTTGTAATGTTTTTTTTCGGCGAGTTGTAAATGGCCAAGAATATGACGAAAATGCAGACAAGTGGATTCGATACAGGCAGATATTTTATTTTATCCATCAGCTTTTCATACTCAGTTTTATCAAACTGTGATTTCTTGAATTTGCATTCACCGACGAAGAATTCGAAGCTGACATCAAAGGCCGTATTGAACTTATGAAACATGTTTATTCAAAGTAAAGTGATAAAGCTTGACTCCTCCATCTATTTCTTCGCCGTCGATTTTAAAGCCGCATTTTTTTGTGTAAAAAATGACATTCTTCTCTTTATCGGCAGGAGTCACTAATTCGATTTTTTCCCAATCTTTACACTGGGCTTTTATAAATTCAAGTAATTGATAGCCGATTCCCTGCCTCTGATATTCAGGAATTACACAAAGGGCGCCTAAATAATAAAGGCCGTCATCTTTCTTTAAGATAGATATAGCTCCAACCGGATTTGAGCCGATGTATGCAATGTATTTTAGACTCTCATTAATTGATTTAATCATATCGCTGACAGAGCGGTCATAACCGGGACATTCGCCATATTTCACATAATCTTCGTAGAAGGCTTTGTTATAAATATTTACGAGAATCTGAGCATTTTCCGTTGTAGCTTTTTTAATCTGAAGATTCATTTTTGATTTCCGCCCATGCCCCAGTTCTCAAGCGGCGGTTCGTTCATCACGATAAAAACATCGGTTGCGGGAATGCCAAGATTTTCGCAGAGCAGGCCGGTGATTTTTTCGATTGCATCTTTTTTCTGTTCGCGGCTTCTGCCCGGAAAAATCGTGAGTTCGATAATCATAAAGCTTTCGGTTTTTCCTTCGGGCGCTTCCCAGTCAGTCTTATCAAACTCTTCAATCCGCTGGAATCTGTCCCAGTCGGCAATTCCAAAAGCGTCAATCAGCCCTTGGTGAATGCAGTCAAAAACGGTCTTTTTAAATTCGGGAGTTTTCCCGCTGAGCATGTTGACTTTTACTAACGGCATGAATTCAGTATAATAGGTTCAACCCGGGATTTCAAGGCCGTTCCGCTTTATATCACAACAATGCTTTTTCTGATATAATAACCTCAAGGAGTCCTCTATGCTGTCGAATCTTTTTTTCACCTTGAATGCCGTAATGCCAATTGTGCTTGTAATCGCAGTCGGCTACTTTCTCAAACGGATTCATCTTTTTGACGAAAAGTTTTTCTCCCTGATGAACAGGCTCAGTTTTCGCTGCTGCCTTCCCTGCCTGCTTTTTTACAATATTTATAATGTGGATAATCTTTCTGAAATCAGACAGTATGGCCGGGTCTGCCTTTTTGCCTTTATTTCTGTTCTGATTTTCTTTACGGCCATGCTGATTATTGTTCGCTTCACAATCAAGGATGACCGCCAGAAAGGCATTATGATTCAGTGTGCCTACCGTTCAAATTATGCAATTATCGGAATCTCGCTTGCAATGTCTATTTCCTCGGGGGACCCAAAGCCGGTGGTTGCTGGTTCAATTCTTTCTTCTGTTTCAATTCCGGTTTTCAATATCCTTGCAATAATTGCTCTTACACTTTTTGTGAATGAAAACGGCCGGAAAATCAGCTTTGCTTCGGTGCTCAAAAAAATCGTAACAAACCCGCTGATTCTCGGAGTTTTTGCAGGCTTCATCTGTCTTGCAATCCGCTGCCTTATTCCAACCATGCCTGATGGGAATAAATATTTTACAATCAGCCGGAATCTTCCCTTTGTTTACAAAGCAATTTCCATGCTGGCCAACTCAGCAAGCACAGTTGCCCTTCTTGCCCTTGGAGGAAACTTCACCTTCAGTGCAGTTGTAAAATTAAAGTACAAAATTATCGCAGGAGTTCTTGTACGGACAATCATCTGCCCTCTTGTCTGTCTTTCGGCCGCCTACGCTCTTGGTTTTGGCTCACTTGAGTTTCCGGCCCTAATCGCCCTGTACGGAACCCCGCTTGCAGTTTCAACAGTGCCAATGAGTTCGGAAATGGGAAGCGATGGAGAACTTGCCGGCCAGCTCGTGGTTTGGACAACTCTCATAAGTGCCTTCACGCTTTTTGGAATCATCTTCACCTGTGCACAGCTCGGCCTTTTGACGGTTTGATTTTATATCCGCAGAATGTCATTTCGTCGTCCTTTGCCTTTTTTCCATTCTCCGCCAGCTTATAAAGGCGTAAAGGTCATTAAATAGAAAAGCCGGGAAAAAAGTAAAGCCGTGGAACGGATAATGTCAGGGCTTCAGCATGAAACAAAATGCAAAGAGTTCAAAATGAGTCAGCGGGTCCCAGCTACGGAGAAAATCAAGGAATCCTCCCTGAAGGGTCCCTCACGGGAAGAATGTGTCCGCCTCTTATACCCAAAATCTATAGCTTCCGATAAAAAACAAATATTATACAAAGTGATAGAAAAAATGTATAACTGTAGGCGAGAGGTGATTCTATGGCATTGAACGCAAAAACCCTGACTGAAAAGGAATATTTCTACGGACATAAAGCTTGTGCAGGCTGCGGCGGAAGTCTTGCGGTAAGGATGGCGCTTAAAGTCCTTGGCGGGAATTCCGTTGCGGCTGTTCCTGCGTGCTGCATGAGTGCCGTTGCTTTCAACTATCCGCAGCTTTGTTTTGGAAACAATGCAATCATCACTCCGTTTGCGGCGACTGCAAGCGTGCTCACAGGAATCGAGGCAGGGCTCAGGGCGCAGGGAATCTCGAACTTCCAGGCGGTGGGATTTGCCGGCGACGGCGGAACTGCCGATATCGGTCTTCAGGCATTGTCAGGTGCGATAGACAGGAACGACGACATCCTCTACATCTGCTACGACAACGAGGCCTACATGAACACCGGCATACAGAAGTCAAGTCTTACTCCGTTCGGTGCAAAAACCACAACGACCCCAGCAGGAAAAAACATCCGCGGAAACATCCGTCCCAAAAAGAACATGTTTGAAATTGTTGCGGCCCATGACATCCCCTATGCAGCCACCGCATCGGTCGGAAACATTCAGGATTTCATCAACAAGGTGGAAAAGGCGAAAAACATCAGGGGCACAAAATTCATCCATATAATCTCTCCCTGTCCGACGGGGTGGGGCATTGCCACGGACAAAACCATCGAGGTGGCGCGCGATGTGGTTGAGGCGGGACTCTGGTATCTTGCTGAGTACGAAAACGGAAAGTTCAAGCTGAACTACAAGCCCAAGGAGTTTTCTCCCGTTGCAGGCTACCTCAAAAAGCAGGCACGCTTCAAGCATCTTACCGAAGATGATATAAACTATATCGAAGAGAGCCGAGATAAAAAATGGAAGGTTCTTGAGACTTGGATTTAGCAGGGCGACTGCCGGCTGCTCCGCATCCGGCACCGGGCTATCCAGGGCTCCGGCTTTCCGCCTCCGACCACAAGAACCGCTTGTGCAGGCCCAAGCGTTCCTTGTGTTTTCGCTGCGCTCACCCTTCCTATCCCTGCCGCGGAAAAAACTTCGGAAATACCGTCAGGGTTTTGTTTTGTACGGAGGATTCAATACCCGGCACCGCATGAAACTTTGTTTCGAATCTGCATCGGGTGTTTGAGATTCAATTTTTTTACAGGAGAAAAAACATGAAAGCATTGTCGACAAAAACCGCAGGATTCACGGACAGCGTCATCCGCAGAATGACCAGAATCTGCAACGAATACAACGCGATAAACCTGAGCCAGGGTTTTCCTGATTTTGAACCGCCGCGACCTATCCTTGACCGTCTTTCCACTGTTGCAACCGACCTTGCAAAAGGCGATTTCCATCAGTATGCAGTCACCTGGGGAGCGCAGAATTTCCGTGAGGGAGTCGCAAAAAAATACGAGCATTTCTCCGGTCAGAAAATCGACCCGAATTCCGAAGTTGTCGCAACATGCGGAAGCACAGAGGCAATGATGGCGGCCATGCTTTCCGTAGTGAATCCGGGCGACAAAGTGATAATCTTTTCTCCGTTCTACGAAAATTACGGAGCGGACACTGTGTTGTGCGGAGCCGAGCCTGTGTATGTCGAGCTCCGTGCCCCCGATTTCACCTTCGATGCGAACGAGCTTGAGGACGCGTTCAAACAGGGGGTGAAAGCACTGGTTCTCTGCAATCCGTCGAACCCCAGCGGGAAGGTTTTCACCCGCGACGAGCTTCTGGTGATAGCAGGCCTTGCCGAAAAATACGATGCATACGTCATCACCGATGAAGTTTATGAGCACATTGTTTACGACACTCACAGGCACGTTTATTTTTCAACGCTCCCCGGAATGAAGGACAGAACTATTGTCTGCTCAAGTCTTTCAAAGACATATTCGATTACCGGCTGGCGTTTGGGCTATACAATTGCGAATGCGGAAATCACGGACAGAATAAAAAAGACCCACGACTTTTTGACGGTAGGAGCCGCCGCTCCCCTGCAGGAGGCTGCAGTCACAGGGCTGGGCTTCACTGATGAATATTATGCCGGCCTGCAGAAGAAATACGCCGGAAAAAGGAAGCTGATGCTCGACGGTCTTGATGCCCTGAAAATTCCGCATACCGTTCCTGAGGGGGCATATTACATTCTTCTGGACATTTCCGAATTCGGATACAAGTCGGATTTGGATTTTGCAACCGAGCTCATAAAAAAAGTCGGAGTGGGAACAGTGCCCGGCTCCTCATTTTTCAAGCAGGAGGAAAACCGCTTTGTCCGGATCCACTTTGCGAAAAAGGACGAGACGCTCAATGCCGCTTTGGAAAAACTGGAGGACATTCGGAAAAAATTTTGAATTATAGAAAAAAACTATTGACTTAATAGGAAATCGGTGATATAAAGGGGATAAATCATATCTATTTAGTAGGTAATTAATATGAAATTGGAATCCGCCTTCAAGAGAATTTATTCCGCATGTTGCTGCTGTTGTAATTGAACGGCGGCCAGATAAATCCTTGAAATCAGATTCCGGCTGCTTTGCAAAATCATTTTGTGGGCGGCCGATTTTTTTACCTTGAAAGTTTGCCGCGCCACGTAAAATAAAGGAGAATGCCATGAAGGAATATTCAACGAGCGTGACTGCAAACCTTTGCACATTTGCCCGTGCATATCATTCGAATTTTGTACGCAACAAGGTTTTCGACGACTATCTTTCTTACGACCTGATGGGAAAGGATCTCTATGAAAAGACAGGCCTTCTTATCCAGAACAAATTCCTGAAGGAGGATTTCGGCTGCAACGAAAATCTCTGCACTGCGTCTATCATCCCCGAGCTCGTTGAATTCATTGAGCCCATACCGATTTCCAGAATAGTTTTTTTCGAAAGCGAACTTCACGGTTTTGCAGACAGATTCGGAAACATCCAGTATGTAATCTGCGGTGCCGGTCTTGATTCATTTGGTTTCAGAAATGCGGACAAAAGAATCCGTGTGTTTGAGATTGACCATCCGAACACTCAGGAATTCAAAAAGGAAAGAATCAGGAATCTTGAGTGGAATTCGAAGGAACTGAATTTTGTTCCCGTTGACTTTTCGAAGGACGACATGAACGCATCCCTTTTGAAAAATGGATTCGATCCGAAGGTGCCCGCTTTCTTTGCAATCCCCGGAGTGTCCTATTATCTTACTCTTCCGGTTCTGGAGGAGACGGTGCGTAAGATTCAGAATCTGTGCGAGGCTCCCGCCTTGGTCTGCCTTGACTTTCCTGACGACACAACCTTCAAGCGCAGGGACGACGACAGGGTGACGGTGCTTGCAAAAATCACCGAAAGACTTTCTGAAAAAATGACGGGAACATATTCAGTTTCGGAAATGCAGGATATGTTTTCCCGCCACGGATTTATGATTGAAAAGCATTTCGACCCGCAGAGAATTCAGGAGAGTTTTTTTGCAGGCAGAAGCGACGGGTTGCGCGCATTTGAAAACGTGCATTTTATGACGGCTAAGAATTTTTAGAAGATAGACTTTACGGAGGAAAAAAATATGGCGGAAAAGAATTACAAGGACATTGAATCGGCTTTGATTCACGGAGGAATTTACGGCGACAGTCTGACGGGTGCGGTTAATGTTCCCATCTACCAGACATCGACTTACGAGCAGCAGGGGCTCGGACAAAACAAAGGCTGGGAATATTCAAGAACGGGAAATCCCACGCGCGCGGCTCTCGAAGCATTGATTGCGGAACTTGAAGGCGGCACCCACGGATTTGCATTCGCTTCTGGAATGGCGGCAAGCACGGCAGTCCTGAGTCTTTTCAAAACCGGCGACAGGATTCTCATTTCAAGCAATGTGTACGGAGGAACTTTCCGCGTCCTGGACAAAATCTTCAAGAACTTCGGAATTTCCTATTCAATCGAAGACACGACAAATCTTGAGACGCTGGAAACAAAAATCACTGAAGACGTGAAGGCCGTCTGGATCGAGACACCTGCGAATCCTCTTCTCACAATCACCGATCTTGAGGGAATCGCGCGCCTTGCAAAAAAACACGGCATCCTTTCCATCGTGGACAACACTTTTATGACTCCTTACATTCAGCGTCCCATCGAAAAGGGAATAGACATCGTTGTTCACAGCGCAACAAAATATCTGGGAGGCCACAGCGATGTGGTTGCCGGTCTCGCGGTTGTGCACGATAAGACTCTCGCGGAAAAAATAGCTTTCATCCAGAACGCCACGGGAGGTGTGCTGGGGCCGTTCGATTCATTCCTTTTGACGCGCGGCATAAAGACCCTCGGTGTGCGCCTTGACCGTCATGTTCAGAATGCAGAGAAAATTGCGGAACATCTGAAAAATCATCCTGCGGTAAAGAAGATTTATTATCCTGGACTCAGGGAAGATGCCGGATATGAAATCAACAGAAAGCAGGCCCGCAACGGCGGCGCAATGATTTCGTTCGAACTTTATGAAAACTACGACATCAGGAAATTCTTCTCATCGCTCGGTCTTGTGGCACTTGCGGAAAGTCTCGGCGGAGTCGAAAGCCTTGTATGCCATCCTGCCACGATGACACACGCATCAATTCCGAAGGAAATCCGCGACAAGGTTGGGATCACCGATGGTCTCATCCGTCTTTCCGTTGGAATCGAAAACGCCGCCGACATCATTTCCGATTTGGACAATGCAATCGATGCCGCAAAGTGATTCGGAGGAAGATATGAATTATTTCAATTCGATGCAGGATTTGATTGGAAACACACCGCTTGTTAAACTGAACAATCTCGGACTTCCGCATGAAATAAATCTTTTTGCGAAACTCGAACTCTGCAATCCTGCTGGAAGCGTGAAGGACAGAACCGGAAAATTTATGGTCGAGGCTGCGGAACGTGAGGGGCTTCTGAAAAAAGGAGGAACCATCGTCGAGGGTACAGCAGGAAACACGGGAATCGGAATCGCGTTCGCCGCTTTGAACAAAGGCTACAAAGTGATTTTCGTCGTCCCTGAAAAATTCTCGCAGGAAAAGCAGACACTTATGAAGGCACTGGGCGCACAGATTGTGAACACTCCCAGGTCGGAGGGGATGCTCGGAGCGGCAAGAAAAGCGGAGGAAATAAAGGCGTCAATCAAAGGAAGCGTGAGTCTCAAGCAGTTCGAGAATCCCGCAAATCCAGAGGCTCATTACAAAACCACGGGGCCTGAAATCTATGAGGCACTGGACGGGAGAATCGACGGTTTGATTGCGGGTGCCGGAAGCGGAGGAACATATGCGGGCATCGTGAAATTCCTGAAGGAAAAAAATCCTTTGGTGAAGGGAATACTTGCCGATCCTGTCGGTTCCACAATGGGCGGCGGCGAGCATGGGGATTACAACATCGAAGGAATCGGAAACGACTTTCTTCCAAAGACCATGGATATGAATCTTGTGGACGAGGTTGTGAAGGTGACCGATGCCGAGGCGTTTTCGGCGGCCCGTCTGCTTGCGGCGAAGGAGGGGATAATCGCAGGCTCCTCAAGCGGTGCGGCGCTCTCTGCGGCATTGAAATTCGCAGAAGGAAAAACCGGAAATTTCGTTGTGGTGTTCCCGGACCGCGGCGACAGGTATTTCTCCAAAAATCTGTATGAATGAAATGCGTCCGTGGGTTATAGGTAAAAGCTATAAGTGACAATACGAAACAAGTATTAGGCACGTTTTGAAAAAAATGATAGAGTTGGACCATCAGATGGAAAACTGGTTTCAAACAGCGTCTGAAAATAAATCTGGAGGTATTGATATGAAAAAGAGTGTTAAGATTTTGATTGGTCTTTTGGCCGTGGCAGCCGCAGTAAGTCCGTTGGGGGCAAAACCCAAGCAGCCGAAACCCGTTACCGTGGCGATTCCGAATGACACCACAAATGAAGCCCGCGCACTGCTTTTGCTTCAGGAAGCCGGTTACATTACATTGAAGCCGGGTGCAGGAATTACAGCCACACCTCTTGATGTGGTTGAGAATCCGAACAATTTCAAATTCCGTGAGGTGGAAGCGGCTCAGCTGCCCTCTGTCCGCCGTGACGTTGATTATGCCCTGATCAATGCAAACTATGCAATCGGTGCAGGTCTTAATCCCGCGAAGGAGGCTTTGGTTGTTGAAGATTCCGCATCGGCATATGTGAATATCGTCGCCGTGAAAGCGGGAAATGAGGATAAGCCCGAAATAAAGGCTTTGGTAGCGGCTGTAAAAAGCGCACGTGTCCGCGACTACATTTCAAAGACTTACAACGGTGCCGTAATCTCTGTCGTGAACAATCCTACCGACGGATATGATTCCACTGTCGACTACAACGCAATCAAGGGAAAGACGATTACGATTGCCGCAACACCAACTCCTCATGCGGAGATTCTTGCAATCGCAAAAGAGATTCTTGCTGCAAAGGGCGTGACACTGAAGATTCTCGAGTTCAATGATTATGTGCAGCCGAACAATGTTGTTGAAAGCGGAGAGGTTGACGCAAACTATTTCCAGCACATTCCTTATCTGGATGACTTCAACAAGGAGAACGGAACACATCTGGTTTCCGTTGCGGGCATCCACGTTGAGCCGTTCGGTGTGTATCCCGGAAAGAAAAAGAATCTGAAGGATCTCAAGAAGGTCGGCAGGTAATAAAATCAGATTTGCTTCGCGGGATTTTTCCGTGATAGTTTGAGGCCTCTCATGTCCTAGGGATGTGGGAGGCTTTGTTTTCAAAAAGATTTGTGGAGACAGGTATGATTGAAATAGAAAATCTTTCCAAGACATTTGAGACGGCTGACGGTCCGGTGCACTCCCTGAAAAATGTTTCGCTCAAAATCGAGGATGGGGAAATCTTCGGTGTGATAGGAATGTCGGGGGCGGGAAAAAGCACGCTGGTGAGATCGATAAATATGCTTGAGAAACCTACTTCAGGACGTGTGCTGATTAACGGACAGGATGTTTCGGTTCTGGATGAAAAAGAACTCCGCAGGATGAGGAGGAAAGTCACGATGATTTTCCAGAGCTTCAATCTTCTGTCGCAGCGGAACTGTCTTGGAAATGTGTGTTTCCCTCTTGAACTTTCGGGCTCTCCGAAACAGGAGGCCGTAAAAAAGGCGCAGGAACTTCTTGAGCTTGTGGGACTTGGAGACAAGGCGAATGCATATCCCTCGCAGCTCTCAGGTGGACAGCAGCAGCGGGTTGCGATTGCGCGTGCCCTTGCCACGAATCCGGATGTTCTTCTCTGCGACGAGGCCACCAGCGCACTTGATCCGAAGACGACGGCATCAATACTCGATCTGATACAGGAAATCAACCGCAGACTTAAAATCACCGTGATTGTGATAACCCATCAGATGAGCGTGGTTGAGAAAATATGCAGCCGTGTGGCAATCCTCGAAGAAGGTACGGTCGTTGAGACTGGAAGTGTGGAGCAGATATTCAGCAGGCCCAGGTCCCGTGCCGCAAAAAACCTTGTTTTCCCTGAAGGCGGCAATACAGTGGCAGTCACTCCGGCACAGAAGAATTCAATACGTGTTGTGTTCAACGGTGCGGTTGCGGCAAACAGGCCTCTTGTGGCAGACCTTGCAATAGAAAAAGGCATAAGGGCGAATATCGCATACGCTTCCACAAAGTCGGTGGGAGACAGGGCGTTCGGTTCTCTGTTCCTTAGTTTTGACGATGAAGCGCAGAAAAAGACGGCAGTGGAATTTTTCACAAAAATAACTGATATTACAGTGGAGGAGTTGTAATGGATACATCGATTTTCAATACGGAAAAACTTCTTGAGGCATGGGAAATCATAAAATCCCAGTTTCTTCTCGCCACGTGGGAAACTGTTTACGTGACATTTCTCGCCACATTCTTTGCCGCAGTGATAGGTCTTCCGCTCGGAGTGATTCTCGTGACCGGCGAGGAAAAAGGAATACATCCTCTTCCGAAAAATCTTATGCGCATATTGAATCTTGTCATAAACATTCTGCGTTCCATTCCGTTCCTCATACTGATGATTCTTGTGTTTCCTCTCACTCGTCTCATCTGCGGAACTGTGGTCGGAACATTTCCCACTGTGGTGCCCCTTGTGATTGCGGCATTCCCGTTTGTGGCAAGACTGGTCGAGACAAGCATACGTGAAGTGAATCCGAACACGGTCGAAATGGCACAGAGTCTTGGAGCCTCACCCATGCAGATTGTGATGAAGGTCCTGATTCCTGAAAGCGTTCCCTCGCTTGTTTCAAATCTCACGATAGCGGCAACCACGATTCTGGGCTACACGGCAATGAGCGGAATCATCGGAGGCGGCGGTCTTGGAAAAATCGCAATCAACTACGGCTACTATAGATACAAAACCCTCGTCATGATTCTCGCGGTGATTCTTCTTGTGATTCTCGTTCAGGCACTTCAGAGCCTTGGAACCAGACTTGCAATCAGTACGAACAGAAAACTGAAGCATTGAGTGCACGTGGTTATTCGTGCGGAAGGTGCAATATACCGCGCCGCTTGAAACCTGCTGCGTATCGATCGGATGCTGCTGATTTTTGACGGGAACGATTCTCAATCAACATTCCGTGGCGAAGAGTCCTCTGTCGTCTTTCCAGGGATGAAGCGGCCGTGTGCATTCAACTAATGATTTCATTCTCCGCTTCTGTTTAGTATTGCCTTTCGTGCGGTTTCTGCCTTGTACAAAAGACAGGAAAATAATGCGGAAAACTGAGCGGACAAAATCCTAAGGCTGAAATGGTTTCTTTTTCCGTCATGTTCCCGCGCCTTTACTGCAAGAGCAACCTTGTTCCATGTTTCAAAAACCATTGGAATGAAGCTGATTGTCATGGAAATCAGCAGGGCAGGATTCAGTTTATTTATCGGTGGGAAAATTTTTGCGATGCAATCCTGCACGGTTTCCAGAGCATCCATAATCTTAAGTGAAGATGTGGTTCGAAAAACCAGTGAACACGCAAGACTTGAAATCAAAAAGTTGAACGTATATCGGAGTCCATCGAACAGTCCCTCCTTTACAAACGAAAGCGGGAAAAAATCAATGGAGCGGCACACGGTGACAAATGCTCCTATAACTAGAACCGGCCATAATTCAATCAGACTGCGGAATGGATGTCCTGCTGAAAAAAACAAAATCAGAATCAGCAGAATGCATGCGGCGTCTTTTGCAACCAGGGCCTGCCCCTGTAGATCCCTGCAGACAAGAATGCAGAAGAGGATTATGAAAATCAACTTTGCCAGTGCGGGAATTCGATGGAGTAAGGTATTGCCTCTTTGATACGAAAAAAGTTTTACAGCCATAGAAGGTCTCCTGCGCTTTTGTATGTTCTAAAAGGATTCCTGATGCTGTATTGCTCAAGATCAAGTGCGAGTCCTTCTTCAGGAGTGCCGTCGAATCTTATTTTTCCTTTGTCGAGGATTATGAAACGGCTGGCAAGAGCGAGAATCTTTTCTATTTCATGGGTCAGTACGATTACGGTTTTTCCATCTTCCTTGAGCTGCCTGAGTATCGCGCATACCTGCCGGACACCCGGCCAGTCAAGATTTGCAAAGGGCTCGTCAAAAATAATCAGTTCTCTTCCCATGGCAAGAATGCCTGCAACCGCAAGTCTTCTTTTTTCTCCTCCGCTCATCTGCCTGGACGGAAAATCCTTTTTGTCGGCAAGACCTGTTTTCTCCAAGGCCGATTTTACACATTCGTCAAGAGCGTTTTTTTTCAGTCCGCAGTTTTTTGCCCCGAATGCCACGTCTTCCCAAGGACTTTCACCAAGTATCTGTGCATCGGCATCCTGAAACACAAGACCTGCGCGTACTCCCGCCTGCAATTCGATGCTCCCGGACGAAGGCTCGTCAAGACCTGCTATCAGAGCCATCAGCACGCTTTTTCCGGATCCGTTCGAACCGCCGATCAAAATGAATTCCCCTGATTCGACGCTGAAAGAAACGTCATCAAGTGCCTGCACATCACCGGCGAAGACCTTTGTGACGTTTTTTACCTCAAGAATGTGTTCCATGTCAGTGAGTGTAGTTGTAAATGATGGGGCGGAATTTTTTTGTCAGCAGAACCATGAGCACAATCTTAATCAGATTTCCGGGAATGAACGGCACGAGTGTAATCGCCAGGCTTTCCGCCAGAGTTTTTTTCGTGATAATCATAAATCCTGTGATGCCTCCCGCAAAC
>ODAI014496159.1_pt1 | contig 14083 bp, 10 predicted proteins | sample 1539321 | NCBI WGS metagenome assembly ODAI01 (sample SAMN02144231, study PRJEB22623) | gut metagenome | biome: sheep rumen | host: Ovis aries | place: New Zealand
CTTGGAGCAATTTATCTACCTATGGCAGATATGGTAAATCAAATCCAGTAAGAAAGAAAAATAAAACAAAAAACTGACCGCAATGGCCAGTTTTTCATAAAATTTAAATTAATTCTAGTACATTCACATTCATCCTCACATTCCTGCACCTGCATCTCATCCGTGATTACAATTACATTTATCTTCAGGTTTATCTACTACAACAGCTTCAGTAGTTAATATCATAGCAGCAGTACTTACGGCATTTTCAAGTGAAACTCTAATAACTTTGGCAGGATCGATGATTCCAGCTTTTTTTAAGTTTGTAAATTCTCCAGTTCTAGCATCGAATCCGTAATCCATATCTTTTGATTCTTTGATTTTTTCTACAACCCAGTCTCATTTGAAACCAGCATTATCAGCAATTTGTTTCAATGGATATTGGATAGCTTGTTGAATGATTTCTACAGCTACTTGTTCTTCCTGGTCGTCCAATTTTAATTCTCAAAGTTTTTTAGAAAGCTGAACTAAAACACTTCCTCATCCAGCTACGATTCATTCTTCAATAGCAGCTCTAGTTGCATTCAAAGCATCTTCAATCTTGAATTTCTTATTCTTCATTTCCATTTCAGTAGCAGCTCCCACTTTGATTACAGCTACTCATCCAACCAATTTAGCTAACCTCTCAGCTAATTTCTCTTTATCATAATCAGATTTTGTGATTCAGATTTGAGCTCTGATTTGATTTGCCCTATCATTGATTTCATCAGTATCTCACTTACCATCTACAATTATTGTTTCATCTTTATTTACGATAACTTTGTCAGCTTTACCAAGCATATCTATAGTGGCATCTTCGAGCTTAATTCCTAATTGATCAGTAATCAATGTAGCTCAAGTTACAGTTGCGATATCTTTCAAGATTTCCTTTTTTCTATCCCCAAATCCAGGAGCTTTTACAGCTACTACATTAAGCATTCCTCTAATTTTATTTAATATCAATGAAGCAAGAGCTTCTCATTCTACATCTTCAGCTATCAAAAGCATATCTTTCTTTCCAGAGGCAGCCATAGATTCAAGGAGCTGAATAATCTCTTTCATTGATCAGATTTTTTTGTCAGTTACCAATACATATGGTTTATCGATTACACATTCCATTCTCTGGCTATCACTAACGAAATATGGAGAAAGATAACCCTGATCAAATTGCATTCCAGTTTTGATTTCTTTACTCAATCCGAGAGTATTTCATTCTTCAACTGTAATAGTTCCATCTTTACCAATTTCTTCAAATACATCAGCTATCAAATCTCCAACTTCCTCGTCCTGTGCTGAAATTGTTGCAACTTGTTTAATTTGTTCTTTGCTATCTCCGATTTGCTGAGCAGTATCTTGAATATCAGCTACTAAATTGTCTACAGCTTTATGAAGTCATCTTCCAAGAGCGAAAGGATTGATTCATGAATCAATATATCTAAGTCCTTCCTTAGCGATTGCATGTGCTAAAACTACAGTACTTGTAGTTCCATCTCAGGCTTCTTTATTTGTTTTTTCTGCAGCTTCTTTAACCATTTCTGCTCATACATTCTCTACTTTATCTTCTAATTCAATTTCTTTAGCTACACTTACTCCATCGTTTGTGACAGTTGGAGCTCCGAAACCTTTATCCAAAACTACATTTCTTCCTTTTGGTCACATAGTTACTTTTACTACATTTGCTACAGTTTCTACTCATTTTAAGAGTTGTTTTCTTGCATCATCTGCATAATGAATATCTTTTTTCATCTTTTTTACTAATTACCGAAATAAAAATCTGATTTATTTGCTTTCTTTAGCTAATAAAGAATTTTGCTTGATTACCAAATACTTAGTTTTTTCTCCATTTTCTTCATATTCGATTTCATCTGGAGCGTACTGTGTGAAATATACGATATCTCATACTTTCACATCCATGGCAGATCTGCTTCCATCATCTAAAATTCTTCCATCTCCAACAGCAATTACTTCTCATTTTCTAGGTTTTTCTTTGCTATCTGGGAGAATGATTCCAGATTTAGTTGTGTTTTCCTCATTTATGGGCTTGATCAATACATGATCTTCAATAGGTTGTAATTTCATTTTTGCTTATCTTAATAAAATAAAATATCACTTAATTTATTTACGTGCTATTTTTTTATTCAATTATTTTATAAATGCAAGAGATTTTTTAAAGAAAAAAATTTTTAGAAGCAAGGATGTGGTATCTAAAAATTTACGAATCTATTATTATATGAAATTTTCTACATAAACTTTATATGGGTGATATAAAATTCAATGAAAAGATAGATCAGATCAACTAAAAAAGTACCTTAAAATTTGCAAAAATATGGTATTGTAAGTATAATTATTGTGAGTATGTATTTAAATTATAATATTTTACATATTATGGAACAATGACCATCTGGAACGGATAAATTAAAACAATATATAGAACCGGTAAAACAAAAGATTGAAGAATATCTTAGACGTATTTTTAGTAAAAAGAAAGGGAAAAAGAATAAACATGATGATTCTTCTCGTATGCCGTCACGCCCATGAGGTACATGAAATTCCTGAAAAAAGAAAAATAAGGAGAAATTTTTTTCTCAACCTAGAGAAGAAACTCCAATTCAAGACCAAGATAGTTATATTCCAAAAGATATGGAATTTTGAGAGAGTGAATGAGAATCATCAAGATTCGCAGTAGTTTATCCTTTTCTTAGATGAAAATATTCGACAGGAAAACTTTCTTACTTTGTGCCATCCACAAATTTATGGTCTAAAAAACGTCATTTACAACCACTAAATCATTCATTAGAAGAGGGAAAACGTAAATATACATATGCATGATTCATTGTCCCATGAGTAAATGCTATGCCACTCCCAACGTGAGCACTTCCAGATACATCATCGCTTATAGTAAAAGGAAAATCATTTCCAACTTTCTCTATAGATCAAAATGGATGTGTTTACCTTAGTTCTACGGAAAAAATGTGGATAAGCTTTGATTTTTCTCTTAAAGAAATAGAGAATACAAAGCGTCCAATACCAGAAGATGATGAAACAATGATTTTTAGCTCTCTTTCTAAGGAAACTAGATTATTGTTAGATAAGCTGAAATTAGAAGGAATTACGATGAAATCTGCTAAAGAAATAGAGCGTTACATTAAACTACGCAAAAAATATTCAACAAAAGTTCAATGAACACTTAGAAATAAGTCCAATCACAAAAATTATGTAAAGAACTTAGATGCATCTGAAGTTTTGGAGTGCTATTCTGCAAATACATTATTTGTTGCATTGTGTAGATATTTATGATTTTCAGCAAGGTTAGTAACTGGATTTGCAGTAGATAGCAAATCTAAGAAAGGAGAGTGATTATTATCATCCAATAATGGACATGCTCGATCTGAAGTTTGGGATGAAACACTGTGAAAATGGGTTGAATTTGACGCTACTCCAATAAAAAAAGAAGATTGAGAGGATAGTAACCAAAATAGGTGAAACGATGAGGAGAATCATGAAAATCAAGAACAATGAGATGAAAATTCAAATTCTGATTCAAAGTCAAATTGAGATTCTTTTGACTCTTCAAAGGATTCAGAATCTTCAGATAGTAATTCTTCGGAGAATCAGAAACAGGAATCTCAAAAATCAAACAAATCTCCGTCTGAATTGCTAGATGAAATGCTTGATTTAGCAAAGAAAGAAGATTTTGAAAAAAATAAAGAAAAATTAGAAGAAACTAAAAAAAAGATTGAAGAAGCTAAATCAAAAGAAGAAATAAGAGATATTTTAGATAATGCAGATCTTTGAGATTTTTCTCAAGAAGACGCAGATGAAGAATGAAATAAAAAAATATGGGAAGAAGAAAAAAAAGAATTAGAAAATATTGATAATGAAGATGAACTTAATAAAGCCTTAGAAAATACGCTCCTTGATGAGGAATATAAAAAGAAATTGGAAGAGTATATAAAAGAGTTAAGAAAAAAAATCCAAGAACAAAAAAAGAAGATGAAAAAGGATATGGAAAGACTCTGATTTACACAAGAAGAACTAAGGTATTATAAAGAATATAAGGAATTAGAAAGAGAAGTAGAACCAGAAGTAAAAAGACAAATAAGAGAATTAGAAAAAATACTTCCTGCGAACTATCAATATAAGGATGATGAAACGCAAAGATATCGTAGTGGATATGCGTTAGATAATACAAAATTAGTAGATTATCATGTCACTTGAAATACAAATGTTTTCATTAGAGAGGATGAGGTGCGTGAGAGTAATGAAATCAATATGTTTGAGACTATCCTAATTGATACATCATGAAGTATGTGATATTTCTGATCTCAACATTCAATATTAAGAGAATCAATTAAAGCAGCTATTACAAGAGCAAAAGTATTGGAGCATTTTAAAGTAGATTTTAGTATCGTGCTATTCTGAGATACAATTCGTGAAGTAATGTCATTTTGAGAGAAGTTTTCGTCAAAAGGAAGGTGCTTAATTCCATCAAAACTCATGAGAGCTGCTTATGATTGATGATGAAACTCTCAAGAACCAATCAGTTATGTTTACGATACAATGCTTAAAATGCTTAAAAAGAAAAAATGAAGATCATTTGGAAATATTAGTTTTATTGGAGACTGAGATTTATACCAATTTCAGGAATTACCAGAATTGAAAGCTAAAATCGATGACTTAAAAAAACGCTGATTTTGAGTGACCGCGTATTATATAAATAGCCAAAGAACGCCACTTCTATGATATTATTTCTGAGAAAAAGATTGAGAAGAAGTGGTATATGCAAGATGATGTCAAGAACTTTCAAAGAGTATTATAGAGTCGCATAGAAATCACTTAAAAAGGAAGATTAAAAAATATATGAAATAAATTTTACTTATTAATTATTTAATAAAATGGCTGAAACAATTGAGACGACTTTATCTAATCAGGATAAACAAAAGAAAATTTTATCGTTAAAAATGTTGGATGAAGTAGAAAAATTAGATAGAGAGCCTTCTTGTAAATTAGTAATGAACAGTTCTTCTGCTTATTTCTGTATCAGTGTATGAGATTGAAATAATTTTTATAGTGAAGCACGTAGACAATATATTGAAGATGCAGTATTGGCTAATTTTGTGTGAGTAAATACATGATTAGGTACATGATATTATACAAATCAATTATCAGCATCTTGTCCAAAAACTACTAGCAAGTCAAAATGTTATAATTATAACGGGAAAAGAATACTTCATTTGGAAAATTCATGGATAATGATTGATTGAAAAGAACTTAAAGTATTAAGTTCAGATTGATGTAATACTCAATGAGGAGGAGTCCAAATGCTTGGAATTGCAAATAATTGAGAAATTATACTAAAGAAATATAAATCTAGTAGAGAGAATTTTCAATTGCAAGATTCGGGTACACACACTCCACTTCCATGAACAAAAATTGTCCAATTGGATAGTTATGGTTCTGTATTTTACGTTATTAATGATGGTAATATCGATAAGATAAAAGTAGATGCCATCTCTGATGATTTGAGCGAACCGATAAAATGTTCCCAACTGGAAACATTATCTTTTGAACAATTTTGAGAAATCCAACAACTACAAGCGGATAATAATAAAAATTTTGTCCTTATAGTATGAAAAAAATGAGGTAAGTCATGTCTATACATTTTAAAACATAATAATTGGACGGAATGAGAAGTTATCGCAACAATAGATGAAGTTACCGAAACTATAGTTTTACCGGATAATACGTTATTATGTGTTATGGAGGACTGAACTTTAAAAAAAGTTTCAACAACATTTAATCAATTTGAAAGATGATTTTTTGAAAAAGGATGAGATGTCGTAATGAGAGAAGATAGTATAAAAACTGTAAGAAATAATGCTTATGAACAAATGTTAGAAACAATGAAATCAGCAGAATTAAAGGAATGAGAATTATGAATAGAGTCTGAGGATTTGGCCGTTTCCGAACAAGATGTTATTTCAGAATTTTGGTCCAGAGAAATTCCATGAGAGAGTAAAACAATTAAAGAATTATTTGAAGAAGCACAAACTCAAGAAGACATAAAAAGAGTGGAGAGATTGGCTACCAATCTCCTTGTGAAAATCGCTTCTTTCACATGAGGAGTAAAAATAAAAAATCACATTACAAGCACCATACTAAAAAGAAAAGAAGAAATTACACTTCGTAGTTTTCAAGAAGATGTAAATTCAGCAGAAGATGCTTTAAAAAAGGCTGATAATTTCCAAGATTTAATTGATGTTAAAACAGTAATTATGAATCTTCATGAAAGAAGAAAAAGCATTCACTGAAGTCCTTTAGCTATTGATTTATGAAAGAGAATAAAAGAAATGATTGAAACTGTTGAAGCAAAAATAACAGAGTATAAAGAAGAATGAAAAGATGATATTTTAGCACACATCCAAAAAAATGTTGAAGAATTAAAGTTATACATCGATGCTATCTCGTATGGGGCAGATCTTTCACAAATTTATAATTTGGATATCCGAAAAGAAACGATGAATCTTATAGAATATTTGAATGAAGAAGAAAAGAAGAAACATAAAAAAGAGCTGTTATCGCTTGTGTCCCAAAAATCATCAGAAATTGTCAAAGAAGAGAAGAAAGAGTCTGAGAAAAAGGAGTTAGAAATGATTAGAAGAAAAAATGAAATTGATGAAGAAATAGATATTTTGATAGGGATGCTTGAAACGGTACACACTATCGAGTCGGTTAATGAAATGAAAGAAACAGATGCACTAGCAAAAAAGATTGAAAGTGAAATAGCGGATCTTCCTACATCAGTAAGCTGAGAACTTGAAATTAAATACAATAAAGCATTTAAGAATAGAATATTCCATATTAGGAGGGAGAATATAAAGGAGAGGGGTATTGTCCAAAACCTTGACGAATCATGAATTGATACGATGCTTTATTATGTAGATACAGAGAAAAAAGGCGTATCATGGAAGCTTATCGGAACGCCAACATCTCAGTGACTAATTAAATTAGCAATATCCCTTGATGATGGAAAACGTCAGTATACATGAGATAATTTTTTTGAAGATAGTGATAAATTTGCAGATGTGATTATCTGAGATGACATAGAATTTGAAATTACAAAATCTGAATTTATAAAACTCAATAAACAAATAGAAGAATGGAAAAAATATGGTAAACCAGAATCAAATAAATTAATTCAAAATTTAAGTGAAGAGAATGATGCTGAAAAAAAAGGAAGCATCCTCAAGGAAATTAAGGACATAAAATCTCAATATAAAAAAGCAAGATATGTGGAAAAATTAGCAAATCGTCTTATCGAAAAAGAAAAACTTAATCCAAGATCTTATGTGCCAGAGATTGATCACAACTATGTAGTACTGGATGAAGAGAAGGAAATTCTCAAGGAAGTATCATGAAAACTATTAAGCCAAAAGAAACGTTCAGGAATAACTGTATTAAAATGAGGACCATGATTGTGAAAAACAGTAATGTGTGAATACTTAGCTGCAGTAACTAATAGAGAAATAGTTAGAGTTCAATGTAGTAAAAAAATCTCATATTCAGAATTCTTTTTCGCACCAACATTAAAGAAAGGTGAGACTTCTAGTAGTCCAGCAGAGTGGATTAAAATGATGCAAAAACCATGAACTATAATCCTTTTTGATGAAATAGATAAATTGAATGCTGATTGTCTGGCATGATTACATGCTTTATTTGATGGATGAAGACATGTACATGATCCACAACTCTGAGATTTTCATGCAAATCCTGATTGTCTCTTTTTAGGGACAATGAATGCTTATGAGCCATTGCCTAAAGCTATAGCATCAAGAGCTACATTTCAGGAAATAAGTTATCCTAGCGAGGAAAATGAGGCGTATAAGATTTCAAAATATGCAGATAATGATTTATTAAATGGATTAACATTTGAAGAATTTAAGGAATTATGGAATGATAGAATAATAAAAGAAAGAAAAACTAAAGGTGAAAAAGAACATAAATTGAATGAATTATTAGATAATATCAAGAAATTGCTCGAAGTATTTAAAATATTGAGAGGAAAATATGAAGATGATTATGAGAAATTTGAATATGAACTTTCTTATAGAGATGCTGCGCAAGTTTTTGATGCATACGCTGTAAATAATAATTTCAAGAAATCTGTGAGAGATGCATTAGTTAGTGATGCTGATTCTGTCGTTTGAGTGGAGGATAAAAAAGAGCAGAGAGAAATGGTTATAGAAGCTATTGATAGAGTGTTTTGATGATAAATAGGAATGATACAAAAAAGTAGGCATATTTGCCTACTTTTAAATTTAAGAAAAAATTTTTATTATTTAATAATTTTATCAATTATTCCATAATTTTTAGCTTCTTCAGCAGTCATCCAATAATTTTATAAATGCAAGAGATTTTTTAAAGAGAAATTTTTATTGAAAAAAGTCTTCAAAATTTTGACTTTTATAACTTTTTGTATATGATAAGGTAAGTTGATTTATATTATTCATCACAATAAAATGGTTGAGGAAATAAAAAGAACTCCCGAACAGAAGGAGTACAGAAATAAACTTGCAAATACATTGAAAAATTTGAGACAGCTATGACAAGAAGAGTTAGCACGTACATTGTTGGAGAGTGAAAAAAATAAAGATAAATATAAAGATTCTAAAAGATGAAATGTTAAAGTAAGGAATGAAATTAGAGATTTTAATGATAATGAAATGAAAGAACTATTGGAGAAAATAGCTGAAATAAAAAGAAGACGTGAAGAAACTAAATGAAAGTCTTGATTGTTAGAGGAGAGTTGGTCAATTCCAGATTGAGCGTGATTGTTAGAAGAAAGTACAGCATGACTACTAGAAGAAAGTACAGCATGATTACTAGAAGAAAAAGCAGGAGGAAGAAATTCCAAGAATAGAAGAAAAAATAAAAAAAGAAGGAATAGAAGAAAATAAAACTTATGAAGATCAAAAGATTCAACCAAAAAATAATTTCAAAAAACTTTGGTACTACACCAGAGTTTTTTAAACAGTTCTATTACTTAATAATTTTATCAATTATTCCATAACTTTTTGCTTCTTCTGCACTCATCCAATTATTTCTTTCCATATCAGCAAGACAATCTTCATATTTTTTACCAGTTCTTTCTGCCATAATTCCAGTCAGAATCTCTTTTACTTTCATCATTTCCTCTGCTTCAATCTTGATATCTGTAGCTTGACCACTAATTCCACCTCATGAAATCAAAGGCTGATGAATCATTACTTTACTATGTGGAAGTGAAAATCTTTTTCATTTAGTCCCTCCAGCCAAAAGAATTGAACCCATAGAAGCAGCTAATCCTACACAAACTGTAGAAATATCACATTTTACATATTGCATTGTATCGTATAGAGCGAGTCCGCTGTAAACTTCTCCACCTGGAGTATTTATATACATCGTGATATCTTTGTCAGGATTTTGTTTTTCCAAAAATAAAATCTGAGCGATAACTGAGTTTACCAAATGATCAGTTACAGGCTCTCCGATAAAGATAATTCTATCTTCCAATAATCTAGAATAAATATCATAAACTCTTTCTCCATTTTTTGATTTTTCGATAACACTTGGAATTAATGCCATTTTTTGCAAAATATAAATAAAAACTAAATCTGAATATAAGATTAATATTTCAGAATGCAATAAAATTTCTTGCAACTAAATATAAAAACATTATTTATCATAGTATTATGTTTATTTTTTTGATATTCATATGAAATTAACGTCCAAAAAATATTGATGATTTACGTTGATTGAGATATTATTAGTAACTATTATTATTTGAATCATATTTCCACTTATGATATCAATATACCTTTTTATTATCAAAGCAAATAAAGAATTTGTAGCGAGAGAAAGTGCAATACAGCAATGATATGAACTTTTTGAAAAAATAAATATTTTGATGCAAGACTATACAATCGACTATGAAGAATACTATAATCGTCAGATGGTATGATGTTCGAAAGATGAACCTTATTTTTGAACATGAGAAAATTTTAAGCGAAATATATGAACTGGAGGATACTGTACAAATTTTACAGCATATTGAAATGAAAATTCAACTGACAGTGCTGAACTAAATAATAGCGAAACTAATTATCACGATATATATGAATGCTCATCAGTAAGAGAAGATAATAGAGGAAATGGTCTCCCACGTATAGTAAAAACCAATGATTGTTGAAGAATCTGAAGTAGGCAGTCTTTTGGTCAATATAAGGCTTTGTTTAAGGATTTAAAAGCTTTGGAAAATCCTTATGACGATGAAGACTTGTGAACAACATTAAAGCCTTGAATTAATGCGATAGAAGATAATGATAGTATCCAAGAATTATATTTAATCTCTCATGACTGAAAAAATCGTTTATTTTTCCGTAGAAAATTGTTTACAGGAGATAATGTACAATCACAATACAAGATACAGATACTCAGACTTAGATGATTTGATGCTGGTCCAAACCATAATTTTGAAAACCCCGTAAAGTGACTTTATGATTGACAGATAGACACATGGGCATGTGATACCTCTATGTGATTTGTATGAAGCTGAGCAAACGTTTGATGAGCATATTCAGGATACTATTTACCCGCAAATGTGGATGACTGTTGGGTAGATTTAACATACGGAAGTACGAACGTATATACATGGAATTTATCTATATCTCCAAAATGAGATCCAGATCTATTCTGGGCAGATGAAAATCATCAGATTAATCCATACATGAAAATCTTTGTAGTCAATGGTGTTTATTTTCCACAGATTTCCTCTGGTTCAATAGGTAGTTCAATATTAGATTTTAAAGTACCACTGGAAACAACAATTGATATGAAAGATTTCTATAAAGAATAAAAATAATTAAAAAAATTTTTCTCAAAATAAATCAGAATTTTTCTTAAATTTTAAAAAAAATTATAACTTTTTTTGTTCGAAATTGAGAAAAAGCAATTCAGCATAAGTAAAACTTTTACTCAAAAAAGTCCTCAAAAATTTGACAAATATTTTTTTCTGAGTATAATAATACTGTCAATGAAGGACGAGCTTCCTACACCCTGGTGTAGTAGTGCATTATTGTTACATATTAAATGTATCACTAATAATGATTTCCATTATTACATCAGTATGTAGGAAGTAGATATTTAATACAGTGTATGGAGTTTACTTCTCTTAGTGATTGGTGAGTGTAAATGCAAGTTTATATCCATCATATCTGATTATTTAGATTCCATAAAAAGTTTCTAAATCAATACAGAGTAATTATTAGACATGAGAAAAACTGATAATTAATCATTAAGCTTTTCTAGAGAATTTATTCTCTATAGAAAAGAGTAAATCTGATTCTTATCTATTGGTAGATTTTATATCTATCATCACTTGCTTGTCTTATGATAGGTAAAGAATAGGAAAATGATAACACATTTTTTTTGATAGAAAGGGTCAACAAGATATTCTTTCAGAGTAGCTTGAACAGTAAATCTGATGAGTAGTTGAGGCCTTACCTACGAGTCAAATCGTGGGAACCGCTCTTCTTACAATTCTCCACATGGAAATGTGCAGAGAGATACCTTGAGAATATTTGAAGGTCACTTTAGATTTTATCTACTGTAGAGTCAAGTATTCCATTACCACCTACGTATTAAGGATAGCCTTATACTAGGTGATAATGTATTCATGCATTGATTATTATTTACTTCCTTTCCCTTATTCTTGCAACGATGGCAAGATTCCTATATCCTTGTGTTGTAGGCTAACTCATAGTTATCTAATCTTAATTATGATCACTATTGCATGAGGATATAGGAAGTGGTCTTTATCATTCCTTGGAGCATTCATTTGTTTCAATTGGTATATCGAAATAGCAATATTTCTTTATATCGCACCTGGTTTTTTCTCAGATTTTTTTTCTCTTTTTCATTGGTTAATCCCTTTGAAAATCTGAAATTCTCCAAATCTGTCTATAAAACACAGGGTACTTAGTAGATTCATCTCTATTATTTGATTGAAACAGTTCATCAGTTGATGAAAAGATTGAAGCAATTCTTTCTTTTACTTCATTGTTTGGATGCTTTTTATCCTATCTCGTATAGTTTAAACTGTTTTCCTGCTTTGAATGTTTCTGTTTGGTTAATCCCTTACATTACTCAATTGATTGAATCATGAATGTACTGCACTTTAGAAATTGGCTCTAAGCAACTTTGTTTAGATGTCATCACTTGCTTATCTTACGATAGGTAAAGAATATCATGATACAAATTATTCTCATGATTGATTTCTAGGGTCGACAATATATCTTTCGGAATTTTATTCCATTTTGGAATCTTCTGTGTAGATTTATAAGCCTCCTTCAATGCCAAAAGTATTGAAATACTTATACTTCGAACATTTGCTTGTCAAAAGTATTTGGAGATATATTGGAAAAAGTGATTAATCTCGCTTTTTCGTCAGTGTTCACGAAATAGAGAAAAGCTGACTTTATTGTTTGGTTTTTCTCTTCTCCGTGGGCATTGATAATCCAAAGAGTGATTTCCTCTTCCTAGTTTAGCACTTGGGCTTATTGCTCAGATGTTAGGAAGAGTCAATCTATCTTAGGTTGGCTCTTTTTCTTTAAACCTCACCCCAACCCCTCTCCTATTAGGAGAGGGAATATATACCGTTATTTATTGCTTATTAAAATCTAATCAGTATTATATTTATGATTTAATTCTTGAGACAAAATATGCCAATTTGTATATGAGTAGATTGTGATGAAGTGCTTTCTGAAACAATAAATGAATTGATAAAATATCCACCACTTAAAGAAAAAAACCTAAAAAGATCCGATATAACTTCATATGAATTATATGAAGTACAAAAAATCTGACTAACAAAAGAAGAAATGGTTCAGGCTTTTTTTTCATTTTTTGAATCTCCAGAATATTATCTATGTCAGCCAGTTTCATGAGCATACGAAAAACTATATGAACGAAAACAGGCGTGACACAAATTATTTGTAGTGACCGCTAGGAAAAAACCTCACGAAGAATTGACTAGAAAATGGGTGGAATCTCATTTCCCATGAATATTTTCTGATTATCTATTTATGGGACAGCACACAGAAAACGAAATCCCCAAATCTAAGTTATGCAAACAGAGATGAATTCAGCTTTTGATAGATGATAATACTTTCAATATTGATGATATGAACACAGTTTGAATACCATGATTTCTATTAGACAAACCACGAAATCAGTGAGTAAAAGATTCTGAATGATTACACAGAGTTTATTCTCGAGATGAAATAGATTTATCACAGTTTTTCAAGCTTGATAACTAGAGTAATCTAATCATAAAAATAAATCAAATTTCTCTTGCTTTTTTGTAAAATTGTTTTACTATAATTTAGTAAACAGATTTTTTATTTCCTGATCATTTATAGAAAAACAAAAATAATACCAGTTATTTACTCTGTAATTTTTATCATCATGGCATTGATAAACAATTCTGCAGAATTAGCTTTGGAATGTTCGCTTGATAAATTATGAGTTGATTACGATTGATATTATAAATGAAAGTGTTTTTTCTTGTACAAAAAATGAACAGATAAATATACCTGCATCTGCATTAGGTATTCCAAATTACACGATATAAAATCTGACAAATATACCCACGAGATTTTTCACAAAATCAAAAATACCCAGTTTGACGACGATAAACTGTATTGTTTATTCTCTACTCATGAAAGTGCTCCTGATGTACCTAGATGTTCACTTATTTTCACGTGAAAAGAAATCAAAGGATTATTATCCAAGACTACCAAAAAAGACTGAACAAAATCTGATTATCTCAAAATTTTGATAGATAAGAGGCCATATTGGTCATTGAGTGGAAGGAAAAATTGCTGTGATGTTACATGATATCTATGTGTGAAGAGATTAGAGTGGTTGAAAAGTAATTATTTAGATAAATAATTATAATAACACACTTGAAACAAACCATGAAAACATTATTTTCATATTCAGAATTTATTTCATTTTTTCTATTTCA
>ODAI013224599.1_pt1 | contig 14081 bp, 8 predicted proteins | sample 1539321 | NCBI WGS metagenome assembly ODAI01 (sample SAMN02144231, study PRJEB22623) | gut metagenome | biome: sheep rumen | host: Ovis aries | place: New Zealand
AAGAAGTCGGTGGCACAGAAGAAGATGCGCAACATCCTGAAGGTGGAAACAGCTTTGGCCAAGGTATCGAAATCGAGCACAGAACTGCGCGACCCTATTGCCAACTACCACAAAATGACCCTCCAGGAATTCAACAAGCGCTATCCCCACTTCCTGTTGGAAAAACAAGCTGTGGCAATGGGCGTAGCACTGGAATACATACAGGAGATGGTGGTGGGCCAGCCTGAGTTCATGGCTGCTGCCGACGAGCTGTTCAGCACCATGAAAGCCGATGAATATCGCGACGTGATGGAGTGGGGTATAATCGACGGCTCTACAGGTTATCTGAACGATGCAGTGCGTGGCGAGAGCTTCGAATTCTGGGGTAAGACGTTTGCCGGGCGAAAGGAGGACTATCCCCTCTGGCGCCGAGCTACCACCCAGGTGGAAGGTATGATGGGCGAAGCCTTGGGGCGCATCTATGTCAAGAAGTATTTCCCTGAAAGCTCGAAACAGCGCATGAAGACGCTGGTGGAGAACCTCCGTATAGCCCTTGGTGAGCGTATTGCAGCACAAGACTGGATGGACGATTCTACCAAGGTGAATGCGCTGTTGAAACTGAATACCTTCTATGTGAAGATTGGCTATCCTGATCGCTGGAAGGATATGTCGACGCTGGCTATCGACCCTGAAAAATCTTACTATGACAACGTGAGGGAATGTCGTCGCTGGCAGCTTGCATGGCACATCAACCACACAGCAGGAAAACCTGTTGACCGCGATGACTGGTATATGACTCCACAGACTGTTAATGCATACTATAACCCTACCACGAACGAGATTTGCTTTCCAGCTGGTATACTGCAAGTTCCGTTCTTTGATCCCAATGCCGACGATGCTTTCAACTACGGAGCTATCGGTGTGGTGATTGGACACGAAATGACGCACGGATTTGATGATCAGGGACGTCGTTTCGACAAAGATGGAAATATGCATGACTGGTGGAAAGAAGAAGATGCAAAAAACTTTATAGAACGAACAGACAGATATGCAGATTTCTTCTCTCGCATCAAGGTACTGCCCGACTTGAATGCCAACGGGCGCCTGACGCTGGGTGAGAACTTGGCAGATCACGGCGGTCTGCAGGTAGCTTGGTATGCCTACAAGAATGCCACCAAGCGGCAGTCGCTGCCCGTTATCGACAACCTGACAGCCGACCAGCGTTTTTTCCTGGCCTATGCTGAAGTGTGGGCTGGCAATATCAATGAGGCAGAGATACGCAATCGCACCAAGAGCGACCCTCACTCCCTGAGTCGCTGGCGCGTCAACGGAGCACTGCCTCATATAGATATGTGGTATGATGCCTTTGGAGTGAAAGAAGGAGATAAAATGTTTGTTCCAAAGTCGGAAAGACTTACTCTCTGGTAATAAATACCAACTTTTAACAGCGAAAACAGAACGTTTTTCAAGAAAAATGCCGTCGTAAATATAAATTTACGGCGGTTTTTTGTTGTGTTTAAAAATTATTTATTAACTTTGCAACAATTATTACTGACTCGACTATGATGAACGACGATAAATTTGACAATCAAAGCACTCAGCGGACGGTTCGCCCTCAGGAGATGCAGAGGGAGCGTGTGTTGGAGCGCGAAGAGCAGCCGATGCAGATGCAGCAGTTTCGCATGCAGCAACAGGCAGGCGGAAAGACGTGTCCTTTCTGTGGAGCCGTCAATGATCCTGAGGCCATGTTCTGTGCCCAGTGCGGACAACCTATCAGTAAAGCCGCGTGTCCCTTCTGTGGTGCTGAGGTAGACCCTGATTCCGATTACTGTGAAACCTGTCATCACTACATTCGCAAGGATGTCTGCTCCTTCTGCGGAGCCCATCTGTCAGGCAACGAGGCCTATTGTCCGGAATGCGGCAGTCCCAGGGGAGGCGTTGTGTGTCCTACCTGTCATACGCTCAACGAATTTTCTTTCTGCAAGCGTTGCGGGACGGCACTGACTGAAGAAGCGAAGATGATGGTAAAGGAGTTGCAGCTTAATCCCGATTACCAGGACTTAATGGAAATCGTGAAGGACTACGCCAAGCTCGAGAATGCTCTGCCATACAGCTCTGAACGCGACATTGTGCGCGAACAGATGAACAATAAGTTGCGCGAGCGCGTCCTGACCCTTCTGGCCAAGGATGAAGGTGTTGAGAATCCCGTTATCCCCAAGATAGAATCGAAGCGCATGACCAAGGAGGAACTGGAAGAGCAGAAAGTCGCCAAGGCAAGGATGCTTTCTGCCATACTTGACCGTCTGGCCGTGCCTGCCACACCTTCTCCGGCTAAGGCCCGCAACTATGCGATGGCTTCGAAGCCTGTGGGAGTCCGGCTGGCCTGGGTTTGCAATTTCAAGCACGCCCTGCATAGCAGTCCATGTGGCTGCGCCAAGCCACAACTGGGTGGAAAGTGGGTAGTGTTGGGGAGTAATTCTAATGCAGAAATTAAAGACGACAAATAAAGACTATGGATCAGACCATAAGAAAACCACAGCCTGAGACAAATACCACGGTGCGGGTTGCCACACAGCAGCCCGCAGCAAGTGCTGCCGAAATAACGGTGCGACCTGGTGATACGAATAGAGGACAGTCGGGCGGTGATGTGGAATTCCTCCTGAAAGGCAGGCTGTATAGAAGCGTCAAGTGCCTGAGTGACAATTCTGGCGAGGCTCAGGTGTTCTTGGTAGAGGGCGATGAAGGCGAGCGAGTCCTGAAGATATACTATCCGAATTTCACAATTAAGAAGACCCTGATGCGCATCATTGAGAACATCAGGATGGAAATGATAGTCAAAGTGGAAGACTATGGTCAGACATACGTCGACGGCAAGAACCGTGACTATGAGCTGATGGAGTATCTGCAGGGTGGAACGCTGAACAACTACGATCTGGACGGTGATTTCAACCAGTTCAGACGTATAGCCTTGCAGGCCGCTGCTGCGCTGGCATTCTGTCATAACAACAATATCATCCATAAAGATATTAAGCCAAGCAATTTCTTTTTCCGTGCAGCAGACCATAAGGAACTGGTTTTGGGCGATTTCGGAATCTCCAGTGTGCTGGGCGGCGATGAGAAATTACACCGTACTACGCAGGCTCGGACACCAGTCTATGCAGCCCCCGAGATGTATAATGACGTGATTGACGGAGAGGTGGAGATAACTCCTTCTGTCGACTTCTACTCTTTGGGTATTACGCTGATGACTCTTTGGCTGGGTGAGAATCCGCTGAGCCAAAACGAGCGTGTCATGATGCGCAAGAAGAATGAAGGCCGTCTGCCGCGCATCAATGAATTGCCCGACAGGGTGAAGATGATTGTACAGGGACTCACTGCCGTAAACCCGCAGACTCGCTGGGGATATGACGAAGTGGAGCGCTGGTTCCTGGGCGAGAATGTAGAGATAGACATCTCGTCGCCCATCCTGAAATATCGCAGCTTTGTTGTCGACCCAGAGCACAACCTGGTGGCAGACAATGTGCATGAGCTGATTCCTCTGCTGGTAGAGCATGAGCGACTGGCAATCAATTATCTGTATAACGGGCGTATAGCCAGTTGGTTGGAACAATGCGGCAATGTGAAGTTAAGTTCAGCTGTCAAGGATATCGTAGTCAACCAATATCCTGCCGACCAACGGGCAGGTCTGATGGCTTCCGTATATGTGATGGAGCCTACCTATCCTTATAAGGACATACGAGGAAATCTGTGCGATGATGTTCACAGTGCTGCCATCTCGGTGCTTAGCTATCAGGAAGACTATGTGTTGGCACTCTCTAATCCTAATGACACCTTGTATTTGTATCTGGACTCACACGCCAAGGTCGACGTGAACCGTCTACGGTCTTATTTTTCTCCAGACAGCAAACTGGACAGACGAATAGCCATTCTGAAGCTGGTATATGAAATAGATCCTGAAATACCTTTCCTGAACAGGTTCCCGTCGTCGACGGTCTCTGATATTATCCATTCTTTCGGTAACGAAGCGTGTACGGATGATGAATGGCTGAGTCTGAGTGACGGACGGTTCCTCTCGTGGATGTATAGTCACGAGGACCACATGGCATGTGAGGCTCTGCGCATCATGACTTCAGGAAAGACACCCAGTCGTTCCTTAGGATATAAGGTGTTGTACAATATTGACCGCAATGCGGCCTATGACTTGAAAGAGGCACTAACCCCATATAAAGTCGGTGAGGTGCTACGTCAAGACTTGATGAACTGGCAGAATCTGAGTGACAAAGAATATGAGGAGAAGGTGAAAGACTACTCCGACCCGGAGGGCCGCTTCTACTATTTCGCTCACTTGCATGGCTGGATAGAACAAATAACCCAGGCTCGAGCCTGTTTCGACTTGAAGAGCGAGGAAAACCGCGAACGCTTAGGTGCCTATGACATACGGACGGCAGCTTATCGGTTCTGTAGGATTCTGGGTGTCACTCCAACATATGTTCTGGAGGACGGTACGGAACTGAAAAGCGGAGTAGGCGTTGACTTAGCAGCCTACCGGCCTCAGTTGCTCTCTGCCATCAAGCAGGGTTCGCTGGGGCAGTGGCTCTCGGTTTTCTATCATGAAGATCCCACGCAGGACTTTGCCGAGGAGTATAGCTATGAGCGTAAGCTGGAAGAATGGGTACTGAAACTTGGCGAGATAGACAAGAACCAGCAATATTATAAGCGATTTGGAAAGGCAAAAGAAGAGACTGCCCAGAAATATGGCGAAGTACGAAAGAACTATACTCGTGCCAAGGCCAAGGAAACACGCTGGCGCTGGATATTCTATGGCCTATGCGGCCTTTGGATGTTGGCATTACTTATTTTCGGAATCTCCGATCGTGGCTACGTGATGCGCAATTCGCTTATGACTATTGCAGTACCAGTAGGCGGAATGACAGCTGTTATTGTTGCCTTGCGATCCTACTTCCGAGGCTATGGCTTCATGCTTTGCTGCTTGTGGGGATTCTTGGGATTCGTGTCCTCCTATATCCCCATCACCGTCCTTAAGGCTGTCAACAGTTCCAGCCCAGTGATGTTTATTCCCGTTATTATTGTGTTTACCTTAATATATATGGCTATCTGTCACTTTACTGACTATCGCTCAGACACTAAAGGTGACAACCAGCTGATAAATGAGGTAATGCAAGACGATATTAAGTCTACGCTTTTGGAACCGTTGTACTATACCTTCAAACAAAAGTCTTTCCGTTTCAAGGGTTCTAAGTTTGGCATACTTGATGATGTCACCAATCAGGTGAAGTCTATTAGCGGAGAATCTGTCGTACATTATATATTATGGAGTATAATGGTAGGCTTGCTTCTACTGGAGTTGATAGCCTTCAGCCCCTCATTGCTGGATGTGCGGAGCAAAGTCACTGATACGAGTATCAGTCCGGCGGATGTAGTTGAGAAAATACAAAAGGATGTAGAGTAGTATGATTTGTGAGAATTGCCATAAAGAGAACCGGTCGATAGCCAAGTTCTGCAAATATTGCGGAAAACCGCTTGTTTCGCAAAACGTCCTGGACCGCATGGTAGGTCTGGACGATGTGAAGCAGCAGCTGAAGACAGTTGTCGATACATATACCTATCTTCACTCTCGCAAGGACATTATGAATGTCCGCCTGAGCGTGAATGCCATTATCATAGGTGAGACAGGAACCGGTAAGACGGCACTGGCAGAAATTATCCGTGACTATTTCTACCAGCATAAGATTATTGACAAGCCTAAGCTTACGATGGTCGATGCCGTAGACTATCAGCGCTTTGTTGATAAATGGGATGACAATGTCAAGAAAGCAAAGGACGGCATCCTGTTTTTCGACAATGTTCAGAAACTTTTGCCCGACCGATATTCAAATCAGGTGAATCCTCTTGACAAGTTGTTTGTCGAGATGGACAAGTGGGACGAGAACCCCATTGTGATGATAGCCGGTCTGCCAAAAGGACTTGATGACTTCCTGACTGCTAACCCTGCAGCACAGAATCGTTTCAAGTATACATTCCGACTTCCGACACCAGGCTATCAGGAGCTGTGCGACATCTGTAAGATGGAACTGCGCACCAAGTATGGTATTGCCGCCTATTCACCAGAGGCAGAACACAAGTTGCTGCGCTTCTTCCAATATCAGGTAAAAATAAAAGATGATACCTTTGGCTTTGCCCATTTAGCTGTAAAGACGGCAGAGGACATCTTCACGTCGTTCATCAGTAGGGGATCCACTGCAGTGATGGTGGAAGAGCAAGACATTCGTGGCTATATTCCGGAAGAACGTTCGCTGGATGACATATTGAGCGATCTTGACCATTACATTGGAATGGACGAGGTGAAAAAAGCTGTTCGCGAAATAGCATTCACAGTGCATAATAGTGTGCAGCGTGCTCAGCGAGGATTGGGCGAACAAGAGAAGGCAGGTATCCACATCGTCCTGACAGGTAATCCTGGAACCGGCAAGACCACCATAGCCCGAAAACTGGGCGAGATACTAGAGGCTATCGGCTATCTGGACAGCGGACATGTTGTTGAGGTAGACCGTTCCAAGATGGTGAGTCCTTACCAGGGCGAGACTCCTAAGGTGGTTGACCGCTTGTGCGATAAGGCTATGGGCGGTATCCTGTTTGTCGACGAGGCCTACACGTTGGCTCCTGTGAGTCAGGGCGGTGACCGCGACCAGCAGGGAGCACAAGCTTTGGAGCAGCTGATGAAGCGAATGGAAGATGACCGTGGAAAGTTTGTGGTCATCGCCGCCGGCTATCGTCAGGAGATGGACAATCTGTTCCGCATCAATCCTGGCGTAAGAAGCCGTTTCAGCTATTTCCTCAATATTGAAGACTACAATCCTGCACAGCTCTTCCAGATTATGCAAGTCTTTGCTTCCGACAAGAAGTATCAGTTTCCGCCTCAAGCCGAGGAGTTGGCCCAGAAGATGATTACCGAGCTATACAACTCGCGTGACAAAGACTTTGCCAACGGACGTACGATGCGACAGCTTTTCGACAAGATTTGCTCCAAACAAGCTGAACGCCTGCAAAACGGCGACATGTCGACACTCACCAACGAACCGCTGATGACCATTGACGTAGCTGATATTCCATACGAGGCTCCTAAGGTGGCCGATCATAAGGATTGTCTTGCCAAGCTGAATGGTATGGTAGGTCTTGCCGCAGTCAAGAAAGAGATTTCCAACCTTGCAGCATTCCTCAACCTGCAAATACGACGCGGTGAGACAAATACGTTCCAAGGCAAGCATTATGTGTTTACGGGTAATCCCGGTACAGGTAAGACTACGGTTGCCCGTATCATGGCAGATGTGTTCAGAACGTTAGGTATCTTGTCACGAGGTCAGCTGATAGAAGCCGACAGAAGTAAGTTGGTAGCAGGTTTCTCTGGGCAGACCGCCATTAAGACCAATCAGCTGATTGACTCTGCAATGGGTGGTGTCCTGTTCATCGATGAGGCATATACCTTGAAGTCGAACGATCAGGATTCTTTCGGTGCTGAGGCTATTGACACGCTGCTCAAGCGGTTGGAGGACGATCGAGGGAAGTTCATTTGCATCGTTGCCGGCTATACCGACCAGATGCATGACTTCATCGACACTAATCCCGGCCTGAAGAGCCGTTTCACCCAGACCATCCATTTCGATGACTACACGCCTGATGAGCTGACAGAGATATTCATCAATCTTGCCAAGGGTAAGAATTTCACTGTCGATGAAGACACCAGAAATGCTATCCATCGTCAGTTCGAACAGCTTTATCTGCGTCGCGACAAGAACTTTGGCAATGCCCGTGAAGCTCGCCGCATCTTCGACCAGGCAGTAGAGAAACAAAGCCAGCGCCTGATGTCTGAGATGGGCAATCCCGACTTCAAGGACGAAGATATGTACCGCATCACTACTGCCGACCTGCCGATGGCCCAGAGTGAGCAGGCACGCCCGCTCGACGAAGTTCTCAATGAACTTGACGACTTCATCGGAATGCGTTCGGTGAAGAATATGATTCGTCGCCTTGCGGTGCAGAGCATGTTTATGAAGCAACGTGCTGCCGCTGGTGCCGGCAAGGTGCAGCAGATGTCTATGAACTTCATCCTGACGGGTAATCCGGGAACGGGTAAGACCTCCATAGCCCGTAAGATGGGTGAGATACTGCAGTCAATGGAAATACTGCCCACCAGCAGGGTGATAGAGTCAAGCAGAGCCACATTGGTGGGTAAATACATGGGTGAGACACCCAAAATAGTCAACAACATGTGTGACAAGGCTATGGGCGGTATCTTGTTTATCGACGAAGCCTATACATTGTCTTCGGAGAACGATCAATATGGAAAGGAAGCCATAGACACGTTGATGAAGCGCATGGAAGACGATCGCGGTAAGTTTGTGGTCATCGCTGCCGGTTACAAAGATGAGATGGAGACTTTCCTTGCCGTTAATCCAGGGCTGGCCAGCCGGTTTACCCACAAGATGCATATCGATGACTATAATGAGGATGAGCTCCTTGCCATATATAAGAAGATGGCCAGCAAGGACAACTACAAGCTGTCGCCAGAGGCAGAGTTCAAGCTGATGGACCTGATATGCCGTATGGTTATCAGCAAGAACAATTCGTTTGGCAATGCCCGCGAGATGCGCAACATGCTTGATGCTACCATTCAGCAGCTCTCGATGCGTGTCAGCCAGCTGCCGCAATCTGAGATTACTCAGGAGACTTATCAATTGATATTACCAGAAGATATTAAAGAAACGATATGATTATTTGTCCAAGTTGTAAAGAAGAAATAGAAGACGACTCCCTGTTTTGCGACCAGTGTGGCCAGGAACTGTTCTATTGCAGCAGTTGTGGACGAGTTGGCATGGGTCGCCGGTGTACCTATTGTGGAGGACTGATGGTCAGCTATGGTGAGTTGCAAGAGCAACGAAAGAATTCCTCGCAAGGTACCAATGCGGATGTATCGCCAATGTCATTGGGAAATACAGAGTCGCGTCGGCCTGCCGACTCACCTGTAGTCCAGCCGGGCGGCCTGCCTACGTTAACGCTCTATAACCCAAGCCTCAACATCCGCATGACTGGTATCAACGGAGCTATTATAGGTCGTCGCCAAGGACCCTACCAGAGCATGTTTGAAGGTAACATGTATGTCTCTGGTGTCCATGCCCAATTGGTATACAGACCCAATTCAGGGTGGTGTATCATTGATAAAAATTCATCGAATGGCACAAAACTCAATCAACGCGATTTGCAGCCTGATGTACCGATGACCATCAATAGTGGCGACATTGTGACGCTGGCAAATATCAATCTGCAAGTAAGCATCAGTTGAACAGAATAATGATTGTAAAAAAAGGGAAAAGAACTATATGAGTAGAATCATATTGACGGCTGCAAGCCGTGTGGGCCGTGTCAGAAGTAACAACGAAGACATGGTTCTGGCATATGACAAGTTTATACGTAGCGACCTATATGGCACCGAATTTTCAACAGAGAACTCCGACCGCTTCGTCATTGCCTTGGCAGATGGAATGGGCGGCCACAAGGCTGGCGAGGTAGCCAGCTCTGACGTCTTGACCAATTTTCATTTCTTCCTGAACGACTTGCCTCGCGACCTTTCTTCCGAGGCTTTTCAGGACATGCTGAAAGAGTGGTTGAAGTCAGTGAACCATATTATTGAGTCGAAGGGAAACACGGATCCCGGAATGGCCAATATGGGTACGACCTTTGTGGCTGTTGTGTATTACAACAGCAACTACTACTGGATAAATTGTGGTGACAGTCGTCTGTATCGCTATCGCCAAGGGGTGCTGACACAGCTGACCACTGATCATTCGCTGAACAACATGCTGGGCGATCATCACCATTCTAATATTATAACCAACTGTATTGGAGCAGGCTGTAAGGACTCGTACTTGGACATCAGCAACATCACCGGCGATTTTCTTTCTGGCGACGTATATATGCTGTGTTCCGACGGACTGAACGATATGATCAGCGACGAAGATATCAGTTTCCTGTTGTCCAAGCATCTTACAGCCAACCAGCTGTGCGAGGCCGCCATCGATGCCGGGGGCTATGATAATGTTTCTGTCTGTGTCTTTAATGTAGAATAGCCATGCCTTTACGATTACCCGACAAGCTTCCCGCCATCGAACTGCTTAAGCAGGAGAACATATTTGTAATGGACGACTCTCGCGCTCACATGCAGGACATTCGTCCTTTGAGGATAGCTATTCTCAACTTGATGCCGCTGAAGATCACCACGGAGACCGACCTTGTCCGTCTGCTGTCCAATACTCCCCTGCAGCTGGAGATAAGCTTCATGAAACTGAAGAGTCACACTCCCAAGAATACTCCGATTGAACACATGATGATGTTCTATCGTGATTTTGAGCAGATGCGGCAGGAAAAGTATGACGGCATGATTATCACCGGCGCTCCTGTGGAGACGCTCGAATACGAAGCCGTCTCTTACTGGGACGAGATGAAGGACATCTTCGAATGGGCGCGTACCCACGTCACGAGTACCTTATATATATGCTGGGCTGCTCAGGCCGGATTATACTATTACTATGGTATTCCCAAGTATCCGTTGCAGAAGAAGATGTTTGGTGTCTTCCAACAGACGCCCTTGGAGCCCCAACTGCCTATTTTCCGAGGATTCGACGATGTTTTCCAAATGCCCCATAGCCGTCATACGGAGATTCATCGCAACGACATTCTGGCTCATCCCGATCTGACGCTCATTGCCGAGTCGCCCGACTGTGGCGTGTCGATGGTGATGGCTCGCGGCGGGCGCGAGTTCTTTATCACCGGACATCTGGAGTATGCACCTAATACGCTTGACAACGAGTATAAGCGCGACAAGGATATACGCGATGATGTAGATATGCCCAAGCATTATTATCGTGATGACAATCCGGACAAGGGGCCGTTGGTATCATGGCGAGCCCATGCAAATCTGTTGTATTCCAACTGGATTAATTATTACGTTTATCAGGAGACACCTTACGACATCAACCAGATTCAATGACATCACTCGAACTGCTTGCTCCTGCCAAGAATCTCGAATGTGGCATAGCTGCCGTCGACCACGGTGCCGATGCTGTATATATCGGTGCTTCGCGCTTTGGAGCGAGGGTGTCGGCAGGCAATAGTGTTCAGGACATCCGCCAACTTTGCGAGTATGCCCATCCCTTCGGTGTCAAGATTTATGTCACGGTCAATACCATTCTTTATGACCACGAACTAAAAGCTACCGAAAAACTGCTGTGGGAGCTTTACGAGGTTGGCGTTGATGCTGTTTTGGTGCAGGATATGGGTATTCTCCGTATGTCTCTGCCGCCTATAGCCTTGCATGCTTCCACGCAGACTGATAATCGTAGTGCCGATAAGGTAGGGTGGTTGCATGATATTGGTTTTCAGCGCGTGGTTCTGGCCCGTGAACTGTCAGTCAGCGAGATAAGCGACATTCACCGACAGGTGCCCCAGATGCCCCTGGAGGTGTTTGTGCATGGTGCGCTCTGTGTCAGCTACAGCGGACTGTGCTATGCCTCGCAGTGCTGTTTCGGCCGGTCGGCCAACCGTGGTGCGTGTGCTCAGTTCTGCCGCATGAAGTTCGACCTGCTCGATGCCGACGGACGCGAGTTGCAGCACCAGCGTCATCTGCTTTCGCTGAAGGACCTCAATCAGATTGACCATTTAGACGAACTTGTGCAGGCAGGAGCTACGTCATTTAAGATAGAAGGGCGCCTGAAGGATGCCGTCTATGTCAAAAACGTAGTGGCAGCCTATAGCCAGCAGCTGAACCGTTTCATTGCCCAACATCCGCATGACTATCAGCGCGCCTCGCTGGGGAACGTCATCTACACCTTCACTCCGCAGCTGAAAAAGACATTCAACCGCGGGTTTACCAATTATTTCCTGCATGGTCGCCAGCCATACGGATCCCCCGGGCAGCATGACATCTTCTCACCAGATACTCCAAAGGCCATCGGTGAATATGTCGGAAAGGTAAAGGAGCTGCGTCGCGACTCCTTCAATGTGGCTGGCACGGCATCGTTTGCCAATGGTGACGGGCTTTGCTTTATTAATAATGAACGCGAGCTGGAAGGCTTCCGCGTCAACAGGGCCGAGGGCAACAGGCTCTTCCCCCAGCAGATGCCAGCCCACCTAAGGCCGGGCATGGCTCTCTATCGTAACAGTGACCAAGAGTTCGAACACATACTCTCGCGTCCCTCTGCCACAAGGCGCATTCCCATTACGCTTCGTCTTGATGCCACAGCCGACGGCTTCAGCCTTTCAGCCGGTCAGACCACCGTACATGCTGTTTGTGAACATCAGCAAGCCCAGAAGCCACAGCGTGAGAATATCGTCCGGCAACTTACCAAGTTAGGAGGCACGTCCTATGAGTGTAGTAGGGTGGAGCTGCCTGACGATTTCAACTATTTCGTTCCCAGCAGTTTGCTCAGCGACATGCGCCGCCGTTTGGTGGAGGCTCTGCTGGCTGAGAGCAGACAGCGGCGCCCTGCCGGCGGAGCCTTAGCCGTCAAGACCGTCGGCAATAGTCTCTCATACGAGCGACCCTATTTCTACAACATCTCCAACCATCTTGCCTGCCACTTCTACGACACCCCGACAGTGTCAGCCTACGAGTTGAAAGGTGGCAATGGCCCCATCATGCAGTGTCGCCATTGTCTGCGCTATTCATTGGGCGGCTGTGTGAAATACGGAGGCACCAAGCCTTCCTGGCGCGAGCCTTTACGACTGCGGTTAGCCGACGGACGAATGTTCCGTCTTGAGTTCGATTGTAAACATTGTCAGATGAATGTCTATGCAGAAGTGTAAGTTTGTTTTGCTATTGCTGGCTACGATGCTGCTTTCAGCATGCTATCATCATAGGCAACACACACCCGATGCCTGGGACCTGACAAAACAACAGCTGGACTCCATCTCCTTCTCCACCACCCACCATTACTCCCAGAACTTCAACTTCGTTGTCACCTCACCGTCGCTCCCACTGTCCGACGCCCTGCCCGATATGGCTTTCGACACCCTCTATGTCACAAAGGGCGAACGCATCGTCGTAGCAGAAATAGCCACCGTACCTTCCGACAGCATAGACACCGTGTGGGTGAAGGTGGCCCGCGACCAGATTACCCAGGGATGGATACGCGAGACGGAATTGCTGCAGGGTGTGTCGCCCGACGACCCCATTTCCCAGTTCATCGACTTCTTCTCCGACACCCACCTGCTCATCTTCCTGGCCTTCGGTGTCATGGTCGTCGGAGCCTATGCCGTGCAGCACCTGCATAGGCACAAGGCATATATCGTCCACTTCCGCGACATCGATTCCTTCTATCCCACGCTGCTCTGCCTGCTGGTAGCCTCCTCGGCCACGCTCTATGCCTCCATTCAGATGTTCGGACCAGAGTCGTGGCGTCACTTCTACTACCATCCCTCCCTCAACCCCTTTGCCCTGCCCATGCATCTGGGTGTCTTCGTGGCGTCAGTGTGGGCTATCATCATTGTTGCCGTAGCTGCCGCTGACGATGTGGCCCACCGCCTGTCCGGCTCTGATGCAGCGCTCTATCTGGCCGGGCTTGCTGCAGTCTGTGCGGTCAACTATGTCGTGTTCAGTATTTTCACCCTATACTATTTGGGCTATCTGTTACTGATAGCCTACTTTGTCTGTTCGCTATGGCTCTTCTTTTCCCGTGCCCACTATCGCTACCGCTGCGGACAGTGCGGCCATCCGCTGCAGCACAAAGGCCGCTGCCCCCACTGCGGTGCAGAGAACGTCTGAACCACTTATTCCCTCCACAGCCAAGTTGCCAGCCGGTTCACCCAGCGTATGCTGATGCGGAACCATCGGAACGTGCTCACCTCCTTGCCGCCAAACCGCAAGATGAAGTCGCGGTAGGGATTCTTGCGGAACGGCAAACCCACATCCATGAAGCGGATGTGTTCACACCCCCGGGCATGGGCATCCTTGATAGTGTTCCAAAAGGTCACAGCGTTAGGATGAAACGGCGCAAAGCTCTTGCGGCGCGAGGCAGAATACCACAGGTAGG
>ODAI014263729.1_pt1 | contig 14081 bp, 12 predicted proteins | sample 1539321 | NCBI WGS metagenome assembly ODAI01 (sample SAMN02144231, study PRJEB22623) | gut metagenome | biome: sheep rumen | host: Ovis aries | place: New Zealand
AGCCCCTATCTTGATTATTGGGTATTATCTCCCGTTAATTTTTGCTTAACCTATAATTATTTTTAATTTTTTCTCTGCTTATATAGCTTATATGTAATTATCAACTCTCATCAAGGATGAACAAAAATTATTATCAATTATATGTTATAAAAATATTTATTTTTAAAATCTAATATTTGTGTTACTGATACATAATTGACAAAAGACATTAAACAATTTATAATAATAATTGGGTGATACGAATGAATGATAACAATGTTGTGATATATCAGGATGAAAACGGTATAACAAGAGTATCTGTGCGTTTTTCGGATGAGGATTTGTGGCTTACGCAAGCGCAAATCACAGAATTATATCAGACAAGCAAATCCAACATTAGCGAACACATTAAACATATACTTGCAGATGGAGAACTTGACGAAAATTCAGTTGTTCGGAAATTCCGAACAACTGCTTCTGACGGAAAAAGCTATAACACAACTCATTATAATTTAGATATGATAATCGCGCTCGGCTACCGCGTACAGTCGCAGGTCGCAACACGCTTCAGACGCTGGGCAACGGAGCGTCTGCATGAATATATCCAAAAGGGCTTTTCAATGGATGATGAACGATTAAAGCAAGGCGGTTCAAGATATTTTAGAGAGCTTTTGCAGCGTATTCGTGATATTCGTTCATCTGAAAGAAATTTCTATCAGCAGGTTACGGATATTTACGCAACTGCAACCGACTATGACCCACGATCCGATTTGACAAAAGCGTTTTTTGCAACAGTTCAAAATAAACTGCATTTCGCCGTTCACGAGCATACCGCCGCAGAGGTTATATATGAGCGTGTGGATAATGAAAAGCCGCTTGTTGGTATGACAAATTTTAAGGGTGATTATATAACAAAAGATGATGTTAAAATTGCTAAAAATTATCTGTCGGAAATAGAACTGCAACGGCTAAACCTGCTTGTGTCGCAGTTCCTCGACTTCGCGGAGTTTCAGGCATTAGAGCAAATTCCCATGACAATGAAGGATTGGATAGACGCTCTTGATAATCAAATTGTTGCCAATAAAAGAAGATTGCTTGAAGGAAAGGGAAACATCTCACATAAACAGGCTATTGAAAAAGCTGAGAGGGAATTTGAGATATACCGTGCAAGAGAAATGAGGCAGCTTGAAAGCGATTTTGATCGTGCAGTTAAAATGCTTATTACTCAGGATAATCTGGAAACTAAATAAATATTGCCCCTCGCCATAATTGGTCGAGGGGCAATACTATTATTGCTTTATCTGTTGCACCTGTTTTACTATGAATTTTGATATTATTGATTGAGTGACTTTTTCAAAATGTTATAAAATCCAAATTGTTTCATCACCGCAAATATTACGAATTTTCAACCTTAAAGGTTTATCTTCACTATACACCTTACCATTCCAAAATTCTTTTGTTTTCTCTCCATTTATTATTGTGTAACCATTTTTATCAATTTTGAGCTCACTGTCTGAATGCCACGCATCTTCAGTGGCTGAACAATCAACACTTAAAAATTCAATCAATTCCAATCCATAATCGCTAATTGTTATAGGATTGTATGGCTGTTTCACCGATGAATTCAACAATGCCTTTTCATTAAATTCAATAATCTTTTGATTGACTCTATCACTTGCAAATTTATCGATTACCACATTATATCCGCCTGTCAAATCTTCTTTGTTTTCCTCAATATGAATTTCTGCATAGTCTTCTGCAACAACATCGACTAAAACGGATTTCAAGTCGCGCAGCTCTATCTCAACCATAGTGCTGTCATCATCTTCTATATATTTAAGTATCTCTTTTTCATCTGTTATATCGATGTAATAAACAATTACTTTCTTTATGCTATTATCCAAATCGGGTATTGCCTGATGAATAATTTGGCTCATCAAAACCTTATCTAATAGTTTTGATGAACTATCCATAAGATTCGGAACATACACCGGAATTGTTCCCAACTTACTGTCCGAGATAGCGCCCTCCCAAAATTCATCCAGAGAGTCTTCGTTTTTTAATCCATGAATTAAAGATTTCAGCTTATCCATTGTCTGAACAGGATTACGATATAGCTGTACACCGTCCTTAATGTCAAGAACATCAAATTCAGCACCTTCAGACTTTAAGCGGTCTCGTGTTGTTTGTATTGAGTTTATACCAATATCACAATGAATAAATTTTCGGTTGAGCTTATTTGCAACCGATGCGGTAACCCCACTGCCTCCAAAGAAATCTGCTACAACCATGGTTTCATTTGAAGATGCTCTAATAATTCTGTCTAATAGTGATGTGGGCTTTTGAGTTGCATAATCTACTTTTTCATCAGATGTCGGTTGTTGTTGAAATGACATTATATCACTCCATACATCTCCAAAGGGTTTGCCTTTCTTTTCAACCTCATCTCTATAACGAGTTGTTCCGTGCGCAACCATGTAATAGCGTCCGTTTTCGTCAATACGATTAAAAGAATCTAAATATTCTTTTGTGTGTGGTTGGCGCAATTTATTAAATATTCTATCTTCAGACTTACTATAGTAGAAGATTGTATCATGTCCTCTTACCCAATTAGGAGCAATAGTTTTGAATCCTGATAATACCTGTATATCCCAAATAATTTCACGTTGGAAATTATCTTCTCCAAAAATTTCATCAAGTAGTATCTTTACATAATGACCTATATGCCAGTCCAAATGTACATATATTGAAGCCGTTTCACTCATAACAGACTTTATGGCCATTAAATTTTCATACATCCAATTGAGATATTTTTCCTTATTCCAGACATCACCATACATTTTCTCTTCAAAGTTTCTTAATTCTTCAATATCCAGTTCCTGCTCGGCTTGTGCAATAGCTTCTGCCACCTTAGGGTTTCGACGAATATATACCTTTTTAGCATAGTCCGCTCCGCTTGCAAAAGGTGGGTCTATATACACCAAATCCACCTGTATACCCTTCTCCTTTAAATAAGCGCAAGCAGAAACACATTCACCGCGAATAACCATATTACTATCTGCATTTTCACCCACTGTTTCTTTCTTTTCCATTTCATAAAGTGGCATACCTCGTTCCAATGTCGCAGATATATTATTACCTCTGTATTTTAGTATACGGTTAAAATTACCTAAAACGGCTTGTCCCTCTATTGTTTCCGGCACAAACGGCACATATTTAATTGGCATTTTCTGTTTCCTCCAATTCATTTTGTTTTACTACAATAAGTGTTCTAATAAAAATACCCGTCTGATACATAAGGAATTCTAAATATTGACTATCCATTTTATCATGATGTTTCGCTGCTTTGTTGTTCAAATTATCATAAGAACTTAATAGTGTTTTCATCATTCCCGCCAATTCGGGCTCTGCATTATGTTTGCCCATATATGTAAAAATCTCTGTTATATTATTTGCCAGATTTTTTTCATTACCAAGAAACTCTTTAAAGAATTCCTCTAATGATTTTCTGAAATTATCAGCAACATCACGACTATAATCGCCTTCTGAATATTGACGCAGTGCATGGCTAAATATTTTTTCCGTCTGTGGATATGCTTCAAGCCAAATCAAAGTGTTGGATACAAGAGCATCATCCAGTTCCTTCGCACCTTTAGGGAATATGAAATATCCGTCTTTGTCCTTGATGACTTCAACAGGTATATGTGATTCGTCTAACATCCCAACTACAAAATCACAGAATTGTTTGCGAGTAAAGATCTTATACTCATCATCTTCTTGACAGTTTATAAAAGCCACATAATAAAGCAGAAATTCTTTTAAGGATCCTGCGTGGCTCATAATTACATCAAATACTGTAGTGATATAATTATCATCATATGAATTTCTTGCCAGCCTTGAACCGGTTATATTGCAAAAATCAAAATATTCTGAATAATCAATTTGATTTGTAATATCATTTTCATCGTAGATTCGGTCAAACATATTAGAGCACTTCGTGAAAAAATAGTTGGCTTTTTCATGATCGATATAGCCTATACCCAATTTCTCTCTATAATCCAACCAGTCCATTAGCTGTCCTCCTTAAAAAACTTACATATTTTATCATGTGTAATTGATAATCTGTCCTTTTCTGGCAGCGTATCTTCCAAATATAAATATTCAAATTTTTTATACCCGAATGCGTCATTGTTTTGTCTGATAAATTCGCCCTCCGCAAATTCCTTTTTATCTTTAAATTTGGGATCGTTTGCATAAATCCCGCCCTTAGTTTCTACAATAATTGCTTTATAAATCTGACCATCTTTCCTTTTGATAATCAAGAAATCCGGTGTATATAGCCCTATATATTGCCATTTGCCATTATTTGATTTATAGCAACAAATTTTAAATTCTGTCAATGTGTCATCGCCATTATAGTAAACTTCCAGATTATACTCTTTAATTTCATTTAAAGGTAATACATTTTCTAAAAAGGTTTGTTCAAAATCGCTATCTGTTTTATATGGCAGATAATGAAAGGAATGGTTCTTTTGTGGATGAGAAGTATATTTACTCTGCAAGTCATTTGCTAGTTTATCCTGTCCCACTTCTTTAAGCGTGTTTATCATTTGAACCACTTTATCTTCTATTTTTAGCTTTCCATCGTCATCAAGGATAATCTTTTCAACATCTTGTTGAGTCGGATAATAATCATCCGTTCTACTCGTGCGTACCTCTGTTGTAAAATTTGATATGTTGAGAAGATTGGCTTCTATCGGAATTAGTTCTTCTGCTGTTTTAATATCTCTTTTGTTAGAGAATGCTTTTCGTATATTTGCTTCTATAAGTTGTATATTATAATTTGAACTATAATATATTTCGCCGTCTTTCATATATGTTATTTTATCAAATATTGGCTTCAATACAGCTTCATATTTGTTTAACTCGTTAATCTGTATAAGACCAAAACTACTTTTTGACAGATGATACAACCAAGACAAGAAAGTAGCCTGGTCATTCCCGTGCTCATCATTGATAAATTTTATATCTGATATTTCCATAGAAAAATCTGTTGTTTTAATTGTGTTATCATTTGTTTTTACAGTTTCAGATACTTGTTTTAATTCATCTTCTGTATTAATTTTATCATCAATTATAAGCGTATCATATTTAATTGTAAGCTGATAATATTGAAATTTAGGCAGTTTTAAGTAATCTGTCCGATCGTATCGTTTCAGTATCTCTAGTTTATTATCAGCTTCAGAAAATTCTTTTAATGAGATATGGTGTTGCTTTTGCAGCTGTGAGTTTAATTTATCTGCATTTGACTCATTTAAGTATATCAAGGCAGTTTCGATTTTATCTTTCTCGACCTGGCGTAAGCATCTACACGATGTTTGCAGTACCATATTTTTAGGGCAATCCCCCTCCTGTGATAGAATAATTCCTGTAAGACTTCTACAATCCCAGCCCTCTTTTCCTACTTGAACCAGTAAAACAATTTTAATTTTAGAGAGATCGCTATCCAAAATATTAAACTGCATTTGACTATCTTTGCTTATAGGATATTTCTTACTCCCTTTATGAAATTTCAGTATTGTATCATTGGATAAGCCATACTCTGAAACTATACGCGATACCAAAGGATAAACAATTTCTTCAAGTTTTTCAATACGACCACAATATATGCCAAGTTTTGCTGTAAGACCATCCTCATAAACCGTGTCTTTGTATTTATCTAAAAATTCTCTCACTCCAGCCTCTATAATAGTCTCACTGTCCGCAACATCTGAAATCTTTACGATTGGCTTTTTCAGAAAGTTATTTATTCCCTCTATAAGAGGATAATAATATACTACATTTGATATTTCTGATAAAGCAATTTTGTCTTCATCAACAATATCAATTTTTTCCGGTTTCTCAAGGTATGGGGTTCCCGAAAAGCCAATGACAGAATTTATGGTATTATTTTCAGCCCATTTATTAACAACAGCTCGCAATTTTATATCGTCACTGACAGCATGATGTACCTCATCTATAAACACGGATAAAGCCGGTAATTTGCCTATTAAGTTTCTTAATTCATTAGCCTGCTTGTCTTTTTCATCGTCACTATCTTCGAGCAACGAAACTTGTCCGCCTGTTTCTTTTAACCTATCAAGAATAACTTTTTCCGCATTTGTAACGGCAACAAGCCCAAATAAATCTGAAAACGGCTGATGATTGGAAATCTTTTGAACATTTGGGTTTTTTACCTTATTAGATTTTTTTGTGGTTTTGCTTTGATCCAGTACTTCAAAGATTAATTTTCTCTTTAAATCACCTGCAGCCGGTTCCGGAATTATCCAAGCAGGATTAAATTTTTGTATGGTTTTTAAGCTTGGCACTACCGACGATTTTAGCCCTGACGGTGCAAATATAATAAAATTATGCGCAAAAGCTAAATTGTCGGTTTCATTCATAGCAAAATACAAATCAATATAAATGAACGCAGCCATCAGATACGTTTTTCCTGCTCCCATTGGTAAGCTGAAAAGGTAATCTGTGTATTTTACTCCATAAAACATGTCCTCAAAAAATCTTTGATAATCAATAGAAGCGGGATCAGACTTAATTTGCCTTTCTAATATAGGAGATAGTTTGTTTCCGCTTTCATCTGTTAGTGTAGCCCACTCAAACAATGCCGCGGCCGCTAAATTTTCTTTTAGGTATGTTCTTAGCGTGTTCGATATTTCAATATCATCTAAATTTATATTGTTGAAATAGCCGTGTGAAAACAGATACGAAAGTGGCTTGGTTGCGCAATGAATTTTCAAAAACAAGTAAACTTTTATAGCTTCTATCTGGGCATCACGCATTTGACCTGTTTTTTCAATATAATCAATAAATGAGGCAACTGTGCATTTTTCTGAATTATACCAATGCTCACAGGATTTTTTTATCATTAAATGAAACATGATTTTCCTCCAAGAAATATTTTCATTATTATTCTCAGTATATCACAAGCGGTACCTAAAATCAACTTATTGCAGGGCATATTTTAACGATTATCTGTTTTTGTGCCAAATCAGATTAGTTCAAAACATTGTGTATACAAATTGAAATTTATTAAGAAATTGGTTTGTGTAGAGTTATATTCATATATTATAACTCCGAATAGCGATATTCAAAAAAACTATGAGGAGGAAAATGAAAATGAACGAACCAAGAATTTGCTCCGTATGCGGAGCGGTGATACCGGAGGACGGTGGGACGGTATTTGATGAACAGTTATTATGCGACCATTGTTTGAATACTGAAACCATCATATGCGAATGCTGCAGCGAGCGCGTATGGTGCGAGGATGCGGTTGACAACAGGTTTTGTCAGAACTGCTATACCGAATACTGTTGCCGGTGCGAGGACTGCGGCAGAGTGATTTATGCCGATGACGCGAACTATGAGGACGGCTTACCCTACTGCGATAACTGCTATAATGAAAGCAGCTATGAGTTTATTGAGGACTATGGCTACAAGCCTGACCCGATATTTTATGGCAAGGGGCAGCCGCATTATGGCGTGGAACTGGAAATCGACTGTGGCGGCGAACGCGACAGCAGTGCGAAAGAGCTTGATGAAATTGCAAACTATCCTTATGAACACCTGTATTTCAAGCATGACGGCTCTCTTGATGATGGGTTCGAGATAGTAAGTCATCCTGCCACCCTTGACTATCATCTGCACAATATTAAGTGGGCGGAGGTAATGAAGCGAGCACGGGAACTTAAATATCTTAGCCATACCGCCCGAACCTGCGGCTTACATGTACATATCAACCGTGCCGCGCTTGGAGAAACAGTCGAAGAACAGGAGAACACTATCGGACGGATAGTGTTTTTCTTTGAGAAGTTCTGGGATCAGATACTACGCTTTTCACGCCGTACGGAGGGACAGGCTAACCGTTGGGCGGCACGATATGGCGGTGCAATAGAGAATCCAAAGGAGACACTGAAAAATGCCAAGAGCGCAGGGCTTGGACGCTATACGGCGGTAAATCTTGAAAATACTTTCACGATTGAACTGCGTATATTCCGAGGTACACTTCGTTATGAAACATTTGTTGCAACCTTGCAGTTCGTGGATAAGCTATGCCACGACGCAATAGAACTTACCGACGAGGAATTTCAGACGATGACTTGGGCGGATTTCGTAGGCTCGGTTAAGGATATGCCGGAACTCACGGATTACCTCAAAATACGCGGATTGGGGGTGGCGTAAATGTGCGGATTGTACGGAGTTTTATCCTATGGTGATGACATCAAAGATATAGCAGAGATTACGGAGGCACTTGCAGTTGAAAGCGCGGTGCGCGGAACGGATGCAACCGGTTACGCATACAATTCAGGGGGACACATAAATGTACAAAAGAAAAGTAAAAGTGCATACGAAATGAATTTTACTGTCCCCAAGCATACCGCCGCAGTGATGGGACATACACGACACGCAACACAGGGGACACTAAAATTTAACGGCAATAACCTCCCTTTTCGCGGCAGGTGCGGTGGAAGAGATTTTGCACTCGCTCATAATGGGATACTCTGCAATGACCGCGCCCTGCGCCGAGAATTGAAGCTGCCGAAAACAAAAATCGAAACTGACAGCTATATAGCGGTGCAGCTTCTTGAAAGCCGAAAAACATTTGACCTCGAAAGCATTAAGTACATGGCAGAAAAGGTTGACGGAAGTTTTAGCTTCAGCATACTGGACGAAAGAAATAATCTGTATTTAGTCAAGGGTGACAGTCCTCTTACGATATTTCATTTTCCGTCAAAGGCAGTTTATGTATATGCTTCAACTCTGTCTATACTATGGAAAGCGTTGGTGGACACTGAACTGTTCCGTGAACTGCAAATGGGCGAATACGAGGAAGTGGCTATTGAGGACGGAGAAATATTAAAAATCTATTCAACAGGTCAAACACAAAAGCAAAAATTTGAGTTTGACATATCCACAAGCTACGGTTTGGACTGGAGGACAGGCTATAACTATGACCTGTCAGAAATCGGAAACGGATATATTGATGACATAAAGGCTGTCGCACAGCACTACGGCTATGACAGCGAGGAAATAGACACCCTGCTCGCGCAGGGTTTTTCATTATGGGAGGTGGAGGATATGCTGTATAACGGCTATATGGAAGTGTAACTAATCAGTATGTGAAGCAGATTCTACTCGCTCTTGCTGAGATCTGCATACGAACTATACTTAGCTATTATGAGGACAAAAAGAAGTAAGGACAGGTTCTATTCCTGTCCTTCTTCAAATTCCAAATTATCTAATGCAAACTTTATCGCCTTATTAATAAGCTCGTTTCTGCTGCGACCGCTTTTTGTGACAAGCTGTTCAAGCCGGTCGTGCTGTTCCTTTTCAATACGTACTGTTACCGTGACACTCCGTTCTGTCTTGGGAGTTATAATAAATTTTTTTGGCATTTCAATCACCTCATATGATTATTATACCTTGCATAGGCGATAATATATAAGAACACAAAAAGCAATAAATAATAATTGCATTCTGTGTCAATATATGTTATAATGTAATAACATATATGACAAGATATACGAATATTGGAGGTGAGCAGAAATAAAAATGAGACGAAAAATAGGCTTAGTATTTGTTCTGATGGTTATTCTTGCATGTTGTGGGTGTAGTGATGAAGTTAAGCAAACACTTAACATGGCGAAAAATGTGGCAGAAACAGCAATTCAGAGTCAAATCAAAGCAAAAGAACCGGAAAGAAGTTATTGCAAAACACAACTTTCCTATGTTCAAGGCTTTTTGAATGAGCGAAACTCATTTATTTTGCCGCAATTTCTTTCAAGACGTATAGTATATGACAAAGAGACAAGGGATTTGTGTCAACAGTTATCCAATGATCAGTTTAATAATCAGCTTAGGGGACTCGCTTTTGAGAAACTTTGTCAGAGTTTTATTGATGATAAGCTAAATATCAATTTCCGTACTATATCAGATTTAAAATTTGAAATAAAAGATATGTATGATTATGGAGAATACATTAAGGGGTATGCGGTAATGACAAATGACGGCGAGGAGCAAAACGTCATCGTGACTTGGTATCCGGAATGGGCGCGAAACGATGGTGTATGGCTTGTGTATTCAATAACAGCAGATGAATAAAAGTGAAAGGAAGATGTAAAATGAAAAAATTATTAAGTTTAGCGGTAGCATCGGCAATGATTATATCTTTGTCAACAGGTGTATTGGCTGTTGAATACGGCGAAGAATACACCAATATGCCGACAAAGACATACACGCAGAAATTTGACGATGTCTCCTCGTCTCACTGGGCGTTTGCATACATAGGTGAAATGAGCGACAGAGAGGTTGTATCGGGTTATCCGAATGGCAAATTCTATCCGAATAATGAGGTTACACGCGCTGAATTTGCTCGCATTATGACCTCCGCGTCGGGATTGCAGATTTCCGCCCCGACAAGCAAAGATTTTAACGATGTAGCGCTTGATGCTTGGTATGCGCCATATGTTCACGCGGCATATCCGTATTTAAGCGGCTATCAGATAAGCGGAAACAGCTATTATATGCCTGACACTCCCGCACTCAGAGAGGACATTGCGGTTGCGCTTGTGAAACTCAAAGGTTATGATACGCTTGGCGCTGACGAGAGCTTGCTAAAAACAATGTTTACAGATATTGACTCCATATCCTCGGACGCAAGAAAATATGTGGCTGTAGCCGTTGAGCGCGGTCTTGTTTCGGGTTATGAGGATGACACCTTCCGAGGACAGAACTCCATAACAAGAGCAGAAGCAACGGCTATGCTTTGGAGGGCGTATCAGTATGGCAATGATAATAAGAGCTTTGATGTTGAGGTATCAACACCCACACCGGCAACACCTATACCATCTGCGACAGCCGAACCAACTGTCGCTACACCAAAGCCTACAGTAGCACCAACTCCTGAACCTATAGTTGAGCCGACACCTGAACCTACAGAGGAACCTGAGGAAGAGGATGAATATAAGGAGAAGTATATACTTGATACAGTTGAAGGATCGACTGCAAAATATGCATCGATTGTCACTGATGAGACCGATCTTTATTTCATCAAAGGTAAATACTATGGTAATCTAGATATAGATGACTATAATGTCTATAAAGTTCATGATGGAAAGATGTCAACTTATCTTGATCTGACGACTGTTATGGTTGATGATATGTCTGACTTCCGTCCATCACGCTTAGCCTATGATGCTGGTCAGGATAGACTTCTAGTAGAAGGTTACTTCCATGCTGAAAAGAATGAGGGCGGTCTTACAGATCATGAGATTGTTAATAAGGCAGTCCTTGATATTAGTGATCCTGATGATCCAGAAATTACTGGTGATGAACAAACCTATGACTATTATCTCTCAAATGGTTATGCTGTAAATGGTACAGGATATACATTCGACAAGGAGAGAAATGTAGTCAACAAAGGTAAGGCAAGAGGACGCCTTATCCTTGAAAAAGGAAAGAAGTTTTACTTCTTAAATGAAAATGGTCTGCAGGATATAGATGGTTACTATATTCGAGACTTCAATGAAGAGTTTAAGAAGTATGGCGGTGAACCAAAGGCTATAATGGTATCAAATGGTAAATTCCTCGTATGGGGCGCAAACGCTCTTATTGAGGTTGGAACAGATGGTAGCATGAAGGTTATAGATGATAAGTTTTATGAGACTTACATGGACTGTCAAGATTACAAAGGATTTCCTGATGTATATGCCTGGGCTATGTATGTAGCAGATGGAACTTACTACTTCTTTGACGATACAGCTCATTGTATTCGTTATATAAAGGAGGTTGATTAAGATGTACGAAAGAGGTTCATGCGGAGGTAAAATATTGGGTCTTCTGTTCTGTATCGGAATGATAGGTCTTGGAATGATTTTATTAAGAGGTTGTCTTACTCACAACTATGTAAAAGTTGTTCAAAATACGGATTATACTACTATGAACAAGATGTTTGGCACAAACTACACATATAAGCAGACATTGGACAAAGCATTTGGTAACGGAACATGGGAAGAAGGTCCAAAACCAAAAAATTATGAGCCGCATCAGGTTTTATATAGTTCTACATACAGTGATGATACAGGCACGCATCCATTTTCTCTCCTGTTCTTTGTAGAAGACAGCGCTCTTAACTACATGGTAGAACTGGCAATCTTCCGTATTGACGGTGCAGAGCTGAATGGTGCGATTGGTGATAGATTTATAGGTGCAGTATTTGGGAAAGACATATTATATGGCGGAAATTTTACCACAAAAGAATTTTTTGAAAAATACAACGACCTAATTGCAGAATCCCAAAAATAGTTTTAAGTAAAAGAGGTTTCACTATGAAAAAGATGATAATAGCATTTATAATAGGTGCTGTATTATTTGGCACTGTCGGAGTATTTGCAGGACAGTATACAGCCACAGATAACCCATTCCCTGTTCAGCTTAATGGACATAACGTTTCCATACAGGGATATAATATTGAAGGTAGCACATATTTTAAGCTCCGCGACATTGCCGATGTAATTGGTGGTTTTGATGTTGGTTTTAATAATGATACTATTCAGCTTTCACAAAATGGATATGTGTATGATAATTCATCATCCTTTAGCAATAATCCATATAACAATTTAGGATACTTAAATGTAAGTGGACGAACAATGTCAGATGTGGCGGCAGAAGCAGACATGCCCTTGGACGAACTCCTTGAGAAATATCATCTGCCGGCAGATTTGCCGCCTGACACATATGAATCGGTGGCATACAATATGATTCCGTTTGGCGTAATCGTTGAGATGAACGGATTTGCAGGCATGGAAACCGTTGAGAGTGCAAAACAGGTTCTTGAACTCCCCGATTGGATAACCTATGACACTCCTTGGGGAGAGGCGATAGATGAAGCACCACTCAGAGCTTATGTCGGAGAAGAATACTTGGAGAATTTTAAAGAATACTATGGACTTAATGATACCGTTAACGGCGATACTCTCTTCAAGGAAGTAAGAAGAATAGTAGATGCAAAAAACAAAGAGAATGTGTCACCTTCGGCTGAATAAATCATACTTTTAATTGAAAACTTGTTTGGAATTATAGACTTTTGCTACTATTGGCAAAGGTCTATTTTTGTATGTTGAAGCGTCCCAATAGGCTATACCCTGTTGGGACTATTGAAAACCGTCCCATTTGAGTTGGTTTTATAATAATGGGATGTCCCATTTGTCACAGCAACCCTAATGGGAGAGATTGGAGGTAAATATGAAAATCGGTTATATCAGAGTATCCACAACTGAGCAGAACACAATACGGCAGGAGCTGATTATGAAAGAACTTGGAGTAGATGAAATCTATATAGATAAAATAAGCGGCAAAAATACTCAGCGCCCACAGCTTAAAGCAATGCTTGAATATGTACGCCGTGGTGATACGGTAATAGTGAGCGAAATTTCAAGGTTTGCCCGTAATACAAAAGACCTGCTTGACCTTGTTGAGACATTAACAGCTAAAGGCGTAGAATTTGTCAGTAAGAAGGAAGCTATTGACACCACTACCCCAACCGGAAAATTTATGCTTACTGTTTTCGGCGCTGTCGCAGAACTTGAGCGTGAGTACATCCTTCAAAGACAAAAGGAAGGTATCGCGGCGGCAAAGTCTGAGGGCAAGTATAAGGGCAGAACAGCAAAGCAGTACGATAATTTTGATGCCGTTGTGCAAAAATGGAGAGACGGCAAAATCACTGCGGTTCAGGCAATGCGCGATCTTGGTATGAGTAAAAGTAATTTCTATAGACGGATTGGACAAGACTATTAAGGTTTGATTGTTTGTCTATTGCAAATATGATTTTATTGTGATAGTATTGTTTCATAAGGAATGTTTATAGCCTGTTCCCAGAAAAATAACGAAAATATGGGATTTTCTTTGTTTTCCCATGATTTTTAAAAAAGTATGGGAGCGTAATAAAAAAGGAGAATGATCAATGGGAAGATATATGCGACAGTAAAATATATCTGAACAATATAAAAAATTAAATAAATATCACGAAAAAATAACAAAATTTAAAC
>ODAI010898207.1_pt1 | contig 14080 bp, 38 predicted proteins | sample 1539321 | NCBI WGS metagenome assembly ODAI01 (sample SAMN02144231, study PRJEB22623) | gut metagenome | biome: sheep rumen | host: Ovis aries | place: New Zealand
GGTCGGGGAAACAACTATATCCGTCTTTCCTTCCCCTGCGGGCATATATACCCGCATACATTTTTTACATTCTAAGCATTCGTCTTTCATTCTTTTACTCCTTTTCAATCAGCATGTCCTCGCGCACAATATATCTTTCCGCTGTGCGCTGTTTCCAGTACCAGGCGGCGATTTCATTCGCCAACTCATACATCCGCCCGTCAAACCATGCAAAGCCGTTTTTAACTGGCATATCAAGGCCGACAAAGCGTATTCTAAAAACATCGTCCCTCCCTTCCATATTGATGCGGCTTCCGCGCACACCGTAAAACCGCATCAAATCTTTTTTAAGTTGTTCGGGGTTCTCTGAATAAATTAGTAGTGTCATACTTTTACTTTCGTTCCAAACGATACCTCCAAATCATCCAGGTTAATTGTTACCGTATTCACGTCAAACTCGTCCAGGTTACTTTGTAGAATTTCGCTTGCCACCTTTATGAGCCTCATTCCTGCGTTCTGTACTTTTTCGGCGAATATTGCCTTTGTGTTATCTTGCATTTTTCATCTTCTCCTCTATTTTTTCTATTTCCTCAATCAACTTCCTGGCGTCGTTTTTGTCTAAGTAAAATTTCTGCTCCACGTTCCACGACCAGTTCTTCAAGTTGTTTTTCAAGCCTATCAGATTTTCGATATCGCCCATACTTCTTTCCCTCCGCATTCATCCGTAAAATACAGCAAGTTTTTTCCTACTAACCAGGCGGGCTCACACTTTAAAGCGTCAATCTTTACTTTGAAATGCTTGTTTCCCTCCGTATACGCTTCCATCTTTGAAAGCCCCTTGTTAACTGCAACAATCGCCTTCCCTGCTTCGTTAATAAATACATCCATCATTTATGTCCTCAATCCTTTCTTCAATAAGTTCAACCGCCTTATCAAAGGCGTCATTCATAAGGCCACATCCGCCCCGTAGTGCGTTTATATCGTCTTTCAAGTGATTTATAACTCTAAGAGCCTTTACTGCTTTCAAAAGTGCTATATCGCCCGCCGTGTTCCATTTGTGCATCTTTTTGATGTCTTCTAAGGCCTTTATATCATTCTCAAACATGTGCGCTCCTTTCACTTAAACGGCAATTCTTCAATCCCTTCGGGGATGTTCATAAAATCATCGTTTTCCTTTGCCGCAGGCGTTTCTCTCTTGTCATCTCCCTTGCTTTCTACAAACTCATGCGAGTTCACGATAATATCCGTCGTATATACCTTGTCCCCGTTCTTGTTTGTGTAACTGCCCGTCTGTATGCTACCTTCAACCGCTATCTTCATTCCCTTGTGTAGATACTTTTCTGCAAAGTCTGCACGCGCACCAAACGCAACGCAGTTCAAAAAGTCTGTTCCTTTATCCTTTCCCCTGCGGTCAACTGCTAACGTGTAACGTGCAACGGTTAACGGTTCATTCCCCTGGGTAACTCGTACCTCTGGGTCTTTTGTTAATCTTCCAATCAAAATAACGTGATTCATGCCTTTATTCTCCTTTTTGTGTGTTTGGATATATATTTGTACCCTTTGTTGATAAAAACCGCTTGTCGTGGCTTGTCGCAAGCGACAGGGCTATATATAACTTTTCCCGAATAGTTTTATAAATTCCTCACGTGTGTGTTCCTGCTCGAAAATGCTTTGTGCTTCTGCCTGCAACTCCCTATCATGTAGTCCCTTATCGTGGAGCAATGTATGGCATTCGTAGCACAGCGGGCAAATCAAGCCATATTTGTCAGCAAGTTTCCGCCGCGAACCGTGTAGCATGTGATGCATCTGCAAGCCGTACCCACGCCCGCAAATATGGCATTCAGTTCGCGAGAAGTAGTTTTTCGAGTTCGTCATAATCGTAGTCCCTTTGTCCATCAAAGTTGTTAAACCCGTTCTTCTTTTGCTTTTCGTCCTGCTTTAACGGAAACAGGCCACGCCATCCACGCACGAGTGATTGATTTATAATTGCGATTTGTTCCTCTTTTTTGTCTGATAATTTGAGTAACTCCTTTTTTGCTTCCTGCAATGCTCTTTCCGTGGTAGGTATGCGGTTCTTTTTGCGATATTCCACATAAGCCATAAAAGCATCATTCACATCGGGGTCATCGAACCAGGTTATATTTTTATTATCCTTTTCCTTATCCTTTTCCTTCTCCTTATTGGTTAGCGTTTGGCTTCCTGTTGGCTTCTGTTTGGCTTCTGTTTGGCTTGCAGGTGGCTTCGTTTTGGCTTCGTTTTGGCTTGCCTTTGGCTCACTCGCTTTTTTCTTTGGTTTTATGCCGTTTTTGTACTGTTTTATATTCGCGTCAATCGTGGGCTTCGTGATTGTGAAGATGGCCTTTGCTGTTTTTGAGGTAAAAGTCGGATTTTTTTCTGTTAGGCTGTAAGAACAAATCGCTTTTAATGCTTCCAACTGGTCACTCTCATTTTCTAACTCCATAATCGCGTCAAAATACGATTTGAAAAATGTAAAATATGGTCTATTCATTTTCACCTCTCATTTTCTTCCGCTTTTCCTGCATGGCCTGCTCGTTTTGTTCATAGTACCTTTGCATCATGCGGTCTATTTCTTCGGGAGGTAACGTTTCAATTCCCAGGGCTTTCGCTTCATCGATAATCATGTCTATAAAATTCGCCATTTCCTTAGTGGTATAATCTGAACTCCCTAAAATCATCAGATACGCTTTCCACTTGCCGTCGCTACTTTCAGAAATATATTTCCAATGGCCTTCAATCCTCCGCATGTCAACCTCGGATTTTACGGTTACGGCAATATCTGTCAAAACGCCGTATTTCTGTATCATTTCCTCGTAGATTTCATCCTTTGAGGATTTTACTTCTTCGGCAATAAGGGAGCACAACTTCCAACAATAGGCGTTCGCCTGTAGTGAGCGTCTTTCTTTATGCGGCGTGATATCGTAAAGCATGCCAGGCACAAGAGTGAAGGTAACGCTCCCCTCGAATGTGTGCCTCTGCCCGTATGTTTCACGAAACTTTAGCATTTTTGTCCTCCGCCTTGTTTAACATTACAGAAATTTTGTTCGCCTGGTCTTGTGTTAATTCTGAAAAGGCCTTAACGCCAAAACCTTCAAGCAGTTTTTCCACATTTACGTCCAGTTTTTCACAACTGGCTTCCAACGCTTTCGCATGCGCCGCGGATACCTTTTCTTTCTTGCGCTTTTCATATTCGGCCTCTTTTTCAGCCCTTTCAGCGTCCTCGGGTAAATCCTCACCCGCATACACATAAAGTCCCAGGCCGTGCCGTGCTACCGCCTTAGTCAAACTCCTCTGGATTGCCTTGTTAACATCAAACGAGGTAACACTTTCGGCGGGTATTGATTTATTCTTATAGTCCATCACTGGAAGATATTCGATGTGTTCTATGCCGTTAACGGTCACTCCTGTCTTTACCCAGGCGGTCTTCCCGTCTGTATGGTAAAAGAGCCCGTCGGCGTTTTCGTAGATTGTATAGATTGCGTCGGGGTGTCTTTTTTTGAGTTCAGCCCACGCCCACGCCCATGAAAGATAGGTCAAGCCGTTTTTCTTTTCAGTTTTAGATGATACGTCAATCCCGTTTAATTCGGTGAAGTAGTTTTGTTCCATTCTATTTTTCTCCTTCCATTACAATTCTTTTGATAGTGGCATAAGCCGCCGCCTCGCACAATAAATCATCTTTCATCTGCGGCTTTTCCTGCTCACATGTCTTTATAACTGTCAAAATGCTGTTTATGATTTGTTCCTGGTTAGTCATATTACAATTTCCTCCTTTTGTTCTGATAACCATTCGGAAGCACATTCATCACAATATGCGTCGCCGTCAAGCCTGTATAAGAAAGTGTCCTGTATATGTTGTCCGCATTTACAGCAAACAGGGCATTTCTCAAGCATTGCGTCACAATGTTCCATATATGCGTCCCAATCGCCCGCAGGGTCGTCCCTGGTAAAATCCCTCGCATATCCCCAACTCATAGCGCAATCACCTCCCCGTCTGTTTTTGTGATAAAAGTTACTTTTGACAAATCCCAGTTTTTCGTGATATAATGATATTGCCCGTGAGATACAATCCTACGTCTTGCGGGCGTCGCTGTTTTTTCACAATCACATTTTTCACCAGGGTCTAAGTTTGCCCCGCATTTTTCACAGGTTTTGAATATCATTGCTTTTCCTCCTTTCGCTTAAAATATCAAGTACCTTTTGAGGCCTTAAATCCATCGCTTCAGCAATGTCGCTTATATAAACGCCCATATCTGCCATGATGTAGATAATGGATTTGTCAACAATTTTCGGCGGGTTTACATCGCCCGAGTAGCGTGATAGAACCCTGCGCTTTTTCCTTGCCGCATCTTTTACCGCTTTTATCATTTTGTCTTTAAAAAACGGGCATTCACTAAGCGAGCAATTTCCATCGTGATAACAGATGCAATACATGCAATCATTCTTCATGCGCTCTGTTTTCTTTAACTTTCTTATTTTTCTCCCTCCTTTTCTTTCTTAGATGCTTCTGTAGGCTTTTTTTCTTACGCTTGCTCATATCATCCACCCGTTCGCGTATGCAAAAAGTCCAACGATTAAAGCACTTATGAGCGTCGTTATAGCAGGCAAAACGCTTTCGCTGTCAAATGCGCTCATGCTTAAAATCAAAACAAGTAAAGCCGTGTTAAAAATAAATTTTTTCATTCGCTTCCTCCTTTAGCATTTTTATCAAAGCCCCTGGGTCTATTGCTGTCAGCATGTTAAAAAATGCTCCTTTAAAAAAATTCTCAACTCCTAACCTCAAAGCAGGGTCACGCCGCCAATCTTCGCAGGCTTGTTCGATAATAGCGTTTGCGAGGTTTTCATAGGCTTCGTCAATGGTTGTTCTATACATGCTCCCTCCCTGTTCAGTATATCAAACAGCCGCACAAAAAAAATTATCCGTTCAATATACGTTCTTCTTCTTCGTACCGCTTTTCGCCCTTTAAAATAAGCCGTTCATCATCTGGTATGCGTAACACGTGACACAATTTGTTAATTTCAAATATTGTCAATGTCTTTGGGTCTTTTAGCCTGCCCCGATACGTGTCATAAGATACGCCGCCTGTATTCGCGCGATTATATAACTCTTTGATGGTCATGTGCCGCAGGGTTAGATTATATTTCAATATTTTGTCAAATTCTGCTTCATAACTCATTTATTCATCCTCTGGGTTAAAAAAATCGCGCACCGAAACTTCCAGGGCTTCGGCTAATCTGTAAAGGGTTTTCGTCGTCGTTGTTTTTACACGGCCTTTTTCTATGCCGTTTATCGTAGCGGCAGATATACCACTTAAAGAAGCGAGTTCAAGTTGTGTCAAACCCTTGTCCTCTCTTATGTGGCGGATTGTCTTACCTTCCTTCATTATGCACCTCCTTGTATTATATATTACACCATCTTGTGTGATAAAACAAGCATATATTTTTGATTTGTAAAATTTATTTTATTTTGTTAATATAAAAGCACGAAAGGAGGCTTTATTTATGGATATAGGAACAATTATTAAACAATATAGAACAGAGCGCGGAATAACCCTGCGGGCGTTTGCCGCTCAATGTGGTATCAGTAGCGCATATCTTTCATCACTTGAAAACGGGCGCAATCATTCAACGGGGCGGCCTATCGCCCCGACGTTCGATAAACTGGTCAAAATTGCCGATAATATGAATATCAGCGTTGACGCCTTATGCGCTCAAATGGATGACACAACGGTCAAAATTAACCAAAACGACAGGCTCGAAAAACTAATAATTCGGAAATTTCGCGAACTTGATTTGAGTGGAAAGTTGATTATTCTGCGTTCCCTGGGTATACCAGAAACGGAGTTAGAACTTGTTAAAAAAGAGGATGCAGGATAATTGATATTAAAACACGAGGAACGATATGAATGCGAAAAAATTGCCGAGTGGTAACTGGCGGGCGCAAGCGTTCAAGATAATAGACGGGGAACGCGTGAGGAAATCTTTTACTGCGCCCTCAAAGGCAGAGGCGGAGTTTTTGGCTTCGGAGTGGGTAACACGTACCACGGAAACGAAAAAGATGCCTACTATTGCCGAAGTAGTTGATAGTTATATAAAGCACCGAGAAGCCGTTTTAAGCCCTTCAACGACTCGCACCTATATTTCTATCGCGAAAGCAATTTCGGCGCGTTTTGGGCGCATTGTCGCAAGCGACGTCACATCAGAACAGTTGCAGGCATATATCAACGAACTTGCAATGGAAAAATCAGCGAAAACGGTTAAGAACTATATCAATCTTTTAATACCTGCGCTCAATTCTGTTATGCCAGAGCGGCGATATAATGTAAAATATCCGCAACGCGTGCCGCCGACTTATAACGTACCAAACGACGAGGCCGTTAGGGATTTAATCGAAGCCGCATGCGGGGAATTAAAGATTGCCATATTGTTAGGAGCGGTCGGCGGTTTGCGCCGCGGGGAAATCTGTGCCCTAAAACATGAGGATATCCTGCGGGCTTCAAATTCCATTTATATACATGCGGACATAGTACGCAATAAAGACGGGAAATGGATTTACAAGCCAGTTCCAAAAACATCGGCATCGGTGCGCAGAATAACGCTTCCGAAAGTAATAATTGACCTTATCCCAGAAGGTAACGGGTTTATCATAAATCACCCGCCGTCATGGATAACGGATAGTTTTTGCCGCCTGCGTAAAAAATTCGGCCTTAAATGCCGTTTTCATGACCTGCGGCATTATTGCGCATCATATCTTCATTCAATCGTGGGAATGCCAGACCAATACATCCAGGAACGCGGCGGATGGGCGAGCGATGGTACTTTAAAAAATGTCTACCGCAACACAATCACGGAAAAGTCTGTAAAATTCGCCAAACAAGCAAACGACAGTTTCACCGCAGACATATTATCGGGAATTATATGATTTCGTGTGCATTTTCGTGTGTACTACCTGGCAAAAATGCACATATTTTTCCCATATTAAAGCCAAATAAAAGACAACGAAAAACCCCTGCGAGCCTTATAGTTGCAGGGGTTTCCGTGTGTTCTGGGTGTATTTGTTGAAATGCCGATGGCGGGACTTGAACCCGCCAGGTGGCACGCTTCAACCGTTTATTTTACGGGGATTTTCATTTTTTGTGTGCACTTTCGTGTGTAATAACCCTTCTTATACATTCCTTGATAAAGCCTTGTTTGCTATCCGCTTTTCTAAGTCTATCCAGTATATCCGCGTCCGTTTCATTGTTCAATTTAAGGTATACTCGCGTCGTATGCGCCGCGTCATATTTTGCTTGAGCCTTGTCCCTGGCTTTCCTCTGTTCTTCTGTCATAGGTGCGCTCCTTTCGGGTCTATTCTAACACTTCGATATATCCGTTGTCAAAGCCTATAAAATGTCCCGAAAGTTCCATTTCACGCCCGTATGCTTCAAAATCGAAAAAGCATTGCAGATTTTCGGGTATGCTATCGAGCAAGCCTGTTTCCTCCGCCCACCTTATAGCAACATCCTCCATGCTGTCACAATCATAATATACAATGCAATCGTCCATGATTTCCAGGGCTCTTTCTAAATCGTAAGTATCATTCAAAAGTGCCTTCACGATGATTTCCTGCATTTCATCCAGGTCGTCAAGGGTTTCCGCGATTTTATTAAGGTTTTCCAGGTTGTCATATTCCCCTATACGCATAAACTCGCATTCATAATCGCTTATAAAAAACTCCTCGTATTCCTGCCCGAAATCCCCGTAATAATGCACATCATCATGTGATACGCCTATCTTGTCAAAGGCCGCCGCAAGTTCTTCGTCCGTTGCAGGCAATTCAAGCCAGGTAAAAACCAATTCTCCCTCATTATATTTTCCCAGGTTCGTCAAAGCAATGTTCATCATATTTGTTCCCTCCTTATACTAATTCGCAAAGTTCGTCATACTCTGCTTTTTTACGTTTCCATTCCTGCGCTATAATTTGCGCCCGCCAGGGATTGTCCTCTTTTAAGCCCTTGTTCCACAAAGCATCTAATTCCTGTTTGCGTTCCCTAAGTTCGTCCACATCATGTTCTAATTCACACATATCACTCACCTCCTTTATATATTCTCAAAGCCTGCTTCCGCATCTCCTCCCATAAGCCATTCGCTTTTAAATAAGCCTCTAATTCTTCAAGTGTCATGCGCTGTGCCTTTTTTAAATCGTTAAGGGCTTTTTCGAGGTACGCCTTAGAGTATGTCATATCAGCCCAAACCTCACCTGCTCTATGTAATTCTTCAATGATTTCTGTTTTCTTCATATCCATGTCCTCCTTTATTACGCCAATTTTTCAATCAAAGCCAATAGCATTTCGTGTTCCTGCCAGGTTATTTTCTCCCTCTGAAATGCCACATCTATTCCATCATCACCATAAAAAACATTATTCATCGCGTCCTGCATGTCTTTCGCTTCAATTATCCTTTTAATAAACTTTTTAAACATAACAGTTTCCTCCTTTACTTCATCCACCCGTATACGAGTGAGGCGTTTTCGTACTTGGCTTCCAGGTATTGCTCCCATTCTGCACGGTATGCGTCATAATCATCGTCATCGAGTTCGTCGATTTCCGCGCCCTTAAAGTTGTGCGTTTTTACAAGCCATTCCTTAAAATCAAAATCTGTGTTCTTCATATCCTACTCCTTTCTGGGGAGGCTCATGCCTCCCAACTCCATTCGATATCGTTTGTGTCCTTGTTAATAACCTGCACTTTAACCACATCCCTGTGCCATCTCTTTGCGATGTTGTTTATCCAATTATTTGCGTCCTTGATAGCATTCTCGCAAGTTTTAAAACTTGTCTTCGTAACAAACTCGCCTTCCTTCTCCCAATGCCTGTATGTCATAATTTGTAAAAACCTTCTCTCTCCCATTTCTTTTTCCTCCTTCGGGGTGTTTTGTGTTACCTGTTGAGTATAATATAGCATAGGTGCGTACCTATTGCAACTCCTCTCTTAAAAATTTTTTAAAAAAATGCAAAAAAAAGAGGACATCAAGTGATGTCCCCTAATTTCAACATGAAATTCTGATAAAGATTTGGATTGAGTACCTGGAGCGCGTCCATAAGTTCATCCAATAACGCAAAAACCTTCCGCTCGTCTTTGCCAGTTACGGCACGCAGGAAAGCCGAGTTTCCATATTGTTCGACCCCGCCTGCGCTGTTACTATACCGCGGCGGCGATGTGCCTAAGTGGTCAAGCACGGTATAAATCGCCGCAAGTTTTTCGCAGTTTTGTATCGTATGCCGCCCGTCTGACAGTTCGTTTATAGCATCAAGCAATTCCGCCTCATTATACATTCTGAACCTGCTTTATCCATTTTCTTATCATGGCTTTGCTTTCTTCATCCTGCATCCCATGTTCAATATCGCGCAGTTCTTCAACGAGGTTGTCCTTGTCGCGGCTGTAACCCCTGCGGCTGTATTCGTCGCCCCTGCGGTTATAATATGAATTGTCATCCATATAATCAGCATATCTTCCCATGCTGTCGCGCCTGCGGCTTGAATATCCTGCGCCTTCCATTGCTTCAATAGTATCAATAGATTTAATAGAATGAGTGATTTTATCCACTAAATCTAAAGAACCCGCAGATAACTCGCCTTTTTTTGTAATTCTATCGAGTTCGTGTTTGAGCATTTCCTTTAATTCGTGCATAATATCCCTCCTATGCTATTCTATTTATAACAAGATTTGCGTTCTGTACTTCAATCAACGGCGTCGGCTCTGTGGTAGCGTCGTCGGTAGTTGCATCAACCGAACGCACGGATACACTAAAACAGCATCCCTTCGGAACTGTGATTATCGCTGTGCTTGTGACGTTACCATACTCGCCAACCGCCGCGGGAGTTATTATTGCTCTACTCGTCAGCCTGGGTTCACCGTTAACCGCAATCGCCACCGCAATCGGGGACACAGCCCCGCCCTCGGGGATTGCGATATTGCCGTTGAATGTTACCTGGTAACGCGCGAAACAATTATTAGTGACACCGCGGAGAATAAAAATACCTGTTTCATCTTCGTGGTAGATACATCCCTTTGTGCAAGGTATAGAAGCCGTGAACAGGACGGGCGCATTTAAGGCCACGTTCTGAACCGCGTTTGCTAAATATTCAGCCATGTTGTCACCTCCGTTATGCTACGCCGCAACCGCATCCGCCATTGTTGCAGGTGAAAATCGGTGTTCTGCCATAAACAGGCGTCGAGGGAACAGGGCAATTTGAAAGTCTGTTGTATAACTGGTCAACCTCATTCGCGAAGCCCTGTGAGATGAATGCGTTCTGTGCTGTCTGACTTTCGCGGAGCGTTGCCATGTTTAACTGTGAACGGAGATTATCGTTTTCACGCTTAAATCCGTCGAGTTCTAACTGGCACAATTTGTCGAGAACCGCCTGCGTGTTTCTTGTCTGGGAGTCAATAATATCCCTTGTGTTCTGCATTGCCTGGGTTCTGTCTGCGCAGTTTTCGGTCGCAACCGTGTATTTCAAATCCGCAAGGCCTGCGCGGTTTTCGCAACAACAATTCTGTAAAGCGGTCTGAATGCCGAACATCTGTTGCATGTCTGCCATCTGACGCGCGTTTGCGCCCTGCTCTACGCCTGCGAAGCCGTTAGTGAGTGCCATCTGCATGTCTCCACAACATCCACAAATCTGCGTAGATAAAGCCGATATTCCATCGCGTACCGATGTGATATTATCGTTAATCTTTGCATCGCGGAAACCGTTGTTTGTGTTTGTGTTGATACCCTGCTGTCCTGTTAACAGACAGGGGAAGTCATAGCCGCCGCCGTAACCGCCGCCGAAGCCATTGCCGCCCCATCCGATAAGTAAAAGCAGGATTATCCATCCCCAATCACCGCCGAAGCCGCATCCGCCGTTCCCGTTTGTGTTGCACATAGGAGCAACGGGCATGACCATTCCATTCGTTTCATCTGTTAATGCCATTTCTTTTTCCTCCTTTAGATTTTTAAGGTTAGTGACTACCCTCTAAGCGGATAGCCAGTTTATATCAAGGCGCGCGCAACCCTAATATTTCATAATATTCTGTAAAATCGGATTGTTCCGCATGTTCATCGCGTTGTTGACTTGTGCCTGCGATACCTGCCCCGTGTTCAAAAGATGCTGAATAATCTGGTTCGGGTCGGTTATGCCCTGCGGCACTTGAAAGCCCCTGCTCATTAAAATCTGCGCGGGGTTAGACATCAATCTTTGTAACATGTTATTCATCACTTTCCGCCTCTTTCTTTTTTGCTATGGGTTTCTTTGTCTTTAATGCGTTTATATCCGCCTGTAAAGCCGTGACGTCCGCGACAAGCGCGTCAAAATCGTTTTTCGTAACATACTTGCTCTCTTGCCTTTCGGGCGCGATTTCGGCTTGCTGTGCCGTTTCATCCTCTATTAAACGATACTTTTTAAAAACAGGCCGCTCCAACGGTGAAAATCCCATTGTTTTAGTATAGATGAACGGTGATGTTTCATCCATGAACGTCACGCTGTTTCCAGGTGCTATCGGGCAATTCCTGGCCTCCATTTCGTTTCGTACGTTTATCAAACTTGTCTGATTTTGCTGATAATAATTTTGTGGAAACATTTTTCACCTCCAAAAATAAAAAATCGGAACTTCCTGCCCGCTGTCCCACGTGTCAAAATAGTCCCCGTCTATTACGGCGACAACGTGGCTTCCTGTGGCTAAAATATAAGTCCCGTTCCTGTGGTCACGACAAAAATCTTTTATCGTGTAATTGTTGTTCGGTATCATTTCCCTTTTCCACCCTAAGTCTTCCAGGTATGCGCTCCAAACATTGTTCGAGGACGGCATATCGCACATGATAAATCCTTTACGTGTGAGGTCGCGATATGTTTCCTCCCATGTGTCATCGTTAGCAATACACAAAGCGCGTATCACACAATCGCCGACTCTTTGGTTGCAGGGGTTCGGATTTGCTTTTACAAACATGTTTTTATCCTCCGCTTATAATTTAAGCATAAAAAATACACCCGCGGAATGAACCGTGAGTGCATTTTTTGGGTATTTTGAGAGGTGACTATAGCCTTTTAAATAACTGTTCTTGTGCCCTATATACTATCTTTTTCGTTTGCCTAACGCTTAAATCAAATTCCTCCGCAAGTGGCTCATAATATATTCCATCTATCAGCCGCCGTTTCAGTATCTTTCTATCCCTTTCGCTGTGGATATGTTCATCTATTAGTGAAGCGATTTGAGTGTTTGTATATTCTTTCATCGCCTGCGTACCCTTGTTCCCCGTGCATTGCCATTTTTACGTCTACGGATTCTCCTGCGGCGAGTTATTGTTAATGTCTGCCCCATTGAACTCCCCTATCATATTCATTCCCTCCCCGTCCTGGGAGTATACTGTCGATTCGGTTTCTGTAATATAATCAAACTGCATCCAGTGATACAACCACAAACCATTCGACATGAATAAAAGCACAATAGTCATTATCAAGGCGATAACCAATCTTTTCGCCTGGCGTTCTGCCCTTGCCATTGCGCTTTCATAAACTATATAAGGAACGGTCAACTCTCTATTGCTTTCCAGGTTTTCGCCCCTACTATTCCGTCTATCATCACACATGTTTCTATATTTGCCTTTTGAAAGTCCTTTACTGATTGCTCGGTTTTGATACCGAATATTCCATCTGCTACACACGGGAAACCCTTTTCCGTGAGTTTTGTCTGCAAGTAAACCACATGCTCGCCTCTACTGCCCTTTTTTAACAGCGGGCGGAATATCGGCCTGTTTGGTTTACAATATAATTCCCATTCACTTTCGGGGATATAGGATTTATCGAGGTCTAAGTCGCCGCCGTAATTCGGCAAACGCCCCGTCGATGTATATTGAAAGATAAGGGGTTTGTCCCATGCGCCAAAACTTTTTCCATCCGTCCAGGGATTATCTTGATAGCCCGTCGGCTTTTTGTTTTTATACTGCGCAACCCACAAGGGGAATGATGCGTCCCACATGTATTCGCGACATACGCTTTTTGACATGTAGATAAACGGGTGGATATTTGTTTTTTGGTATACATACCGCAACCAATCAACCGCGTACCCGTGATTTCCGAATACCATGTTTTGGTCGCGTTCCCAATCAAGAACGAGTATGGCCTGCCCGATGTAATCTTTAACCACGTTCAAAAAGTGGTCGGCCTCTGCCCTATACCCGCCGCCGCCTGCGTAGTGATAAACGCCGATTTTCTTGCCGTGTTTTACTGCGTCGGTGATTTGTTTGGAAAACTCTTTTGAAACGTACGACGTGCCCTGTGTGGCCTTGACAATAACAAAATCACACGGCACATTTCCGAGATTTATCCCTTTTTGATACCTGGATATATCAATTCCGTTCATCGGTGCTTTCCCCGCTATCTGCCAGGCCTTCGCCGATTGCGTAACCAATAACGGACGCGCCTGCCATAATCAAGGCCGCTATCTGCGCCGCCTCGTTCTGCGTGCCGCCGCATGCAATTATCAGCATAGAAACAAACGACGCCAGGGCTAACCAAAATTTCCGTGATGTTAACTTCCTAACAATATCGTCCTTTTTCATTTGTTACCCCTTTTCAAATCATCTACAGCGTGTTCCAGTTGCGAAACCTTTGTTTCAAGAACAGGGATGCGCGATGCGAAATTATTATGTTTTTGAACTTCTTCCCGCAGGGCGTCGATTTTTGTATCTGTTACGGCCTGCGCAGTCAAAATCTTCCCCTCGATGGTTTTATTGCTCGATGTATTCGTAACAATAACTCCACACAAGGAAAGACCGCCCGTTATAAATGCCACTATTATCGCTCCCAGAACCGCGTCCATTGTTTTACTCCTTTTTTTGTAGAATACCATACAAGGACTATGAAATTCTATGTGGACTTTTTAACTGAACAGGATAATCGCTGTTCCCTGTTCTCCTGCCCTAACATTGTTCTTCGCAACACCAAGCTGACCTTCTGTTCCTTTTGATGATGTAGGAATCATGATTGCGTTATCTGATACAAGCTGATAACAAGCCGCACCAAGAAAGACATAATTCCCGATAATATATGGAGTTGTCGTTGATTTAA
>ODAI011608767.1_pt1 | contig 14080 bp, 7 predicted proteins | sample 1539321 | NCBI WGS metagenome assembly ODAI01 (sample SAMN02144231, study PRJEB22623) | gut metagenome | biome: sheep rumen | host: Ovis aries | place: New Zealand
ATCTTCTGCACACCCAGCTGACGCAGAATCTGTGCGCCACACCCATAGTCGCGCTCGTCGGGCTTGAACCCGAGGTGTATGTTGGCATCCACCGTGTCCAGTCCTTCCTCCTGCAACTTGTAGGCAGCAATCTTGTTCATCAGCCCTATGCCGCGACCTTCCTGGTTGAGGTAAACGACTACGCCTTTGCCTTCCCGCTCGATGAGTTCCATCGCCTTGTGCAGCTGTTCGCCACAGTCGCAACGCCTACTGCCGAAGATGTCACCCGTCATGCAACTCGAGTGCATGCGAACCAGTATGGGCTCGTCCTCACTCCACTCTCCCTTGAACAGGGCCACATGTTCCAGGCCATTGCTCTTCTGCCGGAAGGGGACAATACGGAAGTGTCCGTGCTCGGTAGGCATGTCGGCCTCAACACCTTTCTCCACCAAAGATTCACGTTGGAGCCGGTATGAGATGAGGTCCCTGATGGAGATAATCCGCAAACCGAAACGTTGGGCCACCTCCTGCAGCTGGGGCATACGAGCCATCGTGCCATCCTCGTTCAGTATCTCGATGAGGGCTGAAGCAGGCTGCATACCAGCAAGGCGAGCCAGGTCGATAGCGGCCTCGGTATGTCCGGCGCGACGCAGCACGCCTTTGTCTTGGGCATAGAGGGGATTAATGTGGCCCGGCCGTCCGAAGTCGGCAGGTTTGCGCTCAGGGTCGGCCAAAGCGCGGATGGTGGCAGCCCGGTCGTGGGCACTGACACCGGTGGTGCAGCCATCCAGCAAATCCACCGTCACGGTGAACGGTGTCCCCAGCATCGAGGTATTCTCCTCTACCTGATGGGGCAGTTGCAGTTCCTGCGCTCGGCTGATGGTGATGGGAGCACATAGCACTCCACGACCATGCTGAAGCATGAAATTCACTTTCTCCGGAGTAATGGTCTCAGCTGCCGTGATGAAGTCCCCCTCGTTTTCGCGGTCTTCATCGTCCACCACAATGACGAACTTACCCTGTCGGAAGTCTTCGATGGCCAATTCAATGTTTTTCAGATTCTCGTCCATATCTAGTTAGATTCGTTTTCCAATTTCTCAATTCTATCGATAATCACTTGTGACTTATCTTCTATCACATTCATATCACGAAGCAATCGCAGGCGATAGCGCCAGATGCGCAGATAGAAGAACAACCCGACGGGCAACAGAATGCCGGCCACCATATTGCGCCGCGCATCGTGGAACGGACGGGTATGGGCATCAGGTACCAATACGGGCAATTCGTTCAGCGTGCCCAGGATAATCTTGTCCCTGCTGTTGTGAAGTTCTTCCACAAGGTGCTCCAGACGCTGGTCGATGTCGATGACTTTGGCATCCTCCTCATACTCGAAGAATATTCTCCAATAGTTGGGCATGCGTACGAGATGATGTTCTTCGGTATACTTCTTGCAATCGGTCTGCAACTGGGATAACTCGTTGCACAACGAAGGATAGTCGGGGTCGTGGATAATCACTTCCTTGCGGTTGAGTTTACGCGATTCGCGCAGTCCGAACAACCGCATAATAAACATTCGGTAGCCGTCCATGTTAAACACGGCCGAATCCTGATTAGCCTTGTAGGTGAGGAATACGCCGATGGGGGTCAGCACTATGCTACTCAGCCATACGCCGAAAGCGATGTTCCATGTGCCGCTTTTGGCCAACTTCTCGCCACCGGAATTCACTATGTAATAGAAGATGAAGATGCTGACACCAATCACCACGGGCAGCCCCAGTCCGCCCTTGCGGATGATGGCACCGAGAGGAGCGCCTATAAAGAAGAAGATAAGGCATGCCAACGAATAGGTAAACTTGCGGTGCTGCTCCACTTTATGAATGCGCAGGTTGCGGTTCTCCTCATCCGATATGAGGGCCCGGAATTCGTACTCCGCCTTCAGTTGTCGCACCTTAGTGGTTGCCGTCCGGACAGCGCCCTGCAACTGGTCATGGGTAAGACGAACGTAGAGCGAGTCGAAAGGCTCCGTCTGAGGAACTTGAGCAACAACCTTGAGCGAGTCCTCGCCACGCTTCATATAGAAGCCGCGTTCCATCACGCTGTGTCGCTCCATGTTGTAGAGGGCTTGCCCTGTACTGTCGATGCGATGCTCCAGCGAATCAATACCTTTCCAGATGCTCTTCAGTCCCTTGGTCTGTGCATTGCCGGAAAAGAGTGTAGCGTCCATGACATTGAAGTTCCCGTCGAATGCTATCAGGTCCACCTCGTGGGTAAATGTCTCGCGCATGTAAGGAACCTCTGCCCGCATCATATTGGCCGAGCGTGCATCCATATTGCGGAAGCGTTCGCCATTGTACAGTGTCAGCATCAGATGCATCTTGTCCACCGTACTTTGCAAGCGTGCCGAGTCGGCCAGCACAATCTGCGTATCTTCTTGGGTGTTCGTATTGGTGTATATCATCACACCATAAAGCATGCCCGTCTCCTTGTCTTTATGTTCGACAAAGATATTGTACCCTGGAATCTCGCTATAGAATTCTCCCTCCGGAATCTCCAGTTCTGGCGACTTCTGCTTCATCGACCACAGCAGAGCAGCCAATTGCTTGGAGGCTTCGGGACCAACATTGTTCTGGAAATAGAAACTGGCGCCCGACAGAAGGAGAACGATGAAGACGAGTGGACTGAACACACGCAGGAGTGGAATACCTGCAGCCTTCATCGACAACAGTTCCAGTTTCTCACCCATATTGCCGAACGTAATCAACGAGGCCAACAATACAGCAGGGGGAATAGCCACAGGCACAAAACTCAGGCCCATATACCAGAAGAACTGTGCCATAACCTTCATGGAAAGTCCCTTTCCGATGAGTTCCTCCAGGTATCGCCATGTGTATTGCATCATATACACAAACAGACACACGAAAAACGTTGCTGCAAGCAGTTGCAGAAATGCTTTCATCGAAAATGCATCCAATCGTTTGATTATCCTCATTCCTTTTGTGTACGTTCTATACGCGTGTACGTCTATTTGAGCATGCAAAGATACAAAGAAAATGTTGATGTTCGAAGTAAATAGGTGTTAATAATAAAAAAAAATATCAAAAATTCTTTGCAGATTCAGATTTTCTGCCTACCTTTGCACCGCGTTTCAGAAAAAGGGCGCATTTAAGACACAATGTTGGCGGGATAGCTCAGCTGGTTAGAGCGTCGGATTCATAATCCGAAGGTCAAGGGTTCAAGTCCCTTTCCCGCTACGAAAAAGACGACCTTTCGGGCCGTCTTTTTTGTTATATATCCAGAAACAAATCAGGGGGGCATCGATGGTTCGATGCCCCCCTGAAATATTGAAATAACTGTTATTTACAAATTGGGATTATCCTTGCCCCAATCGGCAACGGCGGGAATAATGCCCAGTTCGATGATTTCGTCACGCATCTTCTGCAGGTGTTCGTAAGATGCCTGCAGAGCAGCCATCTCCTCCTCTGTGCCCTCGGGAGCAGTGAAGTGCACACCATCCTTGTCGATAACGGTGGGCATGGCCATCATTACATTCTTGAAGCCACACTTGTCGCAGTTCACATAGCAACCAGCAGGCCACTTGAAGGGCTCGCCACCCATGGCACCCTCAATCATCTTCACAGCCTGATAGGCAGGGCTCTGGAACGAAGAACGTCCGCGCAGCTTGATGATGTTGCTGCCACCCTGAGTGGTCATGTGCTTAATCTCAGCCCAACGCTCTGCCGACAGGGGCAGTTCGCACAGGGGCTTGCCATCGATGAGGGCCTTGCTGGCAAAAACAGCCATCTGCTCGCCGTGGCCACCATAGGTGTAAGCATTGGTCACCTTGTCCTGCTGTACGCCGAACTCCTGTGCCAACTGCTGCTGCAGACGGGTGCTGTCGAGAGCTGCCAGCGAAGTCAGCTGATTGGGCTTCAGACCAGAATGGATGAGAGCCGTCAGAGCCGTAACATCGGCGGGGTTGAAGATAACGACAACGTGCTTCACGTCGGGGCAATACTTCTTGATGTTCTCACCGAAGTCAGCTGCAATCTGGCAGTTACCCTTCAACAGGTCCTCACGGGTCATGCCTTCCTTACGGGGAGCGCCACCGCTGGAAATAATATACTTGGCACCGGTGAAAGCCTCTTTGGGGTCTACCGTGTAGGAGATGTGTGCACCGGGGAAGGCGCAATGGCACATTTCGTCGTAAACGCCATGTACACCAGGCTCATAGATGTCATACAAGCAGATGTTGGGTGTCAGTCCCAGCATCAAAACACTCTGCACCATGTTGGAGCCAATCATGCCACCGGCACCAACAATCACAAGTTTTTCTTCAGTTAAAAAAGCCATAATTGTGTATGTTTTTAAATGGTTGTTTGTTATTTTCACCGCAAATATACGGAATAAATGTGAAAACGCCAAATAAATTTGTATAATCAATCTCTTAATCATACCTTTGTACTCATGAAGATGGAGGTGAAGACTCGCAGACACATAGCCGCATGGTTGCTGGTGCGAGGAGCATGATGACCACGAGGAAGTGACGCCCAAGAATCCCTGGGTCTACAACCAGAGCTTCAGTATTCCGGCTGGCAGCCAGACCTATTCGGCCAGTGTCGACATCGCCATTCCCCAAGACATCGACCCCGGCGACTACCACTTCATGATTCGCGTCACCGACCGTGCCGGATGGCAGGAAATAAAATCTGTGGCCATTGAGATTGAAGAATAAGATTTTTTTCGTATCTTTGGCAGAAATTACTGCAAATAGATTAACATGGCAGAACATCTGGAAATAGCAAAGGGTAGCAAGGCGGACAAATATGCCGCCTTGCTACCCCAAATAAAAAGCGTGGTGGAGGATGAACCCGACCTGATAGCCCGCATGGCTAATGTGGCCAGCATGATACACGAGACCTTCGGCTTCTGGTGGACGGGATTCTACCGGGTTATCGACACCGAGAACGCCGAACGGCCTCAAGAACTGGTATTGGGGCCGTTCCAAGGACCGCTGGCCTGCACACGGATAAGGAAAGGTCGGGGGGTATGTGGCACAGCATGGGCTGAAGACAAGACCCAGGTAGTCCCCGACGTCAATCAGTTCCCAGGTCACATTGCCTGCTCTTCGGCCTCCAGAAGCGAAATTGTTGTTCCCCTGCACAATGCCGAGGGACACGTCACAGCCGTACTTGACATTGACAGCGAACTGCTTTCCACTTTCGACGACACCGACAAAGTCTGGCTGGAAAAGATAGTAAAACTCGTTGAAGCCCCATACAACCCTTCCTGAGCAATCACAAACCTATATATAATAAATGTATGCTATGAAAGACCTCACCCCTCTTCGTCAATGGCTGCGCGAGCACAATCTTGCCGCCTTCATATTCCCCAGTACCGACCCGCATGCAAGCGAATACGTCCCCGACCATTGGAAAACTCGCGAATGGGTCTCAGGCTTCAATGGTTCGGCCGGAACTGCTGTGGTCACACTCAATCGTGCTGCCGTTTGGACAGACAGCCGCTATTGGCTGGCAGCTGAGGAGCAACTGGCAGATACGCCCTTCGAGGTTGTCCGTTGTCGCCGAAACACGGCAACGGCAGAAGAACTGATAGCGTGGATTAACCAAGAAAATACACACAACGAAAACTTGGCAGTGGGCATCGACGGCTGGTGCGTGGTGGAAAGCTATGCCGAAAGTCTGCAAAATGCGGCTATGGCAGCCGGGATGACGCTTCGCACAGACTTGGAGCCGGCATCTAAGTTGTGGACCGACCGACCGGAACTTCCCACTTTCCCCATTCAGATTCAGCCCCTGGAATTCGCTGGCGAAACGGCCCAAGACAAAATGAAACGCATCCGTGAAGCCGTGTATGCCACAGGTGCCAACGCCACCATCATCACTCAGTTGGACGAAATCGCATGGACGCTCAACCTGCGCGGCTGCGACGTGCATTGCACACCGGTATTCGTGGCCTATTTGGCTCTGCTGCCCGACAAAACTATCCTGTACACCAACCTGGATAAGATTACCCCCGAGGTGGCGCAATATCTTTCCGACATACATGTCCGCACTGCGCCCTATCAAGCCATTGCCGAGCACCTACGACAGAGCAACGACTTGCGAGGTCTGCGTTTTCTCGTCGACCCGGATACCACCAACAATGTCATCTTCGAATTGCTGTGCCTCATCGACACCATTGACAATCGCCCGGCCTTCCCCGACGACTTCTACGCCAACGCCGCCAACATTGCCATTGCCAACAGAGCGCCCATTGCGTCTCCCGTCATCGTGCACCCGAGCCTCATCGCTCCGATGAAAGCCGTCAAGAACGACGCTGAGATTGCCGGCTATCGAAGCGCCATGCACAAGGACGGTGTAGCACTGGTGAAATTCCTGCGATGGCTCACGACGGGAGAATGGAAAATGGACAATGGGAAATGGACGATGAACGATGAGGTGGTGACTGAGATGAGCATAGACCGCAAGCTGACCGCCCTGCGTGCCGAACAACCGCTGTTTCGCGACATATCGTTCGACACCATTGCCGGATATGAGGCACACGGAGCCATCGTCCACTACGAGGCTACGCCCGAAACCGACATTCCGTTGGAGCCGCGAGGACTTCTGCTGCTGGACAGCGGCGCACAATACCAGGACGGAACAACTGACATCACACGCACCCTCGCTCTGGGCCCGTTGACTGAAGAAGAGCGAACCGACTACACCCTGGTTCTGAAGGGCCATATCCGACTGGCCATGGCCAAGTTCCCCTCAGGCTGCAGTGGCACGCAGTTGGACGTACTGGCCCGCTATGCCATGTGGCAACAGGGTCAGAACTTCCTGCATGGCACGGGGCACGGCGTGGGCTCTTATCTCAGTGTGCACGAGGGACCCCACCAAATACGCATGAACTACATGCCCGCTCCCCTGGTGGCCGGAATGACGGTGACCAACGAACCGGGCATTTACAAGGCAGGCCGGCACGGATGCCGAACCGAGAACACCCAACTCATTACGCACTATTGCGATGGTGAGTTCGGCGAATTCCTGCAATTCGAGCCCCTGACGCTTTGCCCCATCGACACCACCCCTATCCGTCGCGAGATGATGCTCCCCGACGAGATTCAGTGGCTCAACAGCTACCACCAGCATGTCTATGACGAGCTGGCCCCCATGCTCGACGACGAGGCCGACCGCCAATGGCTGCGCCAAGCCACAAAGGAGATTTAGCTTTCGGAATAATCAGAGTATTCGGAATAATCTGAATAATCAGAAATATCAGAGTAATCAGAAATATCAGAGTAATCAGAAAATATCAGATAATATGGCAATAATCAAGAAACTTAATGGCATGCCCGCCCCCCGCTTCGGCCGGCACTGCTATTTCAGCGAAGGAGCGGTCATTGTGGGCGATGTGGAGATGGGCGACGACTGCACCGTCTGGTTCAATGCTGTCGTCCGCGGGGATGTGCACTACGTCAAGGTGGGCAACCGCACCAACATACAGGACAACTCCTGCATCCACACACTGAATGGCAAGGCACCTTGCATCCTGGGCGACGATGTCACCATCGGACATTCCGTAACGCTGCATGGCTGCGAGGTCAGAGACGGTGCACTCGTAGGCATGGGAGCCACCGTACTGGACCATGCAGTCGTGGGGCGCGGCGCCATCGTGGCAGCCGGTGCCCTGGTGCTTTCGAACACACAGATTGGAGACGGCGAACTATGGGGCGGAGTCCCAGCCAAGTTCATCAAAAAGGTGGATCCCGAACAGGCACAGGCCCTGAACAAGACGTACGCCGCTCACTACATCGAGTACAGCGACTGGTTTCGCGAAGCCGACAGCAACCCGGAGAACACGCAGGTGGTCACAACCAGCGAGGAATACAAATAATCCGCCTTATCGCAAGACCTTCAATCACCTTATCGCAAGACCTTGCGACCGCGATGGATGTAGATGTTCTTGCCAGGCAGGCGGCCGGATGTGCCTTTCAGCGTGTAATAGTCAGAAGACAGATCAGACTGAAGAGCATCGGCGACCCGACCAACGACCGTAGCCTCACTCTCGTACTCCGACAGGTTTGCAACAAAGTTGATGTCGTGGATCTCGCACGAACCGTCGCTGGCGGATGAGGTCAGTCCGAAGATGGTTTGTCCCATACAGACGCTGGGGCGGTCGCCCGAGAAGTTCTCGTAAAGTCCGCTTTTAGTCAAATCCCAGGCTATGATGGCCTGGGATTCATTGTTTACAGTGATGCGTTTGCGTGTGGTGGGCTTCACTTGCGAGGCATGGTTCGTGCCATTCAGCCACCACAGATAGGAGTGTGTGTCGCTCAGGCTCAGTCCCGTGCCCCGCACCACCAGGTAGATCTGCGACTTATCTATGTCATAGTCGAGGTCGTTGTACTTCATCGTCAGGGCTATATTGTTGTTGCCCTTGCTTTTGGCTTTTATCACATTGCGTTCCATGTCATAACTGATGGCACTGGCCGGGATGCGGTTGGCGTCGCCCGTTGTCCAGTCGGAGGCACGAAAGCGATAGGTGTGGTCCTCGGGTGTATAGTCCTTCATCAGGCGCATGCCATACAGGCCGGGATTGGGAGTTCCGCCGGTTGCCGACAGACGAACCACGAACTTGTCCTTTGCCTTTCCCCTTGAACGGGTGGCAATTTTCTCCGGGATGGGGAACTCTACGTTATAGAAGCCGTTCTCTGCACCCTTCACGCTGGACGGAATGGTGATGGAGGCTATGGTCTGTCCATCGACAGTGAGGGTAGCCTTGCGCCCCTTGTCGGCTGTGGTGAAGCGACACATGATGGAGAGTTGGCTGGTCACTCCGTCTTTGTTGTACAAGGAATACTGCACGTAGCCGCCGGCCTGTGCGTCGCGATAACTCTCGCCATTGTAGTTGCCCTTGCCGGAGTTGCTGGAGTAGTTATACTCGTGCCCAGCCTCGCTCTGCTGTTCGCCTGGAACGACGAAGTCCAACGTACGGGCCATCAGTGCCTCGTTCTCAGCTTCACGCATGGCCATGTCGCTTTGGGCAAAGGTCTCGGGTGTCTGCTGATACCAGTAACACATATAGCGTTGGTGGTGAATCTGATAGAAGGGAACAAGCTTCAGCGAAGTCCACTTATAGGTCTCCACACCCGGACGTGAAGCGTCGATGGTGAAACTGAGGTTGGTCGAGCGCAGGCGTTCGATGCGCTTCAGCACATCGGCACGATTGCCGATGAGCAACGGTGCCGACAGCAGGTTCTTCATCGTGGCCATCGAGCCCGGCGCATGGTCCATACGTCCGTCCTTGGCATATTCGTTTTGTAACTTCTCGTAGGCCAGGCCTGTGGATTCGGTATCACCCTCAGCAGCGGCCGTGGTGGCTGCTCCCAGCAAAATGGGACCAAACTTGAAGGCAATGTAGTCAGTATAGTTGGGGCACTCCTCGTAGCGCAACTGCATGTCGAGCGTAATGAGGATGCGGTCGCCCACCTTCCAGTCGCGCGTTTCCTTAATATAATAGGCCTTTCCGTACTCCACCTCGTGGGCCACCTTCTCTCCGTTCACCGACCAGTCGAACTGCTTACCAGCCCATTCGGGATGGCGGAAGGCGATGGTGTAGCGCCCGGCCTTGCCGATAACGAGTTCGGTGGTATTCGTGTTGGGGAAGTTGGTTTCCTGGGTAATCACGAAGTCCTCGTTCTCCAGACGCGAAGCCGTGAACAGGTTGACGTAGAGCACATCCTTGCCCTCGTGGGTATAGATGAAGTGGCCGTACTTCGAATGGTTCTCCATACCCGTACCCACACAGCACCACATGCCCATGTTGGGCTGCGAATAGATGCGGTAACCCTGGGGACGCAGTGTGGTGAAGTAGACGTAACCGCCCGTTGTGGGGTCCTGGGTGGAGAGGATGTGGTTCCACATGGCGTTTTCGTAAAAATCAGCATATCGGGCATCGTGGGTGCGGTCGAACAACATTTCGGAGAACTTCAGCATGTTGTTCGTATTGCACGACTCCGGACCGTCCAGATGGTCGATGTATCGGTTAGCATTGGCAGCGGCCAGGAAGTGCTCGCCCACCGAATTGCCTCCGATGCATACGGTGCGGTTCTGGGCCACATCCTGCCAGAAGTTCTCGGCAGCCTTGCGATATGCGGTGGCCGTAGCATCCTGCTCGTAGATACGCTCCATGCCGATGTACTTGGGCACCTGCGTGTTGGCGTGCTTGCCGTCGAGGAAGTTCTTCGACAGGGTCTGCATCCCATTGAGCATGGCCTTATGGGTGAACTTCTTGGCTGCCGTCAGATACTTCCGGTCGCCAAACAACTGGTAGGCATCCAACAGGCTCTCGTTCATGCCTCCGTGCTCACAATTGAGGAATCCCTCGAAATCGTTATCCGAGACCTTTGACACGAGGTTTACGCTCCAGTCGGCCAACTTGCGGAACATCTCCCGTGCCCGCTCGCTGCCGGCGTAGAGATAGGCATCGCGCAGGCCGGCCAGAATCTTGTGTTGGCAATAGAAGGGCACCCAGCCCCAGTTCGACTGTATCTTAGACAGGTCGCCGCGATAGAGGGCACGCCACGATTCGTTGATGGGCTGGCCACCGATGAAGCCATAGAGTCCCTGGGTATCCTTATCGTAGTTCGACTGGCAATCCCACATCACCTGGAGCATGTAGTCGAGGCGACTTTTCAGCTTTGCCTGCATGTCAGCATCGTGGCAAGCCGCATAGCCCAAGGCCAGGGCCGAGAGGTAGTGACCGCCCACATGGCCGCTGAGGTCGAACCCGGCATCGCCGCCCCAGTTCTTGAAGTTGGGGTGACGCGTCTCCCACTTGTAGTAGGCACTGCTGGCGTCGGTTGTTGCTCCCAGGCCCGACTGGCGGACGAACGGGGTAAGCAGGCGGTCCACGTCGTACTGCAACAGATGATTCAAGTTCAGGTCCATGGCCGTCTTCATGGGACCCTCCGTCAGTGTAACCTCACTGAGGTCGAAGTGTTCGGGATACAACTGGCTCTGGCCTTTTACCGTAATCACAAGGCCCAGCATGAGGGCCACCAACATAGTCTTTTTCATCGCTTTATGTAATATGTTCGGTGCAAAGATACAAAATAAAACGCAATATCTGTTTAACTATCGTCTCAAATAGTTTCACGGATATACTTTCCATCGTCTTATCGAGCCTTCGCTGCAGACGACGTATCGTTTCGCCTCGTCCCACGTATGGGACGGGCCAGTCCCATGCATGGGACAGCGGCGTCCCACGTATGGGACTGGCGCATGGAATATATGGGGGCTTTATGGATTAGGGGAGGCCGTGCGCAACTGTTGCGTTGCCTTCTTTATCAAGTCGTGCGTGCCAGAACCGTCGTTGACGTATTGCACCACCATGTCGGCATAGTCGATGGCCTCGCGAAGGGCCGTCGACTTGTCGCGTACGTTCTTGGCCTGCGTCAGCAGCGTAAGCAACTCGGCCAGGTCCTCGGGCTCGGCCAGGTTGCTCGGACGCATGGTGGCCAACGCCGTCTTCAGGGCGGCAGCATCCTTGTCCTGCATGGCCTGCTGCATGCGCTTGTATCCATGCGGAGCCCAGGCCTGCGGATCGGCCTCACGTTCGCGGGCCTGCTGCAGGAGGGAGTTCCATTCGCCCTGACGGTTCTTTGACTTCTGCTTCACATCGCCCTGATTCAAACGCAGATAGTGGGTGGCATGCCCCGTCTGCCAATAGTCGGGCTGGAAGGAGAGGTCGCCAAGTTGTAGGGCCATGGGCGAACCAAGCGACGAAGCCGAAGGGAGCGTGGAACGTTGTGAGGCATCGGTGCTTAGCACCTTCACCTCATGCAGGTCGGCAGAGAGGCGCAAGTCAGCCTCATCCCACGTCTTAACATCGGGCGTGGCCATCACCAGCGGCCCCAGCATCAGTGTCCCCATCCACTGGGGAGCGAAATGGGTTTGTCCCTGCGATGTGGCTGCAAGGTCCATTTTGTCGGGACCATAGCAGATGTGTTTCTGGAAGGGCATCCATACCTCCACGACATCACCCGTCTGCCAACGGCGCTGAGGGAGAGAGATGTAGGAGGAAGGTTGAAAGCCCTTGACCTTGGACGACGAACGCTTGACACCGAGCATCGAAGGTGAAAGGGTTTTTCCGTTCAGACGCACCTTGAAGCCCTCGGTGGCCCAATAGGGCACGCGCAGTTTCAGCGTAAATTCGGCATTGCCTTCTATCGTAATCCGCGTTTGCTCGGCAGGCCATTCACAATCCTGTCGGAGTGTGATGCCTTTCTCCTTCCAATGGGCTATGGTAGGCAGGTAGAGCGCTACCCAAAGGGCGGAGTCGCTGACAAAATAGGCTGCCTCCTGATACTTCACATGGTTCTCGGCTCCCGTGCCGCCGCAGCAGGTCGACTGTGGCGTCTCGTTGCCAAAGGGCTTCGTGGCATCCAGGCCCACGGCATACTGGTAGCAGACCCCGTAATGGGTGGGATGCACGGAACCGACTATCTGGTTGTAGAGGACGCGCTCGTAGTAGTCCATCAACCGCGCATCGTCGGGGGTGTAACAGTTGAGGTCCTTGGTCAGTTTAGCCAGGTTGTAGGCGCAACATGTCTCATTGATGTCGGGATTGGGATGAATGTTGCGATGATAGTCGCTCATGACGTTGGTGTTCATCGACAGCATCTGCGTGTAGGGCTGACGGAACATCTCGCCGTTACCCACGCCACCCATGGCATAGGCATAGCGCCCCTGAACCAGATTCCAGAAGTTCATGGCCAGGCGGTAGTAGTAGGGGTTTTGGTTGCCACGATACGATCGCAGGGCACCGGTTATCATGGGGATGTGCTGGTTGGCGTGGCGGGTGCGTATGTCGTCGATGTTACGGCTCAGGGGGCCGAAGAAGGCCGGAGCATCGAAGTACGATGCAGCCTCCAGAAGCCGCGCCCGCTCATCGCCGTTGCTGACCATTTCGGACAGTCGGCTCAGGCTCTCGGCCATGCCGCCCACCTCGCCGGCAATGTACATGTTCCACATCTCGTAGCGGTTGCCGGGCTTGCTGCGGCGCTCCTCACGCGTTCCGTCTGTGTCGACATAGGTGCGATAGTGCAGGCGGTTCCACACCCACAGGCCCATGTCCTTGGCAATGAGCAGTGCCTTCTGGGCAATAGTCTGGTCGTCGACATTGTTGGCGATGTCGATGAGTCCGGCCAACTGCTTGTGGATGCTGTAGTAGGGAGCCCACACCCACTCCTCATTGTTGTATGCACGATACATCTCTATGAGAACGGGGTGCTGTGCCGGAATGGCATTCAGATAGCCATAGCCGTAGCGGCGATAGTCTTTCTTATAGGTGTCGAAGGCTGTCCACGAGCCTTTCAACTGACGCAGTTCGGCCTCGGGGGCCAGGTCGCGAGCCTCCCAATATCGACCCAGCGAATCGTTCCAGACGAAGGTCCGTTCCTGACACATTCTCAGTTCGTCCACCATACGCCGGATACGGTTGCGAAGCTCGGAACGGAGAGATTCGTCCTGCGCCGAGGCAAAGGCAAAGGCCAAAGCCGACATATAGTGACCACTGCCGTGCCCCTTGAGCTTCGTGGTGGGAGAGTCCCAGCCGTCGGCCACAGGATAGCCCTCGGTGGGCAGGCCATAGGTGTCACGATAGTTGTAGAGTTGCTGATTGACGTCCCATGAAAGTATCTGACGGATGAGCAGGTCGCGATTGTTGGTCAGGCGATTGTGGCCGGTCAGTTGCACATCGCCCAATGGCAATGGATGTGCGATGGGCTGTGCCTCGGGGACATGGGCCGGATGGGCCACCACGCGCACTTGTGCCTTGATGGGATAACCCTCGTCGGTGGTGTTATCGCCGATGACGACTCCCTCCACCTCGTATTCCGCACCTTGCGGCTTCCGGGCCTCGTCCTCCTCCACGCTTCGCAACGAGTTGTTCCATCGCGTCTGGCGCCACTCCCCTCTTCCGTCGCTGTAGGTCACCCACACTTGGTAAGGCAACACGGGAGCCGTGCCCACGGGACAAGAGACAGATACCGGCTCCACACGGCGAATGGTGCGAGGACGGGCCAGGACCATCG
>ODAI011365475.1_pt1 | contig 14077 bp, 10 predicted proteins | sample 1539321 | NCBI WGS metagenome assembly ODAI01 (sample SAMN02144231, study PRJEB22623) | gut metagenome | biome: sheep rumen | host: Ovis aries | place: New Zealand
CAGCTCTTATTACTGCTGACCACGGAAACGCTGATAAGATGATGGAGCCTGACGGCAGTCCTTTCACTGCTCACACCACAAATCCTGTACCGCTTATCGCTGTAGGAGTTGAGGGCGAGCTTATCGAAGGCGGCGTTCTTGCAGACCTTGCACCTACAATGCTGGATATAATGGGAGTTCCTCAGCCTGAGGAAATGACAGGAAAGTCACTCCTTAAGAAGTAATATTTACGAAAAATAATTCTTGCTCCGGATAGCTGAAAAGGCCTTCCGGAGCTGTTTTTTATTTGAGTGTTAGCTTGAGTTAACATAAGTCTATATGCGGATCATATAAGGGGATATTATAAAATAATAACGTTAGTAAATAATAACAAATTTACTGCTGAAACATAGAACAGTGTGCCAAGAAGTACCGAAATTCTGACGTCAGATTGACAGTGCAAGGAACTTTGTGATAAAATTGTTAATGTGAGTAAAAGTCCTGAGGCCGAAAGGCCTTTTTAAGGAACTTAGGGTTAGATTTATCTAACTTTAATTTTTGAATTAATGTTAGATTTTTCTAACGGCTGTACCGGTACATCGGTCTTCAGCCTGCTCAATAATTTAATAATAAGGAGTAATTCTAATGAAAAAGATCAAGTCACTCATCAGTGTAACAGCTTGTGCAGCCGCAGCGCTTTCAGTTATCCCGTTTTCAGCAAGCGCAGAGGGCAATGACAAAATATATGGTACAATGAACATCCCCTATGCTGATTTTTATGCAGCAGAGATCGAAAATGCATATGAGGTAGACGCAGTATCCTCAGCAACAGCAAGCAAGTGGAGCATGAATGAGCCCGGAAAGCTTGTTGCAGGTACTTACAACGACGGAAACGGAACTATCCTCGGTGTTAATTTCCCTGTTGAGATCAACGCTTCTGATGCTGCTGCCCTCACAGAGAAGTACGGCTTTACAGCTTCTGATTCAAAGCCTGCTGCATACAAGGAAGTAACACTTTCAGGTGATTCTCTCAGCGTTTCTAAGGTCGTTGACACAAACGGCGAGCAGAATGTTGACGGATCTGCAGATGTATCAACTGATACAAGATACGGCGATTATCAGCTTAATGTTAAGGGCTTCCCTGAGGGAGACCTCTACGGTGTTATCGTAAACACAAAGAGCGGTGAGAAGTACGCACTTCGTCACCTTGAAAATATCTGGAGAAACGGTGCTATCTCATGGTCTGCCGGTATAAAGACAACTGAGGTACACGGAAATACTCTCAGCTACGAGGATTACGCAGATTCAATGGGCAAGACAGTAACATCTGTTACATTCATCACACTTGACGGTGTTACAACAGTAAATGTTGGCGAGCAGTACCTTCCTGTAAAGTTTGAGGGCGAGGTAAAGGCTGCTGATGCTGCTGCCGGTACAGGCAAGACATCTCTTGAATTCACTGGCTTCCCTGCTGATTATCAGAAGAAGATCGATGCAGGCGAGGGCTTCACAGCCACTGAGACAGAGATAAGCTATACTAATGCAAAGCCCGGTGCTTACACAGTTAAAGTAACAGACGGTTCCGGAAAGTATGCTGCTGTATTAGGATCATACACACTTACATCAGCTGATATCCCTGTAAAATATGAGGATGGAAAGCTTGTTGCAGCAGAGGGCTTCTCAGCTGACGATGCAGCAAACTTCATCAAGAATATCTCAGCAGTTGAAGTAAACGGCAATAAGTTCTCTGCAACAGGAAGAGGCGGAGTAAAGGTATTTGACGAGGAAGGCACTATTAACTTTGAAGCTGCTGGCCGTGAAGGAAATGTATTTGACGGCAGCGGAGATTATGCTGTAGTTGTAACTGCAACAGGATATACTGCTCCTTATGTATTCTCAATTAAGCCTGTTGAGGAGACTCCTGAAGTAACCAAGGCTCCCGCAGCTTCTTCCAACAAAACAACTACAACAACAACTACTACAAAGAAGGCAGCTGGTTCAACAACAAAGAAGGCTGCTGCAACTGACAGCCCTAAGACAGGTGTAGCAGGAGTTGCAGCTCCCGCAGCTATCCTTGCACTTGCCGGAACAGCAGCTATCGCATTCAGAAAGAAGAACGACTGAACACAAGACAGATAATTTGAATTGACATATCTGACCCCTGCAGCATTATAGCTTCAGGGGTCAAATACTGATGAAAGGATGATGGATATGCTATCTCTCATAGCAATGGCAGCTGCCTTGCTGATCGCATTTTTCCTCGATAAACCACTTAAAAAGCGGCCTGAGATATTCTACATTGCCGCCGCTTTAGTGACTGCTGCGGTCACGATAATAATGCAGCTTGACTCCAAAGGCTATATTGATGTTGGAAATGGATTTGTAAAAGACTATATCCTCGGATTGTTCTACAGAGGCGCTCTTGGAGGCGCATTATGGATCGTAGTAATGTGGGCAGGAGCTCTTCCTAACGGCTCTGCTCCGATTAAAAAGCTCATGCCTGTCCGCGGCGAGCTTTCAATATTTGCAGCGATCCTCAGCTTGTCTCATGTAATTACTTTTGGCATACAGTACATCTCCAACGCCGTTAATGATAAAGTAGGCACCGGCGATGCTTTCCGTGACTTTGTTATTGTCAGCATATTGGGAATAGTAATGGTGCTCATTATGGTACCTCTGACTGTAATGTCATTCAAGAAGATACGCAAGAAAATGAACCCTAAGATGTGGAAAAAGATACAGCGTACAGCCTATGTATTCTATGCTTTTCTCTATCTCCATATACTTGTGCTTTATATCCCGAAGGCTCAGAAGGGCCGTGAGGGATTCTTCCTCAGCGTTATCTACTACAGTATAGTTTTCATCGGTTATGCAGTGTTCAGGCTGAGAAAGGTGTATATCGCCAAGAAAAAGCCGGAATTAAAGCTTGTGACGAACGGTGTCTGTGCCTGTGCGATAATCATTCCCGTAGTGCTCTGCGGATTTGTTTCAAGGAACACCAGTGATAACAATGAAATGATAACAGCAACTAAGGACAAGCCTGCTACGTTTACATTTGAAGTTCCTACAGAGTCAGGCAAGCCGGCAGAGGAGAGTACTACTGAAAGTACCACCGAAAATAAGTCCGATGACAAGAAGACTGATGATAAGGAGAAAACTACGACTACCGCTGTAACTACTACAGGTACAGGAACTACTGTGACAACAGTCACTACAGCTGTAAGTGAGAATGCAGCTGAGGAAAAGGATGAACCTGAGGAGAATAACGAGCAGCCCGAAGAACCGGAGCCTGTACAGGAGGAGCCTCAGCAGCAGGAACCTCAGGCAGAGCCGGAGCCCACATACAAGTACAAGAATGGTACATATGAGGGAACTGCTTACGGCTATGCAGGTGATGTTCATGTATCTATTACTATCGAGAACGACTATATCACAGGCTTCTCAGCCTATGCAGACGATGATGACCCTGAGTATTTCAGTGACGCTATGCAGCACGTCATACCTCAGATACAGAGCAGCATGAGTGCAGACGGGATAGACTCCTGCTCAGGAGCAACATACAGCTCCGGCGGACTTATCGAAGCAAGCCGTGATGCCCTCAGCAAGGCGCTGAACTGATAAAAAGCATCCACCACCGCAGCAGCATATTCTGCTGCGGTGAAGCTGTTTTATGAAGCAGAGATCAACGTTTTCACTTCAGAGTGTGGAAAAATGCGGCATCATTCTATGTGTTTCTTGCTTTATTGCGTAAAATATGGTATAATCTATAGGCGGCCGCCGCAGTTTCTGGTGTATCTGCAAATGCACACTCTGTGCGGCGGTGTCTATACAGATCTTGGGAGAATCATATGTTCAGAAATTATATAAAAATGGCAGCCTGCGGTACTGCGGCTGCAATACTTCTGACCGGCTGCGGAAAAGGAAGCAGCAGTTCAGGCTCCGGCAGCGAAAGCTCTTTAAACCGGGATATTTTTGCTATGGATACTTTTATGTCCCTCAAGGCCTACGGTGACAATGCTGATGAGGCTCTTGACGATGCTGTAGAGAGAGTTTACAGCCTTGAGGAGACACTTTCTGTTACTGCTGAAAACAGTGACATCTGGAGGGTAGACCATGCTTCCGGAAAAGCAACTGAGGTCAGCGATGACACCATAACTATTCTGAAAAAGGCTGAGGAGATATCTGAGGAGACATCCGGTGCACTGAATATATGTCTTTATCCTGTGCTTTCAGCATGGGGATTCACCACCGGAGAATACCGCATCCCCTCTGATGAGGAGCTTGACGGTCTGCTGAAAAATACAGACAGCAGCAGGATATCAGTCAGCGGGAATACTGTCACTCTGCCGGAGGATTATCAGATAGATCTTGGCGCCCTTGCAAAGGGTTATACAAGTGATACCATCGTTGAAGTCATGCGTGAGCACGGTGTGGATTCGGCAATAGTCAGTCTTGGTGGAAATGTACAGGCTCTCGGCAAAAAGCCGGACGGCTCTCTGTGGAAGGTAGCTGTCCGTGACCCTTTTGCTCCGGATACCGATATGTGTGTGGTGGAGGTAGGAGAGAAGGCTGTTATAACCTCAGGAAATTATGAGAGATTCTTTACCGGTGAAGACGGGAAAAACTACTGGCATATCATGGACGGTAGAGACGGTCATCCTGCTGATAACGGAGTTGTTTCGGTCACAATTATAGGTGACAGCGGACTTGAATGTGATGCACTTTCTACTGCACTCTTTGTAAAGGGATATCCTGAGGCCTGTGACGTTTGGCGGAATGATCCTGATTTCGAAATGATACTGGTGACTGATGATAAGAAGATATACTATACAGAGGGTCTTGAGGGAAGCTTTCAGAATATAAGTTCCATGCCGGCGGAGGTGATCTCTCTTGCCTAAAAGCGTAAAGCTTATCATCGCTGTTGTGGCTGTGGTATTCATAGCTTCCGTGGCAGCTTCTGTTATTATTTTCAGGCCTAAGGATCAGCCTGATAAGGATTCCGGTGAGCCGAATTACATAGAGATAGTCCGTGACGGAAAGGTTATCGAAAAGCTTGATCTGAATTCAGAGGAGGACCGCACTTTCCGTCTGGAGGATGAAAGCGGCTGGAATGAAGTCACGATAAAGGACGGCAGGATAAGTATCACTGATGCAGACTGTCCGGATCATACCTGTGTAAAGACAGGAGAGCTTCGCTCGGAGCACGTTCCGATAGTGTGTCTGCCTCATAAGCTGCTTATAAGGTTCAGCGACTGAGGAGGCGGCTATGAAGACAAAAAGACTTGCTGAGCTGTCTATGCTTACAGCAGCGGCACTGATAATATTCATCGTAGAGCTCCGTTTTCCGGATATACTTCCTGTCCCCGGAGTAAAGCTTGGACTGGCCAATATAATCACAGTATATGCAGTATACAGATTCAGCGGAAAAGAGGTTTTCCTCATGGTGCTGACGCGAGTTATCCTGGGAGCGGTGTTCAGCACGAATCTTTCCGCACTGATATACAGCCTTGCCGGAGCATTGCTATGTCTTGCAGGAATGCTGCTGCTGAGGAAAATAATACCGGTGAAATATCTGTGGCTTTGCAGTATAATCGGAGCAATGCTGCATAATACAGGACAAATGGCGGTAGCAGTTCTTGTTATGAGGTCTGCGGCTGTAATGGCATATTATCCTGTACTCATCGCAGCAGGATGTATCGCCGGTGCATTTACAGGTATATGTGCACAGCTTGTGCTGAAAAGGAATATAAAATAGAGAGGATGTTGGATAATGATTAATCCCGCTGCACTGTTAAAGCTGAAAAATATGTTTGGCATATTCAGGAAGGATCATCCGAAGTTTATGCAGTTCCTTAAGATAATGTCCGGAAGATTAAATGAGGGAACGGTAGTTGAGGTAACTGTGGAGCAGCCTGACGGTACAAAGTGCAGGGCAAATATCCGGCTGAACAGCAGGGATATTGCTTTTATCTCGGAAGTAGCCGGATCCCTTAACGGAAATAAAAAAGATATCGGCAGATGAAAAAATGCCGGAAGCAGTGGCTCTGTTTCCGGCATTTTTGCGTCAGTATTCTATTCCCTTTCGTGCGGAGATACCTTTTTCGTAGGGATGTTTTACAGGAGTTATCTCGCTTATATAATCAGCAGCATCGGTAAATATCTTATCAGGTTCACGTCCGGTGAGAATGATCTCAGCACTGTCCCTGCATGATAAGATCATATCAGCAGCAATTTCCCTGTCAATAAGACCAAGCTTGTATGCTGCATTGAATTCGTCAAGGATAAGTACATCAAGTCCTTCGGAGAGAAGCTTTTTTGCTTCGTTTATGAGTTCGTTATGACAGCGGGTAACCTCAGACTTTTCCTCATCATTCATCTGAAAAGTGAATTTGCGGCAGGCATCTGTGAACAGCACAGTTATCCCGATTTTTTTCAGCATATTGATCTCGGAGGAGCTTCCGTCTTTGAGGAACTGTATGAATGCGGTTTTCATACCGGCTCCGGCAGCTCTCACAGCAGCTCCGACAGCGGCAGTTGTCTTGCCTTTGCCGTTTCCGCAGTATATCTGTAACATAGTATCAACTCCTTTGCATTTATTATAGCATCTCTGCATCGGGATTTCAAGAGGATATTGACAAATCTGTAACAAAGTAGTATAATTTAGTGTTGTATTATCATGATGAGCCGGAGGGAAAATATGGCAGTTATTTTTTTCGATATAGACGGTACTCTTGTAACTGAGGATGAACGTGCGCTTATTCCTGAGAGCACCCGTGAGGCTGTTGCCGAGACAAGAAGGAGGGGTAATCTTACCTTTATAAACAGCGGCCGGACAGCCTTCAATATAAGTCAGAAGGTGAAGGAGCTTGGATTTGACGGCTATCTTCTTGGCTGCGGTACTTATATCGAGTATCAGGGAGAGCTTATCTTTTCCAGCACACTTGAGCAGCCTTTCTGCCGCAGGATAGCTGATGCAATGAGAAAGTGCAGCATCACTCCGGTTTACGAGCACAGGGACGGATATTTCTTTGACGATAAATGCCCTGTGTCCGACGGCCTGAAATATTTCATGGAGACCTTTGTGGAGTCCGGGATAGATGTATCACGCAGAGTTGAGGACGAAGGATTCATATTTGACAAGTTTGTGGTGTGGTGCAGTGAGGATACAGATACTGAGCTTTTCCGCAGGGAGGTAAGTCCCTATTTTGACATAATCGACAGGGGAGGCGGATTTTATGAGAATGTCCCCAAGGGATACTCAAAAGCAACTGCTATCGATTTCATACTCAAAAAGCTTGGCATCCCGATAAGCGAGGCCTATGCCATAGGCGACAGCATGAATGACCTGCCAATGCTTCAGGCTGTGCCAAACAGCATAGCAATGGGCGGAGCCGAAATAATATACCCGTATGTTTCCTACATAACCACTCCGATAGAGGAGGACGGTATTGCCAATGCATTAAGTCATTTTGGACTTATATAACTAAATAAAATATCAGCAATCAGCATATCTTCGCAGTTCTGCCGGAGATATGCTGATTTTTTTAATTATATTGCTAAATCGCAATAATTGATTGGTTTTGGCAGTGAATCACAAAAAAAGGCTTGAACTGTTAGGGCGAATATGATAAACTATCTATATAAAATTCGGGGGGATTCCGAAGCTTTAAACAATTTTATTACAGAAAGCGAGGAATGATGCATATGAAGAGCAATATAAAGAAGCTCGTAAGCAGCCTGTTAACAGGTATCGTATGCCTATCAGCGATACCGGTCATACCTGCTGCCAATCCAATTTCAGCCAAAGCAGAGATAAAACAGAACTGGAATAAAGATGGCTACGATTTTGAGATGTGGAGTGAGCGCAATGACAGCGTCAATATGACTCCCGGTTCCAACGGAACATTTACCTGCAGCTGGAATAATTCTCATAACTGTTTGTTCCGTGCAGGAAGGAAGTTCAGCAACTCACCTACATGGAGCTCACTTGGCGGAATCGCAGTTACATACGATGTTGATTACAGACCAAACGGAAATTCATATCTCTGTATTTACGGCTGGACAAGAAATCCTCTTGTTGAGTATTACATCGTAGACTCATACGGAACCTGGAGACCACCCGGAGAAGGTCCGAGTATGCGTAAGGTCGGCATGACGAGTCTTGACGGCGCAACATATGAGATATATTCAGGTACACATGACGGCCCATCGATCGAGACCGGAGTTACACACTTCAACCAGTATTGGAGCGTTCGTGACGGAGGAAAAAAGAGAACAAGCGGTACGATCAATGTAGATAAGCATTTTGCTGAGTGGGAAAAGCACAACATGAAAATGGGCGGAATGTATGAAGTAGCTCTTAACGTTGAAGGCTGGGAGAGCTCCGGTCAGGCTACTGTAAAGAAAAATCAACTATCCCTGGGTAAGCCTTCGCCAGATCCCGATCCTGAACCTGATCCGGATCCATTGCCGGAGGGAGTTCTTCTCTATTCTTCATTTGACAAGTCTACATCTTCATGGTCCGGACGCGGAGGCGCTTCTATCGAGCAGGATAAAGATAATTACTACGCAGGAAGCAATTCGATTTTTGTAAGCGGACGTACAGAAACATGGAATGGTGCAGAGATCATGCTTGATACTTCTACATTCGTTCCCGGCAAGACATACAGCTTCAGCGGCGCAGTTCTTCAGAAGAGCGGTGCAGCTGTTGATATGAAGATGACCCTTCAGTACAGCCTTGACAGTAAAGAGAATTACGATGAGATAGTTCTTAAAGAAGTAAAGAGCGGTCAGTGGACAGATCTTTCCAATACATCATTTACTATCCCGGCAGGAGCTGAAAGCCTTGTGCTCTATTTTGAGGCTCCTGATGACAAGACTGATTTCTATGTGGATGAAGTTACAATTGCTGAAAAGGGCAAGGCTTCCTCTATAGTTACAGGAAAGGGTGTTATCAACGGAAAGGAGCAGAATGATCCTGTGCCGGATCCTGATCCCGATCCCGTACTTATTCCTGATTCCAAGGTACGAGGCGACTTTGACGGCGATAACAAGATCAACGGCTTTGATCTTGCACTTGCCCGTGAGTACGTTCTCGATCAGTTCGCAGGTACAACAGCTAAGTTCAACATGAACATAGTTGACCTCAACGGCGACGGCTCATTCAATGTTGCTGATGTCGTTTCACTTTCCAAGTTCATACTCGGCGAAAATAAGAAATTCGCTTCTCCGGCAGCTGTAACTACGACAACTGCTCCGGTACCTGTATATACCACAACTACAGAGATAAAGGACGGTCCCGGAAACTTCTTTATGAAGCAGATTGAAGGCAAGATGGTGCTTAGTGCTCCTTCAAACTTCAATTCAAAGAGAAGCGGCGTTGACTATGGTAAGGTAGATAAGGTTACTTATTACTCCAAGGACGGAAAGTGCAACAAGAATATGAACGTTATCCTTCCTGCCGGCTACAGCAGCAGCGAGAAGTATCCTGTTCTTTATGTTCTCCACGGTATAGGCGGCAATGAGCAGTCCATGCTTGATATGGGCGTTCAGACAATGCTCGGAAATCTTTTAGCTGACAAAGAGTGCGAGAAGATGATAATCGTTTGCCCGAATATGCTTACAGGACAGGGCGGCGGCGGCTTCGGCGGCTTTGGCTTCGATCAGGAGACAATGCGTAAGTACGACCTTATCCGTGAGGATATCGAGAACAGCATCATGCCTTACATGGAAGAGCATTATTCCGTTAAGACCGGAAGAGAGAATACAGCTATCACAGGCTTCTCTCTCGGCGGACGTGAAGCTCTCTATACAGGTATAACAAGATCCGAACTCTATGGCTATGTAGGCGGCGCCTGCTCAGCTCCCGGAATATTCCCGACAACAGATAATTTCATGACTCATGAGGGATCTCTCAAGCAGACAAGTCAGTTCAAGCCTTCAGTAATGCCTTCAATGATACTTATGTCAGCAGCAGCTAATGACAGCGTTGTTGCTATAACCGAAAACTACCCTGAGACATATCATAAGGCTCTCCAGACAAATGGTGTCGAGCATTTATGGCAGGTGATACCTAACGGCGATCACGGCGGGGCAACTGTTACACCCCATATGTATAACTTCCTCAGATTCGTTTTCAAAGCATAATTTTGCTGATAACCGATCTGCACAAACGGTTATGATATAATTGTTCGTTGTAAGGGACAAATCCAAAAACAGCCGCACTATCTGGTGCGGCTGTTTTTTATTCTTCTGATGCTCTGCGGTACTCAAGAGCTGTCATGCCGGTCCGGTCACGGAACTGGCGCATGAAGTGATTGACCTCATTGTATCCGCACTGCTCAGCAATATTTCCTACCGGAAGCTTTGTTACCGTGAGCAGGGATCTGGCTTTTTCAAGTCTTGCTGCAATAACGTCATCCTTGCAGCTTATCCCGAATTCGTCTTTGTATATACGCTGGAAATAGCTTCGGCTGAAATTCATTCTCTCCGCCATATCGTCAATGGAGAGATCTTTTTCCGGGTGGATATATATATCGGATCTCAGACGGTAAAGCCGTATCTGAAGATCATCGCTATCACCTGAGAGAAGACGGTTTTTCAGTTCCTCAGCAATACCTGCGGCTTTGTGAAGGAGCTTATCGTTTCCGGAGGCTTTATAATGAAGATATTTTGTCATAAGGACAGGATGTATAGCACCACGGATATTTCCCTGGATCCTTGCAGTTTCACGTTCAAGGGCTATAAGCCGGCGGAATACCGTTTCCGATGGCGGAGTCTCTGTGCAGGGAATTATTGCGGCAAACAGCTTATCTCCGATAACAGCGATCTTCTCATCATTCTGTGATATAAGGCGGAGCGCAGTGGTAGTTACATGGAAGGCTTTGTCATCAATCTGAGGATTTCCGCTTTCCTCTATACCCACATACCAGACTATTATATCCTTGTTTTCAGCCTGAGACAGCTGTTCGAGGAAGCCTCGCTGGTTGAAGAGACCTGTGACAGGGTCTATAGTTGTTATAATAGAGTTCTGGTGATCCAGATAGTTCTGATACATTCTCTGCTGGAGCTGATTGAATCCGCTTGATACCGCATTGTGCCAGTTCATATACTGGGCATCGAGACATATATCCCGTGTACTGTAGTAGTTGAAGGCCACATATCCGAATACCTGTTCTTCACAGCTCAGTGAGGTCATAACTATAAGCTTTGGCTGGTGTTCTTCTTCAAGCTGTGGAAGCAGTTTTTTCACCGGGAAGGTGACAGGCTCTCCGTCGGGAGAGTATCTTATCTTATCCATAACAAGCTGGATGTTATCGGAGAAGCCCTCACGGCGGAAAACAGAGGTGTCCTCAAATCTGAACTGCCAGTCGCTGCAAAGGCAGATATCAAGTCTCAGCCAGCTGCTGAACATATCGGTCATGCCGTAAACAAGACTTATAAGCTCTTTCAGTGAAGAAGCTCTGCTGGTATGGTCGGCCAGGTCTCCCGAGATATACCTGCCCCTTTCCATATAGCGTTCAAGGATATTGATAAGTCCACGTTCTATCCAGCCGCCGTCAGAGCTGCATGAGCTGGGATACTGTGGCTCTGATTCACAGCCGCAGCTTGTTCCGTAGCTTATTTTGCAGTCAGAGGAAGGGAGTCCGCTGGGGTGGCCGGTCATATCAATGAAGAGTTCATCAACGGCCATTATGCCCTCGCTGAATCTCTGACCGGAGACAGTAGTCAGGGAAGGAGTGTGGAGCATAGCGAACCATTCTCCGTCAAATCCGGTGACTTTAACATCCTCCGGCACACGGATACCGCCGGAGATAAGTCCCTCGCTGAGGCTTGCGGCCATAACATCATTTGCACAGACAACAGCATCTGGTCTGGGGACACGTCCCTCGGCAATATCTTTTCCCAGAGCAAATGAGAGCTCTTTCCAGTATTCTCCGAACCGCAGACAGGTCTCCTCATCGAAGCTTATGCCTGCATTTTCAAGAGCCTCACGGAATCCGGCATATCTCTCTTCGGAGTTGTATTCGCCCTTGAGTCCGCTGAGGAAAATAAAGCTCCTGCATCCGTGGACACTTATGAGGTGCTCTGTGATATGTCTTACAGCCTCCCGCTGTTTTGGGAAAATACTTTTCATGCCCTGGTGATTTCTCCCTATGCAGACACATGGGATGTGGGAATCATCAAGCATATTGAATATAGCTTCCTCAGTAAAGCTGTCATAGAAGCTGCCGGCAGCGAAGATAACTCCGTCGAAATGAGAGTATCTGATAAGGCTGTAGATGTTATTCAGCTTATCTGAGCGGTCCTGAACCTTTCTTGCGTCCCTGATGCCGGTGAGAACTATTACATCATATCCAAGAGCAGCTGCTCTTGAATGTATACCGTCCATAAGCTCATAGTCCAGCGGGTCAAAAATCTCCGCTATTATCACAGCTATCCTGCCTCTTGCCAAATCATCTCACCTCGCTTTACTTATTTGTTATTTAGATTTTAACACAGACTGGAAGATATGTCAAATATATCAGAAATAAGCGAATGAAAACATGACTTAACGGGAAGGATAGATAGGGACAGCGGGAGAGAAAATGCGTTATGTAAGACTAATAAAAAATAACTGACGATAATGAGAATAAATTGTTTGTTTATACAAACTGATTGAGCATCCCTCTGTACTTTATTGACAAATGCCGGTCAAAGTGGTATCATTTTATAGGTTAGATATTACTAACTGTGCGAATAGATCATTGCAGGCTTAACTATGGGATAAGCTTCCGGATAAGGCGATAGTCTCAAAGCCTGCAAAGGATCTCTGCTAATAAAAAAACAGCCGCTGAGTTAAATGCGGCAGACAGGAGTATAATATGAGCTATCTTGAAATTGAAAAGGTAATCGGCAGAGAGATAATGGACTCAAGAGGAAATCCTACAGTTGAGGCTGAGGTATATCTTGTTGACGGAACAGTTGCAAGAGGTACAGCTCCCAGCGGTGCTTCAACAGGAGAATTTGAGGCACTTGAACTCCGTGACGGCGACAAGAGCCGTTATCTTGGAAAGGGCGTACAGAAGGCTGTTGAAAATATAAATACTATCATCAATGATACTATCACAGGTATGGACGCTTCTGACATCTATGCAGTAGATAAGGCTATGATAGAAGCTGACGGTACTAAGGATAAGTCAAAGCTGGGCGCAAATGCAATTCTTGCAGTATCTATCGCAACAGCAAGAGCAGCTGCAGCAGCTCTTGATATCCCGCTTTACAGATTCCTCGGCGGCATCCAGGGAACAAAGCTCCCCGTACCTATGATGAACATCCTCAACGGCGGTGCTCATGCAGACAGCGCTGTTGATACACAGGAATTCATGATAATGCCTGTAGGCGCTCCCACATTCAAGGAAGGCCTCAGATGGTGTGCAGAAGTATTCCACACACTTAAGAAGCTCATCAAGGATATGGGCGACGTAACAGCAGTTGGTGACGAGGGCGGTTTTGCTCCTAACAAGCTCACAAGCGATGAAGAGGCTATCGAGAAGATACTTGAAGCTGTTAAGGCTGCCGGATTCGAGCCCGGAAAGGACTTCATGATCGCTATGGATGCAGCTTCTTCCGAGTGGAAGAGCGAAAAGGGCAAGGGCTTCTACAAGCAGCCTAAGTCCGGTAAGGAGTTCACATCTGATGAGCTTATCGCTCACTGGGAAGCTCTCGTAGACAAGTACCCGATCATCTCTATCGAGGACGGTCTTGATGAAGAGGACTGGGAAGGCTGGCAGAGAATGACAGCAAAGATCGGCAATAAGGTTCAGCTCGTCGGCGACGATCTCTTTGTTACAAATACAGAGAGACTCAGCAAGGGAATCTCACTTGGTGCAGGAAACTCTATCCTTATCAAGCTCAACCAGATCGGTTCAGTATCAGAGACTCTTGAGGCTATCAAGATGGCTCATAAGGCTGGCTACACAGCAATTTCTTCACACAGATCAGGTGAGACAGCAGATACAACTATCGCAGATCTTGCAGTAGCACTCAACACCTGCCAGATCAAGACAGGAGCACCTTCAAGATCAGAGAGAGTTGCAAAGTACAATCAGCTTCTCCG
>ODAI010420747.1_pt1 | contig 14076 bp, 14 predicted proteins | sample 1539321 | NCBI WGS metagenome assembly ODAI01 (sample SAMN02144231, study PRJEB22623) | gut metagenome | biome: sheep rumen | host: Ovis aries | place: New Zealand
AAAGGATGTTGCCGGCTTTGACGAACTGGCCGTCTGCTTTCTTGGCGCCAAGTCTCTTAGCATTGGAATCACGACCGTTCTTGGTGGATCCCATTCCCTTTTTATGGGCAAAGAACTGAAGGTTCAAATTTAACATGACTATACCTCCTGGATTTCGAATTTCAAGTATCTCCCACCGTACTCCTTGGAGATCCATTTGAGTCCGTGGATCATGGAGTCAACGAGAAGTGATGCATCATTGGTCGGAATATTGCGGAAAACGCAGGTGAGAAGCCCGCCTTCCTCACTGTCATAATCACATCCGATATCTTCGTGAAGAAGATCCTGCAGACAATTGACTGTGTTAATGACAATGGCGGATACACCCGCACATACAACATCTCCCTGCGGTCTGAACAAGTCGGTGAACCTGCGTTTCGACTTCTTTCCCGCCAGATACTGTGCATGTCCGCTGCAGATGAAGGATTTATAGGATCCGTTCTGCTTCGTGATTATAACATGGATCATTTTGATCAGCTGTGATCGGTCGTTTATCGTTCCCTAAAGGAATGATCAGCCGTTGATCTTGTCGATCTTCACGCGGGTGAAGAGCTGTCTGTGACCGTTCTTCTTGTGGTAGCCGGTCTTTCTCTTATAGTGATAGACCGTGACCTTCTTGCCCTTGCCCTGATCCATAACGGTTCCCGTGACGGTTGCGGAAGCGACATCCTCGCCAACCTTCATGGCGTCACCGCCGATGCAGATAACCTTGTCAAAAGTGACCTCAGTTCCGCTCTCTCCCTCGATCTTCTCGATGTCGATGATATCTCCCTCGGAAACTTTGTACTGTTTGCCACCTGTTGCGATAATTGCGTACATTCTGGTACCTCCTTCTTATAAAAAACTCGCTGATTGCGGCGGTCCTGTCTGACAGGACACTTTCCGTGCTGCTGTTCCTGCAGTACCATACAGCGCAGCACATAAAGAGCCTCATCATGCGGCATACTCAATTACCATAGCAGAAGGGAGTTGCCCTGTCAAGATTTTTTCTGCCTGCGCGCAAGTTCTTTTGTGACATCTTCCCATGTGATCCCCTTCTGCGCCATCACGACCATCAGGTGGTAGAGATAATCGGAGATCTCGTACACGATCTCATTGGGATTGGGATTCTTGGCGGCGATGATGATCTCCGTCCCTTCCTCTCCCAGCTTCTTGAGCATCTTATCGATCCCCTTATCAAAGAGATAATTGGTATAGGACCCTTTCTTGGGGTTCTGCCGGCGGTCGGCAATTGTCCGGTAATCGTTCAGGAGAACTGTCTGGGGATTGAAGGTTTCTTTGCCCTCTTCCCTGAGCACTTCGTTGAAGAAGCAGGAGTGGTTGCCCGTGTGGCAGGCGGCGCCGATCTGCTCTACTTTGGCCAAAAGCGTGTCCATGTCGCAGTCAGCCGTCAGCGAATGAACATACTGGAAATGTCCGCTGGTCAGGCCCTTGACCCAGATCTCCTGCCGGCTCCTGGACCAGTAGGTCATCCTGCCGGTCGAGACCGTCATATTGTAAGCCTCTTCATTCATATAGGCGACCATGAGGACCTGGTCCGTAGAGGCCTCCTGGACCACCACGGGGAGCAGGCCGTCCGGTCCCAGCTTGAACTCGCTCCATTTATAATTTGCTTTACGGATCTTTACGGGAATACCCGACGAGACCAGCTTATTCCTGACAAAAGCGAGCTTGTCTACACGCCTGTTTACGCCGTTTCCGGTCACTCCGAGCACATGCGCAGGCGTCAGCGCAACTTTGACGCAGTCGGATTCCGCAATCTGTACGATCAAAGATACGGCCTCCGGTATTTTGACAGGATCCGGAAGAGGCTCTTCTCCGACATAGATCAGGCATGCGATATTCTGCCAAAGGGAGTCTTCCTCCTCAGGCAGCTGCTGCAGATCCGAGAAGCATGCCGCGATCTTGTCGGCACCGAATTTGTCGGCTACTTCTGCCGCGATCTCTGCGTTTCCGTCTTTGGAGAGATTCAGGCAGGCCATGGCACAGCCCGCGTAGAGGAACTTTTTGATGTCCTCCATCCTCTTGACATGTCCGGCCGCGATCACGGGAATGCGGATCCTTGAGCAGATCTCTCTGATCAGGTCATTGTGCGCTTCCTGATCGCTGTCGCTGTCCGCGAGGTCGAAGATCATGAGCGCGTCCGTATAACCGTTGTCGTAACGGGCGGCGAGTGCTGCCGGATCATCGCTGACCTCGGTGCGGTCAGCCAGACTCTTTACGGCTTTGGAATTCTGCAAATATATGGCGGGGATCAGTTTCTTGTAGTTGGTATCCATAGATGTTCCTCGATGAAATGTTTTATAGGCTCCCTTTGGTGCTCAGTACGTCTTCTATGCGTTCCTCTTTCATCGTCGCCATGTCCAGCGCTTTCGCGAAGCATTTGAACATGCCCTCGATGATGTGATGGGCGTTGGTCCCCGAGAGGATCCTGAAGTGCAGGTTCATCGCTGCGCTGTAGGATACGGAATAGAAAAATTCTCTCACTAGCTCTGTGTCGAAATCTCCCACCATCGGTGCGGTGATCGGTGTTCCTTCCATGACAAAATAGGGCCTGCCGCACAGATCCACCGCGCAAAGAACAAGTGCCTCGTCCATGGGAAGAATAAAGTATCCGTATCGCCGGATCCCTTTTTTGTCTCCGACGGCCTCCTTGATCGCCTGTCCCAGCACGATGCCGGTGTCTTCTACGGTGTGGTGCCCGTCAACGTTAAGGTCGCCTTCCGCTTTCAGCTTCAGATCGAAAAGGCCGTGTCTTGTGAAGGCGTCCATCATGTGGTCAAAAAAGCCGATTCCGGTCGACAGGTCCGCTTTTCCGCTGCCGTCCAGGCACAGGCACATGGAAATATCCGTCTCTCCGGTCTTTCTGTGTACTTCCGCGATCCTCTTTTCCATCTGACTACCTCTCATTCCTCATCTTCAAACCTGACAGCGATGGAATTGGCATGGGCCGTCAGTCCCTCGCTGCGGGCAAACATCTCGATGTCCTTGTGTACGGCGCGGAGCGCATCTTTGGAGTAGGAAATAATGCTGCTCTTCTTGACGAAGTCATCCACTCCCAGAGGCGAGAAGAATCTGGCCGTGCCGTTCGTGGGAAGGATATGGTTGGGACCGGCAAAATAGTCACCGAGGGGTTCGGATGAATAACTTCCCAGGAAGATCGCGCCGGCATTCCGGATCTTGGTCATGACTTCGAAGGGGTTTTCCGTGATGATCTCCAGGTGTTCCGAGGCGATCGTATTGGCTGCCTCAATGAGGTCTTCCATCGTTTCGCCGACAAAGATATATCCGTAATCATTAAGAGATTGTTCGATGATGCCGGCTCTGGAGAGCGTCTTCAGAAAACCGTCCACTTCGCCGCTGACTTTGGAGGCAATCGATTCATCCGTCGTCAGAAGAATGGCACTGGCCATCGGGTCGTGTTCGGCCTGGGACAGCAGGTCTGCGGCCACAAATCTGGGATTTGCGGTTTCGTCCGCAATGATAAGGATCTCGCTGGGTCCTGCGACGGAATCGATCCCGGTCACGCCAAAACACGCCTTTTTGGCCAAAGCAACGAAAATATTGCCCGGCCCCGTGATCTTGTCGACTTTGGGGATCGTCTCCGTACCGTAAGCCATGGCCGCGATCGCCTGGGCGCCTCCCACTTTATAGATCTCGTCGGCACCTGCGATATCCGCCGCGACGACAGTGCCCGCTGCCGCTTTGCCGTCTGCTCCAGGCGGTGTGCACATGACGATCTTTTCGACGCCCGCCGTTTTGGCGGGAACGATATTCATGAGGACACTGGAAGGATACACGGCGCGTCCTCCGGGCACATAGCATCCCGAAACGCTGATCGGCGTGATCTTCTGTCCCAGGATCGCCCCGTTATCGCTTGTTGTGATCCAGCTGCTGCGCTTCTGCTTCTCGTGGTAGACGCGGATGTTTTCCGCCGCCTTCTTCATGACCTCAATGAGGGCGGGATCCAGTGCCGCATAAGCTTCCCGGATCTCCTTATCCGAAACGCGCATCGTTTCCGGCGTCAGATCGCAGCGGTCGAACTTTTTGCTGTAGGCGATGAGCGCCTTGTCGCCATTTGCGCGGACATCCGCGATGATATCCTGCACTGTCTTTTCATATTCCCCGTAACCGGACGCGCCGCGGCCGATCAGCTTTTCCAGTGCCTGTGCCTTTGTATTTTGGTCAAGCTTAACTATTCTCATCTGTAATGCCGGTTTCCTTTCCTGCCGATGGTGTGATCGGTTTTGCCTGTAAACAGTTTAAATGAATTCAGAGATCATTCCAGACAGTCTCTGACATTTGCGATGATCTCCCGGACGCGCCGCGTCTTCATCTGCATGGAGACCTGGTTGACGATCATTCTCGCGGATATGGGACAGACCTCCTCCAGGACGCTGAGACCGTTTTCTTTGAGCGTGGATCCGGTCTCCACGATATCGACGATCACGTCTCCCAGATCTACGATCGGGCCAAGTTCCACCGATCCGTTCAGCTTAATGATATCCACTGTCTGGTGCTTTCTGTTATAAAAATACTCTCTTGCGATGTTCGGATACTTGGAAGTGACCCGGATCATCTCGTGATGTTTTAAAAGGTCCACTGACTCCTCAGGACCGCAGACGCACATTCTGCATTTTCCGAATCCAAGATCCAGCACCTCATAAACTCTGCGGTTCTCCTCCATAATGATGTCGGATCCGACGACGCCGATGTCTGCCGCGCCGTATTCCACATAGGTCGGCACGTCAGGACCTTTGGCGAGGAAGAAGCGGAGCTTCTGCTCTTCATTGACAAAGATCAGTTTGCGGGACTTTTTGTCTTTGAGCTCCTCACAGCTGTAACCTGCCTTTTCGAGGAGCTGCATCGTCTGATCTGCAAGGCGGCCCTTGGTGAGGGCTATGGTAATGTAATCGTTCACTGTAACCTCCGCTGCTTAGCTTTTCTCGGGCAGAAGGACTGTCCTATACCCCGCTGTGCGGCTCATTTTGGCCGCTTTCAGGGCTTCGGGATAGTTGTCCTTGTTGTAATAGATCTCATGGATATCGGGCTCTGTGACGTCGATCAGGCGCTGTCTTCTGAGGGATTCCATCAGTGGATCGATGGAGATCATGCAGCCGATGGCCGGCGCTTTTTTGCCGAAATAGCTAAGGAGCTGGTCATATCGTCCGCCCGATGCGATGGGCTCTCCGGTACCGTATGTATAGCCCTTGAAGATGATCCCCGTGTAATAATGGTATTTGCTTAAGAGCGAGAGGTCGAAGCTCAGATATCTGTTCAGCCCGTAGGCTTCCACGACGTGATAGACATCGATCAGCCTCCTGATCGCATTCCCTGCGCGTTCCGACGGCGCCGAAGCGGCTGCCGCCTCAAGATCCTCTTCCGTCTCCATGAAATCCCTGATCCTGAGAAAGAGGTCTCTCTCGTCTCTGGAGTATCCTTCGTTTTTGAGCAGATCTTCCGCGGCAAAATAGTTCTTGCCTGAGATCTCATCCCGAAGAGCCATTTCCACGGATCTGTCCATCGACAGGTGCTCACAGACTGCTTTAAAGTATTCGACATTTCCCACACTGATCTGGAAATCATGAAGTCCGGCCGCCAGAAGGCATTCGATCAGCATCGCGATCATTTCTCCGTCCGCCTGGGGGCCTGCGTCATTCATCAGTTCCGCGCCCATCTGGGTCGTCTCTTTGAGTTTGCCCTGCAGTTCGTTCGTGTTGCTGAACGCGCTGCCCTGATAACAGAAACGGAGCGGCTTATCCTCATCCATGAAATACTTGGCCGCACATCTGGCCACGGAGGGGGTAAAGTCCGGTCTGAGGACCAGAGTATTCCCTTCTTTATCGAAGAACTTGAACAGATCCTTGGAAGGAGTCGTGCCGATCTCATTGGAAAAGACGTCAAAATATTCAAAGGCCGGTGTCTGCAGGTCTTCATATCCGTAGAGACGGATCACATGGGCGATCTTCCCGATCGTTGTCTGCTTTGCCGTATTCTCTTTGCCGTAGCAGTCCCTGACGCCTTCGGGCGTGTGAAGAAGATCCCCGGCTTTCTTGTTGGCGTAATTCATGATGTCTCCTTATGCTTTAATGTATTGCAGTGCTACTATGTTAGCACGCGAAATCATAGGAAGTATATCGTATTCGACATTGACTGTCAAATCAGTCCGCATCCCGGTCGCTGTATCTCTCGGACAGATCTCTGTTGATCATCTCCAGGTAGGGAACGAGTATGCCCGCCTTATGGGGAAGGACCCAGTTCATGTCCAGTTCGTCCATCCTGAAACTCTTTCTGCCCCCTGACAGGGATCGCTCCCAGAAAGGAAGAAAATGACGAAAAGGCAGGTAGTAATAGAAACCCTCCTGTGTATAACTGATCAAAAAGAAAGCCAGACCGTCCTGCTCCTCGAAGTTTTTCATGAACTCGACCTGATGCGGATGTACATTCTGCAGGGCAAATGTCTTCTGATGGCATTCCTTGGCATCAAAACAGACAGGGATGCCCTGGATCACGCCGATGTAGTCCACCGTGCTCTTCTGGTCGAAATAGGCGAGCGTGATGTGCCGGTTCTCGCTGTCGATCTTCATCGGTGTGATCGGCGTCGGAACCTTTTGGATCAGGGCCAGCTTCTGCTCTTTATACTTTTCGTTGGTGCGGTTGATCTCTTCTTCGAACAAAGAGCCTCTCAGTCCCCGCGTTTTCCATGTTCCCATAATTTATACCTGTCTGCGCCTGAGATCCTTTCGGGTGCTCCCGACAATCTCCCGATAAAGAGCCGGGGGATCGCAGAGAATGGTCTTCCCCGAGATCGCGCTGAACTGTGCATCTTCTATGACCGGAAACTCCATCCTGCAGCACCACAGCATCTGTCCGCGTATTCCCAGACCGGACCGCAGCTGTTTGTTGAGCTCCATGTCCCCGTACTTGGGATCTCCGACAATGGGATGTCCCTCGGATGCAAGATGTGCCCGGATCTGATGCGTTTTGCCTGTGATCAGCTCCAGTTCCAAAAGAGAGAATGCACTTCCGGCAGCCAGCACCTGATACGTGGTCTCTGTCCAGCCGCCCTTTTCACCGCCGGCCTGTTCTTTCCTGCCTGCTTTTTCAAAGCGGACGGAATTGTTATCCCTGTCTTTGGCCAGGTATCCCTTGATCCTTCCGCTCCCGCGGACAGTTCCCGCAACGGCTGCCTGATAGTATTTGCGAAGGCTCCGGTCTCTGAGGAGCTCTGCCATTTTTCTCGCGCCCTGCAGTGATTTGGCACACAGAAGGATCCCTCCGGTGTTCCTGTCGAGCCGGTTGCAGATGGAGGGCTTAAAGCCGGTGAGCTGATCCGGACGGATCTGGCCGCTCTCAATGAGATATCCGACAAACCATTCGTTCATGGAACGGTCCCGTTCCGACGCTTTCTGTGACAGGACACCGACCGGTTTTCTCACGGCGAGAATATCCGGATCCTCATAAAGGATCCCCTTCGCTCCGATCCGCCCGTTTAACTGTCTGTATGCCCGGACATACTCGTCTGCCAATTGGAGGGCGGCTTCATTCCCGCCGGCGTCATTGCTGCAGGCGCCGATCTTGCCGCCAAACCCGGATATGGTTTCATCCGATAAAAAAAACGTCACCAGATCGCCTTCCAGAAGAAGTTCACTGCCGGACGCCTTTTTCCCGTTGAGTGTTATATTCTTTTTTCGGAGCATCTTGTAAATAAAAGAGGAGGGCGCATCCGGGAGCCTGCGCTGAATAAATCTGGTCAGCCGCTGCCCCCTGTCTCCGCTTTCTATTCTCAGTTCCTTCATGTACTGCCTTTCAGATCCGTTACAGGGAGATGGATTCCAAGAGGTCCATAACCCCGTTGATCCCCTTCTGGTCTTTAGCGTCATAGATTTGGTTCAGCTCATCGAGCCTGTCCAGATACTTGTCGAGATTTCTGAAAATTTTGACGGTGTATCCCTTGAACCCGTCATTTTCAAGCATCGTGCGGATATGCAGTTCGCCGGCCTTCGTGTCGCACTTCATGTCCTCCGTCAGCGCACAGACACATTTGCCGGCGCAGACGACATGACTGATGGAAAAATTCTTGTCATAAGTGGTCATGAAAAGATCGTATCTTCCCGTGAGCCTTCCTAAATGGAGAATAATGCTCTCTCTCGCACTGGCTGAGCATGAGCCGGCACGGCAGAACATCACCAGATCCACCGCACACTTTCCGACGCCGATGCAGCACAGAGCCGCAATAATCGTAAAAACATTCTTGTTGGTCTTAAAATACCATTGAGCGCCGAAATACATTCCAAGAACAGCTGCCAGCGACACGAGCGTCAGCAGTGCCATCAGTTTTTTTCTTTTCTTGATATACCCGAATGTTCCTTTTCTGCCAAACATAACTGCTCCAAAAGCATGAAACAGGGCATCTTCCCGCCGAACGAAAAGATGCCCCTGCCAAAATACTCCTTACCGCATTAATCCTGAACCATATCTGTGTTCACAAAACCGGACTGATCCTCTCCTTCTTCCATCTCATCGGGAATGTCTTCCACCTGCTGCATCAGGTCGGTATCGTCCTGATCCTGCGGGATGAGCTCCTCGCGGTTCTGGTGGACCGTGTCGATGTAATCCGACATCTCGGCGTGGAAATTCGAGAAGATCGAAGTGAGGTTGTTGCGTGCGCTCACAGTACTCTGTTCGATCTGTGCCAGCATATCTTCCATATACTGCTGTGCGGAACTTCTGTAAGCATTCGCTTCACTGATCGCCTTATCCAGAATATCCTGTCCCTGCTGCGTCGCGAGACGGACGATCTCGTTGGCCTGAGCATATGCCTGCTGCATGATCTCGTGCTCGTTGACCAGCTCGTTTGTGTGTACGGTGGCCTCGTTGATCATCTCTTCCGCTTTTCTTCTCGCGTCCTCGAGGATGGCATCTTTATTATTGATGATGCGCTGGTAATGCTTGATCTCCTCGGGGGTCCTGGCGCGGAGCTCTTCGAGAAGGCCGTCCAGCTCATCCTTGTCGACGATGATGTTCGTCTTGGAAAAAGTCTGGTATCTGCAGGAATCAATATAATCCTCGATCTGATCGATCTGCTGTTCGATTTTGCTGCTCATATGCCCAAATCCTCCTTAATTATGAACTCTATGACTGGTAAAATTCCGGATGACGAACTCTCATTTTACTGATCACTTCCTCTTCGATGTATGGTGGTACACACAGAGAGATGTCTCCGCCGAAAGATGCGATCTCCTTGACGACAGATGAACTCAGATATGCATATTCCATACTGCTGGTGATGAAGATCGTGTCTAAAAAGCCGCCTGAGATGGTGCGGTTCGCATGGGCGATCTGGAGCTCATATTCGAAATCCGTGACTGCGCGCAGACCGCGGACAGCAATATGGCAATCAATTTCACGTGCATAATCCATCAGTAATCCACAATATGAGTTCACATGGACATTCGGAATATTTTCTGACACTTTGCGTAACATTTTAACACGTTCATCCACAGAAAACAATGGAGTTTTTGCTTTATTGTCCAAAACGCAGACGGTCAGATCATCGAACATTTCTGCCGCTCTTTTGATAATATCGATATGTCCGTACGTTACCGGATCAAAACTGCCGGGATAGATCGCATGCTTCATAGTACTTCCTTCCTGCTTCTCAGCGGTCATTATTGGCTCTGCGGATAAACAGATGACGATTCGCTTTATAGTCTTTCTCCCGCACAAGCGCAAGACCGATCTGCGGCAGATAGGAAAAATCGGTATCGAGCGAGGTCTCTACGATGATGAGGGTATTGTCCGTCACAAAACGCTCATTCGCCAGAGCGTGGAGGATATCATGAACGGTGCCCGCTTCATAAGGCGGATCTACGTAAATGATGTCCGCTTCCTTCTCATGAATATGGCGCAGTGCACTCAGCGCGTCCTGTTTGAGGAGGACCGCCTGATCTTCGAAATGGGTCGTGTGCAGATTTTTCTGTATGCAGGCGCATGCCTCGCGTCCGTTCTCTACGAAATAGGCTTTCAGGGCGCCCCTGCTCAGAGCTTCTATGCCGATCGCCCCGCTTCCGGCGCACAGATCCAGAAAAACGGATCCGGGAACATCTGCCTGGATGATATTAAACAATGTTTCTTTGATGATGTCCTGTGTCGGTCTTGTGTCAAGGCCGTAAGGCGCCGCCAGCTTGAGTCGTCTGGCACTTCCCGCTATTACTCTCATTTCAACCTCGTTATTCTTTGACGTTTACACTTAGAGTGTATAAAATCTTGTCTTTTTTGTCCATCTCCAATTCTCAGATTCGCTTGGTGCCCTTGCCGTTTCTCGAAGACGTGCGCATTTTGTTCAGGTCGATCGTCGTCTCCCTGTGGACAAGAGGCTGATCTTCTTTTTCCCTGATCATCAGCGCTCTCTCCACCAGGTCTTCCCTGCCGAGCTTCATGCCCTGCATGCCTGCTGCATTCTTCTTCATTTCCGAGATCTCGTCCAGAGGGAACTTGAGGACAAATCCGTTCCTGCTGATGAGAACGGCGAATTTCTGGTCTGTGATCACTCCCACATATACCAACTGGTCGTCCTCGCCCAGCTTGGTCGCATTCACGGTCCTGAGCCTGGTCTCGAACTCTCCTCCGCTGACGATCTTGACCAGTCCCTTCTGCGTGACGAACAGCAGCCTGTAAAGGTTGAGATCCGACTGGCTGCAGGCCAGAACGATCTCTTCCTTAGAGGAGTCGTAGTTCCCCACATTATCGATGGGGATTCCCTTGTCCCTGAGCCTTCCCTGGGGAAGATCCGAGACTTTGACGCAGTGAAGAGAGCCCTTGTCCGTAAACAGGCAGATCCTGCCGCTGCTCACACAGGTGAAAATGTGCTTGTAGGCGCTGTCCGCTGCCTCTTTATTGCGCTGGTAGACGGAAGGATCCATTGTCTTGGCATAACCGAAGCGGTCAATGACACAGATCAGTTCTCTGTCTTCCGCTTCTTCCCTCACGGTAAATACAGCCGCTTCCGTCTGCATGATCTGCGTGCGCCGCGCTCTTGCGTATTTATTCCTGATCTCTGCCAGCTCGCTCTTTAAGACTCTTGTCATGGAGTCATGTTCCTCGAGGATATCCTCGTACCGATAGATGTTGGCGACCGTCTCGTCGTGTTCTTTGATCAGGGCTTCCAGTTCCAGCCCGATCAGTTTGTAGAGACGCATATCGAGAATGGCATCCGCCTGCGCCTCCGTGAAAGCCAGCTGTGTCGCCATGATCTCGGACTCCTCGCTCCTGAAGCGGATCCCCTGCGTTTCGCCGTTTACCAGACAGTTCTTGACGGTCTTGCGGTCTCTTGCGCCGCGGAGGATCTCGATGATCAGGTCAATGACATTGACCGCCTTGATGAGTCCCTCCTGGATCTCTCTCTTTTTGCGCTCCTTTTCCAGAAGATTCTGATACTTGCGGGTCGTGGTCTCGTAGAGAAAATCGGTATTGGCCTTCAGGATCTGCTTGAGGCCGAGCGTCTCCGGCTTTCCGTCGTGAATGGCCAGCATATTGACGCCGAAGGTGTCCTCCAGCCTTGTCTTCTTATAGAGAAGGTTCCTGAAGTATTCGACATCGGTGTCTTTGCGAAGTTCTATGACGATCCGGATCCCGTTCTTATCGGACTGATTGGTAATATCGATGATGTCGTTTGTTATTTTCTTTTCGGAGAGCGCCGCGACATCGGAGAGGAATTTGCCGATCCCGGAGCCGATCATCGTGTAGGGAACCTCAGTGACGACCAGATGTATGTGTCCCGACTTGCCCTTTTCCACTTCCGTGCGCCCTCTCAGGCGCACTCTGCCGGTCCCTGTCTCGTAGATATCCGCAAGTTCGTCCTTGTTGACCACGATCCCGCCGGTCGGAAAATCAGGTCCCTTGACATACCGCATGAGATCCGTGCTGGTCAGTTCCGGATCATCCATCAGCGCGATCTGCGCATCGATCACTTCGCCCAGGTTGTGGGGCGGCGTGCTTGTGGCCATGCCGACCGCAATGCCCTCTGAGCCGTTGATCAGAAAATTGGGGATCTTGACGGGCAGGACAGACGGTTCTTTCTCGTTCTCGTCGAAATTGGGAACAAAATCCACGACATCCTTATCGAGGTCTTTGAGAAAAGCCTCTTCCGTCACCTCCTGGAGCCTGGCTTCCGTATATCGCATTGCGGCAGCGCCGTCGCCTTCGATATTGCCGAAATTGCCGTGTCCGTTGATCAGGGGAAGCCCTTTCTTGAAATCCTGTGCCATCACGACCAGCGCGTCATAGATCGAACTGTCTCCGTGGGGGTGGTATTTACCCATTGTGTCTCACACGGTGCGGGCACTTTTTCGGAAGGGCTTGTCGTAGTGGATCCCCAGCTCGTGCATATCGTAAAGCGTCCTGCGCTGCACGGGCTTAAGTCCGTCTCTGACATCGGGAAGCGCCCTGGCTACGATGACGCTCATCGCGTAGTCGATATAGGACTTCTGCATCAGTTCGGAATATTCAGTCTTTAAGATCTGTTCCTGCGGTGTTACGGCAAATGTATCTTCCGCAGTCTTTTTCCCTTTTCTGCTGTTCTTGTTGTGGTCGTCTCTAGGCATAAGTCAGCTTGTCTCTCCGTTTTATGAATTGATATCGAAATATGTCCGGATATCTGTTCAGATATCGAGCTCGGCGTCACCCGCATGGTCATGGATGAAACTCTTGCGGGGCGGTACCTCGCTTCCCATCAGGAGTTCCGTGATCTCCGAGGCGTGAATGGCGTCTTCGATCTGAACCTGTCTCATATACCGCCGCGCAGGGTCCAGCGTGGTCTCCCAGAGCTGTTCCGGATCCATTTCGCCAAGTCCCTTGTAGCGCTGCAGGGTAAAGTCGTTTTTGTGCTTCTTTCTGTATTTTGCCAATGCGAAATCATCGTACAGATACTCGCCTTCTGAGCCCCCGCGCTTGGGGATCACCTTGTAGAGAGGCGGCATGGCCACATAGACGTGTCCCTCGTAGATCAGTTCCGGCATAAATCGGTAGAACAGCGTCAGAAGAAGCGTAGAAATGTGTGCGCCGTCCACGTCGGCATCGGCCATGATCACGATCTTGTCATATCGGAGCTTTGTGATGTCGAAATCATTGCCGTAGCCTTCTGAAAAACCGCAGCCGAAAGCATTGATCATGGTCTTGATCTCCGCATTGGCCAGGATCTTATCGATGCTCGCCTTCTCGACATTGAGGATCTTACCGCGGATCGGCAGGATCGCCTGGTACATTCTGTCCCTTGCCATCTTGGCACTGCCGCCGGCCGAATCTCCCTCTACGATGAAGATCTCGCACTTGGATGCGTCCTTGCTGGTGCAGTTGGCGAGCTTTCCGTTGGAATCAAAAGAAAACTTCTGTTTGACCAGCATGTTGACTCTGGTCTTCTCTTCCGTCTTCCTGATCTTCGCGGCTTTTTCCGCACACCCGATCACCGTCTTGAGCGTGTCGAGATTTCTGTCAAAATAGCGAACGATCTCATCGCTTGTCACCTGGGCGACCGCTTTCGCTGCGTCCTGGTTGTCCAGCTTCGTCTTGGTCTGTCCCTCGAAGCGGGGATCCGGATGCTTGATGGAGATGACTGCCGTCATACCGTTGCGGATGTCCGCACCTGTAAAGTTGGTATCCTTCTCCTTGAGAATGTTCAGCTGGCGGGCGTAACTGTTGATCACCTGTGTGAACACGGTCTTGAAACCGGTCAGGTGCGTTCCGCCCTCGGCATTATAGATGTTGTTGCAGAATCCCAGGACATTTTCGTGGAACTCGTTGACGAACTGGAAAGCCGCTTCCACCGTAATGTGGTCACTCATCCCCTTGAAATAGATGATGTCGGTCACAGCGTCCTTGGACTTATTGAGCGCGCGAATAAACCCGATGATCCCATCGGGTTCGTGAAATTCCAGTTCTTCGTTCGGCGTCTTTCTCTTATCGGTATAGAGGATCGTGAGTTCCGGGTTGAGGTATGCCGTCTCGTGCATGCGGCTCTTGATGTCCTCTTCCCTGAAC
>ODAI013633350.1_pt1 | contig 14075 bp, 11 predicted proteins | sample 1539321 | NCBI WGS metagenome assembly ODAI01 (sample SAMN02144231, study PRJEB22623) | gut metagenome | biome: sheep rumen | host: Ovis aries | place: New Zealand
AACGGCGGAAAGAATGCGGGCCTTCTTGCGATAAAGATGCTTGCCGTCGGAGACCCTGAACTGGAGGCAAAGATGGAGGCCTTCCTTGAAGCGCAGAAAAACGAAGTCATGAAAAAGGACGAAAAGCTTCAGGAAATCGGATATAAGGAATGGTAAGGAAAGGAGACGAGAATGGATTATAAAAGCGCTGGTGTAGATATCGAAGCGGGTTATGAGTCTGTAGAACTCATGAAGCAGTATGTGAAAACAACGATGCGCCCGGAGGTCCTGGGCGGAATCGGCGGCTTTTCCGGTGCTTTTTCAATGGAGAAGATCCGCGGCATGAAGGAGCCGGTCCTGCTGTCCGGAACGGACGGGGTCGGAACAAAAATCAAGCTGGCATTTCTGATGGACAGGCATGACACCGTCGGAATCGACTGCGTGGCCATGTGCGTCAACGACGTTGCCTGCGCGGGCGGCGAGCCGCTCTTTTTCCTGGACTATATCGCCTGCGGGCGCAATTACCCCGAGAAGATCGCGCAGATCGTAAATGGCGTCGCGGAGGGCTGCAGACAGGCAGGATGCGCCCTGATCGGAGGCGAGACAGCAGAACACCCCGGACTTATGCCGGAGGATGAATATGATCTTGCCGGCTTTACGGTAGGCGTAGCGGAAAAGCAGGAGATGATAACGGGTGAGAATATCGTTCCCGGCGATGTCCTTATCGGCATTGCGAGCTCCGGAGTCCACAGCAACGGCTTCTCCCTTGTCCGCAAGGTCTTTGACGTAAATGAGGAAAACCTTAAGACCTGGTATCCGGAGCTGGGCGCGACGCTCGGCGAGGCTCTCCTTACCCCGACAAAGATCTATGTCAGGACACTGAGTGAGATCCGTAAGGCAGGCGCTGTGATCAAGGGCTGCAGCCACATCACGGGCGGCGGCTTCTATGAGAATATTCCGCGCATGCTTCCGGACGGAGTGTATGCGGAAATCCGTAAGGACAGCTATGAGGTACCCGCTATTTTCCGCCTGATGCAGGAAAAGGGCGGCATCGAAGAGCATATGATGTACAATACCTTTAATATGGGTATCGGCATGGTTCTTGCCGTCAGTCCCGAGGACTGCAGCAAGGTCCTTGACGCAATCAGGAGCGCAGGCGAGACAGGGTACGTTATCGGTACAGTAAAGAGCGGCGAAAAGAGCGCGCATCTTATCTGAAGCATCTAAAAGGAAACGGTAGAGCATATGTATAAAATTGCAGTTTGCGTCTCCGGCGGCGGCACCAATCTCCAGGCGCTGATCGACCGCATAGAAGACGGATATCTTGAGGATGTCAGCATCGTCAGAGTCATCAGCAACAATCCGGGTGTGTATGCTCTTGAGAGGGCAAAGGCAGCCGGGATCGAAGCGGTGTGCGTATCCCCGAAGGATTATGAGGACAGGGGAGAATTTAACAAGGCGCTTCTTGACGCCGTGCGCGGGGCAGACCCGGATCTCGTGGTTCTCGCGGGCTTTCTTGTCGCCATTCCGCCGGAAATGGTGGAGGCTTATCCGGACAGGATCATCAATATCCATCCGGCGCTGATTCCGTCATTCTGCGGAAAGGGTTATTACGGCCTGAAGGTGCATGAGGGCGCACTTGCCCGGGGAGTTAAAATTACCGGCGCGACGGTTCACTTTGTCGACGCGGGTCTTGATTCCGGGCCGATCATTCTGCAGAAGGCAGTTGAGGTCCAAAGCGGCGATACGCCGCAGATTCTCCAGAAAAGAGTGATGGAGCAGGCGGAATGGACGATCCTTCCCGAGGCTGTGCGCCTCCTTTCAAAAGGAAAGGTGCACATAGAGGGGCGAATTACCCGGATCGATGCTGATTAAGAGGAGATACAGAGTATGGAAAAAATGAAAATACTGCTTGTCGGCGGCGGAGGCAGGGAGCATGCAATCGCACAGGCACTTGCAAAGAGCCCGCATACGGAAAAACTGTACTGCGCGCCGGGGAACGCCGGCATCGCGCAGATTGCGGAGTGCGTCCCGATCGGTGTCATGGAGTTTGACAGACTGATCGCTTTTGCAAAGGACAACGGGATCGGACTTACCGTCTGCAGCCAGGATGATCCTCTGTGCGCGGGTATCGTGGACGCGTTCGAGGAAGCGGGGCTTCGGATCTTCGGCACCAGAAAGAATGCCGCCATCATCGAGGGCAGCAAGGCGTTTTCAAAAGAGCTGATGAAAAAGTACGGGATTCCCACTGCGGAGTACGAGACCTTCCACAGCGCGGACGAAGCGCTGGCTTATCTTGAGACGGCAAAGCTCCCCATCGTTCTGAAGGCGGACGGTCTTGCACTTGGAAAGGGCGTTCTGATCTGCGAAACCCGGCAGCAGGCGATGGACGGCGTAAAGCAGATCATGCTGGACAAAAAGTTCGGCGACGCCGGCAATGCGCTGGTTATCGAGGAGTTTATGACCGGCAGGGAGGTTTCCGCCCTGGCATTTGTCGACGGAAGCCACTACAGCCTGATGAGCTCCTCTCAGGATCATAAGAGGATAGGAGATCACGACACGGGACTGAACACCGGCGGAATGGGAACCTTTTCTCCCAGCCCGTTCTATACAGAGGAGATCGACAGACTCTGCAGGGAAAGAATCTACCAGAAGACTGTCGACGCCATGGCGGCGGAGGGAAGACCCTTTAAAGGCGTCCTGTATTTCGGCCTGATGCTCACACAGGACGGCCCGAAGGTTGTCGAGTACAATACACGTTTCGGCGATCCGGAGACGCAGGTTGTCCTGCCCAGGCTCGAGTCGGATCTGGTTGAGATCATGGAGGCATGCATCGACGGCACTCTTGAAAAGATGGATGTCCGTTTTTCCGACAACGCTGCGGTCTGTGTGGTGCTGGCATCCGGCGGATATCCCCTCGCCTATGAAAAGGGGAAGGTTATCACGGGTCTTGACGAGGCCGCAAAGGACAAAGACATCTATTGCTTCCATGCAGGCACAAAGACCGATGCCGACGGAAATGTGGTTACGGCGGGCGGAAGAGTGCTCGGCGTGACTGCCCTGGGAAAGGATCTTGTCAGCGCGCGGGCAAAGGCGTATGAGGCCGCCCGGAAGATCCACTTTGACGGAGTATATATGCGCAGCGATATCGGGAGAGCCATCGACGAAGCATAAGCGGCTCTACGCGCCGGATTGCAAAAGGGATTACAAAAGTTTTGCAAAAAACAGTGTGCTTTGCTTCGATTTGTGTTATCCTTATAAAGAATATGACAGAATTCACTGCGCAGGCAGTGGCTATTCAAATATACGAAATACTAGAGGTACAGAAAATGAGCCTGAACAAGAGCAGCAAGATCAGAGCATTGGCAGGAGCGGCTGCATTATCACTTGCAATCGCGCTTACACCCGCGGCAGCGTTGACCAGCCTTGCCGCCACCGGTACCGTAACGGCTTCGAACGTCAACGTGCGTTCGGATGCATCGACATCGTCGAGTGTCGTCGGCACGGCGAACAGCGGACAGACCCTTCAGGTCGGGGATTCCAAGGTGGATTCCAGCGGTGCGACATGGTACCAGGTTACCCTTGCCAGCGGCAACACAGGTTATATCCGCAGCGATCTGATCTCTGTCACAGAGGACGAGCCCGTCCAGGCAGATCCCGTCCAGAACGTTACGCCTGCCGATACGGCAAGCGAGGCGCCGGTTGATACAGGCAGCGATACGTCTGCAACTACAGGCGATACAGGCGGATACCAGATCGTTTACGCACCGGACGATACCGGTGAGATGACCTTCTATCTGTATAACAATACGGCCGGAGAGCGCATGAAGCTTTCCGATATCGAAGCTCTCCAGACAAGAGCAACCAACGCTGAGAAGGAAGCGAAGGCCGTCAAGAACAGATACAGAACGATCTTCATCGTGCTGATTGTCCTTCTTGTGGCAGCTCTTGCAGCGGCAATCCTCCTGTTCCTGCGTCTGCGGGATGCGCTCACCAACGGGCGCAGGGAGAGAGATCTCACCCAGGAGAGAAAGAACGCGAGAAGAACCGGCAGCAACGCGGATGATATCTCCGCACTCCGCCGCCGTGAATCCGCGGGAAGCGCATCTGCATCCAGAGCCGCTTCCAGAGACAGATCCGAGGCGTATGCATCCGCTTCCAGAACAAGAGCGGAGAGAGACGGCGAGGCAGGCGAGATGACAAGAAGAACCGCTTCTGCGGCACGTCCCGCTTCCGGTGCAGCCCGTCCGGCTTCCCAGGAAGGCTACGCATCCAGACCCCGCACAGGCGCTGAGAGACCTGTCCGTGAGGCATCGGATGAGAGAAGAACCGCTTCCGCCGAGACAAGAAGAGTATCCACTGATGCGGCGAGACCTGTCCGCCGCGCAGCAGAGCCGGTAAGAGAAGGCGCAGCCCGCACAGCGGAAAGACCTGTCCGTGAGAGCCGTCCCGCTTCTTCCGAGGAGAGAGCTCCTCAGCAGGCAGCCAGAAGGACAAGAAACTTCGCGGGAGACCAGGAGTTTGACTACGACTTCATCAATCTCGACGACGACAAGAAGTGAGATTCCGGTAAGACATATCAATAGAGCATAAACTTGACACTAACGCCGTTTGTTATATAATACGTATAACAAACGGCGTTTCACTGCATTTATCCGGCTGAAAGGGAGTGATATGTATGTATCTGGAAATAGATTTCAACAGTGATGAGGCGATTTACCAGCAGCTTTGCGAGCAGATCATCATGGGGATTGCGACATCCAGGCTTACGGACGGCGAGGTCCTTCCGTCTGTGCGTCAGTTGGCGGATGATATCGGGATCAATATGCATACGGTCAACAAGGCATACACGATTCTGAAGCAGGAAGGGTATGTTAAGATCGACAGACGCCGCGGCGCCATCGTATCGGTGGACGCCGACAAGCAGCGCGCCATTGCCAGTGTGAAGAAGGACATGCAGTCGGTTCTTGCCGAGGCGATCTGCAGAGACCTTTCGCGAAGCGATATCCATGAGCTGGTTGACCAGATCCTGGATGAATTCGGGACGCTGGTTTCATAACGGCTGCAATTATTTACGCAATGTATTCAGGAGAAACTAAAATTCATGGCAAACAAATATACCGGTAGTGCAAAGGAAGCGATAAAGATAGCGGAGAAGATTGCGAAGGCGGGCGGCTCCGGCTATGTCGGCACGGAGCACCTGCTCATGGGGCTGGCATCGGAGGAGAAAGGCGTCGCGTCGCAGATCCTGCGTCAGAACGGCATTACGCCGGAGCGTCTTAGCGACCTTCTGGGCTCGCTTCGCGTTGAGCAGGGAGAGACGGCTGTTGCGGATAAAGGAGGCTTTTCTCCCAGACTTGAGAGCATCTTCGAGGATGCCGGCAGACTTGCGCAGCAATATCAGTCAAAGGAGGTGGGAACGGAACACCTTCTTATGGCGCTGATCCTGGAGAGGATGAATGTCGCGGTAAGGCTCATGGAATCCGTCGGCGCCAATGTGCCGAAGATTTATTTTGAGGCGGTGGCTTCCGTGGGAGAAGATCCCGCGCGCCACAGAGACGACCTTAACCCGCAGAACGCGAACCAGCGCGGACAGCAGGGCGAGGGCGGCAGCATGCTGGAGCAGTACAGCCGCGACCTCACGCTCCTTGCGGCAGAGGGGAAGCTGGATCCTGTCATCGGCAGGACCGATGAGATGCAGAGGGTCATCCAGATCCTTTCCAGAAGGACCAAGAACAACCCGTGCCTGATCGGTGAGCCGGGCGTCGGCAAGACAGCGATCGTGGAAGGCCTTGCCCAGCGGATCGTTGCGGGAGACGTGCCCTATACTGTGCAGGATAAGCGCCTGCTGACGCTGGATCTGTCCGGCATGGTCGCGGGATCAAAATACCGCGGCGAGTTCGAGGAACGCATCAAGGGCGTCATCGAAGAGGTCAGGGCGGACGGCAATGTCATCCTGTTCGTGGATGAAGTGCACACTCTGATCGGTGCCGGCGGCGCGGAGGGAGCAATCGATGCTTCCAACATTTTGAAGCCCTCCCTGGCACGCGGTGAGATACAGCTGATCGGCGCTACGACCATCAGCGAATACCATAAATATGTGGAGAAGGACGCCGCACTCGAGCGCCGCTTCCAGCCGGTCCAGGTGGACGAGCCGACCCCGGAGGAGGCGGAGGAGATCCTGCGCGGAATCGCCGGCAAATTCGAGAGCCATCACAATGTGAAGATTACGGACGAGGCGATCGCGGAGGCGGTCCGCCTGTCCGAACGCTATATCAATGACAGGAATCTCCCGGACAAGGCGATTGACGTCATCGATGAAGCCTGCGCCGCAGTCAGGCTGAAAGGCACTCCTTCCAGAAAGGCGGACGATCAGACATCCCTTATGAAGGAGATGGATGAGGCGGACAGGGCCCTTGCCGATGCGGTGGAGGCAGGAGACTTCGAGGCGGCGAGGACTGCCAGGGAAGCCTTCGACAAGCTGGACAAAAAGTGGCTGCGCCTTCAGGAAAAGAAGGAGAGAAAACAGCAGGACAGGCAGCTTACGGTAACCGGACAGGATATCGCGGGCGTTATTTCGGTGTGGTCCAAGGTGCCGGTTCAGAGACTCACCCAGAAAGAGAGCGAACGGCTCCTGCACCTGGAGGAGACACTTCATAAGAGAGTTATCGGCCAGAAGGCGGCGGTGGACGCGGTCGCAAGGGCAATCCGCAGAGGCAGGGTAGGACTCCAGGATCCGAACAGGCCGATCGGCTCGTTCCTTTTCCTCGGACCGACCGGCGTCGGCAAGACAGAGCTTTCCAAGGCGCTCGCCGAAGCAGTCTTCGGAGATGAGAAGAATATGATCCGCGTCGATATGTCCGAGTACATGGAGCAGTATGCTGTCTCCAAGATGATCGGCTCCGCGCCCGGATACGTCGGATATGAGGAGGGCGGCCAGCTCGCGGAGAAGGTTCGCCAGCACCCGTATTCCGTGGTTTTGTTCGATGAGATCGAAAAGGCACATCCGGACGTCTTCAACGTGCTGCTGCAGATCCTCGATGAGGGACATCTGACCGATTCCCGCGGACGCAGGATCAATTTCAAGAACACGATTATCATCATGACTTCGAACGTCGGTGCAAAGAACATCATCGACCCGAAGACGCTTGGATTCGCCCCGAAGCCGACAAAACAGCAGTCCTACGAGAAGATGCAGCAGGGCATTATGGGCGAAGTCAAGAAGATCTTCCGTCCCGAATTCATCAACCGTATCGACGGAATTGAGGTGTTCCATGCGCTCGACGACGATGACATGATGAAGATTGCGGGACTCCTTTCACAGGATCTGATAAGGCGCGCCAAAGAACAGCTCGGCATAAACATCCGGATGACTCCCCAGCTGAAAAAATACCTGGTGGATCATTACTCGGATGAGAAGATGGGCGCCCGCCCGTTAAAGAGAGCGATCCAGACGGTGATTGAGGACCAGCTCTCCGAAAGAATTCTCTCGGAGGAGATTAAGAGCGGCGACACCGTCAGCATAGGATACAGCGGCGGCGAGGTGACCTTTACCGCGAAAAAGGCCAAGGACGCATGAAAAAAGAGACAGGGTATTTTTGCAAAGAGTGCGGGTATGAATCCGCCAAATGGATGGGGCAGTGCCCGGCCTGCAGAGAATGGAATACCTTCGTGGAGCAGCCGGCCAAAATGACGATTGCCGGCGTTACAGCGGGGGGCGGAAGATCCGGAAGGAGCTCAGGTGCCGGAAAAGGTACGGGCTCCGGGAGCTTTTCAGCCCTGAGTCTTACGGGCGAGGCAAAGCGTCCGGTCCCCCTCTCAAAGGTGCAGGATGCGGAGGAAATCCGCTGGAAAACAGGGTATGAGGAGCTTGACCGCGTCCTCGGAGGAGGAATCGTCAAGGGATCCATGCTGCTGGTCGGCGGCGATCCCGGCATCGGGAAATCAACCCTTCTTCTTCAGGTGACCGGCAACATGGCGGCGGCGGGGCACCAGGTGCTGTACGTCTCCGGAGAGGAGTCCATCCGGCAGATCAAGCTGAGGGCGGACAGAATCGGCAGAATGAGCGATAATCTTCGTTTTATGTGCGAGACAGACCTCGAGCTGATAGCCCAGACCCTCCTTGCGGAAAAGCCGGATATGGCGGTAATTGACTCCATACAGACCATGTTTAACAGCTCCGTCCAGGGAGCGCCCGGCAGCATCGCGCAGGTGCGCGAGACAACGGCAATCCTGATGCGGCTGGCAAAGGAAACGGGGATTACGATATTTATCATCGGCCATGTGACAAAAGAGGGGACCGTTGCCGGCCCCCGCGTTCTCGAGCATATGGTTGATACCGTCCTGTATTTCGAGGGCGACCGCTATGCTTCCTACAGGATCCTCCGCGGAGTCAAAAACCGCTTCGGATCCACCAATGAAATCGGAATTTTCGAGATGCGCAGCGAGGGACTCTGTGAGGTCAAAAACGCTTCCGAGTACATGCTCAGCGGGCGGCCCAAGGACGCCAGCGGATCCGTGGTCTCCTGCGCCATAGAAGGGACCCGGCCGATGCTGACCGAGGTGCAGGCGCTTGTCTGCAAGAGCAATTTCGGATTTCCCAAGCGGCAGGCGACAGGAACGGACTACAACCGCGTAAGCCTGCTGATGGCCGTCCTTGAGAAGAGGCTGGGCGTCCCGCTCTCGGAATATGACGCATACGTAAACCTTGCAGGAGGCATCCGCCAGAACGAGCCCGCGCTGGATCTCGGCATCGCGCTTGCGATCATTTCAAGCTACAGGAACCTTGCGGTCGATGACAAGCTCATGGCGTTCGGCGAGGTTGGCCTGTCCGGAGAAGTCCGCATGGTGACAATGGCGGACATCCGTGTCCAGGAAGCCGCAAAGCTTGGCTTTACGACCTGCATCCTGCCAAAGAGCAACCTCCACGGCATCAAATGCCCGGAGGGCATCCGGCTGATCGGCGTGGAGAGCCTGAAGGAGGCAGCGGCGCTGATCCGGTAATATGGCTGTAAAACCTCAATGTGATGGAAGATCTGCTCAGACTGATCGCTGACGGCGAGATGAGCACCTTTTTTGGCTATGGGGGCTTTTAGGGCTGCCGGGGCTGGGGGATATAGGACAAAAAGAGTTGTCCTATATCCCCTGTTTGTAATAATGATTATTCCGGAAGCAGGATGTTCTTTCTGAAGATCTCGACCAGCCGGTCGGCATCCTCCTCGGCGATCACTGCGTCCTTATACGGACCGTCGGGAGAACAGTAACCGACAGGAATGCCATAGATTCGCTCCATAAGGAGCTTGATGCCCGGAAGGTTTCCGATTCTGCTGTCGGCATAGGCTTCCGATACCTCATTGGCGCGGTACTGAAGATCCCGCGCTTCCTTGATTTTTCCCTCATTGACCAGCCGGAACATCTCGCGGTAATGATAGAGCGTTACAGCCTGAAGAGCTCCGATGTTTCCGTCAGCCCCCATCAGCTGGGAGCAGAAGGCAAGTTCATCAGCGCCTGTCAGGATGTTCAGGTCCGGCGCATGCTTTTTAAAACGCTCCAGAGTATAGAAATTGGTGTCGGTGAATTTGATTCCGGCAAAAGTGGGGACAGCCTTCATGGCTTCAAGAATCTCTGTCGGCTGGAGCGGGCGTCCTCCTGTGAGAGTAGTGCCCTGCATAACCCAGTAAATATAGAATGGGATATTGGGAGCTGCCCCGGAGATTCTCTTAAAGTATTGGATATTATCGTCCAGAGTTGCCTTCGTCGAAATGCCGACGGATGAGACTGCATCTGCACCGTGGGCTGCCGCATGCGCGGCAAGTTCAACGGAATCATCCAGATTCTCGTTATAACCGACGTGTACGAATACCGGAATCCGGCCTTTTGCGGCACTCAGGACCGCTTCGGCCCAGATCTTTCTTTTTTCAACGGAAAGGTATGCTCCCTCTCCGGTCCAGCCAAGCATATATACACCAGCTGCCTTCTGGCGGATATATAAGTCGATCAGCGCCGCAGCCAGTTCTGTTTTTACATTTCCATCCTTGTCAAGGGGGGTCAATAATGCCGGAAGGACACCTGTTAATCCTTTCATAGTTTTGCCTCAGATTTCTAAGAATATACATTTGACTACTGCTTGATTCCTGATACCGCAATACTCTCTACGATATACTTTTGCAGAAACAGGAACACGATTGTCAGCGGGATGGCGCTCAGAACGGCAACTGCCATTCTGGGACCGAAATAAATACTGTCCTGCTGAGCGTTGAACAAAGCTACGCCTACAGAGATCATCTGCTTCGATGAATCTCTTATCGCGACCAGCGGCCAGAGATAGGAATTCCAGTGCGCGATAAACTGCAGTATTGATAATGTCGCGATAACGGGTTTTGAGAGCGGCAGCACCATGGTGAAGAAAACCCTCCAGACCCCGCCTCCGTCCAGATAAACGGATTCGATGATTGAGTTGGGAATCGTGGCTATGTTCTGCCTGGCAAAGAAAACTCCGTACACATACGCGAACTGACCGAGGATCAGCGGCCACCAGGTATTCAAAAGCCCCATGTCCCGGTAGAGAATGTACAGCGGGACCAGTCTTGATTCGAATGGGACCATCATGACCGCCAGCATGAAAATATAGAGAACCTTCTTTCCCGGGAATCTTCCTTTGGCAAACGCATAGCCGCACATCATCGCAAAGAATACGGAAACAACTGTGTTCACAGTGGTCACGATCAGCGTGTTCAGATAGTATCTCGGCAGATTGATGAGCCGCTGCGCTGCCTTATAATTGAATGTAGTAGGGGTGTGCGGAAGCCAGGAAAACGGCGGGAGCGCCGTCGTCGCAGCTCTGTCAAAGGACAGGACAACCGCCCACCACAGCGGAGTCAGGATCAGAATGAGCAGCAAAACGAGCACTATGATAACGATAAGACGCCGTATTGTTTTAGCTCTCATCATCCAACCTCCTCCTCGTCTTCGAGAAATCCCGTGAGCTTTACATTGATCATGGTGAAGAAGAAAACAAGCGCGAAGAGGATCATGGATCCGGCACTGGAAATGCCATGGCTCGGGACTTCAAAGCTGAACTGATAGATATACATCAGGATAGACTGGAGTGTTCCTCCCGGAAGACCGGCAGAGCTGTTGCTGCCGAGGACGAACAGATCCGTGAATCTGGACAGTCCGTTGATGACGCCGGTTACAAGAAGGAAAGTGAAGCAGTTTTTCATAAGCGGAGCTGTGATATACCGCACCTTATCCCATGCGCTCGCTCCGTCAATTTCGGAAGCTTCATAGAGCTCGGATGGGATTGCCTGCAGTGATGCCAGATTCATCAGCATCGAGTATCCCATATTCATCCAGCACCAGAGAATCGTAGCGCCGATTTTCGAGTAACGGATATCGGAAATCCACCCGATCGAGATTTTTCTCCGGAACAGAAAAGAAAGGAATGTGTTAAGAAGTCCTCCCTCTCCCTGCAGGACGGCCTGGAACATGAGAATGACACTGATACCGGTAATGATATTGGGAAGATAAAACCCTATCCGGAAGAAGGCCTGAGTCCTGCCTCTTCCGAGGCTGTTGATCAGAACCGCAAGGAAGAATCCGAGCGGAATAGTCACCAGCCCCATCAGAGTCAGCGCGAAGGTGTTGCCGAGAGCACGAAGAAATCGGGACTGCCCGAGCAGGGTTCTGTAATTCTTTAAGCCGATAAAGGTTTCGTTCCCCGCTCCCACGATGGATATATCGTAAAGACTGTACCGCGCGGTATTGAACATCGGAATATAAACGAACAATACCAGTGCGGCAAGACTGATGATCAGAAACGGGTACCACCTCAGCTGCTTTTTGAGATTGCGGATTCGCCTGTCTTTTGTGCTCATCGTAGATCACCTTTTATTATTTTGTTGCAAGATATTCATCTACAGCTGCCTGCATCTGGGCTGCTGCGTCTTCAGCTGTGATGGTGCCGTTTACAAGATCGTGTGAGACGATGCCCAGTGTGGTTGTAACCGGTCCGAAGCTGATGTTGTTGTAGTATTCGGTTGTAGAGTTGCTGAAATCATCAGCCATTGTGGACATTGCAAGATCGATGGAATCAGCCTTGTCGCCCATAACCTCTTTCAGAGTTGTGAGGCAGTCGGGAGTATTCGGGATCTGTCCGCAGTCGATGACCCACTGGATGCACGCTTCGTCCGTGACCATAAACTTGATGAACTCCCACGCCCAGTCCTTATGTTCACTGGACTTACTGATGGCAAGGTTATTGCAGCCCTTGAACATGGACGGATCACCCTTATGCTCGCCCTCTTCGATGACCGGCATAGGAAGGAACAGGAATCTGTCCTCAACTCCCATGACCTTCGCTTCGTTAAAGTGAGTAAATGCGTTCTGGCTGTAACGGATTGCAGTATTGTTGTCGGGAGTCAGCTGATAAGCGATGTTGATACCTTCGCGGACCTGAGGACTGCAGTACTGACCGAGGTCGCGGATCATCTGGAATGCGGCGATGGATTTGTCGATCGTGAAGTCAACCTTGGAATCCTCGACGGTCTTTCCGTACTGGAATACCTTTGCGTCATAAGCGCTTGCCAGCATGCCGTAGGTAAACCAGAGGTTATTGGCGTTTTCCATGCTGTCCACCTGAACGCCGTAGGTCTGTTCCCCGGTCACAGGATCTGTGCCTGTGAGCTGTTCCGCAAGAGAGAGCATATCGGACCATGTCCAGGAGGCATCCGGAAGCTCGACGCCGTAATCTTCAAAGATCTGCTTGTCCAGATATGCGATCTGTGCGTTCAGTGTATAAGGAACACCGGTTGTTGTCGGGATACTGAGGTCGTTGTAATCGGTTGTGCGTCTTGTCTCTGTTGTATAAATTTTCGATGCAAAATCGGGATCCGCAGCAATATACTCATCAAGAGGCTCGACCAGCGCCGTCAGTGTTGCGCCGTGAAGAATAACATCCAGGTCGCCGCTGAGCGCTGCTGTCTGTACAACAGACTGCCAGTTGTCCCACGGAGCTGTTTCGATGTGAAGCTTAACATTGGGATGAAGTTCATTCCATCTCTCTACAATTACGTTATAGCCGGGAGTCTCCAGGCCGGTGACCATATCGAGGGCACCGGTCTCGCCCTGCGAAGAAAGAAGGCCCGGGCCCAGAAGGTTCAGTGTGATTTCCTCGCTCTCGTCAAGCGTGGAAGCAGGAGAGGAGGCTTCTTCCTCAGTTGCGCTCTCAGCCTCTGCCGCAGCTTCACCTGCAGGTTCTGCTGCAGGCTGTGCAGCAGGCGCTGCTGCCGGTGCGGCAGGAACAGCACATCCGGCCATCAGGCCTGCTGCCATGGTTCCTGCGAGCAATGTCCCTAAAAGTTTCCTTTTCATTTTTTCCTCCTTTTTGTTGCTATATCCGGAAGGTTTCTCCTCCCGGTATACTATGAAAGGCTGGCGCTCAGCCTTTACGACCTGAAACTAAACTCCGGATAATGCTCATCCATAAAGCGGAAGAGCGCTTCCTTCTCACCGCAGTGTAGCTGTGTCTGGGGGAGCCTGACTGTGTCCGACCGGATGATGCCGGCCCTTGCCATAAGAGCTTTACATTTGGCAATTTCCTTAAAAGCAAGCTCTTCGGAAAGACGTGCCAGTCTGGTCTGGAGCGCTCTGCAGCTTTTGATGTCACCGGATTCAAAGGTGCGGATCAATTCAGCAATTGCCTCGATGTAAATATGATTGTTGCCGGAGACTGTTCCGACTGCTCCGATGGATAAAGCGGGGAGCAGGAGCTGGACCGGGGCAACCAGCACATCAAAGGTACTGTTCCTGATCCGGGAAAACTCAGCCAGCTGCAGGACGTCGCCTACACTGTATTTGATGCCGAGGATATTCGGGCATGTATCCGCGATTCGTTCTACCAGTGAAGTGGAGAGAGCGTTGCCGGTGCAGAACGGAATTCCGTAGATATAAACCGGCGTCTCGGGAACACTGCCGGCAACGGCTCTATAGTAGCCAAGAAGGTCCTCATCAGTCAGATGGTAATAGGTCGGAGGCAACAGTCCCAGGCCGGCTGCCCCGGCATCTACGGCGTGGCGGGCAAGAGCCACACCGCCATC
>ODAI014513425.1_pt1 | contig 14075 bp, 13 predicted proteins | sample 1539321 | NCBI WGS metagenome assembly ODAI01 (sample SAMN02144231, study PRJEB22623) | gut metagenome | biome: sheep rumen | host: Ovis aries | place: New Zealand
GCAAGCTTATCTTCCTCAGCTGCACCGTCAAGGAATTGAGCAAATACTTCAGGACCGAAGGCAAGAGAAAGAACTGCTCCGCCAACACCTGATGTTGATGAGTAACGTCCGCCGATGAAGTCATCCATGAAGAAAGCCTCAAGGTAGTTGTCGCTCTTTGCAAGAGGAGATGTCTCTGATGTAACTGCGATCATATGCTTTGAAGCATCGAGTCCTGCATTCTTAAGTGCGTTTATTACAAAAGACTCGTTTGTAAGTGTCTCAAGTGTTGTACCTGATTTAGATACAAGAATAAAGATTGAATGAGCTGCATCTATCTGGTTCAGAACTGCTGATGCATCGTCGGGATCTACATTGCTGATGAACTTGGCTTCCATCTTGAAGTTGCCTGTTCTGTGAGCCCAGTTCTCAAGAGCAAGATACATAGCTCTTGGACCAAGGTCTGATCCGCCGATTCCGATCTGAACAACCGTTGTGAACTTCTCACCCTTTTCGTTTACGATCTCGCCTGAGTGAACCTTCTTGGCAAACTCAGCGATCCTGTTCTGTTCCTTAACATAGAATTCTCTCTTGTCGACGCCGTCAGCAACTACCTTGTCACCGAGCTGGCCTCTTGTGAGCTGATGAAGAACAAGACGCTTCTCTCCTGTGTTGATGACCTCTCCGTTGTAGAGAGCCTTAAACTTCTCTGAGAGCTGAGCTTCTTCAGCGAGCTTTTTAAGGGCGCCAAGTATTTCATCATTAACCTCTTTGGCTGCATAGTTGAATGAAAGACCTGCTGCCATAGGTACTGAGTAATTCTTAACTCTTTCAGCACCGCTTTCACCTGACATAACCTCCTGAAGGTTAACCTTAGAAACGCCGGAAAGTTCCTTGAAGGAATTAAGGGTATCAAGATTGTTCCAATTGATCATTATTAAAGCCTCCATATCATCTGTTGGAAAACGTTTTTTTATCCGCATTAAAGTGTAGCATGGAGAAAGTCTCATATCAAGCAAAAGAACTATAAAAAATATCTTAAGTTGCCCCAAAATATGATATACTTAATTATGGCTTAGGGGGACACAATGAGATTTCGTACAAAACTCTTAATTACGTCCTTGGCGATTGTGATAATTCCTCTTCTTTTGGCCGTCGGTACATTCATGGGCTTTGGCCGCTATATGGCCTACAAGCAGCAGCTGCAACAGCATTCCACCGTAGTGGACTACGGTATGATCTCCGATCCGGGTGGTACGTTTGCGGAGATGACTGATGAGCTGGTAAAAGAGATCGCCATCAATATGTTATCTAATCCATTTATCCTGGAAAACGAACAATTTCTTTCGGACCTGGATGCTCAGGTGGAATCAAGATATTCATTCATCATAGTCAAGAAGGGCAATGAGCTTTATTATGCTGCCAGCAGAGACAAGGCCAAGGCGGTCATCAATGAACTTCCCGGCTATGGTAACAGTATCGAGGGCATATATTATACCTCCTCCAAGCATCTTGTAAGACAGATCGACTTTCTGTTTTCCGATGGAAAAAGAGGTAGTCTGTACTTTATATCTACAATTCGAACAGCACTTACTACTTCGTTAGTGATCTACATGTGTGTTGCGATAATCCTGATATTGCTGCTGACCAGTTTGCTGCTTACTATGTGGCTGGGACGAAGCTTCTTCAGACCTATAAATCAGCTCAACATCGCAATGCAACATATTAAGGATGGAAACTTCGATTTTGTACTGCCGACGGATGCCAAGGAAAAGGGCGAGATTGGCGCCATGTACCGCAATTATGAGGACATGAGACTTCGTCTTAAGGAATCCGCGGAAGAGAAGATAGAGAGGGAGAAGCAGAACAAAGAGCTTATCAGTAATATCTCCCACGACCTGAAGACGCCGATCACTGCTATCAAGGGATACTCACAGGGCCTTTTGGAGGGCGTTGCAGACAGTCCTGATAAGCAGAAGAAATACATTAAGATCATTAATAGCAAGGCCAACGATATGAATAACCTTATTAATGAACTTACATTGTATTCGAGCATTGATAACAACAGAATCCCTTATAATTTCACCAAGATAAATGTCGGCGAGTATTTTGGGGATTGTGTAGATGAGATTGGTGCTGACCTTGAGAGTAAATCCATCAAGCTTAATTACTCCAATCTTACAACACCGGATACGCTGATAGTTGCTGATGCAGAGCAGATCAAGAGAGTTGTTAACAACATTGTCAGCAACAGTGTCAAGTATCTTGGAAGAGATGACGGAACCGGACAGATCGATATCAGGATACTGGATGAGATCGATTCTGTGAGAGTCGAGATAGAGGATAACGGAAAGGGTATTGCCCAGAAGGATATTCCCAATATCTTTGACAGGTTCTACAGAACAGATTCCTCCCGCAACTCCAAGCAGGGCGGAAGTGGTATCGGTCTTTCGATCGTTAAGAAGATCATTGAAGACCATGGCGGATACATTTGGGCTACGAGCCACGAGAATGAAGGTACCTGCATGCACTTCGTGCTCAGGAAGTACGTAGAATATGCAGATAGCTCTGATACAGTAACAGTAGCTAATGAAACACAATAATCCATAGAAAGGCAGAGGGTGTATGAGTAGAATACTTATTGTTGAGGATGAAGAGGCGATTGCTGACCTTGAGAAGGATTATCTTGAGCTTAGCGATTTCGAGGTGGCAATTGAAAACACAGGGGATGCCGGCCTTGCAACAGCACTTGCAGAGGAGTTTGATCTTATAATACTTGATCTTATGCTTCCCGGAATGGATGGCTTTGAGGTTTGCAAGCGCATCAGAGAAAAGAAGGATGTGCCGATCCTTATGGTTTCAGCCAAGAAGGATGACATTGATAAAATAAGAGGACTGGGACTGGGTGCAGATGACTACATCACAAAGCCCTTCAGCCCTTCAGAACTTGTTGCACGTGTTAAGGCCCACATGGCAAGATATTCAAGACTTGTAGGCTCAGGACATGAGAACAATGATTTCGTTGAGATCAGAGGTCTGAAGATCGACAAGACTGCAAGACGTGTTTATGTGGATGATCAGGAAAAGAGCTTTACAACCAAGGAATTTGATCTTCTTACTTTCCTTGCTGAAAATCCTAACCACGTATTTACCAAGGAAGAGCTCTTCCGTAAGATCTGGAACATGGATTCCATCGGAGATATCGCTACCGTAACAGTACATATCAAGAAGATCCGTGAGAAGATCGAATATGATACATCCAATCCTCAGTACATTGAGACCATCTGGGGTGTCGGTTACAGATTTAAGGTATGATGAATGACAAGCAGCATAGATTATCTTTATGAAGACGAGGATCTTCTTGTATGCCACAAGATGGCAGGTATGGCAACGGAGGGCGCCAGGGCAGGAAGGATGGACCTTGTAAGCGCAGCAAGAAACTATCTTGCACGCAAAGATAAGATGAATACCAAAGGGCGGCAAAGAAATTTGCCGCCCTATGTTGCTACTGTGAACAGACTTGATCAGCCTGTTGAGGGTGTGATCGTGCTGGCTAAAACAAAGAGGGCAGCTTCAAGCCTTGCACAGCAGATAAAAGAACATAAGACTGAGAAGTATTACTATGCCCTGTGCTATGGCATACCGGAAGAAAAGAAAGCGCATCTGTCCGATTTTCTCATAAGGCGGGCAGACAACGGAGTGGCTGATATTGCTACGGATGAGAGTGTTCAGACCATAGGAGGGGAAGCCAAGAAGGCAGAGCTTCAATATGAGGTGATAGCCTCAAAGGGTGAAACAGCTCTTTTGCGTATAAATCTAATGACCGGGCGCTTCCATCAGATAAGGATCCAGCTGTCAAGCAGAGGGTATCCGATCCTTGGTGATGATAAATACGGAAGTAAAGAGAGCATGGAATATGCTGCTAAAGCCGGTATAAAGGATGTATGTCTCGTGGCCTACAAGTATGTTTTCAGACATCCTGTCACCAAAAAGAAAATGGAGTTTGAGATAACACCAAAGAACGCTGCCATAGGAGAATTACTACATTGCGAAAATACTTAACATGGGGTTATCTGATAATAATATGTACGATCCTGCCTCTTTATATGAAGGAAGGATATTACAGACTTGGCGAGAGCAAGGGCACTTTGTATCTTATAATAAGCTTAGCCTTTGCTCTTTTACTGATACTCTTTGAGAACAAAAAGCTGTTTTCATGTGCTTCTTGCGAAGGCTATGTCTTTTTTTCCGCAGCGGCTTTTCTTTTTTCAAATGTGCTCAGCTTCTTATCTTCTATAGATAAAAAAGTTTCTTTCTTTGGCCTTGAGGGCTGGAGGAATGGTTTTCTTACTATACTCCTGATGCTGTTTTTCATGGCAGTGTTTTCCGCTCAGGAGATCTTTTCTAAGTATATCCTCTCAGCAATCCTTATAACTCCGACATTTGAATTTGTGATCGGAATTCTTGGCAGATTCGGTATATACCCCATACAGATTGCAAATCGCAGCGATCCGTTTGTGGCAACTATCGGTAATATAAACTGGTATGTGGGATTTCTTTCTGTATTTGTGCCGGTGGGAATAGGCCTTTGCTACACAGAAAAGCTCTTTTCCAAAACCTTTTTCTTGCTCTGCGTATATGAAATCCTGGGAATAGTGGCCATACTGACACAGGGGAGCAATAGCGGAGCGCTGGTACTTCTTGGTTCATTTATCCTGCTTCTTTTCAGAAGCCTTGGAAGCAGAAAGAACTTTTTAAAGATGGCAGTTCAGATATTTATACTTGGTCTTTCCATGGAGACAGTAGATATTCTGATGCTATTATTCGGTCATCTATACAGCTATCAGGACAATCTCCTTATCAGTGCCTGCAGCGGATTCAAGGGACTGATACTCATGGCAGCAGCTTTTTTCCTGTACAGGTTATCTCGGCTGTTTGAGGAGATAAACGGAAGGTGGAGAGGCAAGCTCTTTACTGAGATACTGCTTGTTGCAGCTTTTGCAGGAGCTGCGTTTGCCGGGTATATGTTTTATAAGACATTCAGCTATAACTTCGGAAATGGCAGAGGCCTTATCTGGAGTATAAGCTTTGATATGTTTAATACGCTATCGCCCTGGCGCAAGCTAGTAGGAGTGGGGCAGGACGGGTTCTTTGGCTACGCATATTCTGCGCCGGAGATAAGGGACTCCCTTCTTAATACACTCCCCGGAAATAAGCTTACCAACGCCCACTGCGAGATACTGACCATACTTATAGAAAGAGGATTTCTCGGAGTTATTACATATCTCTTCTTTATAAGTACCGTGCTTTGTGAATTTTTCAAAAATAAAAAGGAGCGCGCAGCAACCATCTGCACACTCCCTGTGATAGCATATTTTCTTAATTCTCTTGTTTCCTTCCCGACAGTTGTTTCAACGCCTTATCTGATGCTTGTCATCGGTATCGGGCTGTCCTGCTGCAGAAAGGATGTCACTTAAAACTCGGAACCGGAATGTCTTCGTCCAGTTCGTGGAAGAAGCTTCTGGTCCTGACAAGTCCTGCCAAAGCGTCCTTGTACTCATACAAGAAGCGCTCGCTGATGTTTTCCTCGCCGTACATCTGGCATCTTCCGGCGTAGGCATTCAGGACGGATACGTAGTGCTTGTCTTGATTGAACACATTGAAGATCTCGTCTTTTCTTCTTCTTGGGTGTTTGGAAGCGAACTTCCTGATGTCCAGCTGAAGATCAACTGCAAGGGCTTTTTCCCTTTTTCTCACATTGTGAAGCAGTTCTTCATATTTGTCCTCGTCTATTTTCTTAAAACGATCAACGAACTCCAGACAACATGCATGATCCGGCAGAAGGAGCCTTACTCTGTCTTCTTTGTAGACCTCTTCGATCTCTGCTACTACCGGAGGATCAAGTGGCTTTCCACTGTAATCCAAAAGTATAACCTTATCCCCTTTTTTGTACATTTACACCTCCTAGAAACTTAGTATTTTTAGCGGTGTTCCCCTACCTATAGTATATCATAATTGCGAATTATTTTTTCTTTATATCTGTTTTAAGTAATTTTTAGGCAGAGCTTTTAGAATGACATCATCAGCAAAACAAATTCGCAGAAAACGGAGAGAAAAAATGGCAGGATTTAAGGACGTATTCCAAAGAATAGAAGTGAAATATCTGCTTTGTGATATGCAGTACACGGAGCTGAGAAAAAGGCTGGAAAAGATGGCAGCAGTCGACAGCTACGGAAAAACATCCATCTTAAATATATATTTCGATACACCGGATTATAAACTGATCGAAAGGTCATTGGAAAAACCGGTCTACAAGGAGAAGTTAAGGCTTCGAACCTACGGTGTAGCAGATGATGACACCAATGCTTTCATCGAGATAAAGAAAAAGTACAAGGGCGTTGTTTATAAGAGAAGAATATCAATGCCATATTCGCAGGCCATTGACTACCTTGTAGACGGTAAAAGACCTAAGGAAAGATCACAGATCTCCGATGAGATCGATTACTTCCTTAAGTATTACAAGGGAATAAGACCTGCGATGGCAATTTCCTACGATCGCATAGCCATGGCAGGTATCGAGGATCCGGAGCTTAGGATCACTTTTGATACTAACATTAGATGGCGCACGGATAAGCTTAGTCTTAAGGAAGGCAATAAGGGAAAAGACATTCTTCTTCCCGGTCAGCACCTGATGGAACTGAAGATAGCAGGAGCGATGTCCATGGAACTTGCTAAGATCCTGGACGAATTAAACATAAGAAAGACTTCTTTTTCCAAATACGGAAAAGGATATGTTGATTATATGTACGGCGAGAGCGCCAAGGAAAGAAGCGAAAGCAAAATCAAGAATTTTCGCAGAGCAGTTTAAAGAAATCATTATTTGAGATAGAAAAGGAGAATAAAATGTCTACAACAGATCTGATTTTTGGAAGTATCATCACAAACAGCACAGTAACAGGAGCATCATTCCTTATAGCCACGGTATGTTCGCTGGTTATCGGTGTTTTTATAGCATTCATGTACACTATAAAGAACAGTTATTCTAAGAGCTATATCATTACACTGGCACTTCTTCCCGCAATTGTACAGATGGTCATCATGATGGTCAATGGAAATATCGGAGCAGGCGTTGCGGTAGCCGGCACATTCTCACTTGTAAGGTTCAGATCAGCACCGGGAACAGGAAAAGAGATAACCAGCATCTTCCTTGCCATGGCAGTAGGCCTTGCAACAGGAATGGGATACATCGGTCTTGCGGCGATCTTTGCAGTCATAATCACACTCGCAAATCTGCTTCTTATCGGAAGCGGCTTTGGAAGCGGTTCTTCTGAGGAAAAGACACTTAAGATCACTGTTCCCGAGGGACTTGATTTTGAAGGGATCTTCGATGATATTTTCGCAAGATACACCAAAAAGGCTGAGCTTTGCGAAGTGAAGACTTCAGGAATGGGAAGTTTATACAAGCTTAATTACAGCATCGTCATGAGAGACAGAGCATCCACGAAGGGCATGATCGATGAGATGAGACAGAGGAACGGAAATCTCGAGATAAGCTGTTCAAGACCCGTAGCTATAAAGGCAGAGGAACTCTGATAAATCAGTTAATAAAAGGCCGTCAGATCCGAATAAGTTGTCTGACGGCCTTATACTTTGTTATCTTGCGGATGATTTTTGCAGATTCTTTGGGAGCTGGATAGGAAGTGTCACCACGAACCTGATGATCCGGTCGCCATCCTTAAGAGCCTGAATGTCGCCGCCGTGGGACTGGGCGATGGCTCTTGCTACAGACAGCCCGATCCCGTAGCCTCCTTTTTCACGACTTCTTGAGGCATCTGCCCTGTAGAACCTGTCAAAGAGCCTGTCAAGGTTTCCTGTTGGCATGGAGTCTGTGGTATTTGATACCTCCAGGGTGATGTTCTTATCTTTTGTAAGGAAGACATTTATGCTGCCCTTATCATCCGAGTATTTCATGGCGTTGTCTAAAAGAAGGGAAGTCAGCTGGTTTATGGCGTTTTTATCGCCTGTTATATGTATGCCTTCTTCAATATTCATCCGGTAGTCTTTCGATGAGGATTCGGCGATTGCTTCAAAGGAAGAAGCGGTCTCTTTTACCGTATTACTCATATCAAAGTCTGAGTAGACAACGTGCATTCTTTCCTCGTCCATCCTTGAGAGGGTAAGAAGGTTTTTGACCAGGGAGTTCATTCTCTTTACCTGGTTTCTGATGCTGTCTGTCCACTCACTCTTTCCCGACTCCAGCTCCAGAACATCGATGTTTGCGGATATGATGGCAAGCGGGGTCTTTAGCTCGTGACCTGCATCAGTGATGAATCTCTTTTGCTTCTCTATGGATTCCACTGCGGGAGCAACAGCCCTTCCGGAAAAGAGGAAAACAAGAACAAACATTGCGATCAGAGTGAAGAGACCGATGAGCAAAGACTGCAAAAGAAGCTTATATACATTTACAAGCGAGGTGCTCAGGTCGCTAAATACCAGTATCTTTGTATCGTCGGAGTTGCTTCCCAGCCTATATCGGAAGGAGCGGTAAAAACCCTTATTCCTGCCACGGGAGTAAACCTCTGTGGCGGCCTCTTTTGCCGTATCCTCCGTGACTGAGGCGATATGGTTAACGTCAACTTCAAGGATGTTACCCGATGAGTCGAATCGCACCCAGAAATATCTGGTCTGGTAAGGCATCTCCAAGGAACGCATGTTGTTTAAGTGCTCAAAGCCCAGGGGACGATCGGGCTTTGGCGGCTGCTGATTGTTATTATCCTTAAGCATGCCGGGGAAAAAGCCGTTGTTGGTTGTCAGGATCTGCAATAGATTATCTGCATCCCGAACGCTTTGGGAAATGTTGGCAATATTTATGACGGCGATCATGATGATCAGGATCACCAGAAGAGATAACATAGCTGTTATGACGAATTTCTTGCGAAGCTTATTTACCATAATTTTTCCTCAACCAAAGTATTAGGAAAGCTCGTTTATGGAATATCCGACTCCTCTTGAGGCCTTGATCTCACAGGTGGCTTCAAGGGATGTGAGTTTTTTGCGAAGGTTTGAAATATATACCCAGACTACATTAACGTCTGCTTCTCCGTCGGACCAGATCCTGTCCATAAAGTTGTCCACGGAGATTATCCTTCCGGGAGAAGTCATGAGCATCTCCATCATCTGGAACTCTCTGCCGGAGAGGTGGATCTTGTCATGTCCCTCGGTAATGAGGTCGTACCCTGCTCTGTCCAGAGTGAGGTTTCCGCAGGTCAGATTAGCGGGAGCAAAGTCCTCTTTTCTTCTGAGCATGGCTCTGACTCTTGCCAGGAGCTCGCCCATATCAAAGGGCTTCGGAAGATAGTCATCAGCTCCCAGGTCAAGGCCCTTTATGCGGTCGTCGACCTCTGTCTTGGCGGTCAGGAAGAGAACAGGAGTTGAGAGACCTTTTTCCCTTATTTTCTTAAGGACCTCCATTCCGTCCATTCCTGGCATCATGATATCTAAAATGATGCCGTCATAGTCGCCTGCCAGGGCATAGTCCAGGGCATCAGTTCCGTTATAAACGGCATCTACTGTGTAATTGCTGTGTTTAAGGATGGCTACAAGGGCGCTTACCAGCTCTTTTTCGTCATCAGCCAGAAGTAGTTTCATAGCGTTTTCCTCCAATTACATTAATTTTATCACAAGTTAACCTGCAGCGCCTGCGATGGAATGAGCTTTGCTTATCGGCTTCTTCCACAGACGGATGAGGAACAGGGTTCCTCTTACGCAAAGGTCGGCACACATGGCGATCCATACTCCGGGGAGTCCGAGCCTTGGAGCCAGGAAGAATGCTAGAGTTAGGCGGACAGCCCACATGCTTATGAAATTAATTACAGAAGGACCGAGGGTGTCGCCTGCGCCTCTGAACACACCGGTAGCTACGATCGACGCGGCAAAGAGAGGTTCAGCGAAGGCTTCGATCCTAAGGACCTGCGCGCCAAGAGCCTGGATATCGGGATCGGGTGTCAAGAAGCCCAGGATCGAAGGTGCAAAGATATACATAAGGATTCCGGTTCCTGTCATGACAAGCATACCCAGAATGGTTGCAAGCCAGCCAAGGCGCTCAGCAAGCTTGTTTCTTCCGGCACCAAGACTCTGTCCGATAAGGGCTGTGGCTGCGCTGGCTATTCCGTAACCGGGCATATAGCACAGACTCTCTGCGGATACAGAGAAGGAATTGGCGGCGAGAGCTGTAACTCCCAGCGGAGATACTATCCTTGTGCAAAAGACATAACCCCATCCCATGATGCCCTGCTCTATGGCAAAGGGGATCGCAATCTGGAGGGCTGCCTTCAGCTCTTTTACCGTAAAAGGAATCCTGGCTTCGTTTCTGAGGTGAAGGATCGGGGATCTGGTAAGCAGGATAAACAGCAGCGTAACGGCAATGATACCCTGAGAAATGGCAGTGCCAAGTGCTGCTCCCGCAACTCCCAGGCCAAAGCCCGGAACAAATATCTGTGAGCTGAAAAGTGTCATATATCTTGATGGGAAGATCAAGAGGAAGTTGAAAAAGACATTTAAAAAACAGCCTACAACATTCATGATACTGGGAGTTTTTATATTGCCGCTGCACTGAAGCATTCCCGAGGAGACAGCGTTTAGATTGCTGAGTGGGAGCGAGAGGGCAAATACGGCAAAATAAATGGATGCTTCCTTAATAATATCCTCAGAACCTCCAAGCCAGTGGGGCAGAAGGCTGCTGATTGCAAAGCAGATAAGACCTATTACCGAACTGAAGATAAAGACAGACAGGATACCGTGCTTATTTATAGCTCTTGCCTGCGGGAATTTCTTGGCTCCGATGTTGTGAGCGACCTGTACGGTAAAGCCCATGGTGACAGCACGACAAAGACCACCGATCAGCCACGTTGTTGAGGACACAAGTCCTATGGCTGCCGATGATGTCGGACCAAGACGACCGACCATTGACTGGTCTACGTATTCCATTATTACGGTGGAAATCTGGGAAAGAATTGCCGGGATACTCAGCATTGCTATGATATAGAGCTGGTCCCTCAGTGTAATTTCACTTCCGTTTCGAATTTGTTCAAAATAATCTCGTTTCATCGGAATTAGTATAGCATAAGCTGAGAAAAATGGTATTATATTAAAAAAGTACCGCCACCGGGATCCTGCCACAGTGACGGTACCTTATTTCTTTGGAAGACTCTTCATTAGATATCATCCTCCTTTCTTTGATATATATATCGGATCGGGATGAGATTACTTTATTAAGAAAACGGGAAGAAAATATAATGATTTTATTTTTTGATGTAGACGGTACGCTGTGGGATTATAAGAACTACATTCCCGAGAGTACAAAAAAGGCAATAAAGATGGCTCAGGAAAACGGCCACAAGTGCTTTATCAATACAGGAAGAGCCAGAGCTTTTGTGTATAACAAGGAGCTTTTGGGGATCGGGTTTGACGGTATTGTCTCAGCCTGCGGATGTATGATCGAGTATAAGGATAAGGTCCTTTTTAACAAGCTCATGAGCAAAGAAGAAGGGGTCAGGACTGTAGAGACCATAAGAAAGCATGGCTTTAAACCCATTCTTGAGGGACCGACTTATCTGTATATGGATAAACCCGATTTTGCGGATGACATGTTCGGACAAAAGGTTATAAGGGAGATGGGAGATAAGCTCCTGGGGATCAGCGACTCGTGGGGCGACTGGGAGATGAACAAGCTCTCCTGTATCTGCGACAGCCCCACAAGGGATCAGTGCTTTGAAGAACTCTCGGATATCTATGATTATATGCTCCACACCGACACTATCGTGGAGATGGTGCCCAAGGGCTTTAACAAAGGCACGGGAATACAGGAAGTGTGCGAACTTCTGGGCGAGGAAATATCCAATACAGTGGCCTTTGGAGACTCCATTAATGACAAGGAAATGCTGGAAGTTGCCGGAGAGGCAGTAGTTATGGGAAGAGCGCCGGATGAGGTCAAAAAACTGGGAACTATTGTGACGGATAACCTCGAAGATGACGGTATCTGGAGGGCTTGCAAGAAACTAAATTTATTTTAAAAACAGGGGTTAAGATTCTTTTTCCTCTGCCGATATTATTATTGCAGATTGGTAGAGGAAAGGATTCCTGAATATTATGATGGATTTTGGTTTTCTGGCAGCAGCCAACAGCATAACAAATACATATCTCAATCAGAACTCATCAAGCAGCGCAGTAACGGCTTTAAGCGCACTCGATGATGAGACCAAGAAGAAATTCGGAGAACAGTTTGCTGAGGCTTATGACTCTATGATCGCATCCAAGATGCTCAGTGAGAATATGCGCCAGAGCTATGATGCCATGCATCCGGATAATCTTAAATTCCATGCCAATCGCCTTGGCTATTCAATCGACAACAGAGTTATAGACATGCTTCATGTTCAGCTTTCCGATGATATGACAGAAAAGGTGAGCAGTGCTATGAACAATGCGCTGGAGACCATGCTATAATAGATTGACATGAATAAATTCAGTATAAGAAGACTTTTAATTTGTGTCCTGCTCATAGGCAGCGTTATCTTCAACGTCGCTGCGTGGATGAGCAGGTCTTTTTCTGATTATTACACTGATAATATCTTCCCGGTCATAACCGGTATTTACGGGAGATTTACCAGTCTTTTTCGCGTGTCTGTAGGCGAGAGGCTTTTGCTGCTGCTTCCTGTTTTACTGGTTCTGTTTGTGATATCTCTTTTTATAAAAAGAGAATTCGCAAAGGGCTACAGAAAGGTACTGGCTCTGGTGCTGTCAGTGGTTGTAGCGGTGATGAGCTTAAACTGTTTTGTTTTGTATCACTGCACTCCTCTTAAGGTCTCGGAGACAGAGGGAGAGGAGTATTATCTTGAGGATCTTGCAAACCTTCGTGACTATATCGTAAATAAGTGCAATGAGCTCTCCGAGCTTATGCCAAGGGATGCTGACGGAAATGTCATTTACGACGGCGATATGAACGAGGCTGCGAAGGCAGCGATGGCAGGAATTGCAGGAGAATACAAGAGACTGGGTGGATTTTATGTGACCCCTAAAGCCCTGACTTTTTCCGGATTTATGAGCCAGCAGTACATGCAGGGCTATTATTTTCCGTTTTCCATGGAAGCCAATTATAACGATGAGATGTACATAATGAATAAGCCCTTTACCATGTGTCATGAGCTGGCCCACACTCACGGGTATATCTATGAGGATGAAGCAAACTTCCTGGGATTCTTGTCCTGTATAAAGTCCGAAGACATAGTCTTTGTCTACAGTGGATATCTGGGAGTCTTAAACTATGTGAACAACGACTTCTACAATGCTGTGGATAAAGAGGTGTACAAGTTACATGTGGCAATCTCCGACAAGGTGAGATACGATGATCAGTTTCTTACCGATGAAGCCTGGGAGAGGGTCGAGAAGAGAGCTTTATTTAAGACCGATACCGTAAAAAAGGCAGCAGATACTTTTATAGACACGAACCTTAAGGTCAACGGAATCTCTTCGGGAAAGGTGAGCTACACCCACGTGGTGGCACTGCTTCTGGACTATTACAGGGTTAATCCGTATAATTGAGCTGAAAAAGAAAAGCTGGTTTGTTGGGAGAGAATATGAAGAATCAAAAGAAATACGTTCCGATAATTGCACTGATCATGGCTGTTTTACTGGTGGCCTGCGGACCTTCAGACGAGAAGCTTTCCGAGGCAGAAGAAGCCAGAAGCCTCCTTGTTGCGGCTAAGCAGACGGCCGAGGATACATACCTTGACGTATCGGACACTTCGCAGCGCATCGCTTTGGATGAACTGGCACAGAAGGAAGCTGAGATTGAGCAGTTAGATTTTAAGAAGCTGAACGACAAGAAAATCGATGAGATCCTGCCCGGTATTGCTGAGCTCACAGAGAGTTATCAGAATATAGGAAAAGAGCTCTCGAATGTACTTACGGATGAGACAAAAGTAAGAGAAGAGAAGGCCAAACATAAAGGTCTTGATACCTATTTTATAAATAAGACGGGGATGAATCTTACAAAGATCGTTCTTCATGACCTATCAGCAGATACATATAGTGATAATTAC
>ODAI011520882.1_pt1 | contig 14074 bp, 12 predicted proteins | sample 1539321 | NCBI WGS metagenome assembly ODAI01 (sample SAMN02144231, study PRJEB22623) | gut metagenome | biome: sheep rumen | host: Ovis aries | place: New Zealand
CTGAGCTTCCTGTCTTAAGCTTCATGAAAACCGGCTTGCTGTATCCGGCGTTCTCGATGCTCATTCGGACATGATCCGGAAGATACGTTTTTTCGCATAGGTTCAGCGCAAATATCTGCGGTCTGATATCGACATCACTCTCGGTTTTCTTTGTCGTTTTATGGATCATGATAGTCTCCTGCTCCATAAATCTATTGATGAGGTCAGAAAGAGTATCCTCATTTAGTATTCCGCCGGCAATAAGCCAGTCATTTTCAAAAAACACGACGTTGTCAGAGGCGCTGACCAGCGCCATCGCTTTGCCCTTCGCTTCCTCTATTCTCTTTACTGACAGGATACGGACGCCGTCCGGGCACTCGCTGTTCAGCATATCGATAATGACCGCTTCTGGCGGAACAGCCGGAAGCTCATCATTTTCGATATTCAGCTGGTTCATGCGCTGAAGCTCGATTTTTGTGAGCTCGTAGGGATCCCTGTAAGCCATCTCGAAATCCACATACTCGCCGAGACTCTCGAGCCCGACGCCGAGCGGAGACGCAAAGGACATGATCATATGGGGACTGAATCCTCTTGTAAAGACCGCAAGCACTCCGCTCCTTTTGATGATTTTCTGGAAAGTGCGCATGAAATCCAGATGACCAACATAGCGGAGAGCACCGACCTTGGTGAATTTTATTCTGACTTTCATTATTCGTCACCTCATTCCGCTGTAGTCTGCCTTGCCGGCATCCATGGATTTCTCTTCAAAACAGACACCGCCGCCGTAAGACCTCTCCCCGCAGCCGGAGCACATCTGTCTGCAGTTGGGCGTGATTTCTGCCCGGAGGGCACGTTCCCATTCACGGATGAACCATTTTTTCGTCACTCCGACATCTATGAAATCCCATGGAAGAACTTCGTCAAGAGGTCTGTTCCTCAGTGTGTAGAATTCATGGTCGATTCCGCAAGCGGCAAATGCGTCCATCCATATATCCATATGAAAATAGTCAGTCCATGCGTCGTACATAGCCCCGTGCTCGTAAGCGTACAGAATGACTCTGGAGAGCTTTCGGTCTCCTCTGGCCAGAACGCCCTCAAGCACCGTCCCGTCCGCGTCGTGGTACTGATAGTGGATCGATTTCTGATTCTTCATCGATCGAATCTCACCCTTCACGAGGTGGGCAAAGGTCAGGTAATCTTCTCTGCGGAACATTGGAGCCCACTGGAAAGGAGTGAACGGCTTCGGGACGAAGAAGGAGGTGCTGACGTTGATATCACATTTGCCCCGTCTTTCCTCCTTGGGGATATCGTAGTAGACATCGCATATGGACTGGGCGAGATGCGCGATACCTTTGCGGTCGTCCTCCGTCTCAGTCGGAAGACCCAGCATGAAGTACAGTTTGACTTTGTTCCAGCCGCCCCTGAATGCCATAGCTGATCCGCCGAAAATATCGTCCTCGGTAAGGCCCTTGTTTATGACATTTCTGAGTCTCTGAGTTCCGGCTTCAGGTGCAAATGTCAGCGAGCTCTTCTTTATATCCTGCACCTTCTGCATGACATCGAGCGAGAAGTTGTCGATCCTGAGCGAAGGAAGGGAAATATTGACGGCCTGACTGTGGAACTTTTCGATAAGGTAATCCATAAGCTCCGGCAGCCGGCTGTAGTCGCTTGAACTTAAGGAACTTAGAGATATCTCCTCATGACCGGAATACTTCATCATGATATCTGCCTGTGATTTAAGGGTCTCAATATCCTTTTCGCGGAGCGGACGATACAGAATTCCCGCCTGACAGAAACGGCAGCCGCGGATGCAGCCGCGCATGATTTCGAGCGTCACGCGGTCCTGTGTTGGCCGCAGGTAGGGGACGAGAGGTTTTTTCGGGTAGGGAGCATTCGTGAAATCCATGCACGTCTGCTTGCGGACCTTATCGGGAAGATCCTCGTATTTTGGTTCGAATGCTTTTATTGTCCCGTCCTCATTGTATGAGACACAAAGGAGCGAGGGCACGTATATGCCCTCGATCTTCGCTGCTCTGTGAAGGAACTCTTCCCGCGAGACACCGTTTATTTTGCACTCCTTATACACATCCATAAGGGTGTCCATCACTGTCTCTGACTCGCCTATGTAAAAGAGATCAAAGAAATCCGCGATCGGTTCCGGATTATAGGTGCAGGGACCGCCGCCCATGACAATAGGGCAGTTCCCGCCGCGGTCTTTGGAAAGAAGCGGTATCCCGGCCAGGTCAAGGACCTGAAGAATATTGGTGTAGCAGAGTTCGTACTGGATTGTGATACCGAGAAAATCAAAGTCTTTTACCGGCTCCTGGGACTCCAGGGCGAAGAGCGGAATGTTCCGCTCTTTCATGATCTTATGAAGATCCGGCCACGGGGAGTATACTCTCTCGCACCACGTATCTGCTCTTTGGTTCAGCTGTTCGTAGATGATCTGAATGCCCAGATGGGACATGCCGATCTCGTAGACATCCGGGAAGCACATGCAGTAGCGGATATCCACAGAATTCTTATCTTTGACAATAGTATTGATCTCATTGCCGATGTATCTGGCAGGCCGTTCCACCTGGCGCAGAATACGGTCTGACAAAAACGGTTCTCTCATAAAACCTCCGTAAGGGTAATTTGAGCGATGAAGACTGCCTGCGGAAAACCTCCGTATGGAATTTTGAGGGGCGACGATTACCTGCGGGCAAGTTCAGCTGTAATATCGTCCCATGTGACGCCCCGCTCTACCATGAGTACCATCAGGTGGTACAGGTAATCAGAAACCTCGTATTTGATCTCCTCGGAATCCGGATTTTTTGCAGCTATGATGATCTCAGTGTTCTCCTCTCCGACCTTCTTCAGGATCTTGTCGATTCCCTTATCGAAGAGATAGTTCGTGTAAGAACCTTCTTTCGGATGTTTCTTCCGGTCCTTAATGACATCGTAAACATCCTGGAAAACATGCAGAGGATTCGTGTCATCATAGGAAGTTCTTGCGAGGGTCCTGTAGAAGCAGCTTCGGTTGCCGGTGTGGCAGGCTGCGCCGATCTGGGCTACTTTGGCAAGAATCGTATCGTTGTCGCAGTCGATTTTCAGCTCTTTCACATACTGGAAATGACCGCTCGTTTCTCCCTTGACCCAGAGGCTCTGGCGGCTGCGGGAGAAATACGTCATTTTGCCGGTCTCGAGTGTCTTTTTAAAGCTCATCTCATTCATGTAAGCCAGCATAAGGACTTCATCGTTCTTATAATCCTGAACAATAACTGGCACAAGACCCTTCTCGTCTGTCTTCATCTCCGACCAGTCGATGGAGGACGTTAAGATGTTCATCTCTATACCGCGCTCGATTGCCCGGACCTTCACCTTCGTGAGATCCAGATTTCTCTGGCTGACAAATCCGCCGGAGATGCCGGTTATGTTGCCGGAAGCAAGAAGATCAAGTACCTGCTCCTCCCCCGCGTGGTTCACATGCAGAAGGACGCGGAGTTCTGTCATTGGAGCGACCTCTTTCTCGATGTTGTCGAGAAGGACCAGCCTTGAGGCGTACTGCTCAATGATATCTCTGTTATCTGTATATTCATTGGTGTCGGCGATAGTGTCACCGATTTTATCTTTTCCGAAGCGTTTGGAAACTTCCTCCATAAAGCGAATATTCTCAGGCTTTCCACCGTTCAGCAGTGCCTGGGCAGCGCCTGCGTAGATGAGTTTTTTTACATCCTCCGGGCGCTTCACGTTGCCGGCGACGATGACCGGGACCTGGGAGGAGGCGCAGATATCTTTGATGCAGGCGATAGCTTCATCATGCTCCGCGTCTGACTTTGAGAAATCGAACACAAGAAGGCTGTCCGCCCCGTGATCGCTGTATATCATAGCCAGCTCGGATACGTTTCCTGATGCAAATGCGTTTTTCTGACCGAATCCCGAAACAGCGCGTCCCTTCAGCAGATAGATACAGGGAACAAGTAATTTTTTCATACGTGGTATATCTCCTTGGTCATTCAAATCTCACGTGGATCGAGTTCGCGTGTGCAGTCAGCCCTTCCGCTTTCGCAAAGTTCTCAACATCTTCATGGAGGGCAGCAAGAGCTTCCCGTGAGCTGTAGATGATACTCGTCTTTTTGATAAAGTCGTCGACAGAAAGGGCCGAGAAGAACTTGGCGGTCCCGTTGGTCGGGAGGACATGGTTGGGGCCGGCGAAATAATCTCCGAGAGGCTCGCTGGAATGTTCGCCGATAAAGATGGCCCCTGCGTTTTTGATCCTGGTCATGAGCAGGAACGGATCGCGGGTGACGATCTCGAGATGTTCGGGCGCGATCTCGTTGACGGCCGTGATGGCATCGTCCATTGATTTTGCGACAAGAATGCGGCCGAAATTATCAAGAGACTTTTTAATGATTGCCGATCTGCTGAGGACCTTGAGATACTCGTCGACCTCACGGCTTACATCTTCCGCGAGCTTCCTGGACGTAGTGACCAGAATGCATGATGCGAGCTCGTCATGCTCTGCCTGGGAGAGAAGGTCCGCCGCGACAAAATGAGCATTTGCACTGTCATCCGCGAGCACGGTGACCTCGGAAGGCCCGGCTACGGAATCTATGGATACGTGTCCGTAGACAGCTTTCTTAGCCAGGGCGACGAAAATATTGCCCGGTCCCGTGATCTTATCGACTTTTTTGAGGCTCTCGGTACCGTAAGCCATGGCAGCGATGGCCTGAGCGCCGCCGACCTTGTAGATTGTGCCCACGCCGGCTTCTTTGGCGGCGACCAGAGTTGTCGGGGTGATTTTTCCGTCCTTTCCTGGAGGTGTGCACATTACTATTTCAGGTACACCGGCTACCTGTGCAGGGATGACGTTCATGAGAACAGATGACGGATAGGCAGCTTTTCCTCCCGGGACATAAACGCCTGCCCTCTGAAGGGGAGTCACTCTCTGTCCGAGTACCATCCCGTTCTCTGTAGTGAACCAGCTCTCCTGCTTTTCGTGTTCGTGAAAAGCACGGATCCGGGCGATTGCCCTTTTTATGACTTCAATGAGATCCTTGTCTACCTTCTCGTAAGCTTCCGCTTCCTCTTCAGGTGTGACAATGAAATTCCCGGCACATATCTCGGCTTTGTCGAAATTTTTTGTGTACTCGAAAACAGCTTCGTCGCCGCGCTCTCTTACATTTTTGATGATATCCGCGACGATAGCTTCCTCCCTGGGGTAGCTGTCAGGGCTTCGCTTCAGCATATTTGTGAGAATCGATCCGAAGACTTCCTCGTTCAGTTCCAAAATCTGCATTCTTATTCCTCTCTCTCTTACGCATTCTGCTTCTGCAGCTCATTTCTGAGCTTTGTGATGATTTCGGAGATGCGCTCATTTTCCATCTTCATACTGACCTGATTCACGACCATGCGGGCGCTCAGAGGAATGACCTCATCGAGGACTTCCAGTCCGTTGGCCTTAAGAGTGGATCCGGTCTCAACGATATCGACGATGACTTCGGATAGACCGACGATCGGAGCAAGTTCGATGGATCCGTTCAGCTTGATGATTTCCACGGTCTGATGCTTTTTGTTGAGGAAATAGTCCTTGGTGATTGCCGGGTATTTGGTGGCAACGCGGATCATCTCACCGCTGTCAAGGTATTTTTTAGCTGACCTTGGTCCGCACACGCACATCCGGCACCTGCCGAAGCCGAGGTCCAGCACCTCATATAGCTTTTTGTTCTCTTCTATGATCGTGTCTCTGCCCACGATACCTATATCGGCAGCGCCGTAGTAGACATAGGTCGGTACATCCGGCCCTTTAGCCAGAAAGAATCTGAGCCCGAGTTCCTCGTTCGTAAATATCAGCTTTCGTGTATCTTTATCCATGGCACCGGCAGTGTCGATTCCGCACCTTTCAAAAAGGTTCAGGGTCTGTCTTGCCAGCCGGCCTTTTGTGAGGGCTACTGTTAAATATCTCATAAAATCCTCCGTCCCATTTTTCCGCTCATTTCATCGCAGCGGAACATTCTGTCTCAAGAATGCGAAGCGAGCCGATACAGGCTTGCCAGGTTATATCAAAGGAGATCTGCTCTGTCTGGATATCGCGTTCATCATCTGGTCGATATAGATTCCGACACCGACAGCGGGATAATCCTTGCCGAAGTTGCCGAGCAGGCTGTCATAGCGTCCGCCCTTGGCAATCGGCTCGCCTGTTCCCAGGGTCACCGCACTGAAAATGATTCCGGTGTAGTAATTATATTTTGAAAGATATCCGAAGTCGTAGGAGACATACTTTTCAAGACCTCGCTCCGTCATGAGACGATGGATATCCCTGAGCCTTAGTATCGCGCTCTTTTCTCTGGGTCCGAACGCATATTTCGAAGCTTCATCAATGACTTCCGCGCCGCCGAAGAGCTGCGGAAGTTTTTCGAGAGCTTCCTTCAGCCCCGAATCGAGGCCGGACTCGTCGAGAAGTTCACCGACGCCGAAGAAATTCTTGTTGGAGATTAGTTTTCGGATGTTCTCCATCTTCTCAATATCGAGTCCTGTGGATTCCGCTATGGCCTTGAAGAAATCCACTTCTCCGACACTGACCTGAAATTCCCTGATTCCTGCGGCCAGAATAATCTCGCACGTGAGAGCAATGATCTCGGCATCAGCCTCGGCGCTCTTATCTCCGATCAGCTCGACGCCCATCTGTGTGGACTCTTTCAGCCGGCCCTGCAGTTCGGCGGAGTTTATAAACGTGCTGCCTTCGTAGCACAGCCGGACAGGCATTGCCTCCTCGGGAAAATGCATGGACACAGCCCTCGCGACAGATGGCGTAAAGTCTGATCTTAGGACAAGTGTGTTGCCGTCGCGGTCAAAAAACTTGTACAGCTCGTTAGTCGGAGTCGTTCCGATGTCACTTGAGAAGACGTCAAAATACTCAATAGTCGGAGTCTCGATATTCTCGTAGCTGTATTTTTCAAATACTGACCGGATACTGTCCATCAGCTTTACTTTGGAATTCATTGTATCCCCGTAGAGGTCTCGGAACCCTTCCGGTGTGTGGATCACTCTGTTATTCATCATTTACCTCTTCTCTCTCATCAAGATCTTTCTGCAGGCCGATCAGAATGGGGACCATGCTATTCGTCTCCCTGAGAAAATATTCAGGGTCCAGCTCTTCATAGGTGAAGCTTTTCCGACCGCCGCTTATGCATCGCTCCCAGAACCTTGTGAGCTCTGAAAGCCGCATATAGTAGTAGGTGTGATTTTTACTGAAATAGATGATCAGGAAAGATACGCCGCCCTGCTCCTCAAATTCGCGCATGAATCTGACCTGATGCTCATGGATATTGGCAAGAGGGAACGTAAATACAGCGCATTCTTTTGCGTCAAAGCACACCGGAATACCCTGGACTGCCCCCAGATAATCGACGGTACTCTTCTGGTCAAAGTAAGCCAGAGTGATATGCCTTGAGCTCTTGTCAATTTCAATCGGGGTGATCGGGGTGGGAACCTTCTGTATGACGGCCAGTTTTCGTTCTCTGTAGATTTCTATAGTGTAGTTGATGAGATCCTCCAGCGTCGAACCGCGGAGACCTCTCGAATTCCATGTAGCCATATCAGAGCCGTCCTATTTTATCAAGCGGCCAGTATCTTACCATGGCTTCCCCGAGTATTTCCTCGCGGCTTACAAAGGAATTCTGCCAGAACCTCGAATCATTGCTGTTATTGCGGTTGTCTCCCATTACAAAATAACAGCCTTCCGGCACCTCGTAGGGCCCGAAGGAACCGACCGGATCTTCCGGGCAGAAGCTGTCAGGGAGAGGATCAGATGCCCCGTCGATATAGACCTTTCCGTCTACAATGAGGACCGTCTCGCCCGGCATGCCGATAATACGTTTAATATATTTTTTTGACTCGTCATCCGGGAACTTAAAAATAATGATGTCGAATCTCTCGGGATCATGTGATCTGTACGCGAGACGGTTGCCGAATATGCGATCATTGACCATGATCGTGTTTTCCATCGATGACGACGGAATTTTCGCGTTTATGAGAATGACTCCGTTCACGACAGAGACGAATACAACGACAAAAACGAGCATCTGTACATAGGAGATGATTTCGTCTTTTATAGAAGTTTTCTGTGACTCTTTTTCAGCTTTCATCTGATGCGTTAACTTCCTTTGATTTATACTTTGCGGAATATATTCACCCGGGTGTGTTCTGTGAAAGACCGAGCTTTTCGAGTATCCGCTCCTCTTCCGAAGTGAGTGGGGCCTTCACGGTCATCCCGGATATGTATGAAAAATCTCCCTCGGCTGTCGGGAAAATAATTCTTTCGGCATGGAGAAAATGATGCCAAAGACCTGTTTCCTTTTTAAGTATCCCGGCAAGTTCCCTGTCTCCGTACTTTACATCACCGATGACGGGGGCTCCGAGCCATGCCAGATGGCTTCGGATCTGATGAGTCCTGCCCGTTATAAGGTCGATGTCGAGCAGCGAGTATATGCCTGTCTTTGAGAGCACCCTTACACCGGTCGCGATATGAGAAAAGCCCTGACCATTATTACGGCGAATCGTGACCTTGTTGGCTGCAGGATCCTTTTTGAGATAAGCCTCATAGATCCCATCCTTTATCTCCCCGCTCACGATGGTAAGGTAATGCTTTTTCACATCCCGGGACTTAATGATTCCGGAGAGGAACTGTGAACCCTTAAGGCTCTTCCCGCAGAGGACGAGTCCGCTCGTGTTTCGGTCAAGTCTGTTGACCGGGGCAGGATGGAACGTTCGGAGTTCTTCCTGTGAGATATTTCCTGAGGCCAGAAGATAATTTGTTAAATCTGACGCAAGGCTGCCGCCTCCCGCGCGCTCGGGCTGTGACAGGATTCCGGGCGGCTTGTTTACAATCAGTATATCTTCATCCTCATATAGGACACAGGAGGCAAAATCAAAGGTATTGAAAGCCGGCGTTTTTGCAGGATGTGCTTCGGAGAATTTCGCGTACGTCTCGTCAGAGAAAAAGAGACGTACGGAATCCGACAAAGCCAGCATCTCATTGCCCAGAGCTTTTTTACCGTTCAGTGTTATGTTCTTTTTTCTGAGCATCTTATAGATAAAGCTCTTAGGCGCATTTGGCAGCAGCTTAGCCAGATATTTGTCGAATCTCTGCCCTGACTCGTTTTTTCCGATAGTAAATTCTTTCATAATAAAATCGAATCCGTTGTACTCACAGCGAGATTTGTGTGAGGAATATCCAGATCGTCTGCTCAAGGTCGTAATCCGGATACCTTGAGTCAGGCTTGAATTTTACGTCCCGGAGCGATTCGGAATGTTCATTCATTGAATCGAGGCGTTCCAGAAAGTGCTTTCGGTCTGTCATTAGAGCAACATTCGATCCGATGCCGTTTGAGCGCAGCACCTTTTTGATATAGTCAGCGGTGAATTTCGGATCCCCTTTTTTTTCGGTTACCAGTCCGACGACAGTGTTTCCGCATATTGCAAATGCATCCACCATAGTACTGGCAGTCTCATGGGTCACATAGAGCTCGTATGCCATCGTGAGTGTTCCCGCATGCTCCTCGATTTCTTTGTACTCGTCCTCCGGAATCGACGAGTGAGTATATACCATTACGAGGCTTACAAATGCCATGGCGAATGGGATGACAAGCACCAGAGCTATTACTGTCAGAAGATTTCTCTCGGTTCCGTAAACAACGATGCCGGCCACAAACACTGCCGCCGGAAAAAGAACTGTTATGATTGTGATAAGGAGCCGTCTCATCCGTTCATAGCGGAAATACCCGAACTGACCTTTTGTAGCTTTCTGCATAATTCTCCTGATACCTTGTTTTGATGTCGATGATGCGTCTGTTCACTGATAGGCTATTGTAACACACATTTGCCCCTTGTGCACGATTTCTTTTATGCCTGCTCAACCGAGGAGCTCATAGTAATCCTGAATAAAGAAGTCCGCCTCTCTCTCTTTCTGTTCCCGCACATTTTCGGAGTAAGTGTCGTAGACAGCCGCCACTGTCATTCCCGCCCGCTTACCGGACAAGATTCCGATCGGTATATCCTCAAAAACCAGGCAGGAAGAGGGGGAGGTGCCGAGTTTCTCGGCAGTATAGAGATAGACATCCGGCTCCGGCTTGCTGGCTGTTACGTCATCGCATGTGGTTATCACATCGAAGTACTCGGAGATGCCGTGAATACGAAGAATCTCCTCGATGAGCCGCAGATGGTTGCTGGACGCGATCGCCATCCGCACACCGTTTTCCGCCATTTTGCCGATGAGTTCCCGTGCGCCGGGCTTCAGCGGAATGTCATGCCTGTACTTATATTCGGCCATGTCGATCCATGTCTGACCGATTTCCTCGATGGAGTCTGAAATTCCGAATCTTTCCCGGAAATATTCGGCGACTTCGGTGAATCGAAGGCCTTCCAGTTCGCGCTGAAGATTCTCAGGAACTTCAATCCCGAACCTCTCGAGATATTCGATATCGATTTCACCCCACATGCCCATCGAGTCGATCAGCGTGCCGTCGAGATCGAAAATGACCGCTTCGTAATCCAATATATTCGGAACTTTTCTGTTCAAAATAAAATCCTTTCTATAATAGTCTCCTGCCCGGAGCGCGCTTATTTTTTATGAGGCCGCGGTCAAATGACCCGAAACCTACAGGAAATCCCTCGATTAGAATAAGAATGTACTTATCATTTTTCTTGTTACGAGTTTTTCGGCTTCCGCCTGCAGATGAAGTAAAAAGAACGGCAGGGTCAACATCGCCGAGGAGCCTTGTGAGAGCAGGTTCATGTTCAACAATTTCTTCGTTGAAAGCAGAAAGCGTTTCGCCGCGCAGATATTTCATAACACGAGTGTCGTCACATGTCATGTTGAATTCCCTGCCCCATTCACCTTCGAAAAGGGCTTCGGACAAAGCCTGTGAGGGCAGGACCCGATCTTTCTTTCTGGTGGCGAGGTGCAGTCCCGTCATCAGATAGCGGAGCGATGGATACGGTCTGACTCCATTGGGAATCAGATAAATCTCATCGTTCTTTTCGTATATGTATCTTTTTACGGATGTTATTTTTTTCCCGGCTATTGCGGACGAGTATCCGTTCTCGGGGATTGCGGACAAGCATCCGTTCCTCATTATTTCTTTTACGGCTCTGTTTTCGGCTGCCTGTCCGTCCGTGCAGGTCCGTTTGACAAACAGGGCCATGAACTGTCCCTCGCCCCTCATTTTGTGGGGATAAATCCGGACGCATTTTTCTGTACCTGGCAGCACTCCGTGGCAGAATCCCTCCCGCTCAGGTATCTCAAGCAGTTGAAGCTCGGGGAACCGTTCAAGAAGTGATAAGACATTTGCTTCATTCTCAAGGGAGGAGAAAGTACAAGTTGAATACATAAGGCATCCGCCGTATTTCAGCATGGTCACAGCCGCAGACAGGATGTCAGCCTGCAGAGGGGCGTAGTATTCGGGACCCTTTTCTTCCCAGTAAGTGCTCATGCCCGGCTCACGACGGAACATGCCCTCACCTGAACACGGCGCGTCAACGAGAATCTTGTCAAAAAATCCATGAAAACAGGCAGCCAGCTTATCCGGAGACTCTGCAGTCACAAAGGCGTTTGCAGCACCGGCCAGTTCAAGATTCTTCCTGAGAGCCTGAGCACGGCTGGCGGAGATATCATTGGAGTGAAGAAGACCTGTGCCGCCGAGCTTTGCAAGCAGCTCGGTAGATTTTCCTCCGGGAGCAGCGCAGAGATCCAGCACGTAATCTCCGGGAGAAATGGGAAGGTTTTCCGCCGGTGCCATGGCTGACGGCTCCTGAATATAGAAAAGACCAGTCTGATAGAGCGGATGTCCGGAGAACTCGGAAGTGCTCTTCGTAAAGAAACCGTTGTGGATCCAGGGAATTTCCTCCAGAGATTCGCCGCCGTATTTTTGCCAGAGATCTAAAAAGCGGTCCTTAGTGATCTTTAGTTCGTTCACTCTGATGCCGGTATTTGGAACGCATAGAAGACTATCCCGCCATGCAGGATAGTCTTCTCCTAATAACTCTGTCATATTCCGGATGAAACTGTCGGGCAGACTCAAGGGTTTTCATCCTCCTTTCCTCGGGTCCGGTGCTTCATATTCCACTGACTGAGCGCGAAAACCCTCGGCAAGGACGTCCAGATGTCTCTGGAAGCGCTTCAGCTCGTCTATATCGTTCATCTTAAAGATCCGGTAGAATTCGTCCTGGATCTTTTCAACCTCCCTGTGGTTCGTGATCTTGTAGAGATTCTCGATACTTGTCACGATGTCTTTGATCAGATTGGTGCGGGTCTCCGAATGGTTCTCTGCATCAATGATCTCAGACCTGACCCGGGACATCTGCGTATCCAGCTGATAGACTGAATCGGCTATGACTTCGAGCTGCTTGGACACGTGTGGAGGGAGCACTCCCTTGTACTTGTACTGCAGCGAGTGCTCGGTCGTTGCCCAGAAATTCATAGCCATAGTTCGGATCTGGATCTCGACATGGATCTGTTTGGGACCGTTAATTGTCTCGACTGTGTACCAAACGATCATGTGATAGCTTCTGTATCCGCTCGACTTGTGATTGGCAAGATAGTCCTTTTTTTCTATTACGACCATGTCATAACGTCTTCGGATAAGAACTGCTACTTTTTCGATGTCCTCAACGAACTGGCAGATGATACGGATTCCCGCGATATCTTCAATTTCTTCCTCGAGTCGGTCAAAGCCGATACCTTTTTTCTGCATCTTTTCAAGGATGCTTGTGACCGTTTTTACTCTGCCGCTGACAGTCTCGATCGGTGAATGCTGATTGTTTTTCCGGTATTCATCTCTCAGACAATTGAACTTGGCGGTCAGCTCGGTGACCGCCTGTTCATAAGGCTGCAGCAGCTCTTTCCAAAGCTGTATTTCCATAGTTTTTACCGATTATAATTCTCTGAAACTTTTCTGCCGGTGCCCTTAGTAAGCAATCTCTATTATTTAAGAGCTTCAAGGACTTTCAGCAGAAAATCCCACATGCGTTTTGCGGAGGAGATAGAAAGCTTTTCTTTCGGAGTGTGGATATCACTGATATTAGGTCCGAAGGATACGACATCAAGTCCATCGATCTTTCCGTAGAAGATACCGCACTCAAGACCACCGTGGGTGACTTCGACCTTGGCTTCCTCTCCGAACATCTCAGCGTAAGTTTTCTGCATGACGCTTCGGAGCGCAGATTCCTCATTGTATTCCCATGCGGGATACTCATCCTTAAGAAGAATCTGTCCGCCGAGGAATTCAGTAAGAAGTCTGATCCTGTTCACTACCGCTGTTCTCTCACTTACGAGTGAGCTGCGGACAAGCGATGTGGCTACGAATTGTTCGGTCCCGGTGCGCATGATGCCTACGTTGGTAGAAGTCTGCGGAAGTCCGGGTGAAATTGCTGACATATGGCGAACACCGTTGGGGATGAGATTCAGGAACGCGATGACTCTTTCCTGGCTGTCCTGGTCCATGACGGACACCTTGTGAGAATGTCCGGTGTCAAGAGTAATCTTGATTTCATCATCGGTGCCTGCGTACTCTTTTCTGACATCGGCGGTGAAATCGCGAGTGAACTTCTTGACATTGGCAAGATCATCCTCATCGATGATGATATGAGCCTTGGCAAGAGACGGGATCGCATTGTCTTTATCTCCGCCTGAGACATCTGAGAGTGAGTAGGCAACTTTTCTGTCAAGCGCGTACAGGAAACGTCCCAGCATCTTGTTGGCGTTGATTCTGCCTTTCGTAATGGCTTCTGCGGAGTGTCCGCTCTTTAAGCCGGAAATCTCGACAAGAACGGGAACACCTCTGATCGTTGCCCGCTTAGTCGGGACAACCGAATCGACCCGGATGCCTCCCGCGCAGCCGGCTGTGAGCACACCTTCCTTCTCACTGTCGATATTGATGAGCCGTTTGCCGGTCAGCATCTCGGCAGTATTCAGGTGAGACGCTCCTTTGAGACCAATCTCCTCATCGACGGTAAAGACACATTCAAGAGGCGGATGGACAATCTCGTCACTGTCAAGGATTGCAAGCATATAGGCGACTGCAATGCCGTCGTCTCCTCCGAGTGTTGTGCCGAC
>ODAI013125807.1_pt1 | contig 14073 bp, 12 predicted proteins | sample 1539321 | NCBI WGS metagenome assembly ODAI01 (sample SAMN02144231, study PRJEB22623) | gut metagenome | biome: sheep rumen | host: Ovis aries | place: New Zealand
AGGAAGATGACACCTCTTTTCTCGTAATAGGTCCAGTCGCTGCCTGTGGCTGAGGTGGGCTGTGTGCCGGCGAAATCGTCAGGGGCAAGCATCACGCCGTATGTGCCATTGACGGTACCTATCTTCCATTTTTTATCGGAAAAGGCCTTGTTTCAAAGTGAAAAGCAAAAGGTAATCGGAAAGAGTAATGGCGGATTGATATAAACGTAATGCCATGTAATAAAAACAGAAAGTGACTTAATTCGCACCATGGCGGGCAATTGAGGAAATGTGAATCGAATATTGGACGGAAAAGGGAGCATATAAGAGACGCTAAGAGAAAAACAGGGCGAAGCAACGTCGCCGCCGCCCTTCGGTTATCCATAATATTAATGGTGTAGTGTCGCCTCTTTTCTGCAGGCAGTAAGTTCGTTCAATACAGCATCCTTGAAGCTACGTTGCCGGTTCGTTCTTTAATGCTATGACGGATAACGATCCGATAACGATGCTGGAAGGAGCCTGTATTGAAGGGCGTTACTCTGTTGATACAGTTTTCGGGCTACACCTTTAGAAAGGGATGAATCCGATGCCGAGTTTGATGGTCAGGACGTTTGACAGGACGGCGTCGGCATAGTGCTGGTAGGGCAAGGTGTCATCGATGAATCCAAACACCTTGTGTAAGCCGTAGGTGTAGGCATAGTCTATCTGGTAGTTGAGCATCAACCGACCCGCAAAGATATAGTTTCGGCCCAAGCCGAAATGGATGCCGAAGGTGTTGCCGTCGTTTTGTGAGGTGAGCGTAGTGAAGTGGACCATGTGCGCTCCGAAGTCGAAGTAGTAGCCCAGCGGGGCGAAGTCGGTGTTTTTGTATCTCCGCACTTCGAGACCCAGGGTCAGCATGTTGCGCGAGCCGGGGGCGATAGAGTCAAATATGGTATAGCCGTAGGGTGTCATGCGCGAGACGTGGTGGGTATGGGTGATGTCGCTGTAAGCACTATGGTAGCGGGCTGAGAGGGCTAAGGTGGTGCGTCGGCCCACGGCCAGTTCAACCGAAGCCCAGGGTGTGAGGGCAAAGATGTGCGTACGGCTGCGGTTGATCAGCTTCGTATAGTCGGGGGTGTGGAATGTCTGCAATCCGCTCATCCCGAGGTTGGCACCGGCCATCAGTCCGACTCTCCGCCCCATGAATCCGATGGGTGAAGAGCCATTGGCTTTTTTCGCCCCGCCTCGTATGCCGGATTGTATGTAGGTGTCGTAGAGCATGGCATCGGTCAGAGCGCTGTGGTCGGCCACTTTGAATTTGTGGGCTTGGCGGGTGAGTATCCTGCCTCTGTGGGCATCCACCACGAGTGCTACCATGGTGGTGTGCTCCAGGCCGGTGAGGGCGGCTGATACCACTACCGGAATGAAGGGCAGCATGATGGCATAGGCCGGGTGGACACTGCCTTTCATGCCCTCGTGGTTGAGGATGACAGCGGTGGTCAGTTTGTTTGACCCGAGACGGGTGAGCAGGCTGTCCATGGCGGGTTGCATGATGCGGTGGTGCCGGAAACTGCCTTTGGTCAGCCAGAACTCGTTCATCCATTCGCATACTGTGAGGAAGTCGTTGTACTGCCCGGCTGTGGTCATGTTGTGCATTCCTTGGTCGGAGAAGTCGAAGGTGGAGCCCCCCAGGTGTTGGATGGTTTGTTCGATGCGCTGGCTGAGCCATTCCTCGTGCTTGCAGCTGCGGTCGGCAATGAGATGGTTGTCTTTGTCCATTATCCAGTAGGAGGGGTTGTAGAGTATCATGGCATTGGTGTCGGCGGTGTTGACCGGAAGCGGGGATGAGGTGTTCTCTTTTTGTCGGTCGTGACTTGTTGCGGAGAGATGGTTGTAGAGGGTGGGGAAGAGTGTGCTGTCGGCCATGGCCAAGTCGGCGAGGATGTGGACGGAGGTGTTGCGGAGGGCTTGTTGTTGACGTTTTAGTTTGATGCGTTCGTACTTGGTCAGTTTGGTGGTGGAGGCGTTTGGCTGACTGGATGCGGTGGTGTCGTTTTTCGTGGCGTCGGGTGGGGTGGCGATGAAGTCGGAGGGGGATTTGCCGATGGGGTGGCGCAGGAGGTCCATGAGGTGGAATGCCATGGCGGTGAGGTGGCTGTCGGTTGGGTGCTGCATGTGGTATTCCCACACTTTGTGCAGTGCGGCAAGAGTGGCCTGTTCGGCGTTCATCGTGTGGAAAGCGTAGTATATTTGCTGGCTTTCGCCCTGGATGCGGTGGTAATCGTCGAATTCGTTATACTCGTGTTCGTTGCATTTGGCCACAGCGATACTGTAGAGTGCCTGTGCAAGGTAGCGTTGTGTGGTGCCGTCGGCGGTCGCCGCTTGCCCGGACACAGGCGTATTGCCTGTAGTCGAGGGGTCCTGGTCGGTGAGGAGAATCCAGCTGTTGTAGAATGCCCGTGGGTAGCGGCCGTGAAGCAGGTCCTGCCGGATGCACTCCATGCGGGCGGTATAGCGCAGGGCGGCAAACTCGTCGGGCGTGGAGATGAGATATTTGACACCTTGGGCTAGGAGTGGTGAGCCGTTATTGGCCGTCAGGATGCGCTCGGCACGTTGGCGGCGGGAGATGATGTTGGGGTGGGTCAGTTCCGAGTCGTCGTAGTCGTCGGTTGCGGTGATGGGGGCGGTGTGGTCGAGCCAGCAGCCGTTGAGTTGGTAGTAGGGGGTGTTGAAGAAGGTGGTGTCGAAGGGCAGATCGTCGAAGGGCAGGTCGCCGAATTGCAGGATGTCGAACACACTCTCGGTGACCCCTTTCCAGTAGGGGCTGGCAGCGTAGAAGAGGGTGATGCCGAGCGAGTCGGCCTCGTATTCCATCTCGCGGCTGCGGGCGTGGTGGCGGAGCAGTGTGCCGGCCCGGTCGGCTTCGACATCGAGGTCGTTGTCGCGGTTTCTCTTTCCCCGCTTGTTGTTGCCGACCAGTGTCTCCATGCCGTGGGCCTTGTAGTAGTGGATGATTTCGTGGGCGATGACGAATGCCAGCTGGGCTTCGTTGTCCAGCTGGGCGACGAGCCCAGTGTTGATGAATATCATGCCTTGCGGGGTGGTGAAGGCATTGACGCCCGGCGAGGTGACGGTGTAGAATCGGAGTTCGGAACGCAGGCTAGGGTGGTCTTTGAGCAGGGTGTCGGCTATGCGCGAGGCGAGGGTGCTGATGGGGTCGCCGTAGACGATGTGGCCACTGGCCAGCATGCGGTTGATGTGGTAGGAGGCTTCGAGGATTTGCTGCTTGTTGCGCACACGCTTGCCAGCGTATTGTTCGGCACGCTGGATGTCGCTGTCGTAGAGTTGCCACACGCTCATCTTCAGGTCGGCGGGCACGGCTCCCGAGCTGCGCAGTGCCTGGCCGTGGAGGGCGGCAGCGCATGTAAGGCAGATTAGTAGGGTGAGGAGGTGCTTCATGGCTGGCTATAGGTTTTCGATTGTGATTTTGGTCAGTTGGTCTTTCCTGCCTGTGGTGAGCAACACGACATATTCGCCGGGTGCTGCGAGGCTATGGGCGGCACCGGCCAAGGCTTGGCGTCCGGTTTCGATGAAGCTTTGGTCTTCCTTGCCGTCGGGGGTGAGGGTCCACACGTTCAGCGTTGAGGGATGGGAGGTGGGTTCGAACAGCTTGACGGGTTTGGAGTAGGGATAGGTGGTGTTGTCGGCATGGTCCATCCATGCCAGCATGATGCCACAGGGGGTGGTGAGCCATTGGTAGCCGAGGTAGTCGCTCTTGTTCAAGGAGGCGCTTGAGGTCATCCTTTTGGCGGTTGACCATTGTATCTCCCCGTTGCGGTCGATCCTCATCACCATCATGCCCATGCGCTGGACGGCGGTGGGGACGCCGTTTGTGGCGAGGTTCCATTGCTGGTCCAGCATGAGATAGGCTCCGCTGCTGTCCTGCAGGGTTTGGCAGATGCGGCCGAATTGTACCCATAGGCGGTTTTGGCGTGTGTCTTCTTTTTGGTTGGTGAGTCGGTTGACTTCGTGCTGGGTGAGGGGCCGGCGGAAGGTGCTGAGGGTTTTCCGTTGGATTTTGTAGCAGTGGATGTCGATGCGGTCGATGTTGGTGCCGACGGGCATGAGCACGTGGTTCTCCTGTCGGACGGCATCGGCCAGGAGGATGTTGCCGTCGCCATAGCGCAGCAGGGTGCGCTGGACGACGGGGTCGCCTTTGGGTATCTTGAACGAGATGTCCTGTATCTGCTCGCCGTCGAAGAGGGTGAAGCGGCAGTCGCCTTGCTCGTCGAGGGTGTAGAGTATGACGTCGCCTTCGTCGGTGACGGCTATGTTGTCCGGGGGTGTCCGTGAGGTGGTCTGGGTCCAGTATTCTTCCAGCTGGTGGTTGTAGAGGCCTACGGTTGTCTCAAAGCCTTGCGCCATGCGGTTGGCAACGGCGACACATGCCAGCAGCTCGCCGTTGGGCGACACGGCGATGTTGAACAGAAACTGGTCCCCTTGCATGCCGGTGCGCTTGAAGAGGGTCTGCGGTGTGCTGTCGGGTTGGAGGGTATGGAGGTTGCGGCTGTCGCGGTAGATGTGCATGCCTTCGGGGGTGTGCGCGGCCTGCAGCAGGTCGATGTGGTCTCCGTTGAGGTAGCCCCCATAGCATGTCGGGTCGCCACCGTTGGAGACGACGGTGCGGTTTTGCTCTTTCAGGTCGCCGGTGTAGTGTACCAGCTCCAGGCGGTTTTTCAGTCGCCCTTGGCGTTGGATGAGCACGAGGTCCTGCCCGTTGAAGCCGATGAACAGGGGTGTGCTGTTTTTGACGATGCCTTTGCCTTCGGTAAGCTGGTCGAAGGTGATGGCCTGCGACATGCCACGGAGCGACAGCGAGAGGAGGGCAAGCGTGAGCATGATTATTTTGGATTGTTTTGACATCTTTTTGAATTGAGAATTGAGAATTGAAAAAATTAACGTGTTAACGTGTTAATGTGTTATCGTGTTAGTCGATTTACGAATTAACGCATTCAAAAGGATGCTGTTATCGGATGAATTTGTAGCCCACGCCTACCAGCAGGCTGTAGTTGGGGATGTTGTTCTGTGTCTCGATGTCTTGCTTGAAGGGGATGCGTACTTTGGCAGCAGTGGTGGCAAAGAAGTTGTCGTTGAAATAGTAGTTGACGCTGAACAGGCCACTGAATCCTAACCGCCAGTCGAAAGCTGTTTTGCCTTCATCATGGGTGGATGGGGTTGGCTCGCGAGTGGCTTTGACGGTGCAGTGGATGTTGTCTTTCCTGTTTGAGAGCAGGCCTGAGTAGATGCCGGCACCGAGTTGCAGTTCCCAGTTGTCGTCGATGTAGTAGCCCGCCAGATAGCGGACTTCGACGAGTAGATTCCAGCCGTGCTGGTCGTGGTGTACCCATCTGCCAGAATAGGGTTTTGAGCTATAGAAGACATAGGTGTCGCCGTCGAGGGTGTAGGTGGTGTGGTAGAGGTTGCAGTTCAATTCGGCTTGGAACCCCATGACGAAATGGGTGCCGAGTGCTTCTTCGCCGTCGTAGCGGAAGGAGAGGGTGAGGGGTACGCCTTGTTTGTAGTCGATTGCATTGAGGGAGACAGGGGCAGGCTGGAGGTACGATCCGACGGTGAAGAGGTAGACATTGTCGCCTGTCCATGGAGCAGGGGCGTGGTAATAGTGGATTTGTGCTTGCACTGCACAGGAGATAAACAGGGCGGCAAGGAGTAGGATGTGCTGTTTTTTCATGGTGGGTGTGTTTTAAAGGTGTGGATGTGAAAATTGTCTAACAATTCATATTGATTAGCTTTTGGGGCGGGCGGTACAGTGGTAGGTTTTGCTTTTCTTGTCGTAGACTATCTCCACGCGGTAGCCTTTCAGCAGCATGCGCTTTGCCCATTCTTTCACTTTGCCCACATCGGACGACTGGAAGGTGACGACAGGGGTGTCGGCGAACTGGAGTTTGGCGCCGCGCGGGGTGCGGTTGGCCTGCATGGAGATGCTGCTGCCGTTGTTGCGGGCGTCGAAGAGGAACTGGTAGAGGAGGATGTCGATTTCTTTCTGGCTGTGGATGACGGTCTGGCCGGTGCGGTCGGCAACGGCATATTTGACGACGCAGAGGGTGTCGAGGGTGAGATCGGGGTCGGCGGCGACGGGGTTGTCGGTGTTCCAATAGATTTCGGTGGCCATGTTGGTGACGTGGACGCAGCCGGTGGTGAGGCTGGCCAGCGCCAGGATGAGGATTGCGGTGTGGGTGCTTTTCATTGTTGGGTGGCTTGTGTGGATGAGTTAACGTGTTATCGTGTTGATATGTTGATATGTTGGATGTTGATATGTTGGATGTTGATATGTTGGATGTTTATATGTTGGATGTTTATATGTTGCGAGCCGGATAAACTTATCAACGGATAAACTTTTCAACGATTTAGCGAATTGATTAGCGTGTTGACAGTTGGTCGATATGGTTGTCGACGATGGCGTCGATTTGTTGCGGGTTGCAGGCATGGAATATGCTGATGCATTGCAGCGAGCGCGACGCGGCCATGATGTTGACGGTGTTGGTGCGGGGGGTGTCGGCTTCGGGTTGGTTGTCGTCGTTGAGGATGCTGAGGATGAGGTCGGGGTTGCCTTGGTCAAGCAGGGCAGTGGTGGCACTGTCGGGCTGGGGGATGTTGAAGTCTTTTTGCAGTTGCGCCCATCCTTTGGGTGTGGTGGCCTGGAGGAGGGTGAGGTCGATGCGGAGGGTGTCGTTGAGGCGTTTGCCTTTGATGTAGGTGGATTGGATGCCGGGACAGTGCAGATAACTGCGATAGAGTGCGCTGCATTGGTCGTCGTCGATGGTGCGTGGCCAGTATTTGAAAAGGCCTACGCCAGCGGCGGCGAGGAGGATGACAAGCAGGGTGATGGTCCAGCGGCGTTTCATAGGTATTGTATTATTTTGTCGGCGGTGGCGACAGCTTGGCGGTTGGCGGCGATGGTGCCGTGGCTGGTGGCCTGCGCCTGGACGCGGGGTGTGGCAACCCAGAGGGCGGGCATCAGCAGGAGTGCCACACAGGCCACTATGGCGTAGTGGCGACGGTTGGCGCGGCGCAGGTAGCTGCCATAGTGTGCCCGCATGTCGTCGAGCATCCGCTGTTCGGCGCAGTGGCGTGTGTGCTGTTGCAGCATCAGTTCTATGTCTTTTTCGTCAAGGCTCATGTTCGTATAGTTGTGTGTATATTTCTTTCAGTTTTTCTACTATGCGGCTCATGCGTTTGTTGAGGGTGTTGGGCTTGAGGCCGTGGTGTTGGGCTATCTCGATGTTGGAGTAGCCGTCGAATCGTTCCTGCAGCAGCTGGCGGTCGTCGGGTGGCAGGTGTTCCACCAGCTCTTGTAGCAGCGCATCGCCGGGTGGCCCGGAGGCGGTGTCGGCCAGCCTTTCGGCTTCGGCCAGCGGCGCGTCGGCGCGGATGTGCTGATGCCTTAGGTGGCGTACGAACACTGTCCGCATCACCTTCTGCAGCCATCGGTTCATCTGCCTGGGGGAGCTGTCGGGGTGGAGTCCGTCGATGTTCTCCCACACGGCAATGAACACTTCCTGCATAAGGTCTTCGGCTTCCTCGCGGCTGTTGCTGTGGCGGATGCAGTAGTTCTCGATGTGCCTGCTGAATGTCCGGTGCAGCGCCATGTACCGCTCGTGCCGTCCGACGGGTGTCTGCCTTTGTGTGTTTTGCATTTCTTTCATTGGCATTAGAGCCACTTTGCTGCCGAAAAGTGACATCAAGAATAAAAAATGTGTTGAATTCGGTATCCGAGGTTCCGGTGTTCTATATTCAACATTCTTTATTACATGGTGTTGCGTCGGTATCGACATGGCTTTACGCTGATGCAAATATAGGCTTTTAATTTGAAAAATGAAAATTGGCACCACGTATCAGTTGAGAATTGAGAAAAAAAGTGTATCTTTGCAAACCCATAGGAGAATGCCTCATGTCTTTAAAGCATTTGATATTCATGATGCTTGCAGCGGCAATGCTGCTGCCGCCGAAACCTTCGGCGGCAACGGTGCCGGGCTGCGTATTGGAGCATGTTGGCCAGGCAGCATCAATGCAAGACGAGATCGTAGGGTATTCGTCCACCCTGCCGTGCCGAAGCATTGTCGACGAGACCGATAATCGTCCTCAATGGAGCGATCTCGGCATGGAGCATCTCTTGGCTGTCGAAGGGCAGTCGAACATTACTGCGCCGTCGCCTGTACGTCTTGCCAGTCAGGGACGCAGGCTTGCGGGCGGGAACAGCCACTCGGTCGTGGGCAGTCCCGAAGCGGTGCCCGAGGCGGACAGCTATTGCCGTTATGTTCGGTGTGCCGCACGTTGCTGTGCCCCGAGGACGAGGGGGTACCTTTACATTATCCAGTGTCTCAGACTTTGATTCATTCCATTTACAAGTTTTAGACTGCGGCATCTTTGCCGTAATCCTTTTTGTTTTATCCGCCGTGGTGAAGCCACGGCATCATGTCATATATATATTATATTGAAATGGAATATATCAGAAAACAAATTTATTCCCGGCCGGAGATACGCCGCACGCTGTTGCCGCTCTGGTCGGCTTGGGCGCTGACGGCTGTGGGCGCCGTATGCGGTGCGGCATTATTGATGGTTGAGGGCGCTGACGGAGGCGTGATGTCGCTTTTGCTCGACGGTGTTGTCTTGGGGGCTTGCAGTCTCTTGACGGTACTCTGCTACTGGGCGTTTGGCGACAGCCGCCGTCCATACAGCAGGGAACTGCATGCGGTGTTGGAACCTACATACGCCTACTATCCTCTCTCGTCGGAGAAGAGGTTGGAGGCAGCTTTGGAGGCCAACGATGAAGAGGCTCTTGAAGCCATCAAGCGGCAGGCCAAACCCGAACTGGCACTGGTGCGCTACAGCGACCGTAAAGAGCGCGTCTTTTATTCACAGCTTACACGCGTCGAGGGAAAGCGTTACACCCCCCTCACAGAAGTATTCGTCAACAAAGTAAAATAACACAAAATGAAAACGATTGAACAATATATTGAAACAGAAATGTCGGGCATAATCGCCCGTAAAAGGAACTCACCGTTGCCTGCCGTACTGGTTCTGGTCGTAGGCGTTGGCATGTTGGTGTTGATGAGTGCAGCCAGAATGGGAGACATCCTGTCGGCTACATGCCTGACTGTTGGATTAATCGGCACCGTTATTGGCCTAATCCTCACGGCTATGAATCTTTCAGGTGCCATGACGCATTTTGTCTACCTGCCCACTCGCAGCCGTATGCGGGAGAAGAAGGTGTACCTCGGCGGGGACGACTATAGAGACATTGTAGAGGCTATCAACAATGGGGATTTCCAGAAGTTGGCCGACCTGAGTCCTGTTGTCAGTTCCAATTCGGCAGTGAGGTTGCTTGCCAGCCGCGACGGTGAATGTGTTCTTGTTCAGGCTGTCCGTGACCAGAACGGCCACTTTGAGCCCGAGACCGAAGTGCATCTCAAAGGCAACCTCTAATAATTGCCCCTGAATAGGGGCATTCATGAATATTAATACTGATTTTTAAACACGAATTGCCATGTAATTATCAAGAATTCATGACTATTAATGATATTTTGTGTTTAAAAAAGAGTATTATCATTAATTCGTTGCCATGCAATGATATGTTTGATTAATTTTTGGAGGTTACTCAAAGTGAAAAGTGTAACGGTCTAACCCGATTCGGTCAATGGGAAACTGAAAATGTTGCCGGATATATGCAAATCAGTCCTTGTTCCATAGTAATATATTTTACTTTTTGTTTACCTTTATTTTAGCTAATATTTAGGTATAGTAATCCAAAGATAAAAAACAAACAGTCAAAGTGTAATGTAAAATGAGAGGAAAGTCCGGCTTGAACCCTGATGACCGATTTGGGTTTAATTGCATGTAAGCGGACGAGATTGCATAAATGAGGCGAGGCCTGCAACCGTGGTTGCGGGCCTCGCTGTATATGCGGACTATGTGTCTGCAAGGTGTGATTGCTCTCCTTGAGCAGGCGGTTACTCTTCCTCGGCAGCGGCTTCCTCGTAGGCTTTGAGAAGGGCCTGCTGGACGTCGGTGGGAACGAGTTCGTAGCTGCTGAATGTCATGGTGAAGGTACCACGGCCGGAGGTGAGGGAGCTGAGAGCGGTGCAGTAGCGGTTCATCTCGGCGAGCGGTGCTTTGGCGCGGAGGGTGGTGTATTTGCCTTCGGCGTCCATGCCCATGACGATGGCGCGGCGGCCTTGGAGGTCGGTCATGACACCGCCCTGGCTCTCGGTGGGCACGGTGACGGCAACGGCGTAGATGGGCTCTTTAATCTTGGGGCCTGCCAGCTTGAAGGCCTCGCGGAAGGCGGTACGGCCTGCAATCTTGAAGGCGGTTTCGTTGGAGTCGACGGGGTGCATCTTACCGTCGAAGATGTTGACGACGATGTCGCGGGCATAGGAACCGGTGAGGGGACCCTGCTCCATCTTCTCCATAATACCTTTGAGGATGGCGGGCATGAAGCGGGCGTCGATGCTGCCGCCGACGATGCAGTTGTTGAAGACCAGTTTTCCGCCCCAGTCGAGGGTGTATTCCTGCGTGTCGCGGATGGGGTACTTGGTCTGGTTGGGCATGCCTTCGTAGTAGGGCTCGATGAGCATGTGCACCTCGCCGAACTGGCCGCTACCACCGGACTGTTTCTTGTGGCGGTACATGGCTTCAGCGCTCTTGGTGATGGTCTCGCGGTAAGGGACGTTGGGGGCGGTGAAGTTGACAGCCAGCTTGTACTGGTTCTCGAAGTACCATTTCACGGTGTTGAGGTGGAGTTCGCCTTGGCAGCCGAGGATGACCTGGCGCAGCTCGCGGCTGTTCTCGAGCGAGAGGCTGCGGTCGGCATTGCAGAGGTCTTTGAGGGCGGCACCCACTTTCTCGTCGTCGTTGTTGTTGGCGGCTTTGACGGCCACGGTGTAGACGGGAGTGGGGAATTCGATTTCGGTCACCACGTCGTCGGTGTTCTTAGGAGTGGTGAGGGTGTGGTTGATTTTGACGTCTTTGAGTTTGATGGTGCAGATGATGTCGCCGGCGCAGGCTTTCTCGATACGCTGGCGGTCTTTACCGCTGCACACGAGTACCTGGCTGACGCGCTCCTTGCTCTGGTTGCAGGAGTTGATGACATCCTGTGCTTCGGCCAGCTCGCCGTCGTAGATGCGGAGATAGGTGATTTCACCGAGGTTCTTGTCCTTTGCGCTCTTGAAGGCGAAGGCAACGGTGGGGTTGGCGGAGTCGCACTTGAGTTCTTTGCCGGCAACGGTTTTCTTGCATTCGGCTACCTCGTTGGGGGCGGGAACGTTCTGGCTGATGAATTCGAGCAGGCGTCCGACACCCATGTTCTCCTTGGCGGAGGTGCAGAGGATGGGGAAGAGGTCGCGTTTGTCGATGGCGAGTTTCAGGGCCTTGGTGAGCTCCTCGGCAGTGAGGTCGCCGTTCTCGAAGTATTTCTCCATCAGTTCGTCGTCAGCGGCAGCAGCTTCCTCGACGAGGGCCATGCGCATTTCGGCAGCCTTGTCGGCATAGGAGGCGGGAATCTCTTCTTCGGAGGCTTTGCCGTCCTTGAAGGTGTACATCTTGTTGCTGACGATGTCAACTATCTGGTTGAATCCCAGTCCGGGATTGGTGGGGAACTGGAGGACGGTGCATTTGCCGCCAAAGAAGTCCTTGAGTTGGTTGACGCTGTCGTCGAAGTTGGCCTTTTCGGCGTCGAGGTGGTTGACGACAAAGATCATCGGAGTGCCGAGTTTGGTGGAGTAGCGGTAGGCCACTTCGGTGCCGACTTCGACACCGCTCTGGGCGTTGACCACGACAACGGCGGCTTCGACTACGTTGAGGGCTGCGGCCAGCTCGCCTTGATAGTCGGCGAAGCCGGGGACATCGAGGATGTTGATTTTCTTGCCACCAAATTCGGTGTACATGAGGGAGGTCTCGACGCTGTATTTGCGGTCGAGCTCGATGTCGCGATAGTCGCTGATGGTGTTCTTAGTGTCTACGCTGCCGCGGCGGTTGATGAGGCCGCCACAGAAGGCCATGGCTTCGGCCATGGAGGTCTTGCCCGATTTGGCACCGCCCACGAGGGCGATGTTGCGGATGTCGGATGTCTGGTATACTTTCATGTTGTTATTTTATTTTGTTATTTATTTCTATGTATAAGGGTATTCTGTAAGCCAATGAGGATGAGTGTCTTATTGGCTTGCGAGGTGCTTTTCCACCGAAAATACCGAATGGCAAAGATACAAATAAATTTGAAAATAATGAAATAAATTGTGTGTGAAATAATGAAATATCAAAAAAATAGTAGTACTTTTGCAAATCAATACGAAGTTTAAAATTGAAAAAAGAGCATTGAAGATGAACAAGGTGTGAATGCTGGAAAGTGTTCAGGCCATTGGGCTTAGAGAAAAATGGGAGTCATTGCAAAGCAAAGTATAAAAGGGGCCCTCGCCAATTATCTGGGGGTACTGATAGGAGCAGTCACCACGTTTTTTGTGGTGACGGACTTGCTCACCCGGGAGGAAATCGGCCTGACGAGGGTGATGGTGGATGCGGCGATGCTTTTTGCCGGTCTGGCACAGCTGGGTACGAACTCGTCGATACTTAGGTTCTATCCACGTTTCCACACCCCCGATAATCCCGAGTTGCGTGATCACGGTTTCTTCGGTTGGACGTTGTTGCTCCCTTTGGCAGGCTTCTCTATCCTGGCGGTGCTCTTTTTCATTTTCAAGGACAATATCGTGGCTTACTATGCCGAGGAGGCTCCGCTGCTGGTGGATTTTGCCTACTTGCTACTGCCGCTTACCTTCTTTGTGCTGTATATGACGGTGTTCGAGACGAATGCCAGTGTGCTGTTGCATATCGCCCTGCCGAAGTTTGTGCGAGAGGTGCTTATCAGGGTGTTGAATCTCGTTGCTTATCTGCTTTATGGTTTCAGGGTGATAGACCTTGACTTGTTTGTGATACTCTTCTGCTCGTCGTATGCAGTGGCGATGATAGTCAACTTCGTTTATCTTCTGTCGCTAGGGCGGGTGTCCTTCAAGCTCGACTGGCATTTTGTCGACAAAGGGCTGCTGCGTGAGGTGGGGGTCTACACTCTCTTTATGACTGCCACAGTGCTGGCCGGCAATATCAAACTGTTCAATTCCATTTTCCTCGCCAAGGAAAGCCTTGTCGCTGCAGGAATCTATACAATAGCCTGTTATATCGCCAATGTGGTGGAAATCCCCTACCGCTCGCTGGGAGCCATTTCCAGCCCGATTATCTCTAAGGCCGTGGCGGCGGACGATATGTGCGAAGTGAACAGGCTGGGGCAGCAGGTGTCCCTGCATCAGCTGTTGGTGGCCTGTATGCTGCTATTCTTTATCTGGATAAACCTCACGCCTTTGTTTGCACTGATTCCCAATGGAGAGGATTATGTGTCGGGGATGGGTGTGGTACTGTTCCTCGGAATGGCGAATATCCTAAACTCCACCCTCAGTATCGCGACCAACATCCTTAATTTTTCGAAGTATTTTGCCTATTCGTTCCTCTTCATCTCGCTACTCACGGCAGCGGCCATCACACTGAACATATTGTTTATACCCATGTGGGGAGTCACCGGTTCGGCATGTGCCACACTGGTGGCCTATATCGTCTATTTTGTCCCGCTACTGACGATGCTTTGGGTGCGGCTCAGGGTAACTCTCTTCAGCCGCAAGCAGTTGGGCGTTCTGTTGCTGACGGTTGCGTTGTTCGCCCTCAACGCCCTTTGGGAATGGCTTGTCTCGCCCTTGTTCCTGCGTCTGGGAGCAGGCATCGCGGTCGTGATAATTCAAGCCTTGGTCCGCACAGCAGTCTTTGCTGTAGTGGCCACAGTGGCTGTGCGTAAACTCAACATCTCCCCCGAAGTAAACTCCATTATCGAGAGGATTCCGGGCATCAGACGCAAACGTGGCAACTAACACATCTCTTGGTTTATGCAGATGTCGGAAGCGTTCAACGCCTCCCGACAGGAAGAGCCTACACAAAGACGTCATTTAGTGTGTACGGGAGAGTATGGCATTCCTCTCGGAGGAGGTATCTGGCGCAAAG
>ODAI010399903.1_pt1 | contig 14072 bp, 15 predicted proteins | sample 1539321 | NCBI WGS metagenome assembly ODAI01 (sample SAMN02144231, study PRJEB22623) | gut metagenome | biome: sheep rumen | host: Ovis aries | place: New Zealand
TCCCCCTATACCAAAGTCGAACTGAACCGGTGTATTGCCGATGGTATGCGTTTTACCGTTTCCACCCGTCAGACGCCCGCTACTGTGCGGGAGACTCTGTCGGAGATCAATCTTCGTCTTCCCATTGTCGCCATGGATGGGGCTGTCCTCTACAACCTTGAAACCATGCAGTATTTACGTACCGTAAAAATGAATCCGGATCTGGTACGGAAGATCACGGATTTTTTCCATGAGGAAGGCATGCCTTTTTTCCTGAATACGGTGCAGGACAACCTGCTGGTCATCTATTTCCGGGATTATAAGGATCTGATCCTGGAGGAAGTGAAAGATGCACATCATGAAAGAATAGCGCAGGAAGGTGAGGAAGGCTTCGTCCTCAACAAATCCGCCTATCTGGCCCTGGCCAGGCTCTACAGGAAAAAGAGAACATCTCCCTACAGGAACTATGTCCGTACGAATGCTCCTATCACGGAAGATGTCGTATATCTGCTTATCATTGATCAGGAAGAGAACATTGACCGTTACCATGAAAAGCTGATGGCATGTCCCTTTGCCAGTCAGATCCGGGTCAATTTTGAAACCTTTGACTGTGAGAATGGAGAAAAGATCATGCGTATTTACGCAGCCGCCGCCACACGGGAAGCTATGCTGGGTTACCTGCAGCGTAAGGTGGGCGCGCCCCGTATGGTCACCTTCGGAACGGAAAACAGCGCGGATGTCATCATCAACGACGCCAGGCGGGGGACCATGGTCCGGGAACTTAAAAAACGTTATGAGCCCTTCGATTTAAAGGGATTGCGAAACATCTTCCATATGTAGATATTTTTCCATTTTTTCCTATATTCATGTAAATATACGTATCTGGAAGCGCAAAAAATACCCGCCGGACAGCATGGTATACTGTGGAAAAAGCAGAGGCAGCCGGCCGTCAGTCCGGCTTTTCCCGGAGGAGGTGTGAAATGAGGAACAGAAAAGTGATCACGACTGTCAGCGCGCTTTTGCTGGTCGTCTGTACAGCAGGATGCGGACAGAGTCATGCATCGGAAGTATTTACTTACGGGGCAGGCAGGGAACCTGTAAATGCACCTGTCGTACAGGGGACCGGATTAAAAACAGACGCGTCCGACAAGGTACTGGAAGAATACGCAGAAAATCTTACCTGTCTGTATGGGAAAACATATACCGGCTATGTGAGCGGCTATAATGGAACTGATCCCGGCAGCAGATTCATGGGATACGATATCACAGAGATCCCGACGGGACCGATTGCTTACTATATCTGTGACTTCGATCGGGACGGACAGGAGGAGCTTTTGACTCTTTCTCTTACAGAAGATTATTCTGTGACCGCGGAAATGTACGAATCTGAAGGCGGCCGGGCTGTACAGCAGTCCAGTATCCTTGTCGGGGCCGACTATTATAATGACGGGTCCGGATATGATCAGCTGTTAACGAACGGTATGCCGTCCTTTACCAATGCCTTTGTATATGATCTGGACGGAACTACATGTATCGGATTTGAATTTATGGACATAGCGATTTACGCTGACGGCGTCAGCCATAACCTGTATTCTTACGAATACGCAGACGGGGCATTTCAGTTAAAATGCAAATCGATCATGGCCGGCAGTACGATCGCGGAGGATCTGACCTATGACCCGGCTTTTGCGGATGAATATCAGGCACAGCTGCAGGGATTCGGCGCCCGGACCATCACTGTCGAAGAAATGGTCAGCTATTGGAACTGCGATACACATATCGCAGATTACCTTACAAATGTCCGGGAGATCTTTCGCTTAACGGCGGAGATGCATCCTGATTTTAACTGGTCAAGATGGGACAGCAGAGACGGCAGCAGAACGCCGGGAACTGTGATCCGCTTTGCCGGGAAAGAAGAATTGAAAGGCTGACCGGAATACTCCCCGTATATCCTTGGATGTAAATAAAAGCAGCGGCATCAGTCACTGGAACTAATGCCGCTGTATTTTATTGTTTTATGAATCACCGATCAATGAATATCAGTCAAAATATCTGTCCAGCAGACCCTTGAAGCCCTGGCCGTGACGTGCCTCGTCGCGTGCCATCTCATGGATGCTGTCATGAAGGGCGTCCAGACCCATCTCTTTGCACTTCTTGGCAAAGGCGGTCTTGCCGGCGCAGGCACCGTTCTCAGCCAGCGCGCGAACAGTCAGGTTTTCCTTGGAGGAAGGAGAAACGACTTCACCCAGCATCTCAGCGTAACGGGAAGCGTGATCTGCTTCTTCGAAAGCGGCCTGACGATAGAAAGCGCCGATTTCCGGATAGCCTTCACGAATGGCTGCTCTGGACATGGCAAGATACATGCCGACTTCGGAACACTCGCCCGCGAACTCAGCGCGCAGGAATTCCTTCATCTCTTCATCAAGATCCGCAGCGATTCCGATGGTATGCTCGGAAGCCCATACCATATTGGCGGTCTCGTCGATGGGTTCAAATCTTGATTTAGGCTGTTTGCAAAGAGGGCACTTCCAATCTGCCGGAAGGTCATCAAATTTTACGCCTTCTTTTTCTTCGTCATAAATATGACCGCATACTGTACATTTGTATTTCATAGTTCCCTGCTCCTTTCAGAAATTCATAAATGATATCATACATAACTTCATTGATATACAAAGTAATTATGATATCAAATACTGTTATTAGTCAATGCTAACAGAAAAGAAGGGGACGAACAGGGCAATTATGTAAAAATACACAAATTAATCCGGGGGAAAACTGCCTGTTTCTGAACCGTTTGGCTTATTGTTCTCCGTCAAGACCGATCTCGACCGCATGATCCTCCATACCCCTGATGCAGATGGCAGCTGCGTCCCGGACTTCCATGCCCAGCATCTCACAGCCTTTCCGGATCAGGGCACGGTCACATTTGGCGGCGAACCTTTTGTCCTTGAACTTCTTCATGAAACTGGAGACCTTAATGTTGTGGATCCCTTCCGGACGCATTCTGGCATAAGCCTGGATGATACCGGTCAGTTCGTCCACTGCGTACAGGCTTTTCTCCATGTTTGTTTCCGGCTTTACATCGGTACATATATCATAGCCATGGGACAGAATCGCGCGGACATCCTCCTCCGGTACGCCGGCCGCCAGAAGGGGCTCTTTGGTGTGCTGCAGATGTTCTTCCGGATACTGCTGGTAATCATAATCATGAAGATAACCGACAGCTTCCCAGTGTTCCCTGTCTTCTCCGAAATGGTCTGCCATAGCGCCCATGGCAGCCATGACATTCAGGGCGTGGATCCGCAGATGTTCTTCCGTCACTACAGAATCGTTCAGTTCTTTGGCTCTTTGCAGTGTAAGCATAGACATATCCTCTCTTTTCATCCCTTTTTGGTTTTAGAATCTTTCAGGTTTTCTATTCTACCATGTTTTCACACAGAGACAAACAAAGCTTTTACTTCGCGACAAAGGTCCGCAGCCTTTCTGCCAGAATGCCGCCCACCGCGTTGCCTGCTGTGATGACCAGCAGACGGAAGAGCAGGTCCGGCGTCCATGCGGCCGCCGCATGATAATAGAACATATCCGCCACGCAGTGCTCCGCGCCGCAGAGGATAAATCCGACAACGCCCAGGAAGATTGCGGCATATTTGGCAAGTTCATGCTGGTTGTTCCTGTAGCCGTCTACCGCAATAAAGATGAATATGTTACAGAGGATGCCCAGCAGGAACAGACTGAGCATGCTGTCATTGTGTTTGACTTCGCAGATCGAAGATGCTTTTTCTGCCAGAGCCGCAGCGCGGGACAGACGCAGGATCAGAGCGACGCCGGCCGTGCCGATCAGGTTGCCGATCCAGATCAGAGGCAGGGAAAGCGCAAAGGATCTGTCGTTCTGAAAGACATAGCATACTTTGCCGGTAAACAGATGCAGTCCGTTGGTGCAGATGACGAACAGACCTACAGAGAACAGGGATGCGCCGATCACCTTGTCATCCATAGCCAGGAAAAGCATGCCGCCCAGGCCGATGCAGAAACCGGCCAGGATGGCGGATATCAGTATCTTCAGTGATTTCATTGTTCAGAGACCTCCAGGATTTCGATATGATGAATCTGTTACTATAATATTTACACAAGTTATTTTTATAACACATCCCTGTATAAAAGTCTGTAGTACTTTTTTACACTATGAGTATTGAGAAAGTCAGAATTATTATATAAAATGATTATTTATGGATGCCGTTAGAATTACAGCCGGTATTTCTCACTGGAAAAATAACGCGGCTGTCGTAACGAAATACGCTAAAACAGTTCTGGCGGCAACAGAAAAGATCATAGAAAATACAGAGGTAAGACAGATGCAAAATTATTCTTACAGACCCCGGAGCGTATGTTCTGTAAAGATCACCTTCGGAATCGAAGACGGAAAACTCCACAATGTAAGATTTTTGGGAGGCTGCCCCGGCAATCTGGCCGCCATCGGTAAACTGCTGGAAGGTGAGCCGGCAGAAAAGGCGGTCTCCATATTAAAAGGAAATGACTGCGGCGGCCGCGGCACATCCTGCGCGGACCAGCTTGCAATTGCGGTTGAAGCGGCCCTGAAAAAGGAAAGCAGCCTGTAAGAGAAGACAGGCTCTCCCCTCAGCTCACCTTGCTGTAATCGATTCCCGCTCTGGCAGCCTGGGAATGCTGGTATTTACGGTCAATCCGGTAACGGATCCCTTCTTTAATGAAGTTCGCTCCGGTCTGATGGAAGAAAAAGCTGACATTATATTCCACACACTGCAGCATGGTATCAAGGACCCAGGCGTAATCGCAGGGTCTGGCTTCCGGGCCGGATTCACCGCCACAGGAAACAGATTCTATTTCATTTCCGTATTTCTCCAGATAAGGACGGATATTGATCCGCTGCAGCATGGGCTCGTGGGTAATGCTCTTATGGCGGACCGGCAGTTTCAGGAATACGGGCAGACGGCGGTCCGCAGTGTACTGACTTTCGCAGGTGCAGGAAATGTGGACATTCTCATACCCTGTGCCCCAGTCTTCCGGCAGGGACACAAAGAATCGTTCCGGCCTTTTGGTAACGATGAAAAAGACCAGATCAGACCGGATCCGCATCATGTTCCAGAGCTCTTTCCGCCAGATATCCGCTTCTTCAATGAAAAAGTCTGACGTAAAGCAGGTGAAGACGATCTCCCCGGACGGAATCTTATAAGCGCCGTTCCTGGATCTGCGTACCGGCAGGTTGAATGCGGCAGTTTTAGTCACAACGGATGAATCCTTTCCGTATTCCGCGTCCCTCCTGTACATATAGCAGTGTTTGCAGCCGTCGCTCAGTTTATGACATCCGTGAAATGGATTCCATGTTACTGACATAAGAAGCCTCCCTCTTCTGCAGGTCTGTCTGTTCTATATGCGGGACCTGCTGTAATAGGACTGTAAGAGTGGCAACAGCAAAATAACGTTCGGAACGTATGTTCTTATATTCGTATTATAGCACGCATGTTCGGCTATTTCCAGCTTTTTTTGAGAACTGATGCTGTTTACAGCTACAGTTTTTTCAAAGTTTTTTAGACATGTGTATATTTGTGCTAAAAAACCCGAAATGGTAAAATAAGTCATATACTTGGGATGCCGCCGCAGGACATACCGGCCGGACTGCATCCTTTTTGCACGGATACATACGGATGGGGATTCAAATAACGGAAGGAGGACAGGGAATGTCCCTATATAAGCTGGCTGCCTTCGATATGGACGGCACACTTTTAAATTCGGCAAAAGAAATTCAGCCTTCTGCGACTGCGGCTTTTAAAAGAGCTATTCAGGCAGGACGGATCCTGGCCCTGGATACGGGCAGAGCTGTAACGGAACTTCGTCAGTATCCTTTTATAGAGATGGGCATCCGTTACGGCGCCTGTGCCTGCGGAACCGTCATTTATGATTTTCAGGAAAACAGGGTCCTGGCCAAAAAGTCGATTCCTGCGGAGCTGATTCCCATAATCGTGGAAGCCTCCCGGGAAGAGGATCTGATGTTCCAGGCTATGGTGGACGGGATTTCCTATGTGGAAGAAGCCAGTGTAAAAAGGATGGACCATTATCAGATGGGTATCTATCAGCCGCTTTATGAAGATACGACTTCCTACGCGGAAGATGTACGTGACTTTGCCCTGGCCCACGCAGACTCGATCAATAAGATCAATCTTTATCATACGGATCCGGAAAGCCGGGAAAGGACGGGAAAACGTCTGGCCGGCCTGCCGCTGGACTTTACCTACGCGGAGACCACTTCCTTTGAGATCACGCCGCAGGGCGTTTCGAAAGGGACCGGCCTGCAGGACCTGTGCCGTGTGCTGGACATTCCGATCGGCCAGGCCATCGGCGTCGGGGACGCTTTTAATGATGTTCCCATGCTGCGGATGGCGGGTCTTGGCATTGCCATGGGCAATTCTAATGAAGCAGCCCTGAAAGCAGCGGATGTAATCGTGGGAGATAATGACCATGACGGCATCGCGGAAGTCATTGACCGCTATCTGATCGGAGGACCGTTTCCTTTAGGATGACGCTATGCTTCTGAAAAGGAACAAATGATCATTGTACGGGAACAGGAAACGGAAGAGACACAAAAAATATGTCCCTGTTAAGAAGGAGATAAAAAATGAGCGCGGAAGATCATATGCATGCAGCCAGCGGAAACAGCGCCCATACCCATGAGGAAGACCAGACCAGGCACAGCCATTACCATGATCCTGCTGAGAAGAAAAGACAGCTCAACCGGATCGCCAGGGCGATCGGCCATTTGAATCATGTCAAGAGCATGATTGAAAACGATGTAGACTGCGCGGATGTCCTGATTCAGCTGGCGGCCGTGAACGCCGCCCTGCGGGGACTGGGAAAAGAGATCATCAATGAGCATATGCATCACTGTATTACCCATGCCATTGAAGACGGAGATCTGCAGGCCGTAGAAGAATTCCAGAAAGCGGTCCAGAAATTCATCTGAAGCGGAAACTGCGAAATATGCATTCATAATCATTTTATATCCCCCACCCCGGCTTATAATCCTGATTAAGCTGTGTTTTAATTGTAATAATGAATATTACAGGAGGATTATACATATGCATATTCCGGAAAACTATCTGGCGCCCGCGGCCTGCGGCGTCATGACGGCAGCCATGGTCCCTGTCTGGGCCCATGCCATTAAACGTGTCCGCCTGGATCTGCCCAAGGATAAGCTGCCTATGATAGGCGTCGGCGCTTCCTTTTCATTTCTTGCCATGATGTTCAACGTTCCCCTGGCAGGAGGAACAACCGGACACGCTGTGGGCGGAACACTGGCCGCCCTGCTTTTTGGTCCGGACGCAGCCTGTATAGCTGTCTCGACCGCCCTGCTCCTGCAGGCGCTGATCTTCGGCGACGGCGGTATTCTCGCTTTCGGCGCCAACTGCTTCAACATGGCCTTTGTCCTGCCTTATCTTGGATACTTTATTTATCAGCTGATCACGCGCGCTTTCGGCGGCAGTGAAAAAGCCGGAACCGGGATCCGCTGCGCGGCAGCGGCCATTGGATCTTATATCGGAATCAACGCGGCCGCTTTCTGCGCAGCCGTGGAATTCGGAATCCAGCCCCTGTTGTTCACGGACAGCATGGGCAACGCTCTTTACTGCCCCTATGACTTGTCTATTGCCATTCCCGCCATGATGATCCCGCATCTGGCGGTGGCCGGCCTGATTGAAGCAGTGTTCACGGCGGCTGTCTACGCCTTTGTGGACCGTACCGCTCCGGATCTGATCTACGAAAATATCCGTTCCGGGAAGGCGCCAAAGGGCGTCTCACATATACCGGTCTTTGCACTCATGGCGGTCATGATCGCCCTGACGCCGCTTGGCCTGCTGGCTGCTGGAACTGCCTGGGGCGAATGGGGCGCAGAGGAGATCGCGGAAGTCGTCACCAATGGTACGCCACTTGGCTATACGCCCCAGGGTTTGCTGAACGGATGGTCTTTGAACGTTCCTCTGCCGGATTACGCCCTGGAAGGCATGCCTGAAACGGCCGCCTACATTCTTTCGGCAGTGATCGGGGCGTCTCTCCTGATCATCCTCTTTAAACTGTTTTCACTGATTCCGGCCAGGAGAAAGGTATGATATGCTTCCAGTCTGGATGGAAAATACAGACAGTTATGTGCCGCCCGGAGGAGGCGGCACATTTGCTGTAAAGACAATCCGATCGATCAGCGCAGCTGTCGGTAAGCTGCAGTTCCAGCAGGGGCGGGAGAGTAAGCCCTTCCTGCCGGCAGCTGTCAGACTGCTTCTGCTGTTGGCTCTGATCCTGTTACTGTCACTCAGCCGGCATCTGCTGGTCCTGCTGGCCTGTACGGCCCTCGCCATGATGGCGCTCGCTGCTTTGCCCCCCGACCGGATCCTGTCCGTGTGGAAAAGCGCCCTGGCCGCGGCTTTACTTGCCTTCCTGGTGCTGCTGCCTGCCATGCTGCTCCGCCCGGCCGGCAGAGGAAATAACCTGATCATCATCTGGAAGATTTTTATATCTGTTCAGATGGTCAGCATCTTTAATCATACGACCCAGTGGAACCACATCACCTCTGCCCTGCGGCGGCTGCATGTTCCGGGCGTTTTTATTTTTACCATTGATATCAGCCTGAAATATATCGTATTGTTGGGAAGACTGATCAATGATCTCCTGACCTCTTATCTGCTGCGGGCCGTTGGAAAGAACAAACAGAAATATACCTCTGTCGGCGGTGTTATGGGCGTGGTCTTTTTAAGAGGTACAGAAATGAACCGTCAAATGTACGAAGCCATGGTATGCCGCGGCTTCACCGATGACTATGAGGGCCTTTAAAGATGAGCTGCATGGAACTGCGGAATGTCTCCTATACTTATCCCGGTGAAAAGATGCCTGTCATAAATAATCTTACCCTGCAGATTGAAAAGGGAACATGCCTTGCTGTCAGAGGAGATAACGGGTCCGGAAAAACAACTCTGTTCCGACTCCTCAACGGTCTGGCCTTTCCTGATACCGGCAGATATATGTTTGAAGGCACGGTCATCACAGAAAAGTATCTGAAGAACAACCGTGCATCTAAGGCTTTTCATAAAAAGATAGGTTACCTGTTCCAGAATCCGGATGTCATGCTGTTCAACGGGACTGTTTACGACGAGATCGCTTTCGGCCCACGGCAGATGGGACTGCCGGATGAGGAAACTGACCGGCGGATCCGGGACTGTCTGCAGCTTTTCGGAATCGGTCATCTGGCGGAAAAAGCGCCTTACCATTTGAGCGGAGGACAGAAAAAGCGGGTGGCTCTGGCTGCTGTTATGGCGCTGAATCCGGATGTCCTGATCCTGGACGAACCGATGGCCGGCCTGGATGCCGGAAGCCGGGCCTTTTTGCATGATTTTCTGTCACAGCTCAAAAAAGCGGGAAAAACGCTGATCATGGCTACCCATGACGAACAGCTGGTCCGTGATCTGGCAGATCAGGTACTGGTCATGGAAATGCCAAACATGGAAATGCCAAACATGGAAATTCCGGACACGGAAACACCGGAAACCGTTTAAATAAAAAAGCTGCCGGGTCAGGCAGCTTTTTCTCTGTTCCACATTATTTGCTGATTATAATTCCGTCGCGGAGTCCAGGATAATGGTCAGGGCAATATCTTTTTTACAGAGCCTTTTCAGGGCTTCCTCATCGTAATGGTTCCGGATCTCCTCCAGGCTGACGCCGTATCCGCCCGCCATCCTGGCGGCAAAGTCGGCAACAGCTTCTTCTTCCGCGGCGATCTCTTCCTCCCGGATAATGGCGTTGATCAGCAGGTCCAGACGGATCTGTTCTTCCGCAGCAGGGTAGATCTTCTCCTTCAGGGCGTCTTCATCGATCCCCATCATCTGACGGATCTGTTCATAAGGGGTGGAAGGGTCCAATCCCATACGGCCGGCATAGTCCCGGATCATGGCTTCCGCGTTCTCCCGGATCAGCCTTTCGGTCAGGGCGACTTCCATGTTCTCCATGGCCTGCCCCAGGATCGCCTTATGGAAATTGTCCATGGCTTCTTCCTGCATTTTCCGTTCCAGAGCAGCACGGACAGACGCCTTATATTCCTCGCTGATCTCAAGAGGCGTTTCCTCCTGTGCCATGATCTTATGGAGCTTAATCTTAAAGACAACGGCCTTTCCGGCCAGGTCCGGCGTATAGTTTGTAGGGAAAGTAATATCGATATCTTTGCTTTCCCCGATATTCATGCCGACCAGCTGCTCTTCAAAACCGGGCACAAAGGAATGAGAACCCAGTTCCAGAGGATAACCTTCCGCTTTGCCGCCGTCAAAAGGCACCCCATCCAGAAAGCCTTCAAAATCGATAATGACAGTATCGCCCAGGCGGGCAGGACGGTCTGTGACTTCCACCGTATTGCCGTTTTCAGCCTGTTCTTCCGCGATGGCCTGCATAATATCTTCTTCCGTAACAGCAGCAGTCTCTTTCCTGGCTTTCAGGCCTCTGTACTGGCCCAGTGTCACTTCCGGATACAGGGATACCGAAAAGGTAAATACCATTTCTTTCTCCGGCGTTACAGACACATCTTCATAGACCGGTCTGCCGATGGTCTTTACGCCTGTTTCCGCTACGCCGAATTCATAGACAGGACCGACCATGGCATTGATCACGTTCTGATACAGAGCCGTTTCCCCATAAACTTCAAGTGCCTTTTCAAAAGGAGCCTGTCCCTTCTCGAATCCCTTGATCTCATACTGGTCTTTTTTCTTCTCATATTCCTCATGGACCGCCCGGTCCAGTTCTTCAGCGGTCATGACGACCTGGATCACCGCGGTACCGTTCTCTTTTTCCAAATAGGACTGAATATACATATTTAAAGATCCTTCCTGCCTTTTTATCCGGCTGTGTTTTTCTTATCCTCTGGCATTGTAACACATATTCCGCAAACATAAGAAGAAAAGTGAACCAGGCGTCAGACTATCCGGTTCATCTTGAAAATGAACCGGATAGTCTGACGCCTGGTTCATCTGGTATAATGGAGTCCGGCAGATTACAGACCTGCATATCTGTCAGCACAGGAGCATAAAAGCAGAGAGGATCATTATGGACGATATTAATAAAAGCAAAGAAGAAAGCAAAATGAGTCAGCAGTACGACATCTGGGATGATGAAGCCCTGCGCTGGGAAGAAATTGAGACAGAACATCTTGTGCAGGATAAATGGATCGACTTCCGGCGTGTCAAATACAGGATGCCTGACGGCAGAGAGTGGACGCCCTTCTATAATTTCAGCAGAAGGGATTACGCGGTCATTATAGCCAGGGACAGACAGGGCCGCTATATCTGTGTCCGTCAGTTCCGGCACGGAATCCGTAAATGTACCACCGAATTCCCGGCAGGCGGGATTGAAAGAAGCGGGGGGCATGACTACGCTCTTGCTTCAGAACCGGAAGTACAGGCGGAAGACGCGCTGGAAACGGCCCGGCGGGAGCTGAAAGAGGAGACCGGCTATGTATCTGACCATTGGAGACATCTGATCACGGTACCTTCCCAGGCGACAATTTCCGATAATTACGCTTATGTCTTTGCAGCTGATGAATGCGAAAAGGTATCAGGGCAGAATCTGGACGACTCTGAATTTCTCAGTACCATACTCCTGGAGGAAAAACAGATCGAGGATATGATCCGGAAAGGAGATTTCCCACAGGCGGTGCATATAATGGGATTTATGATGCTGAAAGCAGGTTACTGACGGCACATGAACCGGGAAGTCTGACGCCCGGTTCACTGACGGCATTTGAACCGGATAGTCTGACGCCCGGTTCATATTATGATATAATAACAGAGGATGAAAACCGACAGAGATCATGCAAATGATCCATCATAAGTCACAAAGGTTTGGGAGGTTATTTATGTCAGTATTCAGAGATGGTTTCCTTTGGGGCGGCGCTACTGCTGCCAATCAGTGTGAAGGCGGTTATCTGGAAGGCGGAAAGGGCCTGTCTGTTCCGGATCTGCTCCTGGGCGGTGATGTCAACACGCCCCGCACATTCTGTCCGACCATTGAGCCGGGCGTTTTTTATCCCTCGCATGAAGCGGTCGATATGTATCACCGTTACAAAGAAGATATTGCCCTCTTTGGCGAAATGGGATTCAAATGCTATCGTCTGTCCATTAACTGGGGCCGCATTTTCCCCAACGGCGATGATGAAGAGCCCAATGAAGAAGGACTTGCATTCTATGATTCTGTTTTCGATGAATGTCATAAGTACGGGATCGAGCCTCTGGTCACCCTGTGCCATTATGAGATTCCCTGGGCGATCGTCACCAAATATAAAGGTTTCTCAGACCGCCGCGTCATTGATCTGTTCGTAAAATACGCGACGACCTGCTTCAAACGTTACAAGGATAAAGTCAAGTACTGGCTGACTTTCAACGAGATCAACATTCCCATCATGGATGAGAAGATGGGTGATTTCTACGGCATCGGCGTTGTTCAGGATGAAGACCTGAAACGGACCAGCCCCTGCACGCTGCCGGAGATCACAGACGTTCCTCAGATGCGTATGGAAGCGATCCATAATGAGTTCGTCGCTTCCGCCAGAGCGGTCATTGAAGGCCATAAGATCAATCCTGATTTTATGATCGGCAACATGATCTGCCATATCACCTGGTATCCGCTTACCCCTCATCCCAAGGATATGCTGGAAGTCCAGAAACGTGATTCCATCTGCAACGATATCTGCGGCGATGTCCAGGTGCGGGGCGCTTATCCTTATTTTGCCAGGACCTATTATCAGAGCCTGGGCCTGGATACATCCTTTATGGACAATGAAGAAGATCTTGAGATTATCCGTAAGGGTACGGTAGACTTCTATACCTTCTCCTATTATATGTCCAACTGCGTCACCATCCAGGAAGGCGTGGATATGGTCAAGGGCAATATGATGGGCGGCGCCAAAAACCCGTATCTGAAGGCTTCCGACTGGGGCTGGCAGATCGATCCCGACGGCCTGCGCTACACCCTCAACAAACTGGCCAGCCGTTATCCCGGCACTCCTCTGATGGTCGTTGAGAACGGCTTCGGCGCGTTTGACAAGGTGGAAGAGGACGGCTCCATTCATGATGATTACAGAATCTCTTACTTCCGTGAACACATTAAAGCCATGCGGGAAGCGGTCAAAGACGGCGTGCCGCTGATCGGCTATACTACATGGGGACCGATCGATCTGGTATCCGCCGGAACCGGTCAGTACGCGAAACGCTACGGTTTCATCTATGTAGACAGGCATGATGACGGCACCGGTGATTTCTCCAGAAGCCGCAAGGATTCCTTCTACTGGTATCAGAAGGTCTGCAGATCCAATGGTGAAGTGATCGAATGATCTGCTGATACACGGAGGGTCTTATCAGACAGAACTAAAATCAGATTTGTCAGAGAGATATAAACATCTGATCAAAAAGCAGCACAGAAATGCCCGGGGCCAGGCGCCTTTACCTGGATCCGGGCATTTTTTTCGTGTGCATTTCAGAAAACATGTTTCAGTAACTGATATGGTCTGCGGCAGGCTTATTTTACAAAGCCCAGTTTCCTGGCTTCTTCAACATATTTGGGGAAATCCGCGGGAGAGATATTCACATGGTGCTTTTTCGCGAAAGTAACGAATTCCATAAATGTGATCTTACCGTCCGCCAGGATCGCTTCCACTTCCTTCTGCAGCTTTTCATCTGTTTCATACTGTTTGACCAGTTCTTCTACAGTTGTCATAGTTTGTCCTCCCTTTTCTTTTGATTTGTTTTGATCATGGATTTCCGAATCCGGTCACAGAACAGATTTCCGAAATCACAGGGATCCTGTATCCAACAAAATTATAGCATATGACCAAAAAAAATACAGAAATTGATAGTATGTCAGTCCCGTTGTCTGATAAAATTGAAACAGACAAGGGCAGAAAAAGGGGGACTGTGTAATGAAGATTAATATGGAGTATGTGAAAAAGAACAGCCGCAGATGGGCGCTTTACGGGGCCCGGCTGGGACTGGCCAGCGCACTGGCCATTTTCGCGGCCCATCATCTGGGACTGCAGTTCGAGA
>ODAI010955239.1_pt1 | contig 14072 bp, 8 predicted proteins | sample 1539321 | NCBI WGS metagenome assembly ODAI01 (sample SAMN02144231, study PRJEB22623) | gut metagenome | biome: sheep rumen | host: Ovis aries | place: New Zealand
GTGCCTAAAAAGGGTGCCCCGCCGCGGCGGCGGCCCCTTCCCCTCCTGCGCTATCAGGAGGACAGGGACGAGCCACGAGGGCTGCGGGGACGTGTCCATCGTGTTCCCCAGGTCCAGCATTGACCCGCAGGTAAACAGGCAGAACCGCCTCTACAGTAACGACGCATGGACCCCGACGGAGCCCCGGACGGAGTACGACGTGGGCGATATGTGGCGCTACATGAAGAAGCTGCGCAAAGAGATCGGGGACCGGATTTACGACGGGCTCAAGGGAGGCAGCTATCTGGAGGAGGACGAGATTGCCAAAAAGCTGATGTCCAGCAACGGCGACATCTTCGAGGCCCTGAAAGATATTACCGTCCTCAAATACGCCTACCTGAAAAGCATTGGCAAGGAGCCGACGCTGCCGGAAAAGACTTCGACGCTTGACGGCTTCGGGAAGTACAAAAACGAACAGCTCCTCGCGGTATTCGACGCCCTGACGGATGAGGAGATCAAAAACATGAGCTACGACACGAAGGACACGCTGCAAAAAGTGTCCGACGCGCTCAATGAGCAGTTCATGAAACAGTTCGAGGGCAAGTACGACAGCACGAAGCTCGCAGCACTCAGGAAGATGTCGCCGTACAGTCCCGAAAAGATCAACCCGCGCATTATCCAGGACGCATATTACAGATACATCGACATGGGAATCGGCAACGAGATTGATTTCTATGCCTTTGACCGTGAGCTGCGAAACAACGATGTCGTGAACGACCCCGGTTACAGGGAATGGATAGAATGCCGCTTCAAAGACCTTATCGTGAATGAGGGCATCCCCAACGGGAAGGACCTGTTCACGGACAGCGGGAACCGCCGGAGCTTCAAGCAGCGGCACGTCCCGGCCACGCTGGAGAACATCGTCAAGCAGATGCAGAAGGAGCAGGAGAAGGGAATCGGCGTTTTTGGCGTGAACCTGCGCGGCGCAGCGACCAAAACCTACAGCACCGTAGAGGAAATGCGGGCTGACAGAGGGAAACTGCTGGGCACCCACATCTCCGACGATGTGTACGACAGCTACATGAACGGTTTTCATGAGCGGCTGCATAACATGTCCGACGAGGCGGCAGGCCACTCCTCTGACTGGTCTGCGCAGGACAGCGCCGAACAGATTCTCCTTGAAACCCTTAGAGATGCAAAGAGCAAAGCGGCCATGAGCCGGATGCTGGACAATGAAGCGCGATGGATTAAGGTAACGCCGGAGCTCAAGGAAGCACTCTGGCAGCTCAAGCAGGACGTTCAGAACATGCCCGCCCCGTACTTCGAGGCGAAGCCCAGGCGCATCGTTTACCCGGAGGAGGCCCTGGCGTACATCCTGCCGGACAATGCCGACAGCGACGTTATGAAGACCCTGGAGGACAGGGGCTACAACGTCCTGACCTACAAGGCCGGGGACGAGCAGGACCGTCTCCAGAAGCTCAACAGCGTGGAAGGCGCACAGTTCCAGAGATGGGGAACGGACGAGGAAGCTGTGGCCGAAGCGGAACGTGAGGCAACGGACCCCGACATCGAGCTGGCAGAATCGACCACGCAATTCCAGCGATGGGAGGAGGACCTGCCGGAGAAGGTGCAGTACGGCTTCAAGCTGATGAACACGGACGAAAACGGGCTCCCGCATGCCATGTTCATCGACGCGGCAAAGCCTTATGAGCTGGGCCAGTGGTACACAGCAGATTCCCCGAAGATGGAAAACCTCATCAAGCTTGAACCCGGCTACGCTTACCTGGTAGACGAGAACGACGTGGCCGACGAAAAGAGCCGCATCCCGGTCCGCAAGGAAAAAGGGTCCTTCCGTGGGCTCCCCGGCAAGGCGGCAGTCAACAAGGCCACGGCGGAAAACAAGCGCTGGATGGTCATTGACCAGTACGCCGACGGCAGCAAGAGCGTACACAACGTCGGCATCAACGGGTCCGGCGGTGTGAGTACGTTTGCCCTCCGTCCCGGCATCCACGCGGTCGATATTCCCTCTATGGCACACATCGGGTCCAAGAGCAAAGGGTCCTCCGTCATTGACACGCGCAGGCCAAACCAGCAATGGTATTTGATCGAGTACCCCGTGGACCAGGACTACAACCAGGAAGCATACAGCCACATCACCAAAGACATCCGCGAGCACCTGCCGGAAAAGGGCTGGTATTCTTACCAGACCAACAGCGGCGCAGAAGCGCGGCAGCATTGGTTTATCACCGGCGGCATGAGAATCGGGGGCGCGATCAGCGAGGCCGACGCGAGGCGTTATGCCCGCGAGCACGGCTTCGAGGAGGACCTGCCCTGGAAGATGGGCAAGAGCTATTCCGAGGACAACACGATTGACCTGTTCGAGTACGTCAGAACCACGAAAGCGCAGCCGACGCCTTCCAAAGAGGAAATGCGGCAGCGCATCGAGGCCGAGCAAAGCAGAAACGCCGCGATGCAGCAGGCCATCCAGGAGGACGGCAAGGACTATCAGTTCCAGCGGTGGGATATGACCGAGGGGGACACGGCGGCGGAGAGCAACGGGCGGAACCTTGCGTACACCCGGCTCCAGAGCGAGAACAAAATCCTGAAAGACACCGTGAAGGCCCTGAACAGGCTGACCGGGAAGCAGAGCACCACCATCGAGAAGCTGCAAGAGCGCCTGCGGCTGAACAAGACGCCGGAGGTCCGGGAGGACGACGCGAAGAAAATGGCACGGTCCCTCCTCAGAGAGTACGGCAGCAAGACCGACAGCGAGGCCATTGCGCGGCAGCTCAAGGAGATAGGCGACTATATCCTCCAGACCAGCACCGACAAGGTGAGCGAGGAGGAGATCAAGAGCAGGGCGCGGGCCGTGGCCGCCGAGATCATCGACGCAGCGAGCGAGCAGATCAGCGTGGACGGCGAGTACATGGCCGAGATCGTGAGCAGCATCCGGGGAAAGAAGCTGACCATCGACGACGCTTTCCTGGGCGAGCTGGACCAGGCCGGAGGCTTCGAGGCATTCCGGCGCAGGAACTTCGGCAAGTTCACACTGGCAAAGCGCAGCGGCAGCTACGACGCGAGCCAGTACATGAGCGTGAGCCAATTCTACACCGACCTCCAGAACAACTACGGCAAGAGCTACTTCCCGGACGCGGCCAACGAGGGCGAGGAGATCATCCGCATTGCGGACGCCTTCGACCTGGCAAGGCCGATGGAAGTAAACCCCTTCGAGCAGTACATGGGCGAGGCCGTGGAGGACCTGGCAAACCGGATTGCGATGGACACGATGGGCGGCGTCCTGCGGGCGGAGCCCGTGAAGTACGCCGACGTGGAGTACCGCAGGGAAAAGAGCCGGAACGAGGAGCTGAACGAGCGCATCAAGCAGCTGGAGGCCGAGAACGCGCTGACCCACGAGGAGGCCGGGAGACTCTGGAACCAGGTGTCCGACCTGACGACGAAGCTGGACCTTGCGGAAACGCAGTACGCGGCGCTCCAGAAGTCCGCCGAGGCGAGGCTGGAGCAGGTGAGAGCCGAGGGCCGCGAGCGCGAGACCGAGATCAAGGCCAGAGAGCGGGAGAAGGCAGCGCGGGACATGAAGGCGCTGAAAGAGTATTACCGCAGGAAGGCCAAGAGCCAGAAGGAAATGCGCGAGAACGCGGCGCGGTCCACTAAGTACCGGGCAGACATCGAGCGCAAGGCAAAGAAGCTGCGGGACATGTTGGTGACGAACAGCGACAAGCTGCACGTCCCCGAAGTGCTCAAGGCACCGCTGGGCGACTTCCTTGCAGGCATCGACATGAGCTCCAAATCCCTGCTGAATTACGACATCGCCACCGAGAAGGACCGGAAGTTCCACGCAAGTTTTGGCAGGCTCCTGAACGCACTGAGCGGGCAGCAGGAGTATTTCAGCGGGACCGGCGAAGTGCAGGCCGACATGGGCGGCTATATCGACATCTCCAGCGATAACCTGGAGTGGCTGCGGAGAATGACCGAGGTAGTGGCCGGATGGATGGACACCGGGGAGACCTACACCATCAACCGGATGAACACTCAGCAGCTCTACGACCTCAGCAACCTGCTGACGAACCTGACGCAGGCAATCCAGAACCTCAATAATTTCATGGCAAACGAACGGTACGCAACCGTGGGCGAGGCCGCGCGGAGAGACATCGACCGCATGGAGGAGCTGGGGACGGCCAGCGAGGGCGAGAACAGCCGTCTGTACGCCGCGACAGCCTGGGAGAACGGCATCCCCTACTACATTTTCAAACGCCTGGGAGAAGGCGCCAAGTCTATCTTTGACGGGCTGACAAAAGGATGGGAGAAAATGGCCTTCAACGTGCAGGAGGTCATCGGCTTCACCGAGGGCCTGTACAGCACAAAGGAAGTCAACGAGTGGAAGTCCGCGCAGCACGAGATCAAGCTGGAGGACGGCCACAAGATCACCATGACGACGGCCCAGATCATGGAGCTGTCGATGCTGCTGGAGCGCGAACAGGCACTCAAACACATTGAGCACGGCGGCATCCGCGTGGGCGACATCGAGACCCGGAAGGGCCGCAAGCACGACACCAGGCACTACCACCTGACGGCGGGCGATATTTCCAAGATCACCGGCCTGCTGACCGAGCGACAGCGCTTTGTGGCGAAGGCCCTGCGCAATTACATGGCACAGAAGGGCAGCGAGTGGGGCAACGAAGTTTCCCTGCGGCGCTTCGGGTATAAGTTCTATACCGAGGGCGAAGGCTACTACCCCATCAAGACCGACGCCAACGACCGGCCAATGGCCGACACCGACGCGCAGGTGAACAGCATGTTCCGCCTGCTGAACCTGTCGAGCAGCAAGACGCTGAATCCCAGGGCGAGCAATGCGCTGATCGTGGGGGACATCTTCGAGACGTTTTCCGACCACATGGCAGACATGGCAAAGCTCAACGGCCTGGGCCTGCCGCTGCTGGACGCGATCAAGTATTTCAACTACAAGGAGCGCGTGGACCGGGGAGACGGCACCTACGACACCGTGACCGTGCAGGGAGCGATGGAGCAGGCGTTCGGCAGCGCGGCGCAGCGCTACTACAGGACCCTTATCAAGGACATCAACGGCGTGACCGAAAACGGAGACCGTGGCACCGCGATCTACAACAAGTTCATGTCGAACTACAAGGCGGCAGCCGTGGCGGCCAACCTGCGCGTGGCCTTCCTCCAGCCCACGTCCTACGTGAGAGCATCCTTCCTTATCAAGCCCCAGTACCTTGCGGGCGTGCTGCCCAGCAAGGCAGCTTACGCCGAGGCCAGGAAATGGTCCGGGACCGTCAACTGGAAAGAGATCGGCGGCGTGGACACGAACCTGGCACGGGGCATGAGGGACCAGATCGAGCGGGACGGCGGATGGAAAGAGAAGCTGGTGGAGAAATCCATGATTCTCGCGGAGCTGGGCGACAAGATCACCTGGAGCAGACTGTGGACGGCCTGCAAGCGGCAGACGAAGGCGGAGAATCGGAACCTGAGCGGCGACGAGCTGAACCGGGCGACGGCGGATTTGTTCCGCGAAGTCATCTACGGCACGCAGGTCATGGACAGCACGCTGACCAGATCGGAGCTTATGCGCGGCAGGTCCAACGCCACCAAAGCCATGACCGCCTTTATGGCGGAGCCCACGCTGAGCTACAACCTCCTGTTCGATTCCATCTTTGAGGCACATTACGAAGTGAGAAGGAACGGGAAAGGCGCGTGGGTGAATCACAGCAGCAAGATCAGAAAAGCGTTTGCTGTTTATGCGTGCAGCGCGGCATGGTCCGCTGTTGTGGAATCCGTCTTCGACGCCATGCGCGACGACGACGACTACGAGAGCTTCATGCAGAAGTGGGCGCAGGCCATGTTTGGTGAAGGCGGAAAGTGGCTGACCGGGAACCTTGCGCAAGACCTGACTGTTCTGGGCAAGCTGCCATTCCTCAAAAACTTCATCTCGACACTCCAGGGCTACAAGAGCGGCGACATGAGCATCACAGCCTTCAACACCGCCGTGGACGCGGCGCGTGTCTGGATGGAGACCCTGAGACTTAATCTCAACTTCCTGCCCGAACCCGTCCAGAAAGCGGCCAACTTCTTCGGAATCGAGGCGCTGGACAAGCCCACGAAGGTGACGTACTACGGGAACATGACGACGTGGGGGAAAATCTACAAGACCCTCCAGGCGCTCAGCCAGCTTTCCGGCATCGCCGTGGCGAACCTCACGCGGGACGCGACGGCACTGTGGAACACGGCCATGAGCCTTGCGGGCCACGAGGAGAAGAAGATCAAGACCTACGACCCCGGCCAGCAGAAGTCCGTCAAAAACGCTTTCCTCAGCGGCGCCATGAGCGAGGAGGAGGCAATCGAGAAGCTGGTGGAGACCGGCGAGGCCAAGAACCAGGACGCGGCATACTGGACCGTGCGCGGCTGGGACGGCGAGGACAAGTACAGCGAGATCAAGGCGGCGGCCTTCGCCGGAGACAGCGAGACCTTCAAGGCGGAGATGCAGCAGGCCAATGAGCACGGCATCAAAGAGAAAACCGTGTACAGCTCCATCCGGACCCTGATCAAAAAGGTGTACATGGGCGAGGAGCTGGAGGAGGGGGACCTGAAAATTGTGGGCGACACGACGCTCACCGACGAGCAGGCCCGCCGGATGCTCAGGAGCTACGGCGGCCTGAGCGTGGACGACGCGGTAAAGACCGTCAACGGCTGGAAGGAAACGCGGACCTTTGTGCAGCAGCACGGCGGCGAGTACGAGCAGTACGGCCTCACCGTGGCGCAGGCACAGTATTACTACAGCACGGCGAAGGGGAGCGTGCGGCTCCAGGATTACGCCGAGCAGGTGGAGAAATACGGCATGGACCGCGTGAAGGCGTACTACGGCGCGGACGGCTGGGGCAAAACCGGCCTGAGCATCGCGCAGTATGACACCTACGCCACGAAGGCGGCGGCCTGCAAGGGCACCGACGCCAACGGAGACGGCAAGACCGATTCCGGGTCCAAGAAGGCCCAGGTGATGCAGGTAATCAATTCCCTGCCTGTAAGCAACGCCGTGAAGGATGCACTGTACATCAAGAACGGCTGGAGCGAGCGAACCATCAATGAAGCGCCCTGGAGGCACTGAGGAAAGGAGACACGAAATGATTGTCATTAAAGTCATGGAGCGGGACATGATCGTCACAACCACGTCCCGCATCACGTCCGGCAGCGTCAATCTTCCCGTGAAGTTCCATTTCAAGGGGGACGAATGGGACGACCTGGTAAAGACCGCCGTCTTTATCGGGAGCGGCGAGGAGCGGGACGTGGCACTGATCACGGACGAGTGCGCAGTACCGGCGGACGTTCTTGCCGAGGCGGGCGGCGATTTGAAGATCGGCGTCTACGGCAGGCTTGCCAACGGCGCCACCGTCATCCCGACCATCTGGGGACGGGTCCAGTATATCTACGAGGGGACGGAGATGGGGGAGCCGTCCCCCCACGACCCGGAACCGGACTGGACGGCCCAGGTGCAGCAGGCGGCAGCCACGGCGCTGACGAAGGCCCAGGCCGTGGAAGAAGCAGCGGCACGCGGCGACTTCGACGGCGTTTCCCCGGAGGTCACGATTGACACGATTGCGCACGGGCACAGCGTCACCATCACGGACGAGGAGCACCCCGAAGGGCAGAGCTTCCCCGTGCTGGACGGCGCGAGCGCCTACGAGCAGGCCGTGGCAGGCGGGTACACCGGGACCGAGGCGCAGTTCAACCAGGAGCTCAAGAGCTTTAAGAGCCTGAGCGAGCAGGCGGCAGGCAGCGCCACGCAGGCGGCAGGCAGCGCCACGCAGGCGGCAGGCAGCGCAAGCGCAGCGGCAGGCAGCGAGACAGCGGCAGCCGGGAGCGCGAGCGCGGCAGCAGGAGCGGCGAGCGCGGCGGCGGGCAGCGCAAGTGCGGCGGAGCAATCCGCGATTGACGCGGCAGCGGCGGCAGAGGCGACCGGCGGCAGCGAGACGGCGGCAGCGGCATCCGCGACAGCGGCGGCGGAATCCGCCACGGCGGCGGCAGATTCGGCGACGGCGGCAGAGGAGCACGAATACGACGCGGAGGCATGGGCCGACGGCGAGCGCAAGGGCTCTCCCGTCGGGAGCACCGACAAGACCTACCACAACAACGCCAAGTATTACGCCCAGCAGGCCGGAGCCAGCGCCACAGCGGCAGGCCAGTCCGTGGACGCGGCGGCAGAATCCGCCACGGCAGCAGCCTCCAGCGCCCCAGTAGCAGGGAACGCACAGACGGCAGCCGAGGACGCCCAGGAAGCGGCAGAGACCGCGCAGGCGGCAGCAGAATCCGCGAGGGACACGGCCATCACTACCTTGCAGACCGAGGGCGCGGCCCAGCGCACAGCTATCCAGCAGAAGGGCGCGGAAACTCTTGCCAGCATCCCCGAAGATTACACCGATCTGAGCGGAGACGTTGCTGACTTAAAGAGCGCTACAATTAACTATGAGTTTGCTTCTGCCAATTTTTTGAGCGAGATAGAACAAGGTGGAATCACATCCTATGGCAATAACTCAACTAATATAGCATGCCTTCGCTCAAAAGGTATGTATCCGATTGGCAAAGGCGAGATGTTTAAGATTGATTTAACAACATCTTTCCAAGCTAACATCATTGTCATTTTTTACGGAACATCAGTAATTAACCAAGGCAACAGAATTTCCGATAGCGGATGGATTGCTCCTAACACTCTAGTTACTGCCCCAGACAATATAAGCTATTTCAGATTTATCATCAAGCAAATAAACGATAGCGAAATTACTCCGAGCGATGTTTCTGCTGTTAGCGTACAGAGATTAGAAAATCCAAAATCTGCTAAAGAAATTGATGACACAGCAAAAAGCGTATTCGATTTTGTTGGTGGTGGACGCGGAACTCTTTCTGCTTCTGACTTTGAACAAGGTTCTATAGGCCCTAATGGAAAAAACGTTTATGAATCATTATATTACAGCAAACGGTTAAGGTTAACAAAATATATTCCCGTGCCGTCAAGTGGGCGACTAAAAGTGAGCATCGCAAGCAGTAAAACGGTAAAATATTCATGCTCCTTTTTTACTACAAATGACTGGACTACAAACAGGATTGGTTCTGCTCCGTGGAGATATAACGGTGAAATAATTGTTGTTCCAAAGACAGCAAGATATTGCCGTATTTCTTTGATGGAAGCGGACAATGCCACTATTGCAGTTTCCGACATAACTTCAATTAACATTGCATTATCCTCATTAGATGATTTCTTGGCTGACGGCACAGACAATCAGTACCGTGTTCCTTTTGCATCTTATCCTGGATATATAGATGTTTCAACTGGTGGAGTAAATGCACAGCAAACTGGTAAGCTTCAGATTTACACAAGTAAGATTGACATAAAAAAATACAAGAATATTTGTGTAAAAGTGGAATATGAAGAACCACAAGTGATGTGGGCGGCGATCGGCCAATATACCGAAAATGATGAATTTATTGCAAGAGATACCATTTGTTGGTCAGACCAAGATACCCGTGAGCTTTATTTTGATAATCTCATATTTAGAGATACCACACGTTATATCAGCGTGACAATTTACGGTTATGGGTATTCCAACCCTCTGTCTATATATGCTTCGAACGAAGATACAAGGTGTTTCTGTAATGTTGTCGCCCATCGTGGCTATTCTGAAATTGCACCGGAAAATACTGCTTCTGCGTATAGACTGGCAAAAGAAAAAGGCTTTATTTATGTTGAAACGGATGCGCGTTTCACTTCTGATGGTGTTCCTGTTTGTTTACATGACACAACAATCGACAGAACATCAAACGGAACTGGTACATTGTCAAGCATGACCTATTCGCAAGTATCACAATATGACTTTGGCAGTTGGAAATCCAGTAAATATGCAGGAGAAAAAATCCTGACATTCGATGCTTTTATCAGCCTGTGCAAACAGCTTGCGCTTATTCCGTTTATTGAATTAAAAGGTTCGCCAAGTGATTCACAATGTAGGATTCTTGTTGATATAGTCAACAAATATGGGATGCTCCACAAAGTCAAATGGTTTGGGCAGTATAAGACAGATGTTCAGAAGATATTGGAGCTTGATTCTTCGGCCGAGGTTGGAATATCAGATGAAACACTGACAAGTGGCATGATAACTGATGCTGTTTCTTTAAAAACAGCAAGCAACAAAGTATTTTTGATGGCAAACAAAGGCATCACAGATGCACTTGCAGGAGATTGTGCTGATAATGGGATACCGCTTGGGCAATGGATTGTAGACGGATTGGGAGATATAACAATTCATCCTTACACAACAATATTGCTCACAAACAAGACTCAGTTTTGGAGCATATTCACTTATTTGGGATTGAATTAAAGGACACTTTTAAGCACTACCCAGCAATACCAGTATTGCCAGCAAATACCCATCGTGATAAAATAAAAGAGGGGCCTCAATAGCCCCTCTCGGACAACCACGGATCGAGCGCCTTTTTGATCGCATAGCTCTTATCCCGTTCTTCATCCTCGCAATACTTCACCAGTCGGGCGAAGAGATCAGGCGGCAAGCTGGTCGAGAACTTGACTGCCTTATTGGGATTCGGTGAGCCGAGCCGAGGTCGTCCGCGTGCGGTGCGCTTTTCTTCCAAAGAAATCGCCTCCCGCCGATTATCTTATCACATCTTTTTCAGGAGGGCAAGGAAATATGAAATGCGTAGAATGTGAGTATTTTCAACGGCGAAAACAGTCATTCGACGATAGGCCGATTGGCGTCTGCTCTCTACCAGCAGCTCCGAAATATGTCATAAACGGGGAAAACGAAAAGCGACCTGCATGGTGCCTGAGAAATGAGGAGGAACGCGCAGATGAATAACCCTTTCAAGAATGATCCATTTGCGCTTGTTTGGTCGGCCTTTAAGAATCTATATCCAGATAAAAACTGCGAGTGCTGGTTCGACGTTGTAGATGATCCTAATGATGTTGATGGTCATTATGGATGGACAGAATGGCACGACGATGGGACAATTACAATTGCAGTTGACATAGGGCTTACATTGTCAGACGCGGTCGAAATTTTTGCTCACGAACTTGCTCACGTAGCCGCTGGTTCTGACGCAGATCACGGCGAGGAATGGGAAAACGCATTCGACGCTATTCATGCGGAGTATAACAAACTTGGTGAAGAGCTTTTTGACGTTCGTGCTACTGCAAAATGTATTGACGCGAAAAAACTAAAACCAAAATCTGGTGAAGTAACTTAAAGGGTATTCCCGCAGAAAACCCGAAAACCATTGAAAATACTGGTGTTTTGGCACCAGAAAATTTGATTGGACACTTTAAGTCACGGTCCGAGGGCATAAAAAAGAAGGGCGATTACTCGCCCTTCTTCCCCGGAACGTAGCGCATCAGGTCCCCAGGCTGACACCCGCACAGCTCACACACCTTGTCAATCGTGGTGGTGCTGATCGGCTTGCCCGCCCTGATCTGGATGATCGTGCCGTTTGAAATCTGCTTTTCCTTCTGTAGTCTGTACGTACTCCAGCCTGCTGCTGACAGCCTGCCGAGAATATCATCAAACTGTATCACAAGAAATCACCTCTGCCACCATCATACAACACCTTCCTGCTCCAGTCAAGACTATAAATAGTCTTGACATGGGATGTACTATAGACTAAAATTAGTCCAGTACAGGAGGTGAGTGTATGTCTATTACAGCGAAGCAATACCTGGTGAAGCAGATCGGCCATGAACTTGGAGACACACTCTCAGCGAATGATCTGCGTCTCGTTCAAGAGAGGCTGAACGATATTCTGAGCATGTATGAAGTGGAGGACCTGGAGGGCGTGCAGATAGACGGAGAATCGGACGATCTCCTGAACGCCTTCCTTGACGCGAAGGAAATAGAGGGCCGGTCCCCAAAGACCCTTGAACACTACCGGTATATCATCACCCGCATGATGCAGGAGCTCAACGTCCCCATCCGCAGGATTACCGTATTCCACCTGCGCAGCTATCTCATGAAGAAGAAGGCGAACGGAATACAGGACAAGACCCTGGAAGGCGAGAGGAGCGTGCTGTGCTCGTACTTCGGCTGGCTCCAGAAGGAAGGGCTGCTCCCGGCGAATCCATGCGCAAACCTGGCACCCATCAAGTGCGCGAAGAAGGTGCGCACGCCGTACTCCGAGGTCGATATTGAACGGCTCAAGGAAGCGTGCTGGTGCAACAGGGACAAGGCGATGATCTCTTTCCTGCTGTCCACCGGCTGCCGCATCAGTGAAGTGTGCGGGCTGAACCGGGACAGCGTGGACTTCATCACGGGCGAGTGCACCGTGCTGGGCAAGGGCAACAAGGAGCGGACCGTGTTCATTGACGATGTGACCGCCATGCTTTTGCAGCGGTATCTATCCGAGAGGACCGACAGCTCCGAGGCGCTTTTTGCCGGGAAGGGCACGGGCCGCATGACACCCGGCGGCATCAGGGCACGGCTCCACAACATCGCGGACAAAGCCGACATAGCAAACGTCCATCCGCACAGATTCAGGCGGACACTCGCCACGAATCTGATTGACCGGGGAATGAAGATTCAGGAAGTAGCAAGCATTCTTGGTCATGACAAGCTGGACACCACCATGAAATATGTATACATCGACAAATCCAATGTAAAGAACGCCTACCGAAAATTCATTTGAGAAAGGAGCCCCCAATGGACGACGACGAAAAGCAGTATTCGGGCCTCCTGGAGGAGGAATAACATGTACTATGAATGGGAATGGGTATCTGACCTCGCCATCATCCCGGCTTTTGAGCTGGTGATTATCGGCTTTTTGGCCGGGGCTGCCTTTGTCGGGCTGATGTGGTGGGCAGACAAAAGGAGGAAGAAATGAGTAATAAAAGCATCTACGACATCCTGATTTCCGCAGGTATGACCAAAGAGGGCGCGTGCGCTGTCTTGGGGAATATGGCAGCGGAAAGCTTGATGAAGCCTACCAATGCACAGGACGCTTTCGGCGTCAACGACGAAGCCTACACGGCGGAGATCGACAGCGGCAGGCGCAATTTCATTGACGGCATCGGCTACGGCCTTTGCCAGTGGACCAGCGGAGACCGGAAGGCAAACCTGCTGGCCTTTGCGAAGATGAAGGGCACGTCCGTCGGTGACGGCGACATGCAGGCCGAGTTTTGCGTTGCCGAGCTGGCAACGAGTTACGGCGAGCTGCTGGACAAGCTGTGCCATTCCCACGATCTTTTCCAGCTTACCCAGGCTGTATGCGTGGAGTACGAGAGACCGGCGCACAACAACGTCGGGACCAGGTATGAGTACGCGCAGAAGGCGATGGACTATTTCGGGGAGGGAATGTATGAGGACGGCGACATTGCCGCCCCGGACGCCTGCCCCCTTGACGGGCCGTGTGAGAAAGAGCCGGACGTTTCCGGTGCCTTCGCCCTGCTGGCCGAGTACATGCAGACCGAGGAGTTCCAGCGCGGGTATCTGGCCTTTGTGGCCGGAAAGGTAGGCGCGAAGTAATGGAGAGATGGCAGGCCATTGTAACCATAGCCGCGATACTTACCGCTATCGCCACAATCCTCAAATACTATAACCGGGGGTATGACCTGTTCAAGCACCAGGAGGAGCAGGACAAGAAGATCAAGGAGATCAAGGACCAGCACGAGGAGGACGTGAAGGCGATCAAGACCGAGCAGACGCTGATCACCTACGGCGTGCTTGCCTGTCTCAAGGGCTTGAAGGAACAGGGCTGCGACGGCGCTGTGACCGACGCCATAGACAAAATCGACAAGTATCTGAATCAGGCCGCGCACGGCCAGATATGAAAGGAGACGCGAATATGAAAAACTACGTTTACCAGATCATCCTCATGATCGTGATTGCACTGGCCGGTTGGCTGGGCGTCCAGATCAAGAACCTGTACAACAAGTACGTCACCACCGAGATCAAGCAGGCCGTGTGCCGGACCTGCGTGCGCTTCGTTGAGCAGGTGTATCGGGATTTGCATGGCCGCGAGAAACTGCACAAGGCGATGGAGCGGGCTACGCAGATTCTGGCAAGTTATGA
>ODAI012547693.1_pt1 | contig 14071 bp, 11 predicted proteins | sample 1539321 | NCBI WGS metagenome assembly ODAI01 (sample SAMN02144231, study PRJEB22623) | gut metagenome | biome: sheep rumen | host: Ovis aries | place: New Zealand
GAGCCGGACTGCAAAGGGATATGGAAGTGCGGTGCAAAATGGTGGCTCTGTGCAACAAAGTCGATAATCTCGTCTGATAGCAGATTAGGTTCGCAACTACTAATACGAATGCGATAGTTCTCTTGGCTTTTTAGCTCGTCCAGTGCTTGGATTAGACTGAGGAATGTCTCATTAGTAGAGCGTCCGAAATCGCCGATGTTAACACCGGTGAGAATAATTTCCTTAGCTCCATTAGAAAGTGCCTGCTCTGCTTGTGCAACGATATCTTTTATATATGGATTGCGCGAGCGCCCGCGCGCGAAAGGAATGGTGCAGTAGGTACAGAAATAGTTGCACCCGTCTTGTACTTTCAAAAAACAACGTGTTCTGTCGTCACTTGAGTAGGCGTTCACAAAATGAACCAAGTCTTTCGGCTTGAGGATATTTATTTCCTCTAATATATGGTCATCCGCTATAGGAAGCGGCTCACCCTTATCTTTCTTTTGCTGTAATAGGGCTGCATAGCAACCTGTCAGAATGATTTGCGCATTAGGATTCTCTCGCCTTACGCGATGAATAGCTTGCCGGTCTTTATGGTCAGCCGTGTCGGTTACCGTACACGTATTAACAATAACGATATCCGCTTCTTCCCCCTGCTTGGCTTTGGTGTGACCTTCGTCCGCTAAGCGCTGCATAAGAGCACTCGATTCCGCAAAATTGAGTTTGCACCCCAATGTGACAATCTTAATCTTCATCTTCAATGAGGGAGGACAGTAACTTATATATCTCGCGGTATTCGTTCTTTTTTAGCAGTGCCTCATGATGTTCCATAACCGCCTTGTCATGCCGTTTAGCCGGACCGGTCTGCGCTTCCTTGGGAGTTAGCGAATGTACTTTAGCGGCTGTTTCGTCTATGAGCGGTAATAAAGCCGAAAAAGGAATATGGGTATCAGCTAAGATGTCTTTAGCAATCGTGTACATGAGATTACTGAAGTTGTTAGCAAATACTCCGGCTACATGTAGTCGCTCCCGATCTTCCTGAGAAGCTTCATAAATATGGGGAGTAATGGTGAGCGCTAATGTGTATAAAGCCGATACGTCATCAATTCCACGGGCTTCTATAAATACAGGAACAATTGAGAAATCCTCTAAAATATGTTCCTTTGACAGCGTCTGGAAAGGATAGAGTATGCCGCAGTGGGGTTTATCTTCCCCGAAAACAGAAATTGGGACAGTTCCGCTATTATGTATATGCAGCGCACGTGGCGGTGTGTGAACTTTATTGATAACTTCTTCTAAAGCAGAATCCCGCACTGCGTAGATATATGCATCGGCGTTTTGAGGGATAGTATCCAGATTTTCATAACTGGATACCATCTCCACAAATACGTTATTTCTTCGAAAGGCAGCTTCTAAGTTGCACGCTACGTTGCCTTGACCAATTATAATTATGCGCATTATCGTATCTTTTTTGCATTAGCCTTGGCATTCTCACGAGCTATACGCTGTTGCTCGCGTTGCATTGCTTCCAAGCGGGCCATAAAACCGGACTTCTTAGGATTATTGGCCTTCTTCTTGGCGTTCGCTTCCATTTGAGCCAATAACTTCTTCTCGTCAATGGAAAGACGGAAAATCATAGTCTGAACGATAGTGAGCAGTAAGCTCAGGAAATAATAGTAACTCAAACCGGCTGCATAGTCATTGAAAATGAACAGGAACATCAGCGGCATAAGATACATCATATATTTCATGAACTTCATATTCGGGTCTGTAGCCTGTTGCTGCATTGTGATGTAGGTGTAGATGATATTCACAGCTGTCATCAGCAAGCAGAACAGACTAAGGTGCGTACCAAACAGTGGGATAGGGGTATTCCAAGTCAGAATGGCATCGTAGGCAGATAAGTCGTCTGCCCAAAGGAAAGACTGGCCACGCAGTTCAATAGCTGTCGGGAAGAACCAGAACATTGCCATCAACACGGGGAACTGGAATAACATCGGCAGACAACCGGACATCGGACTAACGCCTGCGCGGCTGTATAACTGCATCGTAGCCTGTTGCCGCTCCTGCATCTTTTCAGGAGGGAACTTAGCGTTAATTTCGTCTAACTGAGGCTTCAATGCCCGCATCTTTGCACTTGACTTATAGGAAGCAAAGACGAACGGAAGGATAATAAGTTTGATTACTACCGTCATCAGGAAAATAACAAGACCGATATGTAAGCCCCAACTGGTGAACAAATCGAACATCGGGATGACCAAAATCATATTAATCCAGCTCACAATCTTCCAACCAAGCGGAACTAACTCTTTCAGATGCAGTTTCTCTGCTCTTGGTTTGTCGGCATCGTAGGCCTTAAGAGTATTGTAGTGGTTCGGACCAAAATAGAAACGGAAACCGGTTTGCTTTTGTCCGTTAACGTCAAAGGCTACATTAGTCTGAGTTTTGTATTCCTTGATGTATCGTGAGTGACTGTCTTGCGGTACGGACTCTAAAATCGAACCGTCAAAGGTCTCGTCTGCAATCAGTACTGTGGAGAAGAATTGGTCCTTGTAGCCAATCCATTTGATGCGGGCACTCTCACGTTTGGTAGATGCTTTGGATTCGCTTAGCTTCTCCATATCTCCTCCATCAAGCATATATTGTAATTGGGCGTATCGTTCTTCGAACTTGCGTCCGCGCTCTTGCTGAGGAATCAGTTGCCGCCACTGCATCTCAAGAGAGTTCATGTTCTGCGCTAATACGGCTTTCGTGTTGTGAGGAACAATAGCAAAACTCGTCATATACTCATCTGCAGGAAGCGTATATACAAAATCGATGTAAGCATCCTCTACATCCGAGTGCAAACGCATAATTACGTTCTGCTCATTAGGCTTGATAGACTCAAAATAGAGATTCTTGGTGGAGATGATGCGGTTGTTGTTCGTAATCAATGTGAATGCCAACTCGCTTTCCTCTCCGCGGAATAGACATAAGTCATTGACGCTGTCACCATATGCCTTGTACTCTTTCAGTTCTGCACGGGTAATACGTCCTCCTTTGCTATCAATAAATAGGCGTACTTTCTCGTTCTCTAATACGGTTTCTTTACTTTCGCCCTGGCTGGCAGGAGCAAAAGGACCATAAGTTAATGCGACTTGTTTTTGTAAATCTTCGGCAGATGGGTTACGTTCTCCGGTTGAAGATGCTTGTTGTTCTGCTGTCAATGCGGCACTCAGTTGTTGTGCTTCTAATTCCATCTGTCGCACAAAGGCGATACTGTCGTTAACGCGTTGTCGCTGTGCCAACTCCTCTTTCGATGGACGGGACAGCATCGTGAATCCCACAATAATTGCGGCTATCAGTAAAAAGCCGATCCAAGTGTTTTTATCCATTCTATATTATTATTTATATTCTATATTCTCAGTTTTAGTGCCCGAATACGATGCCGAAATACAATCGCGGCCCGCTGGGGGAAACAAAATTACTCCATTTGACATCTCGTACGATGCCGTCGTTATCTTTACCGAAAGGTAACATATAGTCAAGGCGTATCAATAGTGCTATCTTACTAAGTGCAATCTCAAGACCTACATATGGGTCAAGCAAAAAATAAGGAGTCTTAACAAATGAAGCGTTATATACCATCTCATTCGTTCCGGTAGGTGCATTGTCCTCGTCAGGAACGTAGATACGCCTTACTGCGCCACCGCCAATAGTCATTCCTATCAAAGGACGAAGAATGCCTAGCGTAGCGTAGAAATCGCACAAAGCGCCTCCCCAACCTGAACGAATACTCGAGCCTGAACCCATCAATGGCATAAAAGACATATGACCTTCACCGCCAATATGAATATGTTCTACCAAGTGTAGACGAAGAGTTCCGCCTAAACCAAAGGTAAAGCCGTCTTGGGGCAGGTCTTTTAATTTCGAGGCTTCCAAAGAACCGTTACGGAACAACTCGTTTGGAGATTTGGAGAAAGAGTATCCGCCATGTATCATCATGCCGCCGGAGAAACCCGACAGTATCTTCTTTTTGGATTTGTCATTATCGGATGACTTACTCTTTTTTGTACTCTTGTTGGTATAGTCACTCTCATTGTGACTTACTTGAACCTGTTCGTCCGGAGCAGGTGTATAGGTGTCTTGCGCGCGTTGCCGCTGTGCCATCAGGCACAACGGTAACACCACAAGTATTAGAATGATTATGCGTTTCATCAAATAATACTAAATGCAACATCCATCATTTTTGTAAACGTATTCTGACGCTCCTCAGCTGTGGTTGCTTCACCGGTCAGAATGTGGTCACTAACGGTGCATATGCACAAAGCGCGTTTACCGGCGCGTGCTGCGTTCATATACAGAGCAGGAGCTTCCATCTCATCGGCTAAAACTCCCATCTTTGTCCAGTTTACTTTACGCTCGTCTTCGCAATAGAATACATCGGTTGCAAATACGTTGCCTACGTGATACTTATAACCGAATTTCTCGCAAGCGTCAACGGCTTTGCGGCATAAATCAAAGTTTGCAATAGGAGCATAGTTGCCCGGCAAATTGTATTGTGCGCCGTAGTTGCTGTCTGTGCAGGCACCTTGAGCAATGATGATATCACCAAGGTTTACGTACATCTGACGTGCACCGCAAGAACCGACACGGATAATCGTATCTACATCGTAGAAGTTAAATAACTCGTAGGTATAGATGCCAATAGAAGCCATACCCATTCCGTGGCCCATTACTGTGATTTGTTTGCCTTTGTAAGTGCCGGTAAAACCAAGCATACCGCGAACATTGTTCACTTGAACAGGATTCTCCAAATAGCGTTCTGCCATCAGTTTGGCACGAAGAGGGTCACCTGCCATAATCATTGTTTTGGCGATCTCGCCGTACTTAGCCCCAATATGAGGGGTCGGACAATTTTCTTTTGCCATAGTTGTGTGTTTTTAAATGGTTAATACTATTGTTTGTTTTGTTGTTTCAAAAATTGGATGGCATGTTCCAAGTCTGCCGGGGTATCGATTCCGATTGAGGCGGTGTGGCAGACTGCTACTTTTATCTTGTAGCCGTTTTCGAGCCAGCGTAGTTGTTCCAGACTCTCGGCTTTCTCCAGCGGAGTCTGGGCTAACTGAGTAATCTCGCGCAGTACGTTAGTGCGGTAGGCGTACATCCCGATGTGTTTATAGTACACGTGTTGTTGCAGCCATTGTTCTTTCGCTATTCCACGCAGATAGGGAATTACGGAGCGTGAGAAAAGCAATGCGGTTCCTTCAAGAGACATCACCACTTTCGGACTGTTCGGATTCTCCAAGGCTGCTAACCCGTCTTCTGCCTCAAAGGGTTTTACTAACGTAGCTATCTGAGTCGTCGGGTCATTAAAACAGGACTCAATAGCCTCAATCTGTTCCGGATGTATAAACGGCTCGTCGCCTTGAATATTTATAACTACAGCCTCTTCTTGTCGGATAGACGCATCTTGTGCTACTATTTTTTCAAAGGCTTCCAAGCAACGGTCTGTCCCGCATTTGTGGTCTTCACGGGTCATCACTACCTGACCGCCAAAAGAGCGTACACACGAGAAGATACGTTCATCGTCTGTCGCCACAACAACATCTTTGAGAACCTTGCACGCCTGTTCATATACACGCTGAATCATAGGCTTGCCACCTAAATCCGCCAATGGCTTGCCTGGAAAGCGGGTGCTCGCATAACGAGCCGGTATAATCCCTATAAAATGCATACTTTCGTTAGTTATTCGTTAGTTATTCGTTAGTTATTCGGCAGTTATTCGGCAGCTATCTTCCTAAGCAGATGCAGGGCTCCGCCTAAGGTCTTTACTTGTTTGATAGTGATATGCCGTTTGCCGGTTTTCTGTCCTTTCTTGTCAACATCCTCCACGAGTTGGCACCTGTCGAGCCTTTGGGTTGCATAGAGTATAATCTTGCCGAAGACTTCCGATTGCCAGTATCGCTCGTTGTTGGTAATAAAATATAGCGTTGCACGTTCGCCCTTCAGGTAGATCTTCTCAATCCCCATTTGGCAACATAGCCACCGCAGCCTTACTACGTTAAGCAGTTCTTCTGCTTGTTCGGGCAATGGACCAAAACGGTCAATAAGGCGTTTCTTATATGCAATCAACTCGTCTTCATTGTGCAGGCTGTCTAACTCCTTATATAGCGTGATACGTTCACTGATATTCTCCACATAGTCTTGAGGGAAGCATAACTGCAGGTCACTCTCTAACTGACTGTCTGTACACCATAAAGTCCCTTTATCCTTTAAACTCTCACCCTCTAAACTCTCACCATTTAGACTCGCACCCCAACTTTCCTCCTTCAGTTCCTCCACGGCTTCGTTTAGGATGCGTTGATAGGTCTCGTAGCCCAAGTCGGCGATAAATCCGCTCTGCTCGGCACCTAAGAGGTTCCCGGCTCCGCGAATGTCCAGGTCTTGCATTGCCAAGTGGAAACCTGCTCCTAATTCGGCAAAAGTGGAAATAGCATCTAATCGCCTCCGTGCGTCTTCCGTCAGCAGTTCTCGATCAGGAGCCACCAGGTAGCAATAAGCCTTACGGTTACTTCGTCCGACACGACCGCGTAATTGGTGAAGGTCGGACAGACCATACTGTTGCGCGGAGAAGATGATGATGGTGTTCACGTTAGGTATATCTACGCCGGATTCGATAATCGTGGTCGATATAAGCACATCGTAGTCGTAATTGATGAAATCCTCCAATCGTTTCTCTACCTCATCAGTTGGCATCTGACCGTGGGCTGTAACAATACGTGCTTCGGGGCACAGACGTCGTATCTTGTTCGCAATACGCTCCAACATCTCAATACGGTTGTTCACAATGAACACTTGCCCGTTACGCTCCATCTCAAGCTCGATGGCCTCTTGGATAATATCCTCGTCGTCGGTGCTGATGACTTCGGTCTGCACGGGGTAGCGGTTCTGCGGAGCCGTAGTCATTACACTTAAGTCACGTGCGCCAAGAAGCGAGAACTGCAAAGTACGGGGAATAGGAGTCGCTGTCAGGGTCAGAACATCAACGTTCGTCCTTAAGCTCTTAATCTTTTCCTTGACTGCTACACCGAATTTCTGCTCCTCATCAATAATGAGTAAACCTAAATCTTTCCACCGCACGTTCTTACCCACTAATTTATGGGTTCCGATAAGGATATCTATCTCGCCGGAGGCTAACTTGGCTAACACCTCGTTGGTTTCTTTGGCACTCTTGGCGCGGCTCAGGTACTCCACTTTGACAGGGAAGTCCTTAAACCGTTCGCGGAAAGTGTTATAGTGCTGTAACGCCAAGACAGTGGTCGGTACCAATACGGCAACTTGCTTGCCGTCTGTGGCGGCTTTGAAGGCTGCACGCATAGCTATCTCGGTCTTACCGAAACCTACGTCACCGCATATGAGCCGGTCCATAGGAGTCGGACTCTCCATATCGCGCTTTACGTCTAATGTCGCTTTGGCCTGATCGGGCGTGTCTTCATATAAGAAGGACGCTTCTAACTCATGCTGCATATACCCGTCCGGAGTATAGGCAAAGCCCTTCTGCCCCTTGCGGGTTGCGTAGAGCTGGATTAGGTCTCGTGCTATATCCTTTACCTTGTCTTTTGTACGCTCTTTGAGGCGTTCCCAGGCGCCGCTGCCTAACTTGGATATCGTTGGAGCACTGCCTTCACGACCTTTATACTTGGATATGCGGTGCAGATTGTGAATGCTCACAAATATCGTATCTCCGTCGCGATATGTCAGGCGTATCATCTCCTGCGGCTTGCCGTTAACGCTGGTAGTCACCAAACCCCCAAACTGACCGATACCATGATCGCTATGAACTACATAATCGCCTAACCGTAATTGGTTAATCTCCTTCAGCGTAAGTACAGCCTTGCCGCGGCGGGCATTTTCCGAACGGAGACTCACACGGTGGAAACGCTCGAATAACTCGTGGTCAGTATAACAGCACAGTTTAGCCTCGTTATCCACAAAGCCGGCGTGAAGCGTCGTTTGGATAGGGGTAAAGAGACTCTCGCTTGTCTCGCTCTTGATAATTGATTCAAAGATCGCTTGCAGTCGGTCGGTTTGTTTCTTCTGCTCTGCAAAAATACAAATCGTATAGCCCTCTGCTCTCTTGTTTTTGATATCTTCAACAAGCAGTTCGAAGTTCTTGTGGAAGATAGGCTGGGGGAGAGTGTCAAACGCTATCTTCTCGCAGGTGTCGAAATAACTCTTCTCTGCTATCTCTATGGTTTGGCTGTCTTTCAGAGGCAGGTCTGCTACCTTATATGAGGCGATGGCGAAGTCGTTGCTCACCCATACGGTTTCCTCCGGCAGATAATCAATCAGAGAGGTGTTTGTCAACTGTTCGTCACCGGCAACGGCTCCTGTGATACCTGCACTCTCTGCACGCTCTTTGGACAACTGAGTCTCTATGTCAAAGGTGCGGATGCTATCAATCTCGTCCCCAAAGAAATCCAAACGATACGGGTCATCGTGCGAGTAACTGTATACATCTACTATTCCTCCTCTTACGGCATACTGTCCGGGCTCATATACAAAGTCCACGCGCGAGAAACCCAATGACGCCAACTCGTCGCACAACTGTGTTTGCCCTACCTGCTCTCCTTGAAGAATAGTGCGTGTCGCACGGTGTAAGACCGTTTCTTCCGGTACTGCCTCCGCTAAGGCTTCTGGGTAAGTCACTACTACAATATGTCCATCCGCTTCGGGCGTAGCGCTCTTTCGACTTTCTACTTTCGACTTTTTACTTTCTACTAACCTCGTCAATACCTCTGTGCGTTGTATCTGCAACGACTCATCCACTCCCTGTCTCCGTCTGCGGCTCGTCGGAAAATAAAGTACACTCTCAGCCCTTAACATCTTCAAATCCGAATAGGCATATTGGGCCTCATCTTGATTATCCATCACAAGAAGCAACGGACGCTCCGTGCTTACGCGGGATAAGATAAAATAACGTGCGGACGCATTGAGTCCGGTCAATAATATATGACCACTCCCTTTGCGTAGATATTTACTTATCGCATCCACTTGTGGATGGCTCACCAACAACGTATTTATGTCTTCTATACTCAATGTTCCCAATACGTGCGCGTACTAAAAGCCCGCAAAGTTACAATAAAAATTGCATATACACAAATAAAAAAGGTTTTTTTTAGGCAAAAGTAGCGATATTTCGCTTGTAAGGGGGCTTTTAGCGATGTCTGTGCTTGCACAAACAGTGCTAAGAGACCGGCTTACATAGTGGGCGCAAGTCCACGTTTTGTCTAAAGAAACCTTTCTTACTGGTGTATATCCGGCAGCGCGCGGCTGTATATTCGAAGGGGGCCCCATTTATGGGGGGAGCAGGTTGAAGGTACAAGACCGTTCGCTTTGCTCAAAGGAGTAAGGAGTAAAGACGAAACGGCTTCGACTATACAAAACATTTAAGTCCTTATTCCTTATTCCTTATTCCTTATTCCTTATTCCTTAGTCCATGAGCGTAGCGGTCTTTCAACTTTTAAACCTTCCGTATTATCGTCAGTCCGTCTCGTAGCGGCAAAATCACTTGCTCAAATCGTTCGTCTGCCGCCACTTTGTCGTTGAACTCTCTTAGCCCGACAGTCTGTTTGTCGCGGTCGTAAGCCGGGTCGATGATATGACCGTCCCACAATGTGTTATCGGCGAGTATCCAACCGCCCGGACGCACTAAATCATATACCAAATCCAAATACGTGCAATACTCACGTTTGTCTGCATCAATAAACACCAAATCAAACGACTTTCTACTTTCGACTCTTATCACTTCCGCCGCATCACCTATTATCAGCCGTATCTTACTGCTTAACGGTGACAGGCTGAGATTATGGCGAATAGTATCTTCAAGTTCGTCGTTGTGCTCAATCGTAATCAGTTCGCCGGAATCGCTCAGCCCTTCCGCCAAACAAAGTGCCGAATAACCCGTGAACGTGCCGAGTTCTAATATCCGATTGGGATGTATCATCTGCGATAGAAATGACAGAACACGTCCTTGAACCTGACCCGACAGCATGTGTGCATTCAATACATGCAAATTCGTGGAACGACTGATTTGCTCTAACACATTGTTTTCAGGAGTACTGTGTTGCTCTATGTATTCATCAAGTGACATATTTCTACTAAAACGTACGATTTTTTATCAAAAAACGCTGCAAAAGTACAGAAAAACTTGCATATATACAAAAAAAGTTGTACTTTTGCATGCTAAATTTTATGTCCTATGGAAAAAATTGATGAATTAGACCGAAAAATATTGCATATCATAACCAAGAATGCACGCACTCCTTTTAAAGACGTGGCGGAAGAGTGCGGGGTGAGTCGTGCTGCCGTACACCAGAGGGTGCAGAAAATGTTTGATAACGGCGTTATTTTAGGATCTGGATATCAGGTTAATCCAAAAATGTTGGGTTATAACCTCTGCGTGCTTATTGGTATCACCCTTGAGAAAGGCTCTATGTACAAAACGGTTACCAAAGAGCTCGAGTGTATTCCCGAAGTCGTCGAGACCCAGTTTACACTTGGCGCCTATTCGATGATGGTGAAAGTGTACGCACGCGACGACCAAGACCTCATGCGCATCCTTAATGGCAAAATCCAGGAGATTAACGGCGTTGCTAATACCGAGACCTTGACTTGCCTTGACCAGAAAATTTATCGTAATGTTCTAATTGACTAACACTTCATTCAATATACTATGGAAAGAGTAATATCAGGTATACGTCCTACCGGTAATTTGCACCTCGGTAATTATTTCGGAGCAGTGAAGAGCTTCGTCCAAATGCAGGATGAGTATGATTCCATGTTCTTCATTGCTGATTGGCATTCACTCACTACGCATCCTACGCCCGAAGATATCCGACGGAGCGCAAGAGTTATTCTCAGTGAGTACCTCGCTTGTGGTATTGACCCCAATAAAGCTCCTATCTATATCCAAAGCGACGTGAAAGAAGTGCTCGAACTGTATCTTTATCTCAATATGAACGCCTATCTCGGTGAGTTGGAGCGTGTTACATCCTTTAAGGACAAAGCACGCACACAGCCTGACAATGTCAATGCCGGACTACTCACTTATCCCTGCCTTATGGCGGCGGATATCCTCATGCACAAGGCGGATAAAGTGCCCGTCGGTAAAGACCAAGAGCAGAATATGGAGATGGCGCGGCTTTTCGCACGCAGATTCAATCGTATCTATAATATTGAATACTTCAAAGAACCTGAATCCTACCACTTCAATAAAAATGCAGTCAAGGTGCCCGGACTTAACGGCACCGGTAAAATGGGCAAGAGCGAAGGAAACGCACTCTATCTCTGTGACGACGAGGCGACTATTCGGAAGAAAGTGATGCGTGCCGTCACCGATGCAGGACCGACGCAACTCAACCAAGAGAAACCCGAACCTATAGCCAACCTGTTTACTATCTTGGATTTGGTGTCATCTAAAGAAACCTACGATTTCTTCAACGATGCCTATAACAACATGACTATCAGGTACGGGGACCTCAAGAAACAACTGGCGGAGGATATCAATGCCTTCTGTGCGCCTATACGTGATAAGATTAAGGAGTATCAGGCTAATACCAACTACTTGGACGAAGTCGCTGCGGCGGGTGCCGAGAAAGCACGCCAACGGGCTGCTATCACAATCAAAGAGGTACGCGAAATAATCGGCTTCCTCAATTAATTAATACATCATTCATTAATGAAGCACCTTCTTGGCATACTTTTTGTTCTCCTTGCTATAACAGGCTGGGCGGTGGCACGTGATACTGCTGCGGCTGATGTGCATGACGTGGATGATGTCTATTACTGGGAAAGCCATACCCCATCACCCGTAACCCGTCACCCCTCACCCGTAACAGATACGTCACCCGTAACCGATAACACCTCGCCTGTAACAGATAACCCGTCCATCTTCTTCCTTGAAGACTCGGTCACGCTGAATAGCGACACCATCGTTAAAGCTATTATCCGTCGATGAAACGACCTCTGTTCATACTATCGCTCTTGGCGCTCGCCTTTGCTGTAAACGCGCAGGACCAGCAAATCCTTTCACAGCGTGACTGGATTGGTACGGCGCGATATGTGGGGATGGCGGGGGCGATGACGGCGGTCGGAGGAGACCCATCTGCGGTCAATGACAACCCTGCCGGATTAGGCGTCTTCAGACGATGGGACGTAAGCCTGTCACTCTTCGTCAAACCCGACCATGTCTATCTGGACGGACAAAACATAGGCGCCGTCACTAAGTTCTCTGCTTCACAGGCTTCTTTCGTCTTCGGATGGACTGACCCCACCAAAGTGAGGGGACTCATCACCAATAATGTCATGATTTCGTACCATAACTTGGCTAATTTCGATAGACATTATACCTGCACCAATACCGATATACCATTCTCGCTGGCGGATGTCATTGCTGCTAAGACCAATGGGGTGGAGGAGACTGCCCTGCAGCCTGCTGAACGATGGGGGAATCAGAACTGGCTCAGTAACATGGCCTATGATACCTATCTCATCTCGCCCGACGCGACTGACACTAAACGATGGTATGCTGTACTCGACCCCGGACAACTCGTCTCTAAAAGCAAACTCACTATGCGCGAGTACGGAAGAGCCGAGCAGTTCTCACTCAGTTGGGGCGGAAATATATCCAACCGCGTCTATCTCGGCGCTACGCTTAATATCATCTCCATTGACCATACACAGAGCGTGGAGTATTATGAGATCTTCGGCGACGACTGCAGCTTGGATAACAACTCCTATGTCCACCACTCGGGGGTCGGCGTTAACGGGGCCGTGGGGATTATTGCACATCCCGTGCAGTTCCTGCGTATAGGAGCTTCTTTCATTACGCCAAGTGCCGTATCTCTTACCACCAATAACTACGGCGATATGAAATCCGCACTCTTCATGACGAATCCTAAAACAGGACTCGTTGAGAAGACTGCAAACTCCGTCTCAACACCTAATAACCGCTATACCGACCGCGCATGGTCAACTCCCTTGCGCTCTTCTATCGGCGTCGCCTTCCAAGCCCTGCACTATGGATTGGCTTCCTTCCAGTATGACTATGCGCACCACAAGAATATGGACGATGTACATACTCTTAAAGTCGGACTCGAGGGAGTTATCGTGGACCGCTTCTTCCTCAACTTGGGATATGCCTACGAGTCCTCTTTCCTCAAAGCAAATCAGTATACGGCAGGCGTACTGCCGGTTAACACAGCGCGCACCGACGCTTACTCGCAATATATACGTTTTGCACACTATGCTTCTGCCGGATTCGGCTACCACGGTAGTCTCTTCACTATCCATGCAGCCTATCGCTATCGCTGGCAGAAAGGCAGAACCTTTACACATGAGTTGGCAGAACCTAATGACTGGTATGCAGTCACCCACGATATCGTTTTAACCCTTGACTTTCATACCAGATAATTACATACGCTTGAGCGCATCACATGTGTGGGGCACAAGAGACCGGAAAACTCAACACATATTTCTAACAAGGCAACGGCCTTATTCAATGGCGCGCCGATACTCTACGCCGGGACCGCGTTGAACAACGCGTAGCGATGAGATCGGATTACAAAGATCTGGCTGGAACCCGTAATCCTGTCTTCAGGAGTTTTCTCGAGAACGTGCCCCACGCTTTTTTTTCACATTTCTCACATTTTCCCACATTTTCCTACATCTTTCTCACATTTTCCCACATCTTTCCCACATTTTCCCACATCTTTCTCACATTTTCCCACATTTTCCCACATCTTTCTCACATCTTTCTCACATTTTCCCACATCTTTCTCACATTTTCCCACATCTTTCTCACATTTTCCCACATCTTTCCCACATTTTCTCTTGGCTGTACAGTGAAAAAGCAGTCCTTTTGCTCCGTCAACCAAGTGTCCGCTCGTCGTCTCCGACTCTAACCCATACTCCCCATACTCCCCATACTTCTCATACTTCCCATACTTCCCATACTCCCCATACTTCCCATACTCCCCATACTCCCCATACTCCCCATACTCCCCCTGCTCCCCCTACTCCCCATACTCCCCACCCCCCACCCCCCAAC